>WNFR01001937.1_pt1 | contig 21561 bp, 14 predicted proteins | sample 5400221 | NCBI WGS metagenome assembly WNFR01 (sample SAMN13153357, study PRJNA577476) | soil metagenome | isolation source: 40 cm soil under Madrone tree | place: USA:California | collected 2016-06-14 | reverse complement strand
AGCATTCTGAGCCCGCTAACGATCGCGCCAATGGAGAAGCTGGGTGGACGAATGACTTTGATGGGCCGCGCTTCAGTCTGTGACCGTTCGATCGCAGTTTTCCAGCGTTGCTCCGCGCCTATTTCTCCCGGTGGCGCAGCCAACTGCGAAGAATCCACGATCACTTCTGGATGAGTGCTCATTCCGAGTTGCGTCCTTTCCCTACTATGCGGCCGATCCCGCCCACGCCCCTGACTCTGACGGAGTCGCTGGATCTTTTTTTACCACTGAAGGCGCGCCCAACCCGACACTTCGCATCATGATCGCCTGCAGTTGATCACTCAGCCTCTGACTGACAACGCCCACGTGTGGCTCTCGAAGCATCTCGAGGTGTCCGCATTTGATTTCACAGATCTCAACGCCGCCCAGCGAACGGGCTCCCCAACCCATCTTGGGGTCTCGCAACCGAACATAGGGTTGGCGTGGCCTTTTGAACAGCAGCACAGGCGCACGGAAATGGGGGGGCTGGAAGCCCTCTCCCGGCCAAAATGCACGCTGCCAACCGTTCCCGACGAACTGGTTGCGAGGCGCGATCCTTCTGGCAAACGTCCTCCGCAGCGCTGCGAATTTCGCATGACCGGGTTGGGAGCGCCAGTATCGAAAGCGCTGGAAGTAATAGTCGAGCGCCCAGAGCGGTTTGATCAGGGTGTTCTCCATGACCCAGGTGTCGAGAATGGCAAAGAAAGCTACCTCTTCGCCCTCGGATTCCAATTGGAGAATCATTTTTTGTGTGAGCACGACTCCCCCGCACATGCTTCCCAGGCAGTAGGGCCCGCGTGGCTGGATCGACCGCATAGCGGCAACGTAGGTCCTTGCCAGTTCTTCCAGTTCCAGTTCCCTAAAGGGGCGCCGCAATATCACCGGGACCGCAGCCTGGAGCTTGTACAGAGCATGACGTGGTGAAAGCCGGTGAGCGAGTTGCGCAAATCCAATCGCATCTACTCCCGGCAATGCAACCGCGAAGAACGGTATGGCCGAGTCTCCCTCGCCGAGCTTCATGAGAATGGGATCGGGCTCGGCAATCGAGTCGTCTTCGAGCAATCGCGCAAAGGCCTCAATGGTCGGTGCGCGAAACACCGCCGATACCGGGATCTTCCGGCCAGTCGCCCCTTCGATTTCGGCAATCAGCCGAGCCGCGAGAAGCGAGTGCCCGCCCAGGTCAAAGAAATTGTCGTGGATTCCAACTTCGAATATCCCGAGCACTTTCTTCCAAATTCCGAGAAGAAGTTTCTGACGCACTGCAAATTGGCCGGATCGCTCCGGGCTTGCGGGCAAAGACATTCTCGGCCGCCTCCTGGCAGGGACCACAGCTAAAGGCAATGACATCCGCGAGACCTCGTTCCAGTCGACGCCCGCCACGGGCAGGTCCAGGATTCTCGTTTCCGGGTCGGCAACAATTGCCCGGAGGATGGCAACGTAATCCTCCAACATCTGACCTATGCGCTTTGACTGGAACAGGTCGGAACTGTGATCGATCTGAGCCCACCATTGCCCGTCCACCCCTTCGATCAGAGTCGCAACCAGATCAAAGATCGAAGTAGTGGGAGTCACCACATAAGGAAAGGCCGTCAAGTTGCCGAAAGTGTGGGATTGCACCGCGGCCTTGATGACCGAGAACATTATCTGGAAAATCGGGTTGTAACTCAGATTACGTTCCGGCTTAAGGGCTTCGACTACTTTTTCGAATGGCACGTCGGCATTCGCGAATGCGTCCAGCGCGGTCTCACGAACTTGTGCGACCAGGTCCGGAAATTGCGGATTGCCCGAGAGGTCATCGCGCAGCACCAATGTATTGACGAAAAACCCGACAAGCCCTTCTGTCTCCACCCGGTTGCGTCCTGCGACCGGAACTCCCACCAGCAGATCAGGCTTTCCGCTATAGCGGTACAGGAGAGTCTTGAAGGCGGCGAGCAGCAATGTGAAAGGCGTCGTTTGCCAGCGACCCGCCAATTTTTTAATGCCCGTTATGATCTCTTCCGACAACGGGACCGTCTGGCTTGCGCCTCGAAACGTTTGTTCGGCCGGGCGCGGTCCATCCTTAGGCAATTCCAGGACGGGTGGAGCATCCTGTAGCTGATTCTTCCAATAAGTCACTTGATCCCGGACTTGCTCGGTCCCTAACCATTGATGCTGCCACTCCGAATAGTCCCCGTAGCCGATGGGAAGTTCGGACAGCGGCGAAGGTTCCCCATTGGAAAAAGCCGTATAGACCGCCGCCAACTCGCGAGCCAAGGTCTGCATCGACCACGAATCGGTGATGATGTGATGCATCGTCCAAAGCAGCACATGGTCATCGGTTGTGACCCGAATCAGGCGCGCGCGAAACAGCGGGGCTTCGTGAAGGTTAAAAGGTACCTCCACTTCCTCTTGCGCGAAACGGTAAGCCGCAGCGTAGGGCTCTTCGGCACCCGTGACATCGTGAACAGGCGCACTCACGGCAAGGCTTCGCAGAATGATCTGCCGAAGCTGGCCGCCTTCCAACCTGAACGCCGTGCGCAAACTATCGTGACGATTGACTAATTCCTGCAAGGCGCCCCGAAGTGAATCCGGGACCAGCGGCCCCCGTAACCATAGCCCCAAATGGATGTTGTATGCGGAACTCTCGTGTTGTATCTGGTCGAGAAACCACAACCTCTGCTGTGCAAGTGAAGCAGGATACGTATCGGTCGCATTCGTCTGCGCGAGCAGGTCGGCTAGTAGTTGTTTCTGCTGGGCAGGACTGACGTCGTTGCCGGATCTATAAAGCATGGATTCAGGGTCTCCCGACCTCCCTGGTATCTCTTTTTGTGGACGTAGAGAAGCGAATACGAACAAAGATCGGAGCAGGCAACAGACCTAGTCTCTCGGAGCGAGGGCTCCTGGACCGAACCAAGACGAATGGCATGGGCGACATCGCCTCCTCAGCGAACCGCACGCATTCACCCCCAGGTTTGCGTTATCCGTAACCGGCTTCAGGGGCAAACGTGCATCTCAGATGCTGAATGAAGCCCTTTCGTTTGTTCGCAGACCGAGTTTTTCCTAAGTACCGAGGGGACCTTGAGGCACGATTCCCTGGAATGCCACCCCTTCCTACTGTTGGTCCCCCAACCTTCTACCGGCAACCGGCATCGAACTACGGCTACTTACACTGGCCACCACCCAAGTAGTAGCGCAAGAGTCATCAATTAAGAGGAAGGCATGACAATAGCCCAAGCGACCTATCCTGCCTCGTTCGCTCAACAGAGACTATGGTTTCTCGATCAACTGGAACCGGGAACACCGGCCTATAACCTGGTCCGTGCCTTCCGGATCAGTGGCGCCCTAGATGTTGCCGCCTTGACCTCGGCGATTCGTACGGTCGTCCGGCGGCATGAATCTCTGCGAACAGTGTTCGAAATGGTGGAAGGGGAGACCAGACAGATTGTCCTGTCCGATTTGGACATACAGGTCCCGGTCGTCGCCGTGACCCATCTGCCGCTAGGCGACCGCCGGGCAGAGGCGCTACGCATTGCCAGCGAGGAAGGCAAAAAGCCGTTTGACCTTACGCAGGGCCCGTTGTTCCGGGCTCTCCTGGTGCGCATGGACCGGGATCAGCACCTGCTGGTGCTGGCCATGCACCACATCATCACCGACGGTTGGTCGATTTCGATTCTGTTCCGCGAATTGGCCCGTTGTTATGAGGCTTTCGTCAATCGAGAAGAAGTCCATCTTCCCGAACTCCCCGTGCAATACGTGGAATACGCACAGTGGCAGCGAGAGAACATCACCGGCGAGGTACTTGAAAAGCAAGTTGCGTACTGGAAGAACAAGCTCAAAGGTGCGCAAACCGTCATCGACTTACCTGTTGACCATCCTCGTCCTCCCATTCACAGCTGGCGCGGAGCAACCGAGGAGTTGATTTTCGATAGCCAAGTCCTCTCAGACCTAAAAAAGTTAGGGCAACAAGAAGGCGGTACGCTGTTCATGGTTACCATGGCGGCGTTCCAGGCGTTGCTCTGGCGGTATACCGGTCAGGACAGCATTCTCGTCGGCACTCCCACGGCTGCCCGCAGCCAGGTTGAAATCGAAAATCTCATCGGTTTCTTCGTCAATACCCTGGTCGTCCGAGCGGATTTTACCCACAACCTTACCTTCCGCGATCTCGTCCGCCAGATTCGTAACTGTTCCCTCGAAGCCTACGCCCACCAGGATGTCCCCTTCGAAAAGCTGGTCGAAGAACTGGCTCCCGAACGCTCGATGGATACCACGCCGCTCTTCCAGGTGATGTTCACTTTCCAGAACATCCCAAAACAGATATTTCAGATTTCTGGGCTCCAGATGGAGGAATTGGAATTCGAGACCGGAATTGCCAAATTTGATCTGGAAGTGGAACTGTACGAAGACCGCGACTTCCACTGCCGCTTCGAGTACAACACCGACCTGTTCGACAAGCCGACCATTCTCAGAACGCTCGGCCATTTCCGCAACCTGGTCAATGCCGCTCTGGAAAACCCGGACCAGCTTTTATCTCAGATGCCGTTGATGACTCCCGCTGAACGCCAGCGGATTCTGATCGAGTGGAACGACACCTCGACCGACCACCTACCGACCCTCCAGATTCATACGGCCTTTGAACGTCAGGCCTCTAGCACACCAAACGCGACAGCCTTACGGTTCCAAGGCAAAGACCTGACCTACCGCGAAATCAGTGAACGTTCGAACCAGTTGGCCCGCTACCTGATGAAAACGGGAGTTCAGCCGGACATGCTGGTAGGCGTTTCGATTGAGTGTTCTCCGGAGATGATCATTGCACTCCTCGCTGTGCTCAAAACTGGAGCTGCCTACTTGCCCCTGGATCCCTCCTATCCCGCGGAGCGCCTGAAATTCATGGTCGACGACGCTCAGGTCGCTTGTGTGGTAACTGATAGTGTTATCCGGAACAAGCTTCCCGACCAGCTTCCGAAGGTGATTCAACTCGATTCCGAGGCTGAACTCATCAAGCAGGAGTCGTCTCACAACCTTGCATTGGATCTGCCGGACGCTGATCGTGCCTACGTGCTCTACACGTCAGGATCAAGCGGCGGTCCGAAAGGAGTAGAGGGAACGATTCAGGGAGCGATCAATCGCTTCCGGTGGATGTGGGAACGTTATCCGTTTGAGGCAAAAGAAGTGTGCTGCCAGAAGACGAATCTCGGCTTTGTAGATTCCGTATGGGAGATATTCGGGCCGCTGCTGGCAGGCGTTCCCAGTGTGATCCTGCCTGCCGAAGTGGTGCGGGATCCCGAAGCGCTGCTGCAGAGTCTGGCGGAGAATCAAGTGACCCGGATCGTGCTGGTGCCCTCGCTGCTCCGCGCTTTGCTGGATTATGCCCCGAATCTTCAGGAACGCGTGCCGCACCTGAAGTTATGGACGTGCAGTGGCGAAGCATTGAGCGGGGAACTGGCATTGCGCTTCCGCCAAAGCTTTCCCGATACGAAACTCTTGAACATCTACGGAGCGTCCGAAGTAGCGGCCGACGTGACGTGGCACGAAGTCGATGACCATGACAACGGAGCGACGGTACCGATTGGCAAGCCGATCGACAACACGCAGGTGTACGTGTTGGATAAACTTGGAAACCCGGTCCCGATTGGAGTGCACGGCGAAATCTATATAGGAGGATCCGGTCTGGCCCTCGGATACCGGAATCGACCGGAGTTGACCAAAGAGCGATTCGTAGAGAACCGGATCGCTCCGGAGAAATCGCTACGACTGTACCGGACAGGAGACTTGGGCCGGTGGCGAGGCGATGGTGAACTGGAATATCTCGGACGAGTGGACGGTGAAGTGAAGGTACGCGGGATGAGGATCGACTTGGGAGAGATCGAGTCGGTGCTGGCAGCGCACGCCGGGGTGGGACAGGCAGTAGTAGAGAGAGAGGAAGAAGCAGCGGAGACGCGGTTGGTGGCCTATCTGGTGAAAGGGGACGGGGAACTGCCCACCGGGCGCGAACTGCGTCGACATCTGCGGACGCGCTTGCCGGAGCATATGGTGCCGTCGCGCTATGTTGTACTCAAAGAATTTCCGTTGCTGTCGAGCGGGAAGGTGAATCGGAGAGGGCTTCGGGCAGTGGCGGGAACAACGTTATCGGAGCAAGGGATGGCCGCGCCGCGGACCGAGAAAGAAACAGCGCTCGCGGAAATCTGGAAAGAGTTGTTGAAGGTCAACGAGGTGGGAGTGGAGCAAAACTTCTTTGAACTTGGCGGCCATTCATTGTTGGCGTTGCAGGTGGTGGCGCGGATGCGGCGAAGGTTCGGGTTGGAGATGGCGGTGCGGACGGTATTCGAAGCGCCGACAATCGCAGGTCTGGCAATGGAAGTGGAGAAGGCTCAAGCCCTGGGCCTCACAGCGCGAACCCCAATTCTGGAACGTCGTCCGCGTCCAGCGGCCATTGCTACTATGAGCCGCGAAGCGCTCCTCGCACAACTCGACTCGCTCTCGGCCGACGACGTGCAAAGCTTACTCAAACGCGTCCTCGATGGAACGCTGTCGCAGCCACTTGATCGAGGGCCGCAAGTGCAATAAGCAGGTTTGGGGTTGGAGGTAGTGGCATGTCGGCAGTTCGGTTGGTTCAGGACCTCGTGCAAGAGTGCGCGAATGCGGCGCCCGAAGCGATCGCAGTTATCTCGGGTAGCAATAAGCTTACTTACAGAGAGCTGGATGCCCGTGCCAATCAGCTGGCGCATTTCTTGCGCTCCTGTGGAGTCGGTCCCGAGGCTCCTGTCGCGATCTGCATGCATCGATCCATCGAATTGGTGATTGCCGCCTTGGGAGTCCTCAAGTCTGGCGGCGCTTACGTCCCTCTGGACCCGGCCTATCCCGCCAATCGAATTTCCATGCTGCTAGAAGATTCCGGCGCCTCACTGGTCCTGACTGAACGTTGTATCGCGACCAACCTTCCTGCCGGTGGCTGGAAGATGGTTGTGCCGGATCATTATGCTCTGGATAACGCCCATGATTCCACAGTCTCGCCGTCTACCAACACCAATCCCGACAACCTCGCGTACATAATCTTTACCTCCGGCTCGACTGGTCGTCCGAAAGGCGTGCAGGTAACCCACGCAAATTTGCTAAATCTGATTTACTGGCACCAGCACGCATTCAACGTGACAGCCGCCGACAGAGCCACGTTGCACGCCAGCCCCGGATTCGACGCTTCCGTCTGGGAGCTATGGCCTTATCTGGCGACTGGTGCGATGGTGTCCGTAGTCGACGAAGCTCTCCGTACAACGCCGGAGGCTCTTCGCGATTTGATAGTTGCACAAGGAATTACAATCAGCTTTCTGCCCACAGCATTAGCGGAACGCATGATCGACCTCGATTGGCCCATCGGGAGTGCTCTTCGGGTCCTGCTGACCGGCGCGGATACTCTGCGACGCCGTCCCCCCCAGAACTTGCCTTTTGATCTGATTAACAATTACGGGCCGACCGAATGCACGGTTGTCAGCACTTCGGGAAGAGTTCAACCCAGTGACGGAATGTACGAAGCGCCGTCCATCGGACGCGCGATCGACGGAGTCAGTATTCATATTGTCGACGAACAACTGCAGCCCGTGCCAACTGGAACGCCCGGCGAACTCCTGATCGGCGGAACGGGCGTAGCCCGCGGATATCGAAATGCTTCGGAGCTGACCGCCGAAAAATTCTTGCCTAATCCATTCGGCGATCCAAGCGCACACGTCTACAGGACCGGCGATCTCTGCCGCTCCCTGCCCGACGGCCAAATCGAGTTCCTGGGACGAATCGATGACCAGATCAAAATCATGGGGTATCGCATAGAGCCTCAGGAAATCGTTGCCGCGCTCAGCCGTCACGCCAATATCAAAGATAGTTTCGTCGCTACCTATACGGATCTGTCCGGGAACAAGCGCCTGGTTGCGTACGTCGTGCCCGCCACTTCTGAACGACTGAAGAGCAGCGATCTTCGCAGTTTCCTGAGCGGCTATCTTCCTGATTACATGCTGCCGTCCACATTCGTTGTCATGCCAGAATTGCCGCGATCGGCACACGGAAAGTTGAATCGCTCGTCGCTTCCCGAGCCCACCGCGTCGAACATTCTCGATGACGATTTGTTCGAGGCTCCGCAATCTCCGATCGAGAAACATCTGGCCGCCTACGTGGCTGGCCTGCTGAGACTGGATCATGTCGGCCGCGACGACAACTTCTTCACCCTCGGCGGACACTCGCTCCTGGGAGCGCAACTGATCGCCAGGATAAAACAAAGTTTCGGCGTGGACCTTTCGCTTTTCAGTTTGTTTGAAGAGCCAACTGTGAGAGGCATGGCGACAGAAATCGAGAGACTCATCAATGCAAAGATTTCCGCAATGAGCGAAGACGAAGCACAACAAATCCTTGCCTCTTCGGGAGCCGCGAAAAGCGAGGCCGCCTGAATGTCTGCAACCACCCAGATCGGAATGGACTCCGGGAAGCAGGAGAAAGTCCTGAGCCTGTACCGCCTGCTCGACCCCGAGGTGCTGGCAAATCCCTATCCTCTCTATCAGCAGTTCAGGACCGAGGATCCCGTGCATTGGGATCCATTTCTGCACGCTTGGGTCGTCACCCGGTACGCGGACGTTGTCCACGTCCTTCATCACTTCTCCGCTAATCGCACACCCACTCCCGAGCACCTGAGCACGATGGGACTCGCCGCCCTCAACCCGATTGCGCAGGTAATGGTGCGGCAGATGTTATTCCTGGATCCTCCGGACCACACCCGCTTGCGGGCACTTGCCTCGGTGGCATTCACGCCTCGACGGGTGGAACGCCTGCGCTCTCACATCCAGGAAATTATGGATGGACTGATCGACCCAGTGGTTGCGCGAGGGCACATGGATGTTATCGCTGACTTTGCCAGTCCTGCGCCCGCCATCATCACTGCCGAAATGCTCGGCGTTCCGGTGGAAGATCACCAGCAACTGAAGGAGTGGTCAGCGGACTTCGCGGAGATGCTCGGCAACTTCCAGCACAATCCGGATCGGTTTCCACGGGTGCTCCGCAGTGTTGAAGACATGTGCTCCTACTTCCGCTCTGCCATGAAGCAGCAACGCCTCCATCCGCGCGAAGGACTCGTCAGCGCAATGATGGAGGCTAAAGTCGATGGAGCCGCGCTGACGGAAGACGAAATCATTGCCAACCTGATCGTCACCATGGTTGGAGGACAGGAGACTACGACAAACCTTATCGGCAACGGCGTGCTGACGCTATTGCGCCATCCGTTAGAGATGGAACGCCTGCGGTTGGACTCGTCCCTGATTGCCTCCGCAGTCGAAGAATTGCTGCGCTACGAGAGTCCCAGCCAGCACACCGCGCGTCTCGCTCCCACGGACGTCGAGCTGGGAGGAAAACAGATTCGCAAACGACAAGCTGTAATCGCGGTGATGGGAGCCGCGAATCGCGATCCCGACCGCTTTCCCGATCCGGATCGCTTGGACGTGAGTCGCGCTGACAATCGCCACCTCGCTTTCGGATGGGCTGCTCATTTTTGTTTCGGCGCCGCATTGGCGCGCATGGAGGGGCAGATTGCATTCCAAACTCTCTTGCGCCGCCTGCCGAACCTTAAGCTCGATCCACTCGCCCGCCTGGTGTGGCGAGACAACCTTGGCCTGCGCGGATTGACCTCTCTGCCTGTTTATTTTGACAAAAGCATGAACGCAGAGCGCAAGCATTCCAAGGTTGCGTCGTCGTAAGGATGAGGAGAAAATGGCTTCCCCGGACGTAAAGCGGGCGCTCCTGGAAAGATGTCTGCGGGGAGAACTGGGCCTCCAGACATTCCAGAAAATTCCTCACCGGAAGCCAAACGAGCCCGTTCCGCTCTCCTACTCGCAAGAACAAGTCTGGATGCACGCCCAGCTGGTTCCCGATTTTCCCCTTTACAACGAACCGGTAACCATTCACTACACCGGAGCTCTCGACCCATCCGCTCTCGAAGAAGCCTTCAATGAAATATTGCGCCGGCACGAAGCGTGGAGGACCGCCTTTCGAATCGTCGACGGCCACCCAGTCGCAGTCACCGAGTCGGAACTGTCCATTTCATTACCAGTTATCGATCTTCGGGACCTTCCTGAACAGAATCGCGAAATTACCGCTGTGAGCCTCGCCACCGACGCAGCCAGGAAGCCCATCGACTTGGGGCAGCCTCCTTTATTTCGCGCCATTCTGATTCGTCTTGCAGACCAGCGTTACCGCCTATACCTGACGCTCAGCCACATCATCTTCGACGGTGTAGCCATCTACCGCGTATTCCTGCCTGAACTCGCAGCCCTCTACGCGGCCCGAGTTGCTGGCCAGCGCTCGCCTTTGCCCGAGCCTGAGACCCAATATGCCGACTACAGTTGTTGGCAACGCAAGGGTCGAGCGCCGTCGGACGAACACATCGCCTACTGGCGCAGGCAACTGCGCGAACTCCCCGTCCTCGACTTGCCGTCTGACCGTCCTCGGCCGCCAGTGCAGACGTTTCAAGGCAGCATGTACGCGTTCAAATTAAGTCCAAGCGCGACCGACGCTGTGCGGCGAGCCAGTCGCAAGGATGGCACAACCGTCTTTCAAATGCTGATTGCCACATTTGCAGCTCTCCTCGGCCGGTATTCGGGACAAGACGATTTTTCAATCGGCAGCGTGACGGCTGGACGCGATCGCCCAGAAACGATGTCTCTGCTCGGATACTTTCTGAACACGGTGGTCCTGAGAGCCGGTTTGTCCGACAACCCTTCCTTTCGCGAACTGTTGCGCCGCATGCGAACTGTGACCTTGGAAGCCATGGATCACGATAGCGTTCCTTTTAATGTGCTTCTGAAGGAACTGAATGTACCTCGCGATCTCAGCTGCAATCCACTCTTTCAAGTGATGTTCTCACTCGAACCTCCCATGCCCGAAATCGACCCCGCATGGCAACTTACCCAGATGGATGTCGACACAGGGGCCACGAAATACGATCTCTATCTTGAATTGGACGAGCGCCCAGATGAGATCCTGGCCCGCTTTCATTACAGTACCGATCTGTTTGACGGTGCGACCATCCGGCGCATGTCCGAGCACTGGATGAACACGGTCGCCGCAGCGGTACGCGATCCTCGACTTCGCATTTCCGATCTGCCTCTACTCTCATCGGCCGAAGAGACTCAGGTGCTGACCGAATGGAATCAAACGCGAGCGGAGTACCCGCAGAACGGTGGGATTCCCGACCTCTTCAAGGCGCAGTGCGAGCAGACGCCGCACAGAGCAGCCCTGATTGAAGGCGAGCAGTCGCTCACGTTTTCACAACTCCACCAGCAGAGCAATCGCCTCGCGCATTACCTCCAGAAAATGGGTGCAAGCCGCGGAACCCGAATCGCATTGTGTGTCGAGAGATCGCTCGATATGGTGATCGCATTGCTCGGCATCCTGAAGACCGGCGCAGCCTACTTACCGTTGGATCCGTCTTATCCTCCCGATCGCATGCAGTTCATGCTCGAAGACGCCGAGGCGACGTTACTGGTCACCCAATCGGGACTTCTCGACAAGGTTCCGTTCAACCGGGCGAAGACAGTGACTCTGGATGCAGACTGGGAAACGATTACGCAAGAGAGTGCGAACGATTTGTCGACCCGCATTTCGCCTGGCGACTCAGCCTATGTTCTATACACCTCAGGATCGAGTGGCGGTCCAAAGGGTGTGGAGGGTACGCACGGCGGAGCGCTCAATCGGTTCCGATGGATGTGGGAACGGTACCCATTCGTGTCGGGAGAGGTGTGCTGCCAGAAGACGAATCTCGGATTTGTGGATTCCGTATGGGAGATATTCGGGCCGCTGCTGGCGGGCGTTCCCAGTGTGATCCTGCCTGCCGAAGTGGTGCGGGATCCGGGAGCACTGCTGCAAAATTTGGCGGGAAACAAAGTGACCCGAATCGTTCTGGTTCCATCGTTGCTGCGAGCATTGCTGGACCACGCACCGAATCTCCAGGAGCGAGTTCCACGCCTCAAGCTGTGGACGTGCAGTGGCGAAGCACTGAGCGGAGAATTGGCAGGTCGCTTTCGACAAAGTTTTCCCACCGCGGCGCTGTTGAATATTTACGGAGCGTCGGAAGTGGCAGCGGACGTGACGTGGCACGAAGTGAATGAGAGAGACTTCGGAGCAACGGTTCCGATCGGGAAACCGATCAGCAACACGCAAGTGTACGTTTTGGATAGACATGGGAATCCGGTGCCGGTAGGGGTTCGCGGCGAGATCTATATAGGAGGAGCCGGGCTGGCGCTCGGGTACCGGAATCGGCCGGAGTTGACCAAAGAGCGATTCGTAGAGAACCGGATCGCGCCGGACACGTCGAAACGGCTGTACCGGACGGGAGATCTGGGGCGGTGGCGCTCCGACGGAGAGCTGGAGTATCTGGGACGCGTGGACGGGGAAGTGAAACTGCGCGGAATGCGGATCGATTTGGGAGAGATCCAGTCGGTGCTGGCGTCGGACGGTGGGATAGCCGAGGCAGTAGTCGAACGAGAGGAAGAAGGAGGAGAGGCGCGATTGGTGGCGTATCTGGTGAAGGGAGATGCCGAACTGCCGAACGGGTTAGAGCTGCGTCGACGTCTGCGCACGCGCTTGCCGCAGCACATGGTGCCATCGCAGTATGTGGTGCTCAAGGAATTTCCGTTGCTGTCGAGTGGGAAGGTCAACCGGAAAGGGCTGCGGGGAGCGGTAGGAACAGCACTTTCGGAACAGGGCATAGCAGGTCCGCGGAGCGAGACAGAAGCGGCGCTCGCGGAAATCTGGAAGGAGTTGTTGAAATTGAACGAGGTGGGAGTGGAGGAGAACTTCTTCGAATTGGGCGGACATTCGTTGCTGGCATTACAGGTAGTGGCGCGGATGCGGCATAGGTTCGGCCTGGAGATGGCAGTGCGAACGATATTCGAAGCGCCAACGATCGCAGGTCTGGCGATGGAGGTGGAAAAGGCGAGAGCCCTTGGCTTGAAAGCGCGCACCCCCATCTTGGAGCGTCGTCCGCATGCCGCAGAGACAAAGACGAGTGACGAGACACTGCTCGTGCAATTGGAGAAGCTCTCCGCTGAAGAGGCTCGGAATTTGCTGCGCACTTTGCTGGACGGAAAACAAAACTATGAACTTCGATCTTGATTCAGAGACTCGACGGAAACTCGGTCATCGGCTAATCGATGTCGTGGACAATTATTTTGCGTCCCTTCCGGACCGGCCAGTGCAACCCGCGGCCGAGGACCGTCTCTATCCCGTGCATCAAGATGCACTTCCTGAAATCGGCGAAGATCCAGCCAGAGTTTTCGATGAAGTCTGCCGTGAATTGATGGACAAAGGTTTCCACATCCCTAGTGCCAACTACCTCGGAATGATGAACCCTACGCCGACATATATGGCCTTCCTGGCCGAGTCCCTGGTAGCCGCCCTGAATCCTCAGCTCGCGACCCTCGCTCGATCACAAATGGCCTCGCGGATTGAAGCGGAAACCGTCCGCTGGATCGGCGAACTGATCGGATGGAAAACGTCCTTCAACGGCACCTTTACTACCGGAGGTAATGAGGCAAATCTCAGTGCCTTAGCCATGGCTATGGCTGCAAAGTTTCCCCGTGTGATCGAAGAGGGAGTCTGCTCGATCGGTTCGCAGCCAGTTTTTTATACGTCTGCGGAAGGCCATCATTCTTTAGATAAGTCCGCTGGCCTGCTGGGCTTGGGCCGCAACTCGCTACGCCGGATTGCGGTCAACGAGCGTCTACAGCTTCAGACCGAGCAACTGGAGGCAGCCATTCAGCAGGATCTCGCAACGGGCAAAAAGCCATTCTGCATCGTCGCTACAGCGGGAACAACGAGTTCTGGCGCGATCGACCCCTTGCAGTCCATCGCAGATCTCTGCCGCCGCTATGACCTATGGCTGCATGTCGACGGTGCTTACGGAGCAGCAGTGCTCTTTTCAAACCGTTACCGCGGGCTGGTGCGCGGTATCGAAAATGCTGACTCAGTCTCCTTCGACCCGCATAAGTGGCTGGCGATGCCATTTTCTGCAGGTATCATTCTCACGCGCCGTCCTGAAGTATTGGAGCGGACATTTTCCGTTCCTTGCCCATACCTGCAGAAGGCATCTTCCGGACCGCTCCCTGACAACCTCAGTATCGGAGCGCAGTGGTCCCGCCGCATGAATTCCCTCAAACTCTGGTTGACGCTGCGAGTTCATGGTCGTCAAGCTTATGAAGAGCTCATCGACTGTCAAATGAATCTAGCGCAACTTTTTGCCGATTGGGTCGCCAAGTCCGACAACTTCGAACTTGTTGCACCGCAGGTTCTTCCGATTTTGAACCTGCGGCTGAGAGCTCACGGAATTTCCGCGTCCGAACGACTGGCTCTGCATGCCGCCGTAATTGAGGAAGTAAATCGCGATGGTAAACAGTGGATCTCCGGAGCGATGGTCAATGGACACAGCGTAATCCGGACGATGGTCATCAGTTATCTGACTGAAGAACGCCATCTGCATGATCTGCAAGCCGCACTCGAGGCCTCGAGCATCGTGGTAAGAACATTCCGGCGAACAAGAAGGCTTTCTACTGTCGCGAAGCTCCGTCGGCAGAGTCCAGTAAGATCGGCCGTCCGATGAGTAGTGTTTGGACTTTGACAAAACTTCTCACGGGCGAAGGTGACCATTCTATAAATCCGGGAAGGCGTTCGCTCGCTTCAACCAGCCTTTCAGGAACTGCGGGAACTTCTGGCCGAGGCTCTCATAGTATTTGATTCGGCCTTGCTTGTACTGACGATATACAGGCAACTGATCAAGACCATTGAGCGCTTGCACCGATGCGGGTCCTATACTTCCGTCTTCGACCACTTGGGCTCCCAAACCATTCAAAATGCGCTGGAGCAGGACTGTGGCATGAGTTCCGGCGTTGACGTAAAAGTCACAGACGATGTTGGCCAGTTCCTGCATTTGAAAGTCGTCGCCGTTGATCTTGTCCCAATAGCGATCGCGATAGATGATGCCGGCCTGGGCGTCCGTCAGAGCGCGCAAGTTCTCCGAAGTCGGATCGATACCTAGCAGTTGGTGAGAACACTGGCGAAACGTTGCCATGGTGACGCCCTTGTTGGTTTCGCCACCCGGGTCAGTGGGATCGTCAACGTAGCCGCCCTCAAAGCGCAGCAACATCGGAAGGAACACATCGAAATTCGCCACACTCGTCTCCTTAACTACGAACCAGAAGAATGAACCCGATCAGGGTCCGAAATAGACCACAACTTTCGCCTAACAGCGCCCCAACGCTTTAGGGCAAGGAGGATTTCTTCAGTTCGGAGGCTCTTGCTTGGGTCATCTCTGTCAAACTCACGATTTTTATCAGCGGAGCTAATGTTCCGCCCTGCGCCAGGCTTGCTTGAAATTCTGTGTTAGTGTCGCGGAACCGAAGCCATGCACGCTGAGCAGCCTGCAACTTCCGTCTCTGCGAGATGTCGAGATGCCGCATCAGACTCTGATATTCATCGTTGAGTTCACGCTGTGCGGTGTTGTAATGGAAATTTTCGCAGGCACGCATCGCGCTGGTTGTGGCTGCGTGCTCACATTCCTCCTCTGACTTGTTCGCAGGAACCGCATTCTGAGCGATTGACCCAGTGGTTAGGCCGATGGTGATGCAAAGCATCGCTATTGCACGTACTGGGGAAAAGTTTCTGATGGATCGTATTCTCTGCGCATCGGTGATAGGAAGAAACGGAAGCTTGCGGATGGAAGCTGGTGAGTCAAGCATGGCTTTCTGGCTCCGGCGTGGTCCGCAGAGCCCATGCCAGCTTTTCCACAATGGCTTCCAGGCCATCCGAGGAGTGGGCGGCGATGCGATCAGCGAGGATCGGCGAAAAGCGCACCACGTCCGTTCGGCTCACTCCATACCAGATTGGAAGAACGACCCGCACCCCTCCCACTTCTCGACTGAGTAGGCCGTTTACTTCCTGGCGGGTCCAATTTTTTGCGAAATAGTGACGACTGAAAACGACGATGCCATAGCGTGACCGAAGGAGTCCCGAGTCAATGGACTCCCGCAAGCTATCCCCGACCGACAAAGCGAGATCGTCATACCAAATCTTGAGTCCGCGGCTCTGCAATCCTTGCGCCAGCGGAGCGACAAAGCCCTTGTCTTCACTGGCATGGGAGATGAAGGCGTCCCACTCGCGATCCTCCAAGGCGCGGCGCTGGGACAAATCGGTTCGTTCCACGGGGACCGTAACTGGCTCGGGAGGCGGTGAGTGGAGCGGTTCGCGTGCGCCAATAGAAATTGCCTTGGCCTTCGGTCCCACTGCCAGATTGCCAGCATTAATGATTCCACCATTCACGATAATGCCATCGTTGTGATTGAGTTTTGCCATATTCCTGTGAACGTTTAGGCTAGTGTTTTCCCGCCGCTACCCTGCGCGTCAGACCTCGTATCAACTTGATGGCGCCCTTGTCAGGCGACTGTTCACCAACCGCCGTGGAACCATGCCCGACCGCCAGGGTATTGGCATCAACCGAACTTCCCCCAGTCACAATGATGCCGCTGTTGATGATCCTCGTTTGCGCTTCCTTCAGGTCCGAAGTGTCAACGTTATGCGCGTCGAGAAATTCAACCGCGCAGTTCAGGATCTGACTCTCCAGAGTCTTCATGTACATCTCTTTGTCGAGTTTCTGGAAGTAGCGGCGATAGAAATTGGATATACAGGCCGATTCCCTCAAGGAGGTACTCGCGCCATGGTTGAAGGCCGGGTTCTCGCGAATCATGCGGCGGACCTCGCGTTCGTGCTGCCAATGGTGTAACGGATGCAACATCAGGTCCAGCATGTAAAAAGGCCAAACCAGCCAGATAAACGCGGTCTTCATTGCCGACGCGGAGAGCAAGCGAAGCCAGTCGCGCCAACCCGGGACGGGATTCATGGAATCGACCCGGCGATGATTTTCATCGACCGGAACCAGCAGGCAATAACTGGCTTCGATGAAGAGGTTATGTCCCGTTTTGGCAGCGCGCAGAAAGGCAGTAAGGACGAGTTCGCCGCTCCAATCGACTAGACGAAACGTCTGGTAGTGCCGCGCCTGGAGGGACGGATGCGTGACATACGCTTCAATCGCGGAAGGCTCCACGTGGATCTGGGGACGACCCATAAGGTCCGGCAGGAATTTGTCATCGCCACGAATATCAAGCCCGCTGACGCAGACTTTGTCCTCTACCGAGCAGTTAGGAAATTCCAAGCCTCGCAGGGTGCGGTTGATCTCGTCGTATAGCTCTTTGACCTGAAACGACTTAGGCTGAAGATAACCCCCCACGTCATCCTTGCCCTTGGCTAGATCAACAGCAACAGACCATGAGCCAATGTTATTGCCGCAGCCTACAAAGGGTGAAAAGGCGCCATAGATCATTACGTTGGCTTTTTGTGCCGCATCGACCTCACGGAAAGCCTGTTCTTCTTCCATACTGAACCCGCGCGAAAACGCGCCTGGCTCGAAGCGCTTCTTGGTGAAGTTATTGCGGACAATCTGAAACTCGATCTTCCACTGTTCCCAGCTGATGACGGCAAAGGCGACAACTACTGCCAGAAGTGCCAGGACCGGGAACAAATCCAGGCCCCCAGGCCCAGCGGCTGCTGAAGACCATAGTCCCAGTAACACCAGGAACGCCGGAATCAGCAGCAGCAAGTCGCGTGTCCTGCTAAGGTGCCGGGCAATCAAGCAATGCTTAAGAACAGTCACGGGCTCGATGCCATAAGACATCGCCAGGGCGTGATGTTTATCCTCGAGCAAGCTCCGGATTGCGCTGTTGCGAAAAGTTCGGCTTAGGTAAGCGCTGGCGCACAGATAGCGAGTGGCTTCCGTTTTTTCCCATTGTCCATGGGCGCCTGGTTCAGAGACGTTGCGACCGATCTTCAGAACACGTTGCTCAGGCGGGCCGCCCACCTTCATAGGGGCGCGATTCATGTTTCCCATGTGTGTATGCCTTTCAAGAGAACGCGAGCGCAAACGACCACACGGGGAAGAGAGGACCTGCTAAGGGATGAAACGCTTACAAACGCAGGGGCCGAGGTTCAATAACATTCACAGATCCCTGTGCGCTCCAGGTTCTCCAGCTTGGAGCGCGAGCAATTACTCGCGAATGCTAGCACAGGTGTAAGGAGAATAGAAAGCAATTTTCGGATCGGCACAACTTTCCATAAATCGACATTAGTCAGCGGATGGTCCCTCCGCGCTCGTCTCCCCGAAACTGTTGGCGCAAGACAGAAAGACGCCGCAACCTTTCGGGATAAATAAAGTTGACATGCCAGGAGAAATGTGATTACACTGTGCAACGTCGACTACGATTGTAAGTAGAGAACAATCCAATCTCTGAGACCGAGTCGATTTCAACGACCGAAACATCACATTAGGTTCACCAGCAAGAGGGGGCTGCTGTGTTCCTGCTGGGGTATTAGCCTTTTCTTTTGGCGGTGGAGTACTTTTAGATTGCTTGGCAGCAACTCACCACGGACAATTAGGAAATTTTCGGTCACCGCAGTCCAACTGTAGTAATGAGGTTGGATAATTTCACCCGTTTCTTCCCCAAATCCACTTCCCCCAGGGTAGCCGCTATGGCGGATCTACGGATCGTAGACCACGCGCGAGACCGCTATCACTCGCTAGCGATCAGTTCGGTGTGGGAGCTCGCAAGAATTAGACAGGCGCGCGTTCTAGTTGTCGGAGCGGGCGCACTGGGCAACGAAGTGTGTAAGAACCTGGCGATGATGGGCGTAAAGCAGTTGGTGATACTAGACCGCGACACAGTAGAAGCGGCAAACCTCAGCCGGTCGGTGTTCTTCCGGGAAAAAGACCATGGGCGAATGAAGACCGAGGCGATCAGCGAGCGGTTGCGGGAACTAAATCCCGATGTAGAAATTGTGACACTCACCGGTGATTTGGAGGCAGAACTCGGTCTGGGCCTGATCCGCCATATGGACCTCGTCTTTTCTTGTCTGGATAGCCGCTTAGCGCGGCGTTCGGTGAATCGGATGTGTGGGAAAGTCGGCAAAGCCTGGGTAGACGGCGCAATGGAAGATCTGCTGGGCGAAGTTGCTGTTTATATCCCGGGGCAGGGACCTTGCTACGAGTGCAGCCTGACCCAGGCAGAAAAAACGAGGATTGCGGAAGCGGCGTCCTGTCGCGGGATCGCGTTACGAAATTTATCGCTCGGTAAAGTTCCCACAACGCCGACCATGGGTTCGATTATCTCGGCGCTCCAGGTACAAGAGGGAGTCAAAGTGCTGCACGGTGACCTGAAGAAGTCTCTTGTGAGCAAGCGTCTAGTGGTCAACTGCAACATCAATGATTTCTACGTGACAGCGTCGGAGCAAAAGGAGGACTGCGAGGGTCATGAACAGTTTGGCGAAATTCGCGAAATTCCCGAATTTAGATCGGCGAGCACCTCCGCACGGGACCTCCTGGCGCGTTTCAAAGAAGATACGGGCGAGGATGGATTCGTCGAGTTGGGCCGCGAAGTTGTGATCGAGTTTCGTTGTCCGGAATGCGAACGTGTGGAGGTGGCTGGCGAACCGATACGCCGGGTGGATGAGAGCCGACAGCGTTGTCCAGAATGCGGCACCGCTCGAACATTAACCACAACTCACACGGTGAAATTCGATGATGGCTGGGCCGACTGGCCGCTGATCCGCCTGGGAATCCCAAGACTGGACGTCTTGGAAGTACGAGGATCGCAGTCGGCATTGTGGTTCGAACTGAGCGGCGATAGCGCGGAGTTGGGCATCGAGATTCCAGCCGTAGCACCGGCCTTTTCTATGGCAGACAAGTCAGCATGACCTACGGGGATGACTGTCAGACAGAGGGAAAAAGAGTGGAGAGGATCAATTGGCAACAGGAGGCGCGATAGTTCCTTGGAATTCCGCAGCCATTGTCGTTTCGGATTTCACGATATGGGTAGTGGTATCGATTATGGCCGCGGCTGTTGTGTTGGCGCTTGTGCTCTACCAGCGAAAACCCGCGCAGCGAAAACTACGCATCACGATCCACTCCAGGGAACGAATCATGATTGATGCGGGAGGACGGAGGCCAAGGAATTGTCCAGCGTGCCGCACCTTGCTGGAGGATGGTAGTCGACGTGCGCGGTGTGAAGTGAACCCCTCGCATGAGATTCATGAGGAGTGCCGTCAGTTGATGAAAGGTATATGCCCAACGTGCAGAGGAAAATTAGCTTAAATGGATGCCCGGGGTGAGGAGAACTCTAACTCGCCAGGGAAACATACGGAGGACGAAATCAATGCCTGATATTCGCGTACACGTGATCACACAAGCCGGAGACTCCCATCCCATCGATGCGCCACCGGACATTCGAACAGAGGAGTTCGTGAAGGAAGTCGTCGAGGGGCTAGACCTGCCCAAGATCGACGCCGAGGGCCGACCCGTGAATTGGACCATCGATGACAAAGACACGGGGAAGACCCTGGACCCGCAGAGCACGTTGGCGCAGGGCGGAGTAATTTCGGGACACCATCTGCATATGCGCCGGCAAGTGATTGCTGGCTCGAATCGCGGTTGAACCAGGAACTGCTGGGTCGGCAGGGCAGGCGCGCAAGCACGAGAATGCTGGTTGCGTCACCGAACACCGCACTCGCAGGATCAGAAGCGGAGGAGTTATGTCCGGGAACAACAATAAACGCCAGGTTCGCTTGGCGCAAGAGTGGGAACGGCTACAGGCAATCAACCGGGACAGCGATTATGTGAGGGTTCAGGCGATCGACGTTCTTCCCAACCGCCAGCCTGAGAAATACAAGGTGGCCTTCCGGTGTCGCGGAATTACTGGTATCGAGGCATCGAATAAGCCTATCTACGGCGCGCAACACGAAGTTCAGATCTATTGCCACGCCGATTTTCCGACGGACGTCCCTTGGCTGCAATGGCAGACGCCGATATGGCACCCCAACATCGAGCACTCTGGTGACAAGCGCGTATGTGTGAACAAGGCAGAGTGGCTCGGCGGGATGGCGCTGGCGGACTTGTGCCAGCAGATGTTTGAGATGGTGCAGTACAAGAACTACCACGCGGAATTAAGCCCGCCCTATCCGCTGGATAGCGCGGCTGCCACATGGGTACGAGACTATGCCGAGCGAAACGGGATCGTCGATAAGAAGCGCGGCAAGTTTGTCGACAACTTGCCATTTTATCGACCGGGCTCGGGCGAATCCGTGAAGCGGATTCACATCATCAAGGGAACATTGCCTGCTTCAGGCTCACTAAAAATCAAAATTCATGGAAGTAAGGAACCGAGCCGCGAGCCGGAGAGTCGCGTTGTCATGGAAGCTGGCGCCGATTCGATTCCCTGTCCGGGTTGTGGTACCAGCCTGCGGGCTGGTTCAAGGTTCTGTGGACGCTGCGGAACAGAAGTTGGACCGGTGTCTCGCCGCGCGAGGTTTGGCGCTTGAGGTTCGCATGCCATTCTTGGGTAACGCTCTCAGCAACTCCCTAGCCGCGCCACCCCCCGTGGCCGAGAGAGGTGCTCGTGTGAAGTTCAGGACTCGTGGAAACGACCTTTCGGAGGCAGGCGGGGA
>WNFR01007219.1_pt1 | contig 21562 bp, 18 predicted proteins | sample 5400221 | NCBI WGS metagenome assembly WNFR01 (sample SAMN13153357, study PRJNA577476) | soil metagenome | isolation source: 40 cm soil under Madrone tree | place: USA:California | collected 2016-06-14 | reverse complement strand
CGCGCCAAGCAGCACCTCGACTACGTCGAGTTCTCGGCCGAGGACGCCTCGCGCAGCGATCCCGCCTACCTGATCGAGGTCTTCGGCGCGGTCATCGACGCCGGCGCGCGCACCGTGAACGTGCCCGACACGACCGGCTACGCGCTGCCCGAGGAGTACGGCGCGCTCTTCCGGATGCTCCGCGAGCGCGTCCCCGGCGGCGACCGGGTCATCTGGAGCGCCCACTGCCACAACGACCTCGGCATGGCGGTCGCGAACTCGCTCGCCGCGGTGCAGAACGGCGCGCGCCAGATCGAGTGCACGGTGAACGGCATCGGCGAGCGCGCCGGCAACACGTCGATGGAGGAGGTCGTGATGGCGATCAAGACGCGCCGCGACCGCTTCGGCGTCGACACCGGCATCGTGACCGAGCAGATCTACCCGAGCAGCCGGCTGCTCGCGCAGATCACCGGCATCCCCATCCCGATCAACAAGCCGATCGTGGGCGACAACGCCTTCGCGCACGAGGCCGGCATCCACCAGGACGGCGTGCTGAAGAACCGCCTCAACTACGAGATCATGCAGCCCGAGTCGGTCGGCCTCGACTCGAACCGCCTGGTGCTCGGCAAGCACTCGGGGCGCCATGCCTTCGTGGACCGTCTGCGCGAGCTCGGCCTCGACCTGACCCACGTCGACATGAACCGCATCTTCGACCGCTTCAAGGCGCTCGCCGACGCCAAGCAGGACGTCTACGACGAGGACCTGATCGCGCTGGTCGCGGAGGAGTCGGTGCGCGGGCAGGGGGGCCACGACCGCTACGAGCTCGTCTACCTGAACGTGACCTCGTCCAGCATGGCCATCCCGCACGCCACCGTGAAGCTCCGCATCGACGGCGAGGAGGTCCTCGGGCACGGCACCGGCGACGGCATGGTCGACGCCTGCTACAAGGTGATCGCCGACCTGACCGGCCAGCACCCGAAGCTCGAGCGCTACGCGGTCAAGGCGATCACCGGCGGCACCGACGCGCAGGGCGAGGTGTCGGTGCTGGTGCGCGAGGACGCCCACACCGTGACCGGGCAGGGGAGCCACACCGACATCATCCAGGCGAGCGCGCTCGCCTACGTGAACGCGCTCAACAAGCTCGAGTACCGCCGGCAGTACCGGCAGCGGCAGCAGGCGGAGGTGGGGCCGTGAGCGCCATGACGATGACGGAGAAGATCCTGGCGCGCGCCGCCGGGAAGAAGAGCGTCGAGCCCGGCGACAACGTGTGGGTCCGGGCCGACGTGCTCATGACCCACGACGTGTGCGGCCCGGGCACGATCGGCATCTTCAAGCGCGAGTTCGGCAAGCAGGCGCGCGTGTGGGACCGCGAGCGGGTCGTGCTCATCCCCGACCACTACATCTTCACCAAGGACGACAAGGCCCACCGCAACGTCGATATTCTGCGGCAGTTCGCCGCTGAGCAGGACCTGCCGCACCTCTACGACGTCGGCACGCCGCGCTACAAGGGTGTCTGCCACATCGCGCTCGCCGAGGAGGGGCACACGCGCCCGGGCGAGGTGCTCTTCGGCACCGACTCGCACACCTGCACCGCCGGCGCCTTCAACGAGTTCGCGACCGGCATCGGCAACACCGACGCGGCCTTCGTGCTGGGGACGGGGAAGCTCCTCGTCAAGGTCCCGCCCACCATGCGCTTCGTGTTCGAGGGCGAGATCCCCGCCTTCATCCTCGCCAAGGACCTCATCCTGCAGATCATCGGCGACATCGGGGTAGACGGTGCCACCTACCGCGCCATGGAGTTCGCGGGCGAGGCGGTGATGCGGCTCTCGATGGAGGAGCGGATGACGCTCGCCAACATGGTGATCGAGGCGGGCGGCAAGAACGGCATCATCGCCTGCGACGAGACCACGCGCGCCTACCTGCGCGGCCGCACCACCCGGCCCCTCGCGCCGGTCGAGAACGACCCGGGCGCGCGCTTCCTCGTCGAGAAGCGCTACGACGCGCGCACGCTCGAGCCCACGGTCGCCAAGCCGCACTCACCCGACAACCGCGCGCTGGCGCGCGAGCTCGGCGACGTCAAGCTGACGCGCGCCTACATCGGATCGTGCACGGGCGGGAAGATCACGGACTTCATCAACGCGGCGCGCGTGCTGAACGGACGGCGCGTGGCCGTGGACACCTTCCTCGTGCCCTCGACCACGGACGTCGCGCGCGGGCTCCGCACCGAGACCATCGACGGCCGCCCGCTGCTCGACATCTTCCGGGACGCCGGCTGCCAGATCTCGCTCGACGCCTCGTGCGCGGCGTGCCTCGGCGGGCCGCGCGATACATTCGGTCGCATTAATGGCCCAGAGGTCTGCATCTCGACCACCAACCGCAACTTCCCCGGCCGCATGGGCGCGAAGGAGGGGCAGGTCTACCTCGCATCGCCCTACACCGTCGCCGCCTCGGCGATCACCGGCCGCATCACCGACCCGCGGGAGCTCCTCCAATGACCATCACGGGACGCGTCTACGTCCTCGGCGACAACATCGACACCGACCAGATCATCCCGGCCGAGTACCTGAACCTGGTGCCGACCATCGCGGAGGAGTACCGGAAGCTCGGGAGCTATGCGCTGGCCGGCCTCGCGCGCACGCCCGATCAGCCGCCGTTCGTCTCCCCGGGCGCGATGACGACCCCGTACGCGATCATCGTGGCGGGCAAGAACTTCGGCTGCGGGTCCTCGCGCGAGCACGCGCCGGTCGCGCTCGGTGCCGCCGGTGTGAAGGCGGTGGTGGCGGAGACCTTCGCGCGCATCTTCTTCCGCAACTGCGTCGCCACCGGCGAGCTCTACCCGTGCGAGACCCCGGCCCGGCTGGTGGATGCGTTCCGTACCAACGACGAAGCCGTGCTCGACCTCGAAGCGAGCACGCTGACCCACGTCGGCACCGGGACCGTGCACCGGCTGCGCCCGCTCGGCGACGCGGGCCCCGTGATCGCCGCGGGCGGGCTCTTCGCCTACGCCCGGCAGACGGGGATGATCGCGGCGCCTCCGGTGGAGAGTGGTGGGGACGCCGGTCCGAGCGCCGGGCCCGACGACTGACGTGAGCGGGCGCGCCACCATCGCCGTCTTCCCCGGCGACGGCATCGGTCCCGAGGTGACGGCGGAGGCGGTCGCGGTCCTCGAGGCGGTGGCGCCTCGCCACGGTCTGGTGCTCGAGCTCGGCACGGGGACGATCGGTGGCGCCGCGATCGACGCCGCGGGCGACCCGCTCCCGCCCGCCGAGCTCGAGCGCGCGCGCCGCGCCGACGCGGTCCTCCTGGGCGCCGTCGGCGGGCCCAGGTGGGACGACCCCGGCGCGCGTGTGCGCCCGGAGCAGGCGCTCCTCGGGCTCCGCAAGGGCCTCGGCCTCTACGCCAACCTGCGCCCGGTGTGGACCGTGCCCGAGCTGGTCGCCGCTTCCCCGCTCCGCCGCGAGCTCCTCGACGGCGTCGATCTCGTCGTGGTGCGCGAGCTGACGGGCGGCATCTACTTCGGCCGGCCGAGCGAGCGGCGCACGACGCCCGCCGGCCGCGAGGCGGTCGACACGCTCACCTACACCGAGGCGGAGATCACGCGCCTCCTCCGCGCCGCCTTCGCGCTCGCCCGCCAGCGCCGCCGCAAGCTCACCTCCGTCGACAAGGCGAACATCCTCTCCACCTCGCGCCTCTGGCGCGAGATCGCGCACGAGATCCGGCGCGAGTACGCCGACGTCGCCTACGAGGACGTGCTGGTGGACGCGATGGCCATGCACCTGATCCGCCGCCCGCGCGACTTCGACGTGATCGCCACCGAGAACCTCTTCGGCGACATCCTGACCGACGAGGCATCCATGCTTGCCGGCTCGATGGGCATGCTGCCCTCCGCCTCGCTCGCGGGCGCGCCCGCGCCGGGCGAGCGCTGCCGCGGCCTCTACGAGCCGATCCACGGCTCCGCCCCGGACATCGCCGGTCTCGACCGGGCGAACCCGCTCGCGGCGATCCTCTCCGCCGCCATGCTCTGCCGCTACTCGCTCGCCGCGCCGGCGGCCGCCGACGCGATCGAGCGCGCCGTGGCGGCGGTGGTGGCGGCGGGACATCGCACCGCCGATCTCGCCGCGCCGGGCGAGCCCGTCCTCGGCTGCCGCGCGATGGGGCAGCGGGTGCGCGAGGCGCTGTGCAGCTCAGGCTGATCGTCGAGTACGAGGGGACCCGCTACCGGGGTTGGCAGCTGCAGCCCGGCGGCCCGACGGTGCAGGAGGTGCTCGAGCGGGCGCTCGCGACCGCGCTGCGCGAGCCGGTGCGCGTGCGCGGCGCGGGCCGCACCGACGCCGGCGTGCACGCCTGCGGCCAGGTGGCCGCGGTGAAGGTGACCCGCGTGCCCGCCGACCTCGGGCGCCTCCGCAAGAGTCTCAACGCCCTCACGCCCGAGGACGTCGCCGTACGCGAGATCGCGGTCGTGGACGACGCCTTCGACCCGCGGCGCCACGCGCGGAGCCGCGTCTACGAGTACCGCATCCTGAACGCGCCCGCGCCCTCGCCCTTCTGGCGGCGGCACGCCTGGCACATCCCCGAGCCGCTCGACGCGGGCGCCATGGACGAGGCCGCCGCCGAGGTCGTCGGCGAGCACGACTTCGCCGCCTTCCGCGCCGCGGACGCGGAGCCGGTCCGCTCCACCGTCCGGCGCGTGCTCGAGAGCCGCGTGCACGCGGGGCCGGTACTCGTCTATCGCATCGAGGCGACGGCGTTCCTGAAGCACATGGTGCGGAACATCGTCGGCACGCTGGTCGAGGTGGGGCGGGGCGAACGGCCGGCGGCGAGCCTCGGCGAGCTGATTGCGGGGCGCGATCGCACGCTGGCCGGGGCGACGGCGCCGGCGCACGGCCTCGCCCTGGTGACCATCCGGTACTGAAGGAGCGTCCGCGGCGTGACGCAGGTGTTCGCGCCTGTGACGCCCTCGGGGCATGAAACGCATGCCGGCAGGGCCTTCGCCCTGGCACTCCCCTTGCTACTCGACAAGCACGGTGGCGTGGGGCTCAGCGGGGTGGGGTCTTCCCGGTCCGGGCGCGGCGCGCCCTCCAGGCGCGCAGGTGCTCGCCGATCTCGCGCTCGCGGCCGCGGTCGCTCGGCTCGTAGTAGCGGCGGGCACGCAGGCGCTCGGGCAGGTAGTCCTGCTCCACGACGGCGTCCTCGTAGTCGTGGGGGTAGAGGTAGCCGGCGCCGTAGCCGAGGCCCTTCATGAGCGGCGTCGGGGCGTTGCGGAGGTGGAGCGGGACGGGGAGCGGGCCCGCCTGCCGCACGTCCTCGGCGGCCGCCAGCATGGCGCGGTAGGCGGCGTTCGACTTGGGGCAGGTGGCGAGGAAGATCGCCGCCTGGGCGAGCGGGATGCGGCCCTCGGGGAGGCCGACGAAGTGGACGGCGTCCTTGGCGGCGACCGCCACCTGGAGCGCCTGGGGCTCGGCGTTGCCGACGTCCTCGGCCGCGAAGATCACCATCCGGCGCGCGACGAAGAGCGGGTCCTCGCCCGCCTCGAGCATGCGCATCATCCAGTAGACCGCCGCGTCCGGGTCGCCGCCGCGGAGGCTCTTGATGAACGCGGAGATGACGTTGTAGTGCTCCTCGCCCGCCTTGTCGTAGCGGAGCGCGCGTTGCTGGGCGGCCTCCTCGAGGAACCCGAGGTCGAGGGTGCGGGTGCGGCGCGTGCGCGCCAGGCGCGCGGCCAGCTCGAGCGTGTTGAGCGCGACGCGCGCGTCGCCCTGCGCGTGGGCGACCAGGAAGGCGCGCGCCTCGGGGGCGAGGGTCAGCTGGGCGCCGCCCAGCCCGCGCTCCGGGTCGGCGAGCGCGCGGTCGACCACGGCGCCCACCTCCTCCTCGGTGAGCGGCTCGAGCACGAGGACGCGCGTGCGCGAGAGGAGGGGCGGGATCACCTCGAAGGACGGGTTCTCGGTGGTCGCCCCGACGAGCGTCACCGTGCCGGCCTCGACGTGGGGGAGGAAGGCGTCCTGCTGCGCCTTGTTGAAGCGGTGGATCTCGTCCACGAAGAGCACGGTCGGCCGGCCGCTCCGGGCGAGCTCGTCCTGTGCCTCCTCGACGACCTGTCGCAGCTCCTTCACCCCCTGGAGGACGGCCGAGAACGCGACCGCGTGCGCGCCGCTCGCGGCCGCCAGCAGGTGCGCCAGGGTCGTCTTGCCGGTCCCCGGCGGCCCCCACAGGATGAGCGACTCGACCTGCCCGCCCTCCAGCATCTCGCGCAGCACGCGGCCGGGGCCGAGGAGGTGCTGCTGGCCGACGAACTCGTCGATCCGGCGCGGCCGCATCCGCTCGGCGAGCGGTACGCGGCCCGTCGGGGTCTTCGGCGCGGGCGCGCGCGGGAACAGCTCCGGCTGCCGGGGCATGATTTTTCGTGTAGCACACGGCCCGTTTCCTGGAACAGGTGCGGGTCGCGTGCTAGGAAGGCCGCGGGGCGGGGGCAGGCGGTGGCGCGCATCCGGACGGTCGGGCTGGTGGTCAAGCGTGACCGCCCGCGTGCCGTGCGCCTGGCGCGGCGGATGCTCGGCTGGCTCACGCGCCAGCGCGTGCGCGTGCTGCTCGACGCCGAGGCGCTCCTGCCCGGCGCGCCCGCGCGCACCAAGGACGAGCTCGCGCGCGAGGCCGACCTGATCGTCGTCCTCGGCGGCGACGGCACGCTCCTCTCCGTCGCGCGGCGGACCGACGCCCGCGTGCCCATCCTCGGCGTCAACCTGGGCGAGCTCGGCTTCCTGACCGCGGTGGTCGAGGCCGAGGCGATGCCCATGCTGGCGCGCGTGATCGCCGGCCGCTACGAGCTCGACCGCCGCATGACGCTCGCCGCGCGCCTCGAGCGGGCGGGGCGCATTCGCGGCCGCTACCGGGCCCTGAACGACGTGGTCATCACGCACGGCGCCGTCGCCCGCATCGTCGAGTTCGGGGTGGCGGTGGACGGGCTCCCGTTCGCCGCCTACCGCGCCGACGGCATGATCGTCGCGACGCCGACCGGCTCCACGGCATACTCACTGTCCGTCGGCGGACCGATCGTCGAGCCGACGGTGCAGGTCATCCTCCTCTCGCCCATCTCGCCGCACACGCTCTCGAACCGTCCCGTGGTGCTGCGGCCGAGCGCCGTGGTGCGCATCACGATCGGGCGCCGCGAGGCGGACACGCTCCTCACCATCGACGGGCAGGAAGGCACGCGGCTCGCCGCCGGCGACGTGATCGAGGTGCGCCAGGGCCGCTCGCCGGTCTCGCTCGTGCGCTCGCCGAACAGGACCTACTACGACGTGCTGCGCTCCAAGCTCGGCTGGGGCGTCCGGTAGGGCAGGGGCGGAGATGCTGCGCACGCTCCGCGTCCGCGACCTGGCGCTCATCGAGGAGCTCGAGCTGGTGCTCGAGCCCGGGCTCAACGTGATCACCGGCGAGACCGGCGCGGGGAAGTCGATCCTCCTCCAGGCGCTCGACGTGGCGCTCGGCGGGCGGCCGGACGCGGACCTGGTGCGCACCGGGGCCGAGGAGGCGGCGGTCGAGGCCCTCTTCGCGAACGTCCCCGTCCCGGCACGCGAGCGGCTCGTCGGTGCCGGCATCCCGGCCGAGGACCCGCAGGACGAGCTGCTCGTCCGCCGCGTGATCGCGCGTGGCGGCCGCACGCGCGCCTACGTGAACGGCGCCCTCGGCTCGCTCGCCCTGCTGCGCGAGCTGGCGCCCCACCTCCTGCGCGTGTACGGGCAGGACGAGCACCAGGCCCTCCGGCGCGTCGAGAGCCACCGCGAGCTGCTCGACGCCGTCGGCGGCCTCGGGCGCACGCTCGAGGAGATGCGCGCCCGCCACGGCCGCCTGGTCGCGGCGCGCGAGGCGATCGCGGCGGCGCACGCCGACGCCGAGGCCGCGAGCGAGCGGGCCGAGATGCTGCGCGCGCAGGCCGAGGAGCTGGTGCGCGCCGCGCTCGTGCCGGGCGAGGAGGAGGCGCTCGCAGCCGAGCGTGCCCGTCTGGTGCACGCCGAGCGCCTGGCCGTGCTGGCGACGGGCGCCGAGGAGGGCCTCTACTCCGGCGAGGGCGCGGTGATCGAGGTGCTCGGCCGCGCGCTCGCCGCGCTGCGCGAGGCGGCCGGCCTCGACGCGAGCCTCGCGCCCGTGCGCGCCCTCCTCGAGAGCGCGCTCGCCGAGCTGGAGGAGGCCGGCCAGAGCCTCGCCCGCTACGCCCGCGAGCTGACCCCCGATGCGAGTCGCCTGGAGGCGGTGGAGGAGCGCCTGGCGCAGCTCGCGCGCCTGAAGCGCAAGTTCGCCGGCACGGTCGAGGATCTGATCCGCCGGCGCGCCGAGCTGGCGGCCGAGCTCGACGGCATCGAGAGCGGGGGCGAAGCGATGGCGGAGCGCGAGGCCGCAGCCGAGGCGGCCCGGCGCGCCGCCGCCGAGTGGGCGGGCCGGCTCTCGGTCGAGCGGCGGCGGGTGGCGCGCGATCTGTCCCGCGCGCTGGCCGCGGAGCTCGAGGCGCTCGCGCTCACCGGCGCGCGCTTCGAGGTCCGCTTCGCCGAGACCGAGGGGCGCGCGCTCGGCCCCGAGGGCTGGGACGAGATCGAGTTCTTCCTCTCGACGAACCCCGGCGAGGAGCCGCGCTCGCTCGCCCGCGTGGCCTCGGGCGGCGAGCTGTCGCGCATCATGCTCGCGCTCAAGACCCTCGCCGCCGCCGGCGAGCGGGGCGCGACCCTCATCTTCGACGAGGTCGATGCCGGGATCGGCGGCGCCGTCGCCGAGGTCGTCGGCCGCAAGCTCCGCCAGCTCGGCCGCAGCCGCCAGGTGCTCTGCATCACCCACCTGCCGCTGATCGCGGCCTTCGCCGACCACCACGTCGTAGTCACCAAAAAGGTGGAGGACGGCCGTACCGTCTCTACGGCACGCCCGCTGGCCACGACCGAGCGGGTGGCGGAGCTGGCGCGCATGCTGGGCGGCGAGCGCCTGACGCACGAGGTCCGGGAGCACGCCGAGCAGCTCCTCCGGAGGGCCAACACCCGCAACCGGGGATTGACTGACAGCAAAGGAGTCGAGTAGCGGGGTAGCGCCGCCCCGCAAGGAGATCTTTCATGCCGGATGCTCGCGTCGTCTCACGCACCGCTCGGAGCTGGCGTCTCCCCGCCGCGCTCGTGGTCGTCACCGTGGCCGTTGCCGCCGAGCAGGTATGGCAGGCCGAGCAGCGGAGCGCCGCGCTGCGCGACGAGATGGCGGGGCTCCGCTCGCGCCTCGCGGACAGGCGCGAGCTGATCGCCCACCAGCGCCGTGAGATGGCGCAGGTGGCGAGCGCGGTCGATCACCTCGCGCGCACCACCGGAGCCCTGGGCGAGCGCGGCGCCGAGGCGCGCCGCCTGGCGCACATGGAGGAGAGCCGCGCGGAGACGCATACGCTGGTCAACGTGGCGGCGACGCTCGACGGCGGCATGTCGGTCATGTCGGAGGACGCGGGCCGCGCGCTCGAGCAGCTCGCCTGGCTCGACGGGCAGGCAGCGGCCGCGAGCGACTCGCTCGCCGTATTGACCGCGCTGGTGAAGGACCGCGGCGAAGAGGTGAGCCGCGGCGTGCCGACGCTGTGGCCCGTGCGCGGGCTCGTCACCTCGCCCTTCGGCGCGCGCACGTCGCCGTACGGCGAGGGGCGCGAGATGCATCCCGGCATCGACATCTCGGCGAGCTACGGCTCGCCGGTGACCGTGGCCGGCAACGGCGCCGTGATCTTCGCCGGGCGCGACCCTGGCTACGGTGGCGTCGTCATCGTCGCTCACGGCGGCCAGCTCGACACGCTCTACGGCCATCTCTCCGCGCTCTACGTGCGCGAGGGCCAGTCGGTGCGTCGCGGTCAGGCGATCGGCGCCGTCGGCGCGACGGGCCGCGCCACCGGGGCGCATCTCCACTACGAGGTGCGCGTCAACGGCGCCCCCGTCGATCCGCGCCGCTACCTCGGAAAGTAAGCCCCGCTTCGCGGGATCAGGGCGGTGGCAGCGGCGTCGTGTTCGCCGAGTTGAAGGCCTGCACCCCAGCCTCGTTGTCGCCGTCGAACGGCGTCACCGGACTGTCAGATCCAAGGCAGAAGTCGTCGCCAGTCGGATCGGCGAACCAGGCACCGACCTGATTCAGATCGACGCGCACCCGGTGTCCGTCGACCAACGTCGACGCGAACGCCTCCGCCACGATCAGCCTGAAGGTGTTGTCGGCCATGCCGTGGTCGTCGGATGTGAAGTCGCCGATGTACTCGGCGGCACCAAAGGGGGGGCCCGCCTGCTCGATCAGGAACGCGCCAAAGGGGGGGCCCGCCTGCTCGATCAGGAACGTTGTGAATGTGGTGTTGGGCGGCAGACCCGTGCCCTGCACGTGGAAGACGTCGAAGCCGCGGACGTCGGTTGTCAGCCGGACGGTGACGTTGACCCGCGCGTCCGGCATACACGCGGCGAGCTGCGCCGAGGACGGCGTCAGGTTCAGCTCTACGACCTCGGGCTTGCCGGGCGGTACCTTGCCGCTGTCGTGCTCTCCCGGTTGGGCTGCTGCGCGGTGGGATCCCGCTATCCCAGCCGCGACGCCGATCGCGACAGCAACGGCGACGAGGAACGTGTGCTTGGACATCTTGCGTCTCCTTTCACGTTGCGTTGACGGTGCGGTTCGATCGAGGCGACCGTGCGAGCATCGTCCGAACAGCGGCGAGCGTACGGATGGAGACCGAGTGCGAGACGGGCGCACGCGACAGACCCCGGTGTGCCCGGACTGTGAGCCGGACGCTACGTTTACACGTCCCGACAAGTCAATGCCCTGCGGCGCGCGCCGGGTGTCGCGGGTCGCCACCGTCGGATCGCGAGCCCGAGCGGACGGCACCACGACGTCGCCATCGGGGCGGTAGCACTGCGCCGAAGCGCTGTTCACCAAGGAATCGGGAGGACGACTGTGGTAGCGAGCTGGGGCCAACGTGCCGCCCGCCGGCCGTCCGGAATTTGGTTGACCCGTTGCGATCATCGGGCTATATGCGCGTCTCCGCTCGGATTCCTCCCGCCTTGTGGGGCCGTAGCTCAGTTGGGAGAGCGCTTGAATGGCATTCAAGAGGTCGAGGGTTCGACTCCCTTCGGCTCCACTCTGCCATTCCCTAGCCATCCGCGAGGTTAGCATGCTCTCAACTCAACTACGGACTGCGGTCTCCGGGGGTTCCCCCCCGTTGTGTGGCTGAAGTGTGGCTGTTCCCGGCCGGATCGGGGTAACGGCCGCTCGCGTCCCGCTGTAGTCCTGGGCCCGCACCGCGGCCCGCCTGAGGTCGTCTAGGTCGATGATGTGATACCGCCGCAGCATCGACGGCGTCCGGTGCCCGCTGAGCGCCATGGTGGTGTGCGGGTCCACCCCGGAGTCGATCAGGTGCTTGACGCCCGAGCGGCGGAGGTCGTGAACGATCCGACCCTCGAGCCCGATGGCCCGGCAGGCGGTGCCCCACCGCTTGCGGAAGTCCCCGATCAGCTTGCCGTCGGCGTGAAAGATGCGGGCACAGTCGAGCCGACGGGCCTTCCAGCGCCGCTCGATCACGCTGGCGAGCTCGCCGAGCACGGGAATCGCACGCGGCTGCTTGTTCTTCGAGAACTCGGCCGGGAGCCGGATGGCGCCCTCGTCGCGGAAGTAGTGCTTCCACTCGAGCCGCCGGGCCTCTCCGACGCGCCACGCGGACCAGAAGAGGAAGCGGACGAGGTCGGCGTGGACCTCGGAGAGATGCTGGCAGAGCGCGTCCACCTGCTCCCGGCTGAAGAATCCGCGGCGCACGGGTTTGGGGTCCTCGGTGGGCTTCTCGATCTCCGGCTTGGAACGGGACGAGATGAGCTTTTTCTTGACGGCGAGTCGGAGCCCGCGATCGAGGAGGGCAAGCTCGATCCTGACGGTGGCGTCGCTGGCGCCCTCAGCCCGTCGGTGCTCCACGTAGTCCTCGATCCGGTGCCCGAGCCGCACCGCCTTCGCCTTCTCGCCGAAGAACGTCAGGAGGTGCTTGAACGAGTACCGCATGCTGGTGATCGAGCGGTTGCGGCGGAGGCGGTAGTTGTCCTCGACGAGCTTGAACAGCTCCTGCACCGTGACGCGCTCCTCCCGCGGCACGGCATCGCCGTAGCGGAGCGCCTGGACCTTCTTGTCGAGCCAGGCCTGCGCCGCCTCCCTCGTCTCGTGGCGGGCGGCGCGAACTTTCGGGAACGGGCCCCTTGACTTCTCACCTCACGAGGGTGCGGTTTCTAACGTCTTGACGGGAGAGAACGAGAGAACTCGTTGTCGTACGAGTGTGAGCCTCACACCGAGGTCTGGACCGAGCCCGAGCTGGGCGGCTTTCCCCCAGCCCGGTGCGAAGGAGAAAGGGGGTCCGCAAATGCACGAGTCGGCGGTCCGTGGAGCGAAGCTGTTCTGGTGTCTCGCGATGCTGGGTGTCAGCGCGGTTCCCGCGTCCGCGACAGGCAACTTGCAGAGCGTGAACCACATCATCATCGTGATGCAGGAGAACCACTCCTTCGACAACTATTTCGGTGTCCTGCCGTACGTGCCCGCCGGGCCCTACCACCCGGGCCCGTGCACGTCGAGCGACCACGCCTGCGTCGACGGGCTCACCTGCGCCCTCGCCGGCTCCGGTCTCAGCTGCACCAACTCGAACGTCGACGATGACGCGAGCACGGTACTATCCTTCCATTCGATGAACTACTGCCCCGGCCCTGACCTCCGCCACGACTGGCCGGCCAGTCACCAGGAGGTGAACTTCTTGAATCCCGCGTCGGCTCTCCTCGCTAGCCCGATGGACGGCTTCGTGCTGGTCAACGACGGGGCGGGCGTGTCGGTGCCCGACGGGACCGGGCAACCCGACGTCAACGGGGAGAGCCCCACCGAAGACGACACCATGGGGCACTACGACCAGACCGACCTGCCCTTCTACTACGGGCTCGCCCAGACCTTCGCAATCGATGACCGCTACTTCTCGTCCGTCGTCGGTCCGACGTTCCCGAACCGCTCGTACGAGCTGGCGGCCACGTCGTTCGGTCACGTGACGACGGCGGAGATCTTCCCGCCGCTGCCGCCGGCCGTCCCGTTCCCCGGCGGCTACAAACCGATCACCGGGACGATCCTGGATCTGCTCGACCTGCATGGCGTCTCGTGGACGAACTATTTCTTCGACGTTCCGACCACGGCGATCTTCCGCGGCTTCGACATGAGTCACTGGGCTCCCGTCCCTGCCTTGTTCGCGACCCTGGCTTCCCCGACCTGCGTGCTGCCCGCAGTGTCGTTCGTCGATCCGGCGTTCGGCAGCAACGCGCTGGGGACCAACCCCACCCTGTTCGAGAACGACGAGCATCCGCCGACGGACATCCGCGCAGGCCAGTTCTTCGTCTCCCAGATCGTCAACGCCTTCAGGGCGAGCGCGTGCTGGGGAGACTCGATCCTCTTCATCACTTACGACGAGCACGGTGGCTTCTACGATCACGTCGCGCCCCCGAAGGCGAGGCAGGGCGGCCTGCCAAACCCCGACGGGATCAGTCCCGGCCAGTGCGCCGACCTGTCGAACCCGCCGACGAGCCAGCAGCCCGGCGGCGGGGCGAACTGCTTCCTGAGCCCGTTCGACGCCGCCAGCATCTGCCCCGGCTTCACGCCGACGGGCCCGTACCCGGTGTCCTGCGCGAACTTCAATCAGCTCGGCATCCGCGTCCCCTTCATCGCAGTCTCCCCCTTTTCGATCCCGCACTACGTCTCGCACACGGTTGCCGACCACACCTCGCTGCTCGCTATCATCGAGAAGCGCTTCATGAGCCTCGGTCTGAACATCCAGGACGCGCGGCCGCATCTGACGGCCCGCGATCTGCAGGCCTCCACGCTGGAGGACATGTTCGATTTCAGCAGAGCGCCGTCACGGAATGCGTTGGTACCGCCGTTGGCCCCGCCGCCGAGTCCGACCGACCCGGGGTGCCCCTTCACCCCGTAGCGGTCCGAACGCGCACGGCGAGGCGGAGACGCTCCGCCGCCGCTGGCATCGAGTAACGACGCCAGCGCACAAACGGCGGTCCCGGTGCCGGCGAATCCCGGGACCCGCGCCTGCAGTGGTGGGGTGGTGTGGCTGAAGTGTGGCTATCCGACGAGCCGTGAACGTTCGCGACTGTCCTCACGACGGGCACGAAAGACGTTGTGTGGTGGACACTCGCAGACGCTCGCGGACGGCCAGGGCAGGCCGTACGGTGCATGGCATTCAAGAGGTCGAGGGTTCGACTCCCTTCGGCTCCACTCTGCCATTCCCTGACCGTCCGCAAGGTTACGACCGCACACTTGACTCGCACTCAAGTGGACGGCGCCAACTTTCCTGAGATGGCAGGGCAGCGGGCGGGGACTCAGTGGGGCCGCGGGGGTTTCAGACGCACAGGTTTACGCCTTGCCGCTCGACCGTATTGGAGTCGCTGTTGCCCGCCTGATCCCTCGCACGGACGACGAAGTAGAAGGTCTTGTCGGCGGGCAGCAGCGGCGTGTCGAAGGAGGTGGCGCCGGCAGGCGTTGTGTAAGTGGGCGTCGAGAAGTCCTCACCCCCGGACGTGCTCGCTTGGTAGACGTCGTAGACGATTCTTTGCGGGGGGGACTTGTTGTCCGTGGCCGGGTCCCAGCTGAGGTGGTAGCTCGTGGTCCTTCCCCCGTAGATCGGGCCGGGGATGCAAGTGGTAGCCGACTTGAGGCCGTCGAAGATCGGCGGGATGCCGTCCTTCCTCAACGCCTCGGCGGGTGGGCTGATCAGCAACAGCACCACGGCTCCCAGCAAAAGCAGTGGCCGCACTGCGGGAGCGGCCGGCCGAAGCTTCAGCATCGATCTTGAAGCTCTCATGAGACCTCCGATCTTCGCTCCTTCCTAGCCTACCCCGCATTCCGTGAGAAGATAAGACCACAAAGGGGATATTCCGATAACGTCCTATCACCCCCGCCAGCCCTCCGTAACGACGCCCGCACAAACGGCGGTTCGGGGTGCCGCGGAATCCCTGGACCCGCGCCTGCATGGCGGGTGGTGTGGCTGAAGTGTGGCTATCCGACGAGCCGTGAACGTTCGCGACTATCCTCACGACGGGCACGAACGGACCGAGTGAGCAGCGGCAGCGCCGCCTTCGATCAGATCCTTGGTGGCGGGTTCCCCCGGGGCTCGGTCTCGGTGATCGCGGGCGACCCAGGCACCCGCAAGACCATTCTCACGCTTCAGACAGCTTCCGCATCCTCATGGAGACGCTCGGGCACGAGATCCACGTGGCGCGCGAGGGCATGGCCGCCTCGACGCGGCGCGCGGTCGACCATTCGACATGATTCTCGTGGACATCGGCCTGCCGGGGATGAGCGGCTACGAAGTCGCTCGACGCCTGCGCGTGGAGCCGGTCACTGCGAAGGCGCTCGTGGTCGCGGTGTCCGGCTATGGTCGGGACGAGGACAAGCGACAAGCACGGGCGGCCGGCTTCGACCACTATCTCGTCAAGCCGATCGATCCAGGCGCCCTCCAGAACTTGCTCGCGCGCGTGCGACGGGCACCCAACTCCTGAGGACCGAACGCGGTCGCATCGCACGGCCAGCCCGGAGCCGCGCGGTTTCAAGCCAGGAAGTCCAGCGCCGCGCGCGCGACTTCCGCCGGCTTCTCCTCGTGTACCAACAGGCGACCGCCCGGAATTTCCACGAGCCGCGCGTCGGGTAGCTGCTTCACCATCCTGCGCGCGTACTCGACGGGGAAGGTGGGATCGTCGGCGCCCCAGATCAGTTGCACCGGCATCGTGATGCGTGCATGCGCCTGCTCGAGAGCGTCCACCGGCCCCCACTTCAAGCCGCGCAGGTAGCGGGCCATCCCTTCCATCCTGAGCGTGGAACGCAGCAGGGGCTGGATCACGTGCTGGTGAAAATCGCCTTCGAGCAGACCGAGGTCGGTGAAGCAGCCGCCGAAACCCATGCCAGAGCGCAGAAACGGCCTGGAACGCAGCAGCAGATGGAAGCACGCCATCGCCCCGGGCAGGGACAGCAGCAGTTGGTAGAGGGGGATCCACGGCGGACGATGGTGTGGCACCTCCGTGTTGATCAGTACCAGCTTCCCGAGACGTGCGCCGTCGGCCAGCGCTAGATAGCGCGCGAAGGTGCCACCGGTGTCCTGCGCCAACACGCCGTAGTGCTCCAGACCCAGGCGGTCCACCAGCGTCTTCAGCGTCTGTGCCTGCCCCGGGAAGCTGAAGTTGGTTTTGTCCGTCCACTCCGACTCGCCCATGCCGGGAAGGTCCGGTACGTAGCAGGTGTGGCGCTTCGACAGTTCCGGCAGCACCTTGCGCCAGGTGAAGCCGGACAGGGGAAAGCCGTGCACGAGCAGCAACGGCGAACCGCTACCGTAGCGACGGCAGGCGAGCCGCGCTGTGCCCGTGTCCAGCTTTTGCATCGGCACGTCGAAGTAGAACCGCGTGGTTGCTTCGATCATCGTTGATCGGCTCATATCACGTCACGCAAGGGCGTCAGGCAGCTGATCCGCTCGCGCCGATGGCGGTGCTGGGAACGGCGGTCGCAGCGATCAGCCACTGGCTCTCGAGCCCCGCGGCCCGGTGCACCCCGATCTGTTGGACGTGCGGGTCGGTGGCGATCTCGCGGAAGGTCTGGCGCGACGGGTACTCGATGAGGCCGATCATGTGAAAGCCCTCGCCGCCCGTGCCGATCACCTGCGAGTCAATCCGTCCGATCCAGAGGAAGCGACCGCCCTTGGACTCGACGAACGTCTGCATCGGCTCCGCGTAGCGTCGGTAGGCTTCTTCTCCGGAGATGCCCTCGTCCGGTGCGTCGGCCCGCGGCTTGAAGCGCAAGAGGTTGAGCATCACGACGGGCTGGTCGGCCGGGCCGGCCAACAGGCTCTGGATCTGCTCCGAGGTTGGGTAAATTGCCATCGGGGCCCTCCTTCGGCGCTCTCGGCGGCGGGCGCGAGCACGCCACACGGCGCTCCTTGTGTTGTGGCACGCACTATGCCACAACAAGCCGCCGTGGCAACCGGGGCGAGAAGAGCATCCGAGCCGGCCTCCGACGGCCGGGTGCGTCGCGGCGAGCGTAGCGGGCAAGCGATCGTCGAGGCGCTGGTCGGGCTGGTGGGCGACGGGATTCTCGAGCCGACCGCGCAGCAGGTGGCGGCGCGGGCCGGTGTCGGCATCCGCACGGTATTCCGACGCTTCTCCGACATGGAGAGCCTGCTCGCGGAGATGGGCGCGCGCGTGGAAGCGGAGGCCCTGCCGCTGCTGGTCGGGGGCCGGCCGAAAGGCGATCTCACCGAGCGGGCGCGCGCCCTCGGCGGCCAGCGGGTCGCCTTCTTCGAGCGCATCGCACCGTACAAACGGGCGGGGAACCTGAAGCGCTGGCGTTCGCCCGTTGTGCGCGACCGCCACGCGCGCTTGGTACGGGCGTTGCGCGCGGACCTGAGGCGCTGGCTCCCCGAGCTCCGTCGCGCGCCCGCGGGCGTCGCCGATGCGCTCGACCTGGCGACGTCCTTCGAAGCCTGGGATCGACTGCGCACCGAGCAGCGCCTCCCGCGTGAACGCGCGCAGGCGGCGGTCGAGCGAATGGTCCTCTGCCTCGTCGCCGAGCTGGCTCGATGACCGATCATTTCCTGCGCATCGTCGGCATGCCCGGGTCTCCCTACAGCCGAAAGATGCGCGCCGTTCTCCGTTACCGGCGCGTTCCCCACGTGTGGGTGCACCAGGGATCCCCCGAGGCTCGCGGGCTGCCACAGCCGCGCGTCGCGCTTCTGCCGCAGCTCATCCTGCGCGGCCCGGATGGTGCTCCCGAGGCTGCCATCGACTCGACGCCGTTGATTCGCCGTCTGGAGGGTCTGTACGCCGCGCGCGCGGTGATCCCTCCCGATCCGGTTATGGCCTTCGTGGACGCGTTGCTCGAGGATTACGGCGACGAGTGGCTGACGAAACCGATGTTCCACTACCGCTGGGCGTTCGCGCCCGACGTCGCCCGCGCGGCAGCGATCCTTCCGCGCTGGTCGCGCACCAACCATCCCGAGAGTCAGGCCGTGGCGCTGGGTCGCCTGTTCTCCGAACGGCAGATCGGCCGCCTCGGAGTGGTGGGTTCGAACGAGACCACCGCCCCGGTCATCGAGGAAAGCTACCAGCGGTTGCTCCGCCTGCTCGACGCCCATCTCACCGCGTCGCGCTTCGTCATGGGCGGCCGGCCTGGCGCCTCGGACTTCGGCTTGTTCGGCCAACTCACCCAGCTCGTCGCGTTCGACCCGACGCCGGCGGCGATCGCGCTCGAAATCGCGCCGCGCGTCGTGGCGTGGGTGGACGTGGTGGAGGATCTCTCCGGCCTGGAGCCGTCCGACGCGGACTGGACGTCGCGCGAGAGCGTCCCGGACACGTTGCGCGCGCTGCTTGCCGAAGTGGCGCGCGTCTACGTGCCGTTCCTCATCGCCAACGCGGAGGCCCTGCAGCGCGGCGCCGCGCGCGTCGAGTGCACCGTCGATGGCCGCCGGTGGGTCCAACAGCCGTTCCCATATCAAGGGAAGTGTCTGCGGTGGCTCCGCGAAGGCTACGCGGCGCTTGCGCCGGATGACCGCCGCGCCGTCGACGCGCTGCTGCACGGAACCGGCTGCGAGCGGCTCTTCGGAGGCACAGTGCCATGACGCACCGACGACTCGCATCGCTGCTCGCGCTCTCGCTGGTCGCCACGGGCGCGCAGGCCGTGCCGGGCCCCTGGCGGCGGACCGAGGCGCGCGAACCCTGCGCGAGCTTCGAGCTCTTCCGGCAGCCGTACTTCGGCGACACGCACGTGCACACCGCCTACTCGTCGGACGCGGTCTTTGCCGGCACGCGCGAGAACCCGCGCGGCGCCTACCGATTCGCTGAGGGCGAGCCCATCGGCCTCCCACCGTACGACGCGGAGGGCACGCCGACGCGCACGGCGCAGCTCCGCCGGCCGCTCGATTTCACGGCGGCCACCGACCACGCAGAGCAGTTCGGCGAGATCCAGATCTGCCTCACGCCCGGGCTTCCCGGCTACGACTCGAGCGACTGCGTCGCGGCTCGGAATCAGCTGGCCGCCCCGCTGCCGGCGCTCCCGAACCTGTTGCCGCCGCCCGCGGTCATCGCCTTCCTGTTCGGCTACGGCGTGCTGAGCTCGCCCCAGCGGTTCTCCTGGTGCGGGCCGAACGGCGTGGACTGCCTCGCGGAGGCGTCCCTCGTCTGGCAGGACATCCAGGCCGCGGCCGAGGAGTTCTACGACCGCACCGCGGCCTGCACCTTCACGACCTTCGTGGGCTACGAGTGGAGCGGTCAGCCGGGCGGCAACAACCTGCACCGCAACGTCATCTTCCGGAACGCCGTCGTGCCGGCCCTGCCGACGAGCTACATGGAGCAGCCGACGCCGCAGGGGTTGTGGACGACCCTGCAGAGCCAGTGCCTCGACGGCCTCCCCGGCTGCGACGTGCTCGCGATCCCGCACAACCCCAACGCGAGCGGCGGCCTGATGTTCGCGCCGGTCAACGCGGATGGCAGTCCCCTCACCGCCGCCGACGCGGCGTTCCGGTCATCGATGGAGCCGCTGGTGGAAATGAACCAGCACAAGGGCGACTCCGAGTGCCGGCCCGGCGTGCAGTCGACCGACGAGATCTGCGGCTTCGAGAAGCTGAACCGCCTGCAGCTCTTCAGCCCGGTCTCCGACCCCAATCAGGTGTTCCCGCCGCTGAACTACGTCCGGAACGCCCTCAAGGAGGGCCTCGTCCAGGAGCAACGGCTCGGCGTGAACCCGTTCAAGCTCGGGCTGATCGGCAGCACGGACACCCACAACGCGACGCCGGGGGCGACCGAAGAGCAGGACTTCGGCGCCAACGGGCACCTCGGGCTGCGCGACCACGCCACGCCGGCGTTCATGCTCGCGCGGGTCACCCCGGCGGGCATCGAGGCGACGCCGGGCGGCCTCGCCGTCGTGTGGGCCGAAGAGAACTCCCGCGATGCGCTCTTTGCCGCCATGCGCCGGCGCGAGGTCTACGGCACGAGCGGAACCCGCCCCATCCTGCGCTTCTTCGGCGGCCGTGAGTCGAATCTCCGGTGCCGCGCCCCCGACTTCGTCGCGACGGCCTACGCCGGCGGCGTGCCGATGGGCGGCGAGATCGGGCCGGTTCGCGGCGGCCGCAGCCCTCGCTTCGGCGTCCTCGCGTTCCGCGATCCCGGGACGCCGACTGCTCCCGGTACGCCGCTGCAGCGGGTACAGATCGTCAAAGGCTGGGTCGATGCCGGCGGGCAGTCGCACGAGAAGGTGTTCGAAGTCGCCGGCAACCCCGACAACGGCGCGGCGGTGGACACCGCCACGTGCGCGCCGTCCGGCACGGGCTTCGACTCCCTCTGCGCGGTGTGGAGCGATCCGGAGTTCAAGGTGGCGGAGCGCGCCTTCTACTACGCCCGCGTGCTCGAGAACCCGACCTGCCGGTGGAGCACCTACCTCTGCAACGCCCAGGGCATCGACTGCAGCGACCCGGCCGCCGTGCCGGCAGGCTACTCCGAGTGCTGCAACCCCGCCGTCGCGAAGACGATCCAGGAGCGCGCCTGGTCGTCACCCATCTGGTATCGTCCCGAAGGCGTGGCGCGCGTGCGAGGCGTGATGCGCTTCGGCGACCAGCCGGGGCAGGACGTCCTGACGCTCGGGATCGGTCTCGGTCGCATGCCCGCGGGGCTCGATCCGTCGACGCAGGCGCTCACGGTCACCCTGCGCGACGACGACGAGGTCTACGGTGTGACCATCCCGGCCGGCACACTGCGCCAGGTTCGGCCGGGTCGATTGGTCTCGAACGACGCCACGGGGAGCATCGGTGGCATTCGGAGCCTTCGGCTCCGGCAACGCGGTCGCCGGGGCGTCTTCTTCCGGCTGCGCACGGTCCCCCTCGGCCTGTCGGCCGCGGATCGCGTCGACCACTTCATCGAGGTATCGCTGCGCGCCGGTACCGCCGCCGTCGCCACGACGCCCCTCTGGCACTTCGACGGGGAGGCCCTCGTCACGGGGGACTGACGCTTCGCCCGAATGCGCTGGCTCAGAACACCGCTCCTCCATTTCCTCGCCGGCGGGGCCGTCCTCTTCTGGTGGGTGCACGGCTCGAGTCCGCCGACGGCCCCGGTGGTCGTGACGGCGCGAGACGTGAGCCGGCTGCGCCTCGACTACACCCGCGAGACGGGTCTCGAGCCGACATCCGCCGACGAGGCCGCCCTCGTCGAGAAGGCGATCGAAGAAGAGCTACTCGTTCGCGAGGCGTTGGCTCGCGGCCTCGACCGGAACGATCGGAGCGTGCGCAACTGGCTGGTCGAGCAGATGCGGGTCCTGAGCGACGACACCACCGACGACTCCGATCGGCTCTACGCGCGGGCGCGGGTGCTCGGCCTCGACCGGACGGATCTCGTCGTCCGACGCATCCTGGTGCAGAAGATACGCCTCCTCGCCGCTCGCACCGGCGAGCGGCCTCAGAGCGACGCCGACCTCGAGGCCTTCTACGCCGATCATCGGAACGAGTACCGGCCGCCGGATCGCGTCACCTTCTGGCACATATTCCTCGCATCGTCCGCGCACGGCA
>WNFR01006583.1_pt1 | contig 21568 bp, 25 predicted proteins | sample 5400221 | NCBI WGS metagenome assembly WNFR01 (sample SAMN13153357, study PRJNA577476) | soil metagenome | isolation source: 40 cm soil under Madrone tree | place: USA:California | collected 2016-06-14 | reverse complement strand
TACTCGTGATTGCCCAAAGCCGGTTTCGTCCGGTTTTTAAAGCGGCCCCACGCCGGGTCATAGCAATTCTTGAAATCTTCCGCGCTCCCTTTTTCATACGCCAGGTCGCCTGCCGCGAAAACCGTCCCTGGAATTTGCTCGATCAGTTTGGCGGTCGCCCGGGCGCCTTCCGGATTCTTGCAACTCGCGATGTCCCCCGCACCGACGAGGACAAAAGTCCGCTCGGGCAAGTGCCTCTTCCTGATCTTGTCTTCCTTTTGCCGGGGCCGCTCGGTCGCTGACAGCAGTTGCGTTTGCGCTTGAACATGATTTCGAGCAAGAAGGACCAGCAAGAACAGACCGCAAACAGTTCCGCCTCGCAACTGTTTCCACTTTCCTTTGTATCCGCCCATCCATCTCCTCCATCGAACCACTAGGCTACCATGTCACGTTGGCAAACCCGGCGAAACGCAGTTCATTGCGGAATTGCCGTCGTTAGCCTCTTCCGGAAGCCCTTAGCTGAGATTTGCCATGAATCAAGACTATTTCGGTCGTACTATAAACTATTGGGAACAAAAGGTTTGTATCACGGTCAAAGAAAGACTACGAGTTGACTTTCCGGTCTGGCTGGGTTTATACTTCATGTGCGACTGAATCAGTCCCATATTCTGGAGCGGTCAGAGAATCGGACGATGTTCAAACTCTCCAAAAAGGCAGACTACGGCTTGATTGCCGTCAAGCATCTGGCGATGCATCGCCAGCAGCATGCTTGCAGCGCCAACGAGATTGCCGAGGAGTATGGCATTTCCGCGACGCTGATGGCCAAGGTGCTGCAGAAACTCGCGCATCGCTCGCTGGTCGCCGCAAAACATGGCTCCAGCGGCGGGTATCAACTGGCGAAGGAGCCGTCTCAGATTAGCGCCCTGGATGTAATCTCCGCTATTGATGGTCCCGTGTTGATCACTTCGTGCGTAACGAACCACGGGAATTGCGACGCCACGGAGCGCTGTTCCGTTAAAGAACCGCTGCGCCGTGTCAATGAAAGCATTTTGAGCGTTTTGGGCGCTGTAACGATTTCACAGATGAGCGAAGAGCCGCACGAGCCCGCGCTCGTTGCGCTGTCGGCGACCCGGTCGGGGTCGCACATGCGTTCGACTTAGGAGAAGAGGGAATATGGCCGTCAAGCTACCGATTTACATGGACAATCATGCGACTACGCCGGTTGATCCGCGTGTGGTCGAAACGATGCTGCCGTACTTCACCGAGAAGTTCGGCAACGCCGCGAGCCGCAACCATTCTTTCGGCTGGGCGGGCGAAGAGGCCGTGGAAACCTCGCGCCAGCAAATCGCTTCGCTGATCAACGCCACTCCGAAAGAAATTATCTTCACCAGTGGCGCCACCGAATCCGACAACTTGATGATCAAGGGCGTCGCGGAAATGTTCCGCGAAAAGGGCAATCACATCATCACCCAGGCCATCGAGCACAAAGCTGTCCTGGACACTTGTAAGAACCTGGAAAAGCACGGCTTTGAGGTCACCTATTTGCCCGTCCAACGCGACGGACGCGTGAACATCGAGGAGTTGAAGGCGGCCATTAAGCCCACAACGATTCTGATCACCATCATGTACGCCAACAACGAAATCGGCGTAATCAATCCGATTGCGGAAATCGGCAAGATCGCCAAGGAACACGGCATCTTCTTCGCCGTGGACGGCGTGCAGGCCGTGGGCAAAATTCCGGTCGACGTCCAGAAGGACAACATCGACCTGCTGGCCGTCAGTGGCCACAAGATTTACGGCCCCAAGGGCGTTGGCGCTCTTTACGTCCGCCGCCGCAATCCCCGCGTGCAACTCTCCGCGATCATTGACGGAGGCGGACACGAACGCGGCATGCGTTCCGGTACCCTCAACGTTCCTGGCATCGTTGGTCTCGGCAAGGCCTGCGAGATTGCACAGAAGGAAATGCCCGAAGAAGCGGCGCGCTTGCTTGCCTTGCGCACGCGTCTCCAGAAAGGCTTGGAAGCCAAGCTGGACGAGGTCTTTATCAACGGCTCGATGGAGCACCGTCTGCCCAACAACTTGAACATGAGCTTTGCCTATGTCGAAGGCGAGTCGCTGCTCATGGGCATCAACGACATCGCGGTTTCCAGCGGTTCGGCCTGTACTTCGGCAACTCTGGAGCCCAGCTACGTACTCAAAGCATTAGGCGTCGGCGAAGACCTCGCCCACACCTCGATTCGATTCGGCCTCGGCCGGTTCAATACCCAGGAGGAAGTCGACTACGTCATCGACAAGATGGTTCAAGTCGTCACCAAGTTGCGCGAGCTTTCCCCGCTTTACGAAATGGCCAAAGAGGGCATCGATATTTCTAAAATGAAGTGGCAAACAGCCTAAAGGACTGGAAGAACCAACATGGCAAATGAAGGTACAATTCGCATTCATCGCTCCATCGGAGGCACTGGCGCGGCTTTCCGCGTGACGTTTGTGCCCTACGGCGGAGAAGGAGAAGAGGCCGCCGTTGCCGGCGAGCGCTCTTTCCATGAGCTTCAGCAAGTGCGCGCCTTTCTGAAGATGCTCGGGCTCGGCGCGGAATTCATCAAGGACGCTCTTCGTCAACTGACCGCGGGCCGTTCGGCTTCCGTGCCGAACGTTTCGCTCACGGACAAGGCTGTCAAGAGCGCTGGTTTCGGTAATCTCGTGAATCTCGCAAGGAGCAACGGCTAATGGCATACAGCGATAAAGTGGTTGATCACTACAACAATCCCCGCAACGTCGGCAGTATGCCGAAGGAAGACCCCAACGTCGGAACGGGTCTCGTCGGTGCGCCGGAATGCGGCGACGTGATGAAGCTGCAGATGAAGATCAATCCCGATACCCAGGTCATTGAAGAAGCCAAGTTCAAGACCTTCGGCTGCGGGTCGGCCATCGCCAGCTCCTCGCTCGCTACCGAGTGGGTCAAGGGCAAGACGGTCGAAGAGGCGCTTTCGATCAAGAACACGGACATCGTGCGCGAGCTTTCGCTCCCGCCCGTCAAGATTCACTGTTCCGTGCTCGCCGAAGACGCCATCAAAGCCGCCATCGGCGACTGGAAGAAAAAGCACGGCGTCGAAGTCCCTGAGCACGAAAAAGCGTCGCACTAAGGCTGTAGTTGGCCAAGTTTGCTGAGGCCCTCGGTTGTAGGGCGCAGCATGCTGCGCCCTACCCGGCAAGATTGACACCGCAAGGTCTTTGGAGCATTTGAAATGGCAACTGAAGTCGCAAGCCCAAACATCGCGAAAATCCAGCTGACCGAACGCGCCGCGCGGAAAATACGCGCGCTGCTCGAAAAGGACGGCGTGTCTCCCGAGGTCGGCGGCCTGCGCGTAGGCGTGCAGGGCGGCGGCTGTTCCGGTCTCTCCTATGCCATGAGGCTGGACACCCAAGCCCGCGACCGAGACAAAATCTTCGAAGAGTTCGGCGCGCGGCTCTTCGTCGACCCGAAAAGTCTTCTGTATTTGAACGGCACGACGCTCGAGTACGAAGAGACGCTGATGCGCCAGGGATTCGTCTTCCAGAATCCCAACGCGGCGCGCAACTGCGGCTGCGGCAGCTCTTTTACGGCCTAGTAGCACAGACTTTCGCTGCTGACTCGGTTTTAGCGGGGGGTAGCACACAGGCGAGCCTGACAAGTGGTTGGCAGCCGCACTCGCCAGCCACTTTTTTTGTGCCTCTTGGGAATTTCTTAAAGAACATTTCATGAGCACAGCGCCGACATCAACGACTCAATCAAAGACCGTGGATTACTTCGCTATTTTCGGCTTGCCGCGCAAGCTTTGGATCGAGATGAGCACACTCGAACAGAAATTTCTGCAAATGAGCTGGAAGCTCCATCCAGACAATTTCGTTAACGCCAGCGAGCAAGAGCGCGAGCTCTCTTTGCAGCGCAGCTCGGAATTGAATGACGCTTACCGCGTTCTGCGCGATCCTGCGGCGCGCGTCGAATATCTCCTCGGAATAGAAGGCGCCCGCAAAGAAGGCGAGCACAAACAGCAGGCTCCACCGGAGCTGCTCGAAGAGGTTTTCGAGCTCAACGAATCACTCGACGAGCTTCGCGAAGCAAAAGCCTCGGGAAGCGGCCTCGCCGCGCTGAAATCGCGCCTCGAATCCGCCGAGAAGAATTTCCAGCAAAAACTTGGCGAAGTTGACGGGCAGCTTCAAACGGCCGCGCGCGAATGGGACGCCGCCCTGCAAGCAGACGCCGCCATGAGGAAAAAAATCATGGCGCGTCTCAATGAATTATTGAATCGCCGCTCGTACATCCGGAATCTTGTAACCAATGTCCAAAAGGAGCTTTTGTAGGGGAGGGCTTTAGCCCCTCCGGTTTTCATCATGGGCAGAATCGTCGGAATCGATCTGGGAACAACAAACAGTCTGGTGGCTTACGCGGACAGCCAAACGGGACAGCCGAAGTGTATCCCCGGTCCTTATGGCAGCACGCTTTGTCCTTCGGTTGTTAGCCTCGATGCGGATGGAACCATTGTTGTAGGTGAGGCCGCCCGGAGAAGACTTCTCACGCAACCAGAGCGCACCATCTATTCCGTGAAGCGCCTGATGGGTCGCGGCCCCGCTGACGTGCAAGATGAAGTCAAGCTATTCCCGTTTCGCATCGATCCGTCAAGCAAGAACGTCATCCGCATCAAACTCGGTGACAAGGTTTTCACTCCGCCGGAAATTTCCGCATTCATTCTCCGCGAACTGAAAAACTGGGCCGAAGCCCATTTCGGCGAGTCCGTCGACCGCGCTGTCATCACCGTTCCCGCGTATTTCAATGATGCTCAGCGCCAAGCTACCAAGGACGCCGGTAAAATTGCCGGCCTCGAAGTTCTCCGCCTCGTCAACGAACCAACTGCCGCGGCCCTCGCCTACGGCCTGCACGAAAAGCAGCGCGGCAAAGTCGCTGTCTACGATCTCGGCGGCGGCACCTTTGACATTTCCGTCCTCAAGCTCATCTCCACCACCGAAGGCGACATTTTCCAGGTTCTTTCCACCAACGGCGACACGCACTTGGGTGGCGACGACATCGACAATCTTCTCCAGGCTTTTGTCCATGAGAAGATTCTCCAGCACGACGAAATTGACTTTTCGCCGCATAGCGAACTCGCGCAAGAGCTTCGCAAAAAACTCATCGCGCTGAAGCATCTGCTTTCTGAGCACCGTTATGAAGGTCTGCGGTTCCCCCTGCCGAATGGTACTGTCTTTCAACTCGAGCTCACGCGGCCGGTGTTCGAGGCTCTCATCCGTCCCGTGGCGGACCGCACCATGGGCCCCGTCAAGGAAGCGCTTGCCGACGCCCATCTCAAGCCCCAGGACATGGACGAAGTCGTTCTCGTCGGCGGCGCCACTCGCACGCCGCTGATCCGCCGCACGGTAGAAGAATTTTTCGGCCGCAAGCCGCACATCGAGCTGAATCCCGACGAAGTCGTCGCCCTCGGCGCTGCCGTTCAAGCCAATATCCTTGACCAGGGCGTGAAAACCATGCTCCTGCTCGACGTCACGCCGCTCTCCCTCGGCATCGAGACCTACGGGGGCGCGGTCGCAAAAATCATTCCGCGCAATTCCACAATTCCTGCCAGCGCCCAGGAGCTCTACACCACCGGCGTCGACAATCAGACCGGCATCGACATCCACGTCCTCCAAGGCGAACGCGAACTGGCCAAAGATTGCCGCTCGTTGGCGCGCTTCGCTCTAAGGGTTCCGCCCGCCCCTGCCGGCCTCCCGCGCATCGAAGTGAAATTTCTCATCGACGCCAACGGCATTCTTCAAGTCGGCGCCAAGGATCTTCGCACCGGCCAGCAACATTCCATCGAAGTCCAGCCCAGCTACGGCATCAATGATTCCGAAATCGAGCGTATGCTCGAGGAATCCATTGAATACGCTGAGCAGGATTTCGCCGAGCGCCAAGTGATCGAAGCGCGCACTGAATCCGAATCGATCTTGTCGGCCACTGCCAAAGCGCTGGCAAGTCCCCAAGCCGCTGGCCTGTCCGATGACGAACGCGCCAAAATTTACGCCAGCGTCGCCGCTTTGAAGGATTCTGTCGCCGGTAGCGATTACAAATTGATTCGCAAGCGCATCGACGAACTGAATCAAGCCACCGAGCATCTTGCAGAATTGCTGATGAATTCAGCCGTTTCATCGGCGCTCGAAGGCCGCAAGTTAGCCGAGGTTTAGATTTTCTTTGTAGGGACGCAGCATGCTGCGCCCCCACAGTCAAGACAGTCACGCAATTGGGCGTTCAGCAAATCGCCCGCAGAAGTTTTTGGGGGAGAGTCATGGGCGGCAGTAACCCATACATTGAAGAAGTCAAATACAAACCCGCAACGAAGAAATATAAAGTGACTTTTCTTCCCAGCGGCAAGACCATCGAAGTCGACCCGGAGAAAATTCCCTACGGCCACAACGGCCTCCCGGGCAGCATTCTCGACATCTCCGAAGGCATCAAGGCCGGCCTGGACCATGCCTGCGGCGGCGTCTGCGCCTGCTCGACGTGCCACGTCATCGTGCGAGAAGGCCTCGAATCCTGCAACGAAGCCACCGACGCCGAACTCGACGAACTCGACGAAGCTCCCGGCATCACCCCGAAATCGCGCCTCGGCTGCCAAACTGTTCCCGACGGCACCACCGACATCGTCGTTGAAATCCCCGAATGGAACAAAAACTACGCCAAGGAACTCGACCATTAATTCTGTCGTCGCGGCGGGTTAATCCCGCCATGTTTCTTGGCAATCGCCGTGCCCTCGGTGTTAAATCTTTTTCTGGAGTGGACATGCCGCCAACATTCGGTTGGGACAATTTCGAAGACATCGCTATCGCCCTCACAGACAAGTTCCCGGACACCAATCCCCTCACTGTCCGCTTCACTGACATGCACAAATGGATCACCGAACTCCCCGGCTTCTCTGGCGACCCCGCCGCCTCCAACGAATCCAAGCTCGAAGCCATCCAAATGGCCTGGGACGAAGAATTCCGGGACCGCCAAGCCTAGCGTACCCTCGGCCGTTGCGTCCCGCAGGCTCCCAAATATGGCATAATCGGGTTGCACCTGGGAGGCTGCGTCATGAAAAGCATCCCGATCCTTTCGCTGGCCTGTTTCCTCCTACTGCCAACCTCCCTTTCTCTGGCTCAAGCACCGCAGCAACCTCAACGTGTCCCGGACGGAGGCACACGCGAGGTCCTAATCAGCATTCTCATCCCGTCCTTGCCGAATGCGCCGTTCACGGCCGCCGTGAACACGGAATGGATTCGACAATTACCGGACGGCAGCACCATTACCCTGAAGAATCATCGTGCAATCGCGCGCGACTCCGCTGGACGCATCTTCCAGGAACGCCGCGCGCTCGTTCCGGACGACGGTAAGATCAACTCTGGCGTCACGCAAATCGAGATCAGCGACCCTGTCACGCACGAACTTTACATTTGCATGCCCCATGGGCGCACCTGTCAGGTGGAAGTGTTTTCTCCGTCAGAGTTTTTGCCTTACACACCGCCTGCCAAGGCGCACATGACGCAGGGTTCAACGTCGGAATCGGAGGACCTTGGCAAGCAGTCCCTCGGTGGGCTCGAGACCGTCGGCACACGTGAAACTACGGTCATCCCCGCTGGCACCATCGGAAACAACAGTCCCCTCCTGTCCAAGCGGGAGTTTTGGTTTTCGCCGAAGCTTGGTGTAAACCTCATCAGCAAGCGCCAGGATCCGTTATCAGGAACGCAGAATTTTGAAGTTTCCGAAATTGCCCTGGGTGATCCCGACGCCAAACTCTTCGAGGTACCGGTTGGCTTCAAGATTCTAGATCTTCGAAAACCACAGGAAACCACTGCGCCCCAGACTGGCCCGTCCAATTGACAAATGCCGGCCAAGTGGCGTATCCCCGGGCAATTTGTATGAATATCAAAGGAAAAGACTTAAGAAATTTGCAAGTTGTAAAGTTCTGATTTCAAAGGGGGCGCCAAAAAAGAAAAGCGGGAGCCCTTCGGCTGCTCTCAGGGTAAACAAGTTCCCGCACTCCAAACGCAGTTACCTACGAGGTCAAGTATGGCATATTTTAATAGAAAATCAATAGGAAAAATATTTCCCACTGCTCGTGCTGGCGGAGGGGCTCCACTGGCGTGGTGCAGCCGTCGTGCTTGTGAGAGCACGCCATTTCCCGTATCCTAGATAGAATCGTAACCGCAGCAAGTGTGGCGCTATGGTGCAACGGTTAGCACGTAGCCCTTTCAAGGCTAAAATACGGGTTCGATTCCCGTTAGCGCTACCATAATCGGTGGCTTAAATCCTCGCTTTCCTGTTTATCATGGATCTGAACTATTCGGGGTCGTGACTCGCTCCAGCACTCGCTGACCCAGCACCGTTTCTGCATTCAAGGAGCCGCCTTGAGCTACGTCGAAAAGCATCTCATTTCGGGTGAAACCATCCAGTACCAGACCAAGCTGCATTGGATTGTGATGCTAGGGCATCTCGCCATCGCTGCCGTTTTCGAGCTGCTCGCCATAACATTCCTAGTCGCAGCGTTTTCCAGGCCGGCGCTAGCCAAGCCGGTGCCCTCGCACGGCGCTGTCTATTTGGGAGCTTTCATTTGCTTCCTCGTTGGAGCAGTCCTCTTTTGCATCGGTCTGTTGAAGCGCAATGTCACCGAGATGGCCGTCACTAATAAACGGGTCATCGTAAAGACCGGCCTCGCGGAACGCCGCACCACCGAAATCCTCCTCTCCCGAATCGAGAGCGTCGTGGTCGATGAGCCAGCCATCGGAAGAATTCTGGGCTACGGAACGGTGATCGTGCGCGGCACCGGAGGCACCCCCGAAGTATTCGAGAAAATCTATCGTCCCTTGGAATTCAGAGAACAAGTCCAGCGCCAGATTGCAGGAGAACCTAAACGAGCCTGAACGCAATTATTCAGCCTGCACGACAAATTTTGTACTGGCGTTCAAGGGGGCGTAAACTGATATTCGCAACCAACTAGGGGGAGAGCTATGGCAAATCTGATGCGCACATCCAACCCGGCGCTTAATGAAAAGGCCTTCAAAGGACAAGTCGCTTTTGGCGAGTCCATGACGCTGCAGGGCACTGTCAACAAGACGGGCCTGCTCTTACTCTTCGTCGTGGCCACCGCCGCGTGGACTTGGGGCTTATCGCACTCTCCTGAACCCGGTGCTGCCGTTCCCTGGATGATTGGCGGCGTTTTCGGCGGCTTCATCGTCGCGCTGGTCACCATCTTCAAACCAAATTGGGCTCCGCTCACCGCTCCGATTTACGCGCTCCTAGAAGGCCTGGCGCTCGGCGGCATCTCCGCGATGTTCGAGCGCACCTACCCAGGCGTCGCGATGCAAGCCATGGGTCTCACCTTCGGCACGCTTTTCGTGATGCTGCTCGCATACAAGACCGGCATGATTCGGGCCACGCAGGGCTTCAAGCTTGGCGTAATCGCCGCCACCGGAGGAATTGCGCTTCTCTATCTCGTGGAAATGGTTCTTGGCGGTTTTTTTCACATTCAGGTTCCGGCGATCAACGGCAGCGGCGCCGTGGGAATCGGCTTCAGCCTCTTTGTTGTCGTCATCGCGGCATTAAATCTGGTTCTCGATTTCGACATGATTGAGACTGGCGTCCAGGGTGGAGCGCCGAAGTACATGGAGTGGTACGGCGCCTTCGGCCTGATGGTCACACTTATTTGGCTGTATCTGGAAATCCTCCGCCTGCTTGGCAAGATGCGCCGTAGATAAGTGGGGCAATCTGATTCGCGGGCCATCCATCATCGAAAAACCGGTACTCACAAACCGTTTTGTGGAAGCGCTCGGTTATGCCGCAGAGCTGCATCTGCACCAACGCCGCAAGGGTAAGGGCCAACCCTACGTAGGTCATTTACTCGGCGTTGCCGCCATCGTCATTCAGCACGGTGGCGGCGAAGATGAAGTCATCGCGGCGTTGCTGCACGACGCTGTCGAAGACCAGGGTGGCCTTCCGCGCCTCGACGAAATCCGCGAAAAATTCGGTGATCGCGTCGCGCGCATCGTTGATGGCTGCACGGATTCCTACGAAGTCTCCGGCGAAAAACGGGATTGGGGCGAGAGGAAGCGCGCTTACATTGAAAAAGTCGCGCATGAGCCCGAAGACGTCCGGCTCGTTTCCGCTGCGGACAAACTGGCCAATGCCCGCGAAATTCTTTCTGACTATCGCCTGGAGGGCGACGCCGTTTTCAACCGCTTCAGCGGCCGCAAGGACGGCACCCTGTGGTATTACCGCACTCTGGTTAATGTTTTTCGCAGAGCGGGATCGAGTCCGCTCATTGACGAACTCGACCGCGTCGTGACCGAGCTTGAGCACCTCGCCATGTAGGGGCGCAGCATGCTGGGCCCCTACGGTTCAAAACGCTAACTTTAGCCTTGCCGAAACGCTGCGCGGCTCGCCCAGCGCGGTCCCGGAAAACAAACTCGCAAAATTAATTACATTCAGCCGGTTTGCCAGATTCACCACTTGGATCTGCATTGCCGCGCTCCGAGATTCTTTGTGATAGATTTCCGCGCCCGCCGCCAGGTCAACGGAAAAATTCGGCCGCACACGCCCACGCGCAAAATCCACGCGGTCTAGAATTTGCTGTCCGAACGCCGCCAGTAGATCACCAAGCTTGGCGTTGCCAATATCCGCCGGCAATCCGCTGCCGTACTGCGCGCCCATCGCCAGCCAGGAGTGCCGCGGCGCTTGAAAACGCACGCGCGCGCGCAGTGAATTCCGCTGATCCTGCGTCACCGCGAACTTGCTCGTATCCGTCAGCGCATTGGCCGCGTCGCTTCCCAGGAGCAAGCCGCCGGTGATCGGTCCTTGCCCGTAGCCGGTCTGGTTCGCGCAGCTCAGATAACCGGAAAAGCGTCCCCACTGCGGGACTTCCGCGCGGATTTCTTCTCCGAAAATGCGCGCCCTCGTGAACGTAATCGGGAAGCTCACGCCTGTATCCAGTAAAACGTCGTCATCGGAATATTGGCGAAAATCCCGGCGAAAAATGTTGGCATCCAGCCGCAGTTTTCCAAAAATTGCTTTCGTCACTCCACTTTCATAGAAATTCGCGCGCCCCGGCCGCACCGGCAATCTCAGCACTGACGGATTGATGGCATCGAGAAGCGGCGAACTCGCCAGAAGCAGATTTTCGACTGCGGGTGTTTGAAAAACGCGATCGTAGGAAGCATGGATCAGCAGATTGATTGCAGGCACGAATCTCGACACGCCGATTCGCGGACTCCACGCCGACTCATGAACTACAAGTCCATAGTGATCGAATCGCAAGCCAGCGCTGACGTTCCAGCGCCCAAGTCGTATCTGGTCCTGTACGTAAATGGACGGCTCCACATCCCATTTTCGCTGGTAGGGAGACGAAAAATTCAGCTGTGTCCCAGGATCGAATTGCGTTGGATCGGTAATCGCGTACTGCAACGCTTCGTGCACTGGACTGAAGATGCCGTCCACTCCCGTTTTCCAATCGTGATGGCCGTGGTGCCCCGCGAGGTCGGCGCGCGCGTATCCTTCGCGGTAGCCGCGGTCCTGTGAAACGATCACCGGTGTGGCTGACGGGTTCGATGTCAGCGTCGCGCTCGAATCCCGCACACTCCCCGAAAAACTCAAAAACAATTCCGGCGAAATCGTATGCTGGAAATAAATCTGTCCGCTCGTCTCCCTGTTCTGGATATCCTGCCGCTGGCCGGCTTGCTGCTGCACGAGTTCGTTCGGCACCAGAAAGCGCACGACGTTGTGCATCACGCTCACGCGTAGCCGGTCGCTCGCCGAAAAATTCCGTTCATAAGAACCGGAAAATCCAGCGAAGTTTCCCCGGTTCGTATAATTTGCCAGCACCGGAGGATCCAGATAACGGTCTGTATGAAATCCCTCGCCGCCCGCCGAAAACCGCTCTGCTTCCCGCGCATAAGAAATTCCCGCCGCGCCGTTTACCGTGGAAGAGCTTCCACCGCCTGCGTCGAACCGCCCGTGCCATCCTGCCTGTACATCTTTTTTGGTCGTGACTTCGACGATGCCACCCAGCTTCCGTCCATACTCCGCCGGAAAACTTGCCGTCAACACACGCAACGATTCCACTTCGCCAGCGTCAAACGAGGGCGCAAACGCCGGCGAGCGATTTTGCGTCAGCGGCAACCCGTCCACCACGAATTGCACGTCGTATTCCGAGCCGCGGGGGTGCAGCACGCCGTTGGCTTCATACACCCACCCTGGCTGTCCGGCCACCAGGTCCAGCAACTCACGCCCCGGCTGCGCCGCCTCATGTTCCTCAATCGCTTGCCGTCCCATGGAATACAGCGTTCCCGTTGCATAGGGATCCACTAGCGTCGCCGAATCGTTCACCTGCACCTGCGTCGTTACCGGAGCGACCCCCAGTGTTACAGCTACTCGCACCGGCACCTCGGAGCGGATTTCCACTAAATCGCTCCAAGGCGCGAAGCCTTCGGCCTGCAAGCTCAGCCGGTAAACACCAAATGGAAGATCCTGCGCAACGTAGCGTCCCTCCGGCCCGGCCACAAAAGTTCGCCGGATCCCATTGGCTTCGCTGATAAGTTCCCCCGCAGGCGAAACCGCAGCGCCGTGCGGATCATGAACCTCCAGACGCAGCTCGCCGCGCACGCGCTGAGCCTGCGCGTTCACCGCGCTGAAAAAGAAAAGCGCAACGATTCCCAAGAACTGCGATGTTTTTCTCGTGAACGTACCCATCAAGCGTTCCAGATGAAAGACGAAAACGCTGCCTCGCCCTATTTGCTACGAGACAAACGGCCTCGTGCCGCCGTCGGAGCCATCTTTTTACGTTAGCATGAGCTTCGTTTTACTTAACAACCCCAGTCCGTTCCGCGAGGGCAAAATAGCAACACTGACTTACCCATCGTGCAGGACCCGATTTTGTATTTCGAGCGCATCAAAATCTAGTTTCCTGCTATTTCTTCGCTAGAAAGCCATCAAAGTCTAGTGCGAAAATAGAGGATCGTCACTGGGCAATCGAACGAGACTGGAGAATGCAAGAGTTGTGATGACCAGACGGACTGCAGGAGACCGACAGGCACAACAGACGAACATGGCCAAGGTCTCGATCATCTCCTCAGCGGCCGCGACTGGTTCACGCGTTATTCCTTCCGAGGAAGTTGATCGCGCTTTTGGCATGCCTGTCGGCAAACTTCGCGGCCGCGCTGGAATTGAATCGCTCGCCTACGCGGCGGAAAGTGAAAACGAACTTGTTCTCGGCGCGAGGGCGGCAGAAGAAGTGTTGCGCCGTGGTTCGTGCGGAGCGCAAGAACTGGATTGGATTATCGTCACCAGCGAAACGCATCACAATTACCCTTCGCTTTCGGCGGAGCTTCATTCCCGATTACTTGTCCGCGAAAATTGCGGGGCGCTCGACGTTGGCGGCGCCTGCCTCGGATTGCTCAACGCCCTGGCCGTCGCGCAATCACTGATCGGCGCCGGACAAGCCCAAACGGTCATGGTTGTCACTGCGGATGTCCACAGCAGGACACTTACCCCTGGCCGCGTCGCCGGCGAATTCGGCGGCCTCTTCGGGGATGGCGCAAGCGCTTTTATTCTTCGCTCCGCCGCCGGCGGTGATTCACGCGAGTTCTATCGCCTCGGCGAATTTATTTTTGGTTGTGCGGGCCAGTATGCTGCCGCGATTCAGGTGAGCGACTCAAAGGATGGCGGCCTCGGCGTGCAATTTGACGGCGAAGCGCTTTCGCGGGCGGCAATCACGCGCATGGAAAAAGTTCTTGCATCCGTTGAACAGCGGAGCGGCATCCCGAGCGGCTCCGTCGGCGGTTTTGCGACCCACCAGCCGAATCCGCGCCTCGTTGCGTTGCTGGCGAAGCAGTGCGGCGTTTCCCCTACCCTGTTTCCGCCAGTCGCCCGAATTTCCGGCAATCTCGGCTCATCCACGTGCGGCGCGGCCCTGCATGAAGCCTTGCGCAGTGCCTCGAAGAAACCGGGCGGCGAGCGCCGGCCAATTTTTGTCGCTTCACTGGGTCCCGGCCTGCTCTTCGGCGGTGGCTGGCTCACTCCTCACGAAAAATAGAAAATAAAGAATGGAAACTCGAAACTCTCTTCAAGGTCCGGGTCGCGTGCGAGTTGTAAAGCTTGTATTTACCGCAGGCACGACGCATCCTTCGAACGGCGGCCAGCCTGGATCGCTGACGGTATTGCGGCAAAGTGAAACAACCGCGTTAATGAATTGCGAAGAATCTGACGCACCATTCAGCGCCTCCGCATAGATCGTGTAACTGCGTCCCACTGCGAGTCCATCGATTTCATTGCTGCCATCGAATTGCGCGGGACCCGGAGTGCTGCAACTCCACCCGCCAAGCGTGGCCCCCACAATCGCGCCGCTTGCGGCATCCACGGCGACTACTTGCGCCCCGAAAACGCCCGTAACTTCCGGTGGCGACGCAGGCAGCGCCAACGGATTCGCAAGAGAAATCCGTCCGCTGATCGATCCGTGGTGCACGGCATCCGCTGGGGATTCGGGGTCAAGTTCAGCGTGATGTCGCTCGTAATTGCGAGATTGCCAGTGCCGGATTTTGCCGGGCCGGCATGACTGGTAGCGGTGATTTGCCCGGTGGCGGGCGAAGGCAGGTCGGCAGGCGCGGTGTACACGCCTGCGGATGTGATCGTTCCCACCGTCGTGTTGCCATTGGGCACGCCGTTGACGCTCCAACTGACGGCAGTGTCGATTGTGTTTGTTACCGCCGCCGTGAAGGTCGCTTGACCGCCAAGCACCAAAGACCCGGTCGCCGGTTTTACGGTCACTTCGATCAATGGAGGGGGCGGAGGCGGCGCGCTTCCTGCGCCACAACCGAGCGCCATACCCTTCGACAAGGAACGCCACAGTCATGATCGTCCTGGTCTTGAATCTTTTTTTGTTGCTCGGCGAGAGGGACCGCATGCCAACACAAAAGCCGGCCAGTGGCCAGAGAAGCTGAGACGGAATAGGAGATTGGTCCATCTTGGTTCGAAATTGGAACCATGGGGTAACAGCGCTGTTTCATATCGGGAGCACGCCTGCATGCAAATTCCCGCGTTGACTTCTCTGGCCGGGCCTCCAATAATCCGGGCGATGCCTCGTCCCGATGCTGTACGCCGCGTCAAGAGCTACTCTGCAGCCGACGGCTACGTCTATCAGTACTACTTCTTCGAAGGCAATCGCGCGAAATGGCAGGGTAAACCCGGTGGCGAATTCACCTACGTCGTTTCCGTTGACCGGCGATCTGCGTTCCCCTTCAAAATTTTCGTCACGCAATCGGCCTTGGACTCCTGGGCAAAGCTGAACGGGCGCGCGCTTTCGAGCAGCGAGGAATACGCAGTAGCCAAGATGCGGCTCTTTCAAGCCTTCGATGAAGGCGCGGTCAAGCCCGCGCCGGAAGGCCAGCAACCGGGGGAAGTGCTCGTCGACGAGTCCAACCTCGAAGAGTTGCTCGGCCTGCTGGGGATCTAGTCCGAAAGGTATCGCATAGCCGGAAGCGCCGTTTCGCACTGAACCTATTCGCGGATGGTGGCGTCTGGTTAGGTGTACGGAGAAGGCGAGCGTTGGAAGCTCGCGCGGGATGACAAATGCAGGAGCTGGTTCTGGTCCAACCAGGTCGCACCGTCGGGGATGAGCTGGAGCATGATGCAGCCCATGCTCACACGCGGCGCGAGTTCGAGGAGCGGCTCGCCGAATGCGCCACGCTGGCCTATCGAGTGGCTCGCGGTGTCCTGCGCAATACCGCCGATGCCGAGGATATAGCCCAGGAAGCGCTGCTGCGCGCCTATCGGCAGTTCGATCGGCTGCGCGACCGAAGCCGCTTTCACGCATGGCTCGTGCGAATCGCGTTTCGTCTTGCGCTCGACCGATTGCGCTCCGGGAAACGCCGCGAGCAGCGGGACACGCTGTGGTCGCAACCGGAGCGCCAGCCGCGCACGGCGACCGCCGAAGACATTGCTGCTTCAAACGAGTTCCAAGAGCATCTCGAGGACGCCCTCGCGGAATTGCCGGAGAAATTGCGCTTGGTGCTTTTGCTTGCAGCTATGGAAGGCCACACGATCGAGGAAATCGCGAGCATGCTGGGCATTTCCACCGGCACGGTGAAGTCTCGAATTTTCTATGCGCGAAGACAGTTAGCGGAGAAGTTGCGATGCCATGCAAACATTATAAAGACGCGTTGATCGAAGCCGCAGCCAGCGGCGCCGAGCCAACGGGTGAACTGCGGGCGCACCTCGCGGAGTGCGTCGATTGCCGTGCGGCTCTCGAACAGGAACAAGCTCTTTTTGCTTCCATTGATGCTGGCCTTCACGTCGCGGCCAACGCCGAGGCCCTCGCTTCACTTTTGCCGCGCGCCCGCGCCCGCCTTGACGAAGAGATCGCGCCACAACGTCGCTGGATCCAACCCCTGATTTTTGCTGCGGCCAGCGTCGCTCTCTTATTCGGAGTCTTCCTGTTTGCTCGATCACATGCAACAAGGCCTGATAACCAAGCCAAACAGACTCCCCAGATCCCGGCCAGCGAGCCACCAACGACCAATGTTCACAATCCGAATTCTGTTCCAGGCACGCAGATCGTTTCGTCCAACGTGAATAGTTCCCAAACGCGAGGTCACTCAACTCTCTTGCGCCCGGTGGCGTCTAGCCAACCGGAAGTCCTCGTTCCGCCAGACGAACGTGAGGCGCTTGCCCGCTTTGTCGTCGTATTGCAAGCACGCAGGGAAGCTGCAGTTGCTCTGGTGACGCCGGCCAAGCCGGCGAAAGACGAAACTACCAGCCTGGAGCTGCTCCAGATCAACGGGCTCGAGATCAAACCGCTGGAAGAACAGCAATCCGAGGCGTCCGTCGGAAGGGAGCAAGGACAGTAGCGGATGGTCGAATCAATTTCGCAAGAGTGTGGAGGACAAAATGAAGAAGGCGGTGATTACAGTAGTGGTACTGCTGTGCGGAATGCTCTCGCCGTTGTGCTCGGCCCAGGACAAACCAAAAGCCGAAGAAAGTCATAAGGCAGAGGTACGGACGACTCCTGTCAAAGTGCAAGTTGTCTTTACTGAATTTGAGGGCGAAAAAAAACTCAAGAGCCTCCCTTACACTCTTTATATCAACGCTCCCGACGCACCCGAGTGGCATTCTAGTAGCTTCGTCAAGCTGCGAGTTGGAAGTCGCGTGCCAGTGTATACAGGCGGCACTACGGGAAGCATGACCTACTTGGATGTGGGTACCAATATCGACGCTCGCGGCGCCTACTCTGATGGACGGTTGTTGATGCAGTTGAACTTGGAGCGGTCCTGGGTGGAAGGCGACGTTTCCGTCCCAGTGGCGAAATCAGAGGGCTCCCTCTCGGAAACTTCCAGCGGTCATTTCCGAGAACCTATCATCCGCAACTTCAGGTCGGAACTCGACCTGAAGTTGCGCGAGGGACAACCCGTCGAAAGCACGATGGCCACAGACCCCATTAGCGCGAAGGTGCTCAAGGTCGATGTCAGTTTCACGATTGTGAAATGATTTGTGCTACGGCTTAGATCGTCTAAACCAGATTTTTCAGAGCGGCAGACAAATCGGAGTGCACAAATTGATAGCCGGTTTTTTCTAACACTTGTGCCAGGACGCGCTGGCTGGACAGGAGCAGCGCGTCGGCCATTTCGCCAAGCGCAAGGCGCAGAGCAAACGCCGGAGCAGGGAAGAACGCCGGGCGGTGCATCGTTTTCGCAAGAACACTTGTGAATTCCGCGTTTTGCAGCGGTTGCGGCGAGACGACGTTGGTCGCCCCTCTTACCGGGGCGTTCTCGATCGCGAATCGCAAAATCCCGACCGCGTCATCGAGCGTCACCCACGACATCCACTGCTTGCCGCTTCCCAATCGGCCGCCCACGCCCAACTTGAACGGTGTCAGAATCCTCGGCAGCGCGCCGCCTTCGCGCGCAAGGATAACCCCAAAGCGTGCGAGGACCACGCGAATTCCGAGAGCTTCCGCCTTCAAGGCTTCTGCTTCCCATTCTTGGGCAAGGCCTGCTAGAAAATCCGTCCCTGGCTTGCTCCCCTCGGTCAGCGTTTCATCGCCACGATTGCCATAAATCCCGATTGCGGATGCCGACACCAGGACGCTCGGCCGCGCATTCATCTTCGCGAGCGCGTTCACAAGCGCACGAGTTGTATCGATCCTGCTTGCGCGCAGCAACTCTTTCCTTTGCGTTGTCCATCGCCCGTCCGCGATGGATGCACCAGCCAGGTTCACAACCGCATCGGCGCCGACGCCCGCGCCACCCAATTCCCCCGTCGCCGGATTCCACGCCACCGCGAACCCTTCTTTGGCCCCCTCGTTGGCCGAACTCTGCGGCCGCACTAACCGGCAAACAGTATGCCCAGCACGTGCCAGCACGCTACCGAGTGCCGTCCCCACCAGCCCCGACGAACCGGTCATCAGAATCTTCATCTTTTTCCTCTGCGCTCCGCTGCATCTAGCGTGGAAAAAACGCCAGCGCCTTTTACGCTACGCAACCCGCACTTGACGGTCAAGGGGTTGAAACTGTCAAATCCTATCTTGCCGACGAAGATGTTGAATCCTCCGTCGGTTTGAACAGAGAGAGTGTTGCTGGGTTGCGAGATGGCACAGGTTAAAGCCGGTGCTACTGGCCCCCTCACGCAACGCAGGTTACAATTCCCCTGTGCCACCGGTCTCACAAACGATCCGCGTGAAGGTCTTATTCTTCGGCCGTCTCAAAGAGCTTGCAGGTCAAACCGAGGATTCCATCGAGTCCACCGAAGCCACAACGATCGAGCAACTTTTTGCTCTTTACGCTGCGCGCCATCCGGAGCTGGCAAAATACCGCTCGTCGGTAGTTGCTTCGCGCAACCAGGAATTCGCTGCATGGGATACGCCTCTGCGCGCCGGCGACGAAGTCGCCTTTCTGCCGCCCGTGAGCGGCGGCTGACACGGCCACATGGCGACACTCCTTCAACATGACATTGTTCGATTGGTGCGTGAGCCCATCGACGTGGCCGCGCTAGCTCGCCACGTTCGCGCATCCGAAGACGGCGCCGCCGTCGCATTCGATGGTTTCGTCCGCAACCAATCCCACGATCGCCCGACTCTCTACCTGGATTACGAGGCCTATGAGTCCATGGCCCTCGCCAAAATGCGCGAAATCGGCGTCCAACTCCACGAAAAATATCGTATCCATCGTGTTGCCATGGTCCACCGCCTTGGACGCCTCGAAATCGGCGAGACCAGCGTGTTCATAGCCGTCAGTGCGCCGCACCGCGCCGCCGCCTTTGACGCTTGCCGCTTCGCTATCGATACCCTTAAGCGTACCGTGCCTATTTGGAAAAAGGAGTACTTCGAAGACGGCGCGGTCTGGGCCGACGGAGAATTACCGCCCGCACCTGTGGCGACTCCTCGCGCGAAACCTGCATCTTAACTCCCAATATCGATGACACCCCTTCGCTCCAAATCCCTCTTGCTTCTTGCCGTCTCGGCTCTCTTCCTCGGCGGGACGGCCCTCGGCCAAGACCAGTCGGATCGTCCTCCTTGGGCGCGGAAGCCGAAGTCAACGGCTAGCGCCAGTTCAACTTCCAAGGCGAGTGCGACTTCCGCCTCTACCGCGGCCCCCGCTTCCGCTCCAGAAGGCGAGCCAGGGAAAATCGTTCAGCCCACGCCGCCGATCTCCCCGGACGAGTCACAGGATCCTTCTGCCCAGCGCGGCCGAATCCGGGTCAACGTCAATCTTGTTAATGTTCTTGTCAGCGTTCTCGACGACAAGAATCGACAAATTTGAGCCGGAAACTTCGCAGCCGCTGGACCTGGCGATCATGATCGATTCCAGCCTGAGCGCCCACAAAGAGATCAGCTTCGAACAGGAAGCCGCCGCGCACTTTATCCGCCAGGTGCTGCGCCCTGGGGATCGCTTGTCCGTTTTTTCGTTTGATGAAAACGTGACGCAGCTCGCAACTTTTTCGGATAACGTTGCCGAGCTGCAAGCGGCGGTTCGCAAGATGCCGGCCGGCGCCGGAACATCCATCTACGATGCCGTGCTTCTCGGATCGCGCGCGCTCGAACGACGCGGAGATGCCCGCCGCCGCGTCATCATCCTGGTTACCGACGCGGGCGAGACTACCAGTCGCGCGGACTTCGAGGCGGCCCGCAAGGAAGCCGTCCTCTCCAACGCGCTTCTTTACACCATCGTCATCCGCCCGGTGAAAAACGAAAGCGGCCGCAACACCGCCGGCGAGCATGCCCTAGAAACCATGACTGACACCACCGGCGGCGCCATGTTCTATCCGGACACGCCCCAGGAGCTGGGAGCCATCTTCGATCGCATTGACCGCGAACTCCGCACCCAATATCTCCTGGCCTACTATCCCACTCCGCGCGGGCCCGCCAACACCTATCGCTCCATCGTAGTCACCGTTGATCCCTCCAGCTACCACGTCCGCCACCGCAAGTCGTACCTAACGGGGTCACAATAAGATTTGGATCGCAGGAACACGTTCTCAGTGCGAAATCCGGCCCAGCCAAAACGTGCTTTCGGAAGGTTTGCTTTGAATTTCGCTGGCCGCGGTCCAGTTTGGCCCCCAAGCGGGGTGCACGTACTGCAGCGGTTCTCGAGACTATCTAACTTGGTGTGAGGGAGCTTGCGATTTCGAGTCCAGCGTCTCCCGCACCTTTTGCAAGAGAGTCCTTTTCGTAAAAGGCTTTTGGACCAGCACGGCCCCCTGCGTCAAAACCCCGCGGTGAACGATAATGTCATCCGTATACCCGGACATGTATAGAACTTTTAAGTCGGGGCGAAGCGAAACCATTTGATTCGCCAGTTCGCGGCCGTCCAGCCGGGGCATGACTATGTCTGTAAGGAGCAGGTCGATTTTGCGCTGCATATCCTTTGCGGTTTCCAGGGCGTCTTCGGCCCCGGAGGATTCCAATACCGTGTATCCGGCGTCCTCCAGCAGTACGCGGGTCAGCTCTCGCAATGGCGCTTCGTCTTCAACCACCATAACGGTTTCTGCGCCGCTAGGAATCTCATCATTTGTCTTCTGTACTGGAGAGGCGCTTTCTTGGGTGCGCGGAAAATAAATCTTAAAGGTCGTTCCCCGGCCAGGTTCGCTGTAAGCCATTATGTATCCGTTGCTTTGCTTAATGATTCCATAGACCATCGACAACCCTAAACCAGTCCCTTTACCTGTTTCCTTCGTCGTGAAGAACGGCTCAAATATGTGGGAAAGGGTTTCAGAATCCATTCCCGTGCCGGTGTCGCTTACCGCCAGCATTACGTGTGGCCCAGGTCTCGCACCCAAATGCTGGCGGCCATAAGTGTCGTCCAAGTCGGCGTTGGCAGTCTCGATGACCAGCTTTCCCCCACTAGGCATGGCGTCCCGCGAATTCACCGCTAGGTTCAGGAGCACCTGGCTCAACTGCCCGGGGTCCGCTTTCACTCGTCCCAGGTCCGGCTGCAGCCGGATGGACAGTTCGATATCTTCGCCGATCACGCGATGGAGCATCTTTTCAATTTCCATGACGGAGGCATTGAGGTCGATTACTGTTGGTTCGATGACCTGCTTGCGGCTGAA
>WNFR01004902.1_pt1 | contig 21579 bp, 19 predicted proteins | sample 5400221 | NCBI WGS metagenome assembly WNFR01 (sample SAMN13153357, study PRJNA577476) | soil metagenome | isolation source: 40 cm soil under Madrone tree | place: USA:California | collected 2016-06-14 | reverse complement strand
GCGGGTCCTGTATCTTGAAGTTGTAGAAAGCCTTCTTCTTTGTGAACTCTTCCGGAGTGAACGAGACGTGATAGTCGAAATTGAAATCCGTATCGCTCGAGGAGACCCACTTGAAATTCCAGCCCATCCGCTTCTGGTAAGCCGCAAGTTTGCCGTACGACGCGCGGGACACCGCGATCATCGTCACGTCGCGTTGCTTCAGGTGCACGCCGATGCCGTTGAATCCGTCGGCTCGCAGCGAGCAGTGCGGGCATCCCGCTTTCGCGCCCGGTTCAAACATGAAGTGATAGACGATAAGTTGACTTCTCCCGTCAAAAAGCTCCGCGAGTGTCTGTTTCCCGTCCGGTCCTTCAAACACATACTCTTTCCGGACCGCCTCCCACGGCAACTCGCGCCGCTCCTGGTTGAGCTGGTCTTGCAGCCGCGTGAACTCCTTCTCCTTCGCCAGAAACGCTGTGCGCGCTGCGAGCCACTCCTCGTGCGAGACTACCTTGTGATTTTTGATACCGCCGCCGTCGTTTTTCATGAGCTCACGTCTTCCCGTAATGCGAACCACACCACCACATCTTAGACCTCAAAAATTGCATGAAATTCCCGCAAGTGTCTTCAATTACCTTCATAGCTGTCCGCCTCAGCCGCCCAACACCGGCATAGAGTTTTCCACAGTTCATTCGAATTCTAATTTAGTCTCCCCGTATAATGTGCGCTCCACTTCAGGAGAGCACACCATGCGCTATCGCAAGTTCGGCCGCACCGGATGGAATGTCAGTGAAATTGGCTACGGCATGTGGGGACTTGCCGGCTGGACCGGCTCCGACGATGCCGAATCGCTCGACGCCCTGCAGCGCGCCGTCGATCTCGGCTGCAATTTTTTCGACACCGCGTGGGCTTACGGCGACGGCCGCAGCGAACAAATCCTCGCAAAGGTTCTTCGCGCCAACGCCGGCAAGAGACTCTATGTCGCCACGAAAATTCCGCCGAAGAATCGCCAATGGCCCAGCCGCCGCGATTTCACCCTCGATGATTGCTATCCTCCCGACTACATCGAAGAGTACGTCAACAAAAGCCTCGCCAATCTCGGCGTCGAAAAACTCGACCTCATGCAGTTTCACACTTGGGAAGACCGCTGGCTCAACGACGAACGCCTCCCTCGCGCGGTGGAAAAGTTGCGCATCAGCGGGAAAGCGGAAGCCGTCGGCGTCAGCGTCAATCGCTGGGAACCGTACAACGGCATTCGCGCCGTGCTCGAAGGCGTCGCCGATGCCGTCCAGGTCATCTACAACATTTTCGACCAGAATCCCGAGGACGCTCTTTTCCCCACTTGCCGCATGAAAAGCGTCGCCGTGATCGCCCGCGTCCCATTCGATGAAGGCGCACTCACTGGCACACTGACCGTGGATAGCACCTGGCCGCAGGGCGATTGGCGCAACACCTATTTTGTCCCGGAAAATCTGAAGAACAGCGTGGCCCACGCCGAAGCGCTTCGCCCGCTCGTTCCTGCGGACAATTCCATGGCCCAAATGGCGTTGCGCTTCATCCTCAACAATCCCGACGTCAGCACCATCATTCCCGGCATGCGCAAACGCCGCAATGTCGAGGCCAACATCGCCGCCAGCACCCAGGGCCCCCTACCCGCCCCCCTCCACAAACAGCTCCGCGCCCACCGCTGGGACCGCAACCCCACCAGCTGGAGCCAATGAACTCGGCGATGGCAACGCACCATCACATTCAAGAGCTGAGCAGCGGTCTTCGCGTACAAGCGCGCCAGGATCTGCCACGTTCCGGAGAGGTTCTTCTTAGCAGGTATTGTTGGGATGTTTGCCGGTGTTGTGAGTGCTAGCTGACTAGGAGGTTGGTGGTGGACTGTCTTGTCCATAGTCGCCGCGCTTACGGCATTCGGAGTTGCGAAAGGTCGGAGCGCCGAACTGCAAGTTACGAATGCCGAATTCATTACAAGAGGAGATCTCGGTCGAAGAGTCCGGACGCCGCGAATCAGGGCAAGCTATTGAAGAACACGCCAGGGCAGAAGGTGCGTAGTAGGAATGGTTGGTAATTCAAGTTCTACGCAGTTTGTTTCAGCGCGCGCTCGACGAGCGTCAGGCAACGCTCGGCTTGTTCGCGCATTAACTGTTCATGATCGCCGCGATCGCGCTGCAGGCTGTGGAGTTCGTCGGCAATCGCCAGCGCCGCAAGCACCGCGACTTTCTGCGTGTCCACCGTCTTTGTCACGTCGGCAATATCGTGCATCTTGTCGTCCACGAACTTCGCGAGCTTCTGGACATACTTCACATCCAGCTCCCCCTGGATGGAGTACGTCTGCCCGAAAATCTGCACTTTCACCGGCGCGCTCATGGTTTTTCTATGCGTGAAGATAACATAAAATTTGCGCGCCTGGTATGTCGATGAATGAGCGAAGGGAAAACTTAACTGGCGCGGAGTTGCGCGCCAAGAGTTTTTTCGAGCGCGGCAACAATTTTTCCGCTGAAATCGGCGATTTGCGTGTCCGTCAGCGTTGCGTCGCGGCTCTGGAAGGTAACGCGCACGAGCAGCGAATATTTTCCGGCGGGAACATTCTTGCCGCGAAAGAGATCGGTCGCTTCGATTCTGCTGATCTCGCGAATGCCGAGCGAGCGAATGGCGTCAACAACATCGGAGAAATGAGTACCGTCGGCAAGCAGCAAGGAGAAATCGCGCTCGACGCTCGGGAATCTCGGCAACGGCTCATAGCGCCGCGCTTCTTTCGCCGCATGCATCGCAGCATAAACCGGATCGAGTTCCAACTCCGCGAGGAAAACGCCTTGCCGCAATTTTAATTTTTCCGCGACTCGCCGCGCGAGTTGCCCCGCCAAACCGACTGGAAATTTTAGGTTCTGGAGAACTGCGATCGTTCCAGCGCGCGCTGGATTGAGCCAACTAGGACCGTCCTGTTGCCAATGAAAGCCGCCGGAGAGTTCGCCGATGGAGTCGAGGTCTCCCTTGAGGTCCGCAAAAGAAAAATCGCGCGCCGCATCGTAAAGACCCTTTTCGCGCGCTTCGCCGGTCGCGCCGATGGTGAGCACGGGCGTCTCGACCGATTCGCTGCCGGGCAATCTGTAGTGGCGGCTAATTTCGAACAGGCGTGCGTTGCGCTGGCCGTGATTGAGATTCCATTCGATCGCGCCTGCCATGGTCACGATGCCGGTCGAACGTAGCACGTGCGCTTCTTCCGAGAGCGGATTGGAAAGCCGCGCGGGCGAAACGTCGCTGGGACGGAACAACGCGTCGCGCTCTTCGGCAACGTGAGGAATCGTCAGGATTTCGCGATAGCCAAGACCGATGAGCCGCTCGCGCAAACGCGTTTCCGCTTCGTAGTGTGGAAGGCGAGCCGCGCCTTGGCGAGCCGCCGGCAGACGTGGCGGAAATTTATCGAGGCCGTAAATACGCGCAATCTCTTCGATCAAATCGATTTCGCGCTCGACTTCGGCGCGCCAGGAAGGCTGCGTGCATTCCCACGCAGCGAGAAGCGAACCTTCCGCGCCGCGGTTTTGATCGCTTCGCACAGGCGCGAAACCGAGCGCACTGAGGCAGGCTTCGACCTGCTTGTCAGGAACATCCGCGCCCATCACGCGAAGAATTTCAGCGCGCGTCACGCGGATTTTTATCGAAGCGCGCTTGCCGGGATAGTCATCGACAACGCCGGCGAGTAACTCGCCACCGGCCAGCTGCAAAATTAGTTCAGCAGCACGCCGCGAGGCCAGCTCGGCCATTTCAGGGTCGGCGCCACGGCCAAAACGCGTGGAAGCTTCGGTATGCAATTTCAGAAAACGGGCGACGCGGCGAATGGCAACAGGTTCGAACCAGGCGCACTCGATCAAAACATTTTTCGTGGAGAACGAAATTTCCGTTTCCGCGCCGCCCATGATTCCACCGATGCCGATGGGGCGCGAGCCGTCCCCATCGGCGATCATGCAGATGTTTGAATCGAACTGGCGCTCTAGGCCATCCAGAGTTCGCATTTTTTCGTTTTGCTTGGCGCGGCGCACCACAATTCTGTGGTCGCGAACCTTGTCGTAATCGAATGTGTGGAGCGGGTGGCCGAGCTCCAGCATCACGTAATTCGAAATATCGACGACGTTGCTGATGCTCGCTACGCCGGAGGCTTCCAGCCGTTCTTTGAGCCATTTTGGCGACGGCTGGATCTTCACGTTGCGAATGACGCGGGCGGTGAAGCGGCCGCAAAGTTCCGGGGATTGAATCCCAACTTTTATTGCATCGCCAGCTTTAGCAGGGCTTTCCGGCGGTTTCGGCGCAACGTGTTTCAGCGGGAGCTTGTAAATCGCTCCGACTTCTCGGGCGATTCCGTAGTGGCCGAGACAATCCGGACGATTCGAACTGACTTCCGCTTCGATCACCGCGCCATGCGGACCGTTTTCCACGCCGCCGATGTTGGTACCGGAGAGAGCGAGGCGCGAGGCGAGTTCCTGCGGCGTCGCAGTCACGTCCACGAAGTCCTTCAACCAGTTGTAAACGACCTTCATTCGTCAGTTCCCGTCCGCAGTTGTCCGAAATAAATACGCGTGAAGTATTCCATCCGCACATAGCCATCGCGTTGATGAGCGCGAAAAATGCGGTCCAGCTCCGCCATCATCAGGGCGTAGTTTGGATGGTCTTCGGCCGGAGCGAAAGAACTGCTGCGCAGGCGTCCGCGCAGACCATCCCAATCCAGCGCCTGTTCGTTGGGCAAGTCGCGTGAGTGGAAATCATCGCTGCCGAAGAAACTGCGAATATGATGCACCTCCGGGTAAGCATCTTTCACGCTTTTGTAGTCGATGCCGAAGCGTTCGAGCAATTCTTCGTATTCACGAGTGAGGCGCTTCTCCTCCATCCGCCGGTCATTCCAGGCGATGACGACCCAGCCGGCAGGCTTCAAGATACGGATGAATTCGCTTCGCGCAGAATTCGGTTCGAACCAGTGGAAGGCCTGGCCGGCGGTGACAAAGTCGATGCTGGAATCGCCGACCGTGGTGGATTCGGCTGAGCCTTCGATGCTCGAGAAGCTGTCGTAGCAGGCGAGATATTCTTCGCCGGCCTCGCGCATTTCCTTGTTGGGTTCGACGCCATAAATGCGATTGCCGTTTTTCAGGAACAACTCGCTGAGGAGCCCTGTGCCGGAGCCGATGTCGGCGATGACGTGGCCGGGGCGCAGGCCGCATTCTGCGCGCAGAAGATCGAGCACGGCTGCGGGATAGCCGGGGCGGTAGCGGACGTAGTCCGCTACGCGATTGGAGAAGCGCTGTTTGGCATCGGTAAAAGTCATGCCGGAAGTTGACAGTCGACAGTCAAGAGCCCCTCTTCTCATCAACACTGCATCGCACTTGCAGTATGCCTTCAGATCCCTGGACTCCGCGGCCCATCGCCCCGAAAAGCGGGGCGAAATGAAAAAACGGGCCGCTCCGCTCCGGATGACAGTTTGTGCGGCGTGACGAAGACGCAATATTGCCTCACGGGAACTGCCGCAAGAAGCGCACATCGTTCTGGAAAAAGACCTGGATATCGTCGATGCCATACTTGAGCATGGCCATGCGGTCGATGCCGATGCCGAAGGCGAAGCCGCTGACTTTTTTGGCGTCGTAGTTCACGAAACCATAGACGGCCGGGTCGACCATGCCTGCGCCGAAGAGCTCGATCCAGGCAGCGCCTTTGCATTTTGAACAGGTTCCACCGCCCGCGGCCGTGCCCGTTCCTCCGCAGAAGGGGCAGGAGACGTCGAATTCGACACTGGGCTCAGTGAAAGGGAAATAGCTGGGGCGGAAGCGGGTCTTCACGCTAGGGCCGAAGAATTGTTTGACGAAATATTCGATGGTGCCGGTGAAATCGCAGAAGGTGATGTCCGTGTCGACAGCGAGGCCCTCGACTTGATGAAACATAAACGAGTGCGTGGCGTCAGGATTGTCGCGGCGATAAACCTTGCCGGGAACGATGACGCGCACGGGTGGCTTCTGCTTTTCCATGGTGCGAATTTGCATGGGCGAAGTGTGCGTGCGGAGAAGGAGCGGCGTCTTCGCGCTTTTCGGCAGCTCCAGATAGAAGGTGTCCATGTCGTCGCGGACAGGATGGAATTCGGGAATGTTGAGGGCTTCGAAATTGTAGTAAGGCGTTTCGATTTCCGGGCCTTCGACTATAGAGAAGCCGATGGAGACGAAGATGTCTTCGATTTCCTGGAAGACCTGGCGGATCAGGTGACGAGAGCCGATGGGGCGGATTACGCCGGGAAGGGAGAGATCGACGCGCTCGCGGGCAAGTGTGGACTCTTCGGCGCCGGATTCGATGGCCAGACGGCGCACTTCGATTTGCGATTCGACGTGTGCGCGCAATGCGTTCAGGGACACGCCGACGTCGCGCTTCAATTCTGGCGTTGCTGGTTTGAGCCAGTTGTCGGTGACTAACGTGAGCACGCCAGATTTGCGGCCTAGCCAGCGGTCGCGGAAGAGTCTCCAATCCGCTTCATCGTGAACCGTTTGGAATTGACCGTCGAAGTGCCGGCGGACTTCGGCGAAGCGCGCAGTGACCTGCGCGGCATCAGTGATGCCGAGAGCGGCGAGAGTTTGGTCTAGACCGAGATCAGAAGTTGGCATGATCGCGAAGTAGATTACACCGAAGGGCACGATTTATTGTGCCCCTAGGGGAGAAAACGCTCCCCGACCTGCGCGGGGCCGCTAAAGGTGCGCGCAACCATCCAGCACGTGCACGGGCGGAAAAGCCTTACCCCTAAGGGGGTGAGCTACAACGCTACGCTTTTTTCGCCTTGGCTGGCGGCGGGGCGGCGGCTTTGGCTGTCGCCACTAGAGACGTGAAGGCTGCGGCGTCCTTTACCGCGATGTCCGCGAGGACCTTGCGGTCGAGCGCGACGCCGGCAACTTTCAGGCCGTGAATCAGCTGGCCGTAGGTGAGGCCGTTATTGCGCGCGGCGGCGCCTACGCGCTGAATCCAGAGCCTGCGATATTCGCGCTTCTTGACGCGGCGGTCGCGCTTGGCGTAACGATCGGCGCGATTGGCGGCTTCTTGTGCGGATTGGTAGAGCTTGCTCTTGGTGAGGAAAAAGCCTTTTGTCCTCTTGAGATACTTCTTGCGCCGTGCTCGGCGCTTGGTGCCGCGTTTTACGCGTGCCATGGGTTTCTCCTTTTTTTATGGGAAACAAGACAGGTTGCGTGAACGCGAAAAAAACGCGTACCGCAACGGGTTTGTTTCCGGGGTGATTCTGAATGCAGTGCTCTTGGCGCGGCGGCAAATACGCTTGCACCGAAGAGGTCGTCCGCGAGACGCGGACGATGCCGGGCTAAAGCCCGGCCGCTACACGTGCCCCGACTAAGTCGGGGCTTATCGGCCGGCAGGCACCCGTGAAGCGCTGCCTGGCACGAATCGTTGTCCAAACGTTGGAACGTCTAACGTCCGAACGTTCGGAAAAAGTCTAGCCGTAAGGAAGCATCTGCTTGACGCTGGCGATGTCTGCCTTGTTGACCAGGGTCAGCTTCTTGAGCTTGCGCATGCGTCCGGGCGCTTTGGTACCCATCAAATGGCGTTTGCCGGAGTGCCCGCGTTTGATCTTGCCGTTGGCGGTGAACTTGAAGCGCTTTCGGGCGCCGCGATGCGTTTTCAATTTCAGTTTTGGTTTCGATGCGTTTCTCGGCATTGCTGGAAATCCTCTCCTGATCTTATTGAGCACCACCAGTCAAGGCGCCTTTAAGGTTGACCTTGGTGCTAACTGGGGCGCAGCATGCTGCGCCGCTAAAAAAAACGTGTTTGCGCGTTTGATGGCGCGGATTACTGCGACTGCTGGGCGCTGGACGATGTCTGTCCCGCAGGCTTGGCGACGCTTAGGCTTGGCGACGCTTACGCCTTTTTTCGGGGCGAGCAATGCCACCAAAACGTTCCCTTCCATGCGCGGCATGGTTTCGATCTGGCCCTGGTCGCCAATCTCCATGAGCAAACGGTTCATCTTGGCGCGCCCGACTTCCTGGTGAGCCATTTCACGTCCGCGATGAAAAATCATCGCGCGCACTTTGTGGCCTTCGCCGAGGAACCGGAGAATCTGGTTCTTGCGAACCTGATAGTCGTGTTCCGCGGTGGCAGGCCGAAACTTTACTTCCTTTAACTGCGAACCGCGGCTGCTCTTACGCTGCTCGTGGGCCTTTTTGTTGGCCTGATAAAGGTATTTGCCGTAATCGGTGATCTTGCAAACCGGCGGATCAGCCGTGGGCGAGATTTCCACCAGGTCGAGACCTTTTTCCTTGGCCAGCTTTATGGCTTCAAACGGCTGCATGACGCCGAGCTGACCGCCTTGATCATCAATCACCCGGATTTCGCGAGCGCGGATTCGTTCGTTGACGCGAATGCGGTCGCTCTGCCGGAAGCTGCGTTCTGCGATAAATCCCCCTTAGACGCTCTGTCGATCGCGGCTGCGAAGCGGCTGACCCGCACCGCCGCAAAGCGTTAAACCCCGCTCCCTCCCACAGCGCAAAGCAGCCCGGGGACGGGCTTCAAAGTATAGCACGTGGCCGCGGCTGCACGGCAAGAGGCAAAAGTCTAGCGCGGCACGAGACCAGTGCCGGGCATCATGTGAAGAAGTGCGGCGAGAGCGACAAGGACACCAACAAAATAGGCGGCAATCGCGGGACTGGGTTGTGCCGGCAGGTCCTTCGTAAAGAGACGATAAGTGACCCCTGCGGCCACGAGGAAGAACATACCCTCGCCGACAAAAAGCCATAGCAGGAGGCAAACAGCGAGCAGCACAAACCGCTCGGCTTTGCTGAGTGCTGTTGCCGCCTGCCCGCCATCGAGAATCCAAATGGGAATGAGGTTTAAGATATTCAGTCCCGCCGTTGAGCGAGCGAGGGCGGCCCAAAGGCCGTTTCCGGTGCGGTACCAAAGCGCGGCGCAAAATGCGGCACCGAGAAATCCGGCGAGCGGACCTGCCAGGCTGACGGCCGCGCGCGTCTGGCGAGTTACACCGAGTGCCTGCCAGCGAACGTAAGCGCCCAGGCCGGGGAGAAACACCGGCATATCGGCGGGCAGGCCACGGCGGCGGATATCAATATAGTGACCCATCTCATGAACCAAAATGAGCAGGACGAAACCGATGCCGAAAGCGGGGCCGAAAAGAGCCCAGTAGACGCCCATAAAAGCGAAAAGGCTGAAGAGAAATTTGAGTTTGAAAATGGCGAGGAGGAGAGTCTTGCTTTTCGCAAGGAGAATGGCGATGGGAGCAAGAGGACCGAGCTTGCGGGCCCAAGCGTTCTTCTCTTTCGGAGGAGGAGAGACCTTGGCAGCAAGTTCGAGCCTGTAAACCTGGCTGCGAATCCACTCGGCCTGGGTGGAGTTGGACGGGAGAAGTGGAAGGGCTTTGAGCCATTCTTCACGGGCCGGGAGAAGCTGGTCTTGTTGTTCGAGTGCTTTGGCGCGCGTCGAGATACGCAAAAGCTCTTCGCTGTGGACGAGTGCGTGGCATTGCTCACACGCCAGGGCTCCAAGCGGCAGGGAGGCGCTGCAGTTACGGCAGTTGCGGATCGGTTCGACGAAGGTGGTGGACACGATGGGCTATTCGAAGCAGGGCTAGGTTGCAAGCGGCGGCGCGGGTGCGGTGGCCGCAAACGGGCCGAGGATATCGATTTTGGGTCCAGCCGCTAGGCGCCAGGCAATGTTCATACCGACGAAAAGAATGACGAGGCCGAGCGCACCGTTGACAGGACTTGCGAGTTCGAGAAACGGCGAGGCCAGACCCAGGAGTGCCAGAATCCCGAACGCTTTGAAAGGATTCATTCGCGGCTCCCCCGCCGAAGCCGGCTTTGAAAGATCATTGCCGGAGGGCGGTGAACCAGCTGAACTTGGAGTAGCCGGATCAGAATTGGCGGGGGAAGCAGGCCTCGTTTGCGTTTGGTTTGGCGCTCTTTGCTTGATGGCCTGAGAAAGATAGATCGGAATGGCGGCCATGGAGACGGCCGCGTAGGTGAGCGCTGCGGCCGCCACTTGATAACGGCGCCCGCCAATACCGCGCGAACCGACCTTCATAGTTTTGGCAATGATCCAACCGACAGCCAGCGAAACATAGCCAATAGCAATACCGGTGATGATGCTGAAGCCGGAATAGAGAATCAGTCCGAGAATTGCGCTACCGAATCCAAAAACCAATCCGCGTACGAAAAGAGCATGCGTATCCTTTGGGATTTGGTTTTTCAGTTGATCCACGCAGCGCGCGCACGCGAGCGAGCCGTTGACACGAAAATACTGACCAGATATACCCTGGTTACAGGACTTGCACACGTCGGTGACGGATTTTGGCGCGTATTCCGCAGTGCCAAATTGGGGAGTGGGATTGCTGAAATCTGAGTCCGCCATAGGCGGGAGGGTAGCACAAAGGCTAAATAGTCAAAAGCAAGAATCTCGTTGGCGGTGCTGTCTCTATTTGCCGCGATGAGTTTGCATGGGACAAGAGACTCACGTGCTCAACTTTAGGTCGCCTTTTGGCCCGCTGATGAGTGCATGAAGACGGCCTTTATCGCTGCGCTGGACAGGGAAGTTGATGCCGATGCGCTTCAGTGTCGAGGTGAGTTCGTCCGGCTCCGCGCTCAGAATTTCGAAATAGTCCAAGGTGCAACGCGCCGGGGCGTCTTTGGAGGGGTGGACCGAGTCGGCGCTCCATTCGATAAAGAACGGGAGGAGCCCATGGCGGTCGTCGGCGAGATTGATGGTTTTCCAGTTGAGGACGCGGCCGTCCGGACGCTTTCTGGAGCCGTCGGCAGGGCCGGTGAATTCCACTTTGTTTTCGCGGAGCTCTTTGGCGACGGCGGAGATGTCCGGAGGGTGGACGGCCCAGCCAATGAGGCGTGGGTCGGTCATTGAGCGGATTTGCGGGAAGTGAGCAATTTCAGATTGTGCGGGATCGGGAGCGATGATTTCCAGGTAGCGGCGCTCACCCAGCGAGAGGAGAGCGTTGCGTGTGCCGCGGCCAGGATGGACCCCGCCGATGGCGGGGAGAACGCCGGTTCCCTCTTGGACAAATTCGATGCCCTTATCGAGATCGTTGCAGCCGAGAATGATGTGATCGAGCAAAGCGGGCACGTCATCGTCGTCTTCATCGCTCGCGACCCACAAAACCGAAGGAGCCGCGAGAGCGCCGCCAGTTACGGCGAGGAAATTTCGGCGAGAGAAAATTGGTGACATTCACATTCTCCGATAAAGCGTGCGTGATTCCCGCTTAGAGTGAAATCTCCGACGTGCGCTGGCCGCGCTTGCTCAAATAATGATGCCAGAACAAGCGAGCGGCGACGGCACGCAAGGGTTTCCAGGGCGCGGACATTTTTTCGAGGCGTCCGGGCGACGGACGCTGGCGAAGGCATTTTACCTCCTGGACTGCCGTGGCCAGGGCCAGATCGCCGGTGGGCCAGATATCCGGACGCCGCAGCGCGCTCAATAGATAGATGTCGGCGGTCCATTTACCGATGCCTTTGAAGGCCACGAGCATTTTGCGCGCGGCATCGTCGTGGAGATCGTTGAGATAACGAAGATCGAAGTGGCGGCGGGACAAAGAATCGGCGAGCAAACGAGTGTATAGAGTCTTTTGGCGGCTGAAGCCGATGCGCAGCAGCTCGGAGTCGGTGAGCTTCAGGAAACGTCCGGGAGTGAGCGGACGGACGGCGGCATTAAGGCGATCGAAAGCGGCCTTCGCGGAAGCCAACGATACCTGCTGCTCAAGAATGATGTAGACGAGCGTCGGAAAGCCGGGTTCTCGAACCCACAGTGGAGGCGGGCCGTACTTTTGCACGACTTCCGCCAAATGAGTGTCCCGATTTGTCAGGAGACGCACACCCCGAGCGAAGGCGTTTTCGTTCAGGATGACTTGCGGGAGTTGCACGGTCGAGGAAGTCCAATAGGCGGCGAAGGGCTACGTAGTTGCGCGGGAATCGACTTCGCGCTGGAGCGCTTCGACGAGTTCGGCGAGAGGCTTGGGGCCGAGGTCGCCTTTGCTGCGATGGCGGACGGCGACAGTGCCAGCTTCGGCTTCCTTGGGGCCGACGACGAGCATGTAGGGAATTTTCTGCAGCTGCGCGTCGCGAATTTTTGCGGGTAGCTTTTCGTTGCGGTCGTCGAGATGGACGCGAAGATTGTGACGCTTCAGGGTTTCGGTGACGTGCCTGGCGTAATCGGCGACTTTTTCGCTGACCGGGCAGATTTCCACTTGCACGGGCGCGAGCCACAGCGGGAAGGCGCCCGCGTAATGCTCGATCAAGATGCCGAAAAAGCGCTCGACGGAGCCGAGCAGCGCGCGGTGGACCATCAAGGGCTGATGCTTGGCGCCGTCTTCGCCGACGTATTGCAGGCCGAAGCGCGCGGGGAGATTGAAATCGAACTGCACGGTGGTGAGTTGCCACGGGCGTCCGATGGCGTCGATGAGCTTGACGTCGATTTTCGGGCCGTAGAAAGCGCCTTCCCCTTCGATTCTCTTATAGGGAATGTTCATGCGCGCCATCGTGCGGGCGAGAGCATCTGAGGCGTGCTGCCAGTCTTCGGGCCTCCCGGGATAATTTTCCGGATGCGCGGGATCCCAGTCGGAAAGCTCGACTTCGAATTTGTCGAAGCCGAAATTCTTCATGACGGCGAAGGCAAAATCCATGCACGCTTCGACTTCGGATTCGATTTGCGAGGGCATGCAGAAGATGTGCGCGTCGTCCTGAGTAAAGCCGCGGACGCGGAGCAAGCCGTGGAGCACGCCGCTGCGTTCGTAGCGGTAGACGGTGCCGAGCTCGGCGAGGCGGACGGGGAGGTCGCGGTAGCTGTGGAGCTTTGATTTATAAATCAGAATGTGCCCCGGGCAATTCATGGGCTTGAGCTGGTAATCGGCTTTTTCGACCTCTACCGGGCCGAACATGCTGTCTTTGTAATAATTCGTGTGGCCGCTGGTTTTCCAGAGGTCGAGGCGCATGATGTGCGGAGTGTAGACGAGGTCGTAGCCGCGCTTGAGCAGCTCTTCGCGGAGCCAGTCTTCGACGATCTTGCGAATCAAGCCGCCCTTGGGATGCCAGAAAATCAGGCCCGGGCCGGCTTCTTCCTGGATGCTGAAGAGGTCTAGCTCCGTGCCGAGCTTGCGATGATCTCGCCGCTTGGCTTCCTCCATGCGGTGGAGATGCGCGTCCAGCTCTTTTTGCGTGAAGAATGCGACGGCGTAAATGCGCTGGAGCTGGGGATTGCCTTCCTGGCCCTTCCAATAGGCGCCGGCGACATTCATGAGCTTGAACGCCTGGATGCGCTTGGTGGAAGGAATGTGCGGGCCGCGGCAGAAATCGATAAATTTTCCCGTGGTGTAGAAGGAGACCATCGGCTCGGTGGCTTTTTCTTCCACCAGCTCGCATTTGAAAATCTGGTTGGACTTCTTGTAGAGGTCGAGAGCCTCGGGCTTGGGAATGAGCTTGCGCTCATTGGGCAAGTCCTGCGCGGCGAGCTCGTGCATTTTTTTCTCGATTTTGGCCAGGTCTTCTTGAGTGAACGGGTCCTCGCGCAGGAATTCGTAGAAGAAACCAGTATCGATCGGCGGGCCGATGCCGAGCTTTACGTTTGGAAAGAGTTCCATCACCGCGGCCGCGAGCAGATGTGCTGCGGAATGGCGGAACACAAAGAGCGAATCGGAATCCTTTTCCGTCAGGATCTGCAGCTTGACGTCGTGCTCGAGGGGGCGGCGCAGATCGATGAGTTCGCCTTCACCATTATTGGGTTGAGAAACGCGGGCGACGAGCGCGGCTTCTGCCAGCCGCGGCGATATGCTCCGGGCAACATCCGCCGGAGTGGTGCCCTTGGGAACATCTTTGACGCTGCCATCCGGCAACGTGATGTGAATCTGCTCCATGTGCGTGTTCACCTGGAAGAAGAAACACCAAGCTTATCGGCCGCTTTAAGGCGGGTCAAGGCGGAGTCCATGCTAGAGGGATGAAGGGCCCTAGGCTTCAAAGGTCCAGCGGCCGCCGGCCAGGGTGCGTTCGACGGGAATGGTGACTAGTGTTGAGGGATTCTCCCTGAGAGGATCGCGGCCGAGAACGACAAGATCGGCGAGCTTGCCGGTTTCAATGGAACCTTTCAGATTTTCTTCGTAGGAGGCGTAGGCGCCGTTGATGGTGCCCACGCGAATCGCCTCTTCCACCGTGATTTTCTGCTTAGGTCCCCAGACGTTGCCCTTGGTGTCCGTGCGGGTCACTTCGGATTGCAATGCCATCATGGGGATGAATTCTCCCGGCGGATAATCGGAGGCTTGCGTCGCACGTATGCCAGCGTCGAGGAAGCTGCGCAAGGCGAACATGTTGTTGAGACGCTCTGCACCGTAATAGCGCATCTTTTCGCCATGATAGTAGACGTAGGTTGAAAATGGCGTGGGAATGGCGCCGAGTGCTTTGATGCGGGCCACCAGAGCGTCATTGACTAGGGTGCAGTGTTCGAGGCGGAAGCGCGGATCGCGCCGCGGGCTTTCGCGCTGCAAGCGCTCGTAGACGCGGAGTGTGGTGTCAATGCCGACGTCGCCGTTGGCGTGTGTGCCAATCTGCCATCCGGCCAGATGCGCTTTGCGGCCGTAGGTGTACAGCTCTTCCTCGGTCATTACCAGAATGCCGTAATCGTTGGGGCGGCCCTCATAGGGAGCCGAGAGGCGCGCAGTACGTTCGGAAATCGAGCCGTCACAAACTAGCTTCATCGCGCCGACGCGAACCCAATCGTCGCCAAGCCCGGTGCGCACTCCTGCTTCGATCAGCGCATCAATGAAGCGGTAGTTGATGAAGCAGTTGGCGCGATAGAGCAAATCGCCGGAATCGCGAGCGTCCTGATAAGCGCGAAGATCGGTAGGACTGCCCTGCGCTTCTGTTGCGGAGGTGATTCCTGTCTTTGCGAGCATCTTGGAGATAAGCTTCACACCCTCGCGATGATCGTCGCGTGTGAAATCGTGAGGAAGAACCTTCTCGAAGAAAGCCTGGGCACTCTCGGCGACACGACCGCTCAGCTTTCCGGTAGCCGGGTCGTGATCGATCTTTCCGCCAGGAGGATCCGCCGTCTTCTCGTCGATCCCTGCTTTTCGAAAGGCGAGGGAATTTGCGTAAACGGTGTGACCACCGCGATGCTCGATGTGTACGGGATGATCCGGAACGGCGGCGTCCAGATCAGCGATACTGAGTGGGCGGGCATCTTCCGTTTTTGTGTCGTCATATTTGAAACCAAGGACCCATTCGCCAGCTGGCGTCTTTGTGGCGCGCTCGCGCAGCGCTGCCTGAATGGCGGAAATAGAACGTAGGTCGCAGTCGACCATGCGAAGGTGCATCACGCCGGCCATTGCGGGGTGAGAGTGGGCATCGATGAAACCCGGCAGCACGGTCTTTCCCCCGAGATCCATCTTTCGAACGCCGGGCGCCGCAAGATTCATCACGTCCGCGTTTTTGCCAACCGCGAAAAATCTGCCTCGCGAAATGGCGACAGCCTCCGCGACCGGATCAGCCGCATTCATCGTGACCATGTGGCCGTTATGGAGGATTAGGTCTGGTTTTTCCTGCTCCAGAGGAAACAGAGAGAAAGCAGCAATCGAGCCTAAGAACTCACGGCGAGTCGTTCCGTCAGTCATGGCATTCCTTTTGTCAACGGTAGAGGATTGCTGCGGATGCTACGACGGCCGCTTGCCAAGGTCAATGTGCGACTAGAGAATCGTAACGCCTGCGAGCCCCGTAAAATGCGCGTCGCTAGTGATAAGCTCCACTTGATACGTGACGGCCGTTGCGTAAATGATCGCGTCGGCCATGGGCAGTTGATGACGGATGCCGAATTCAGCGGCAGCAAGCGCAATCTGGCCGTGCAGATCAACAACTTCCCGACTGAAGGCTTCGCCGACAAATTCATCTGCAATCGCTTCGCTCCGCCGGAGAAGAAGAATCTTGCGCACCTCAAAAATGACAATGGTGGGTACGACGACGCGCCGCTTGACCTCAAAATAGGGCGCAAACAAAACGGCTTTTTCATCGGCGGTCAAGTATTCGAGCCAGCCCGATGAGTCTATCAGGACCGCCCTAGAACCGTTCGGTGTGGTCGCGATAGGCATCTTTCCAGGTCATCCCCTTTGCGATTCCCCGCAATTCTTTGATGGAACGCGGTCGACGCAATCGGATGGTTCCGTCGAGGATGTAAATCTGCAGCTCTTGGCCGGGCTTAAGTTGAAGCTGTTCCCGCACTTTCTTTGGTATGACCACTTGGAATTTGGGCGACACTTTCACTTTCTCCATGTTCTGCACCTACGAAGATGCTATCGACCATCTCTCCGTATGTCAACATGCACATCGATAGTTAAAACGTACTACAATACTCCGGTGGATTATTTTTTGTGGATACCGCAGCTTCTCTGGCGGGAAAGCTGAGAATCTACGGGCAGAGAAACGATTAGACGCGCCAGCCGGAACTTAGGAAAGCTCTGGTTGGCGTGGGCTACTTTGTTCGCGGCGATGCAACGCTTTCGGAGGAACGACACGTTCGTCTCCCTCGCCAAGCCCCGGCACTGACCGCAGGCTAGAGAACGCTCAAGAAGGCCACCAGGTCCGATTCCTCCTGAGGCGTTAGAACAAGGCCAAATCGGCCTTCGTAAAACTGCACGGCATCCAACAGAGTCTGAGCGGATCCGTTATGGAAATACGGTGCGCGGGCTGAAAGACCGCGCAGAATCGGTCCCTTGATTTTGCCAACGTGGTCGAATCTGCCATCGATCAAAGCTTGGCCGAGGTCAGTGGTAGTCTTACACGTGCTCGTCGGGAGACCCGTGGCCGGATCCGTTTTGCAGACCGTGATGGTCGGCAAGTAGCTCATATTAAGGCCTCCCATATTGGCCGATGGGTTGGAAGGGCTGAGGTCGCCGGTCCCAATGTCCAAGGGCGTCGGAAAGGAATGATTGCCCACGTTCGGAGTATCGTGGCAGGTGCCGCAGGTTCCCGTAAGTGAGGGAATGCCGCCGGCAACCAGACCGCCAGCCGACAAATCGTCGTTGATGCCGGCTACACCCGTGATGTTGATGGGCCTGGAATTGAAAATGACCTGCCCACGCGCAACCGCTGCCCGCGGGGATGTGTCGGGCAGAGACGCCCAGGCGTCAAAGGGGTTGAAGATCGCGGGGATAAACTGATGATCGCCAGGCGCCACGAGCCCACCGGGAGTTTCAAGCGTGGGTACCAAAGGGTTGACGCTGGAGTTGATGCTGATAAAGAACGGCTGAGTGGTGAGAGCTATAGGTCCGCCGCTCGCGCCGTGCCCGTCCAATCGGCCGGCGTAGTTGCCAATGGTTTGCGCCGTGAAGAGAGCCATCTCAAAATTGACAATCTGCTGCTGCTCGGCGGGGGTTGGTCTCGTGCCGTCCCCCTGCGCGTGTCCTTTGGTGGCATCCACCGACTGGTGCGCCAGATCGTTCAGAAGTGATGTTGGATAGTTGGAATACAGGATCTTGGTTGTGCCGGTGGCTGCCGATGATTCCCGCCCGTCAAACATGACCGCGCTCAAGAAGCGAAGGTTGGTAGAGGGCAGAGGCCGCCGGTACATCGAGATCACATCGGATTCGTTGCAGCCGTATGGATTGTTCACGCTGACAACTCGATAGTCCGCGCTTGCGGGCACCGCGATGGCGATACGGATCAGACCGCGAGCCCGCAACAGGCTATAGGCTGTGGACCTTCCGGCAAGCGTGGAGACATCGATACCGTGGTTGCAATTAGAACCATCGACAGTTCGGAAAATCGGATCCAGACCTTGGGTTAGCGAGAATCGCTGCTCGACATGGGCGGCTGAAACGGACATGCCGTCACTGGGTTGGTGGCAGCTGCCACACGAGCGGCCGTTAGTGCCCAAACTCTGGAAGAATGGTCCCGTCAGGTCGATGCCACCTCCGGTTGTGCTATGGGTCTCGGACGCGCCACCGGGATTCCCGAAAAACGTTCCGTTGGGTATGAAAGTGATTTGCTGTCCATGTAGCGCGCCAATGGCTATCAGCGTGGCGACGGTTATGAGAACAGTGCTGATGATATTGCGTCTGTATTGGTACGGGAGCTTGGACCTTTTGTCAAAAAACAGAGACAGGCAACGGGTAAAGCTAGACCTCTGGGCTGGGAAAGTCCGCATCGAAACACCCCTTACGGCGCCAACGGCGCAAATTGTCTTTCTGTTCTCCAGGGAGAATGGGACAGATTTGTTTGCAAGACTACGCAAGTAGTGACAATAGAGCAATGCACGCTGCATTATCTGTTGATGACCAGCCAGCTTGCTGAAGATAAAAGAGTTAACTTGTAAGGTGAGCGGTTTCGGCACTTTGGTACTAGTTCGCGTAAACGGTGATAGAATCTGCTCACGAGGTCTCTCCAAGTTTTGCCGCAAGCCTTTACAGTTCGCTTTGGAGTGTTCGAAGTCAATCTTCAAGCGCGTGAGCTGCGCAAACATGGCATTCGGGTGAAACTCAGCGGCCAGCCCTTTGAACTCCTGATCTTGTTAGTGGAACGTCCTGGGGCAATCATATCGCGGGACGAGATGCGCAACCGCTTATGGCCCGCACAAACATTTGTGGACTTCGAGCACAGCCTGAACACAGCCATCAAGAAGCTTCGCGCGGCTCTGGGAGATTCTCCGGAAAACTCACGGTACGTGGAGACGATTCCGCGCGTGGGCTACCGGTTTATAGCTCCGGTGGAGCAAGTCTCGGCAACACTACCGCCTTCCGTAGAAGGCTCTGTTGTCACCGACCGCTCCGGCACATCGGCCATTGTGGGTGGCGCTGGCAAGCGCAGACGGCAGACCGTTTTCAGAGTTGTCATTCTTCTGATCGTCGTGCCGGGGGCCTACTTCGCGTGGTCACGCCTCCGAAGCCGCCCACACCCACAAAGCAAGATCGCTAGCGAAATTCACGGCAGCATCGACGGCCGTGAGTCGACTAGGTCTAACAAACAAGCTCCGTCATCCCCCAAATCCGCCGAGGCCCGTGACCTGTATCTCAAGGGCATGTATTTCTGGAACAAAAGAACGGTGCAGGGATTTCAGCAAGCGATAGAGTGTTTTCACCAAGCCACGACAATAGACCCCACCTACGCCCCAGCCTATGCCGGGTTGGCGAACTCCTATTCGCTGCTGACCGTCTATTCTTTTGCTTCTGCAACCCTATATATGCCTCAAGCACGCGCTGCTGCCCTACGGGCCTTGGAGCTTGACGAAAACCTGGCGGAAGCGCACACGGCGCTGGCCTTGATTGCCCAGAATCACGATTGGGACTGGCAGACTTCGGAAAAGGAATTTCGGCGGGCCATCGAACTGAACCCCGACTACGCTACCGCCCACCACTGGTATGCCGAGCATCTGATGTGGATGGGGCGTTTCGACGAGGCGTTAAGCGAGAGTGAACGAGCGCGCCAACTGGATCCGCTCTCCCTCATTATTGCTGCCGACTATGGGGCAATTCTGCTCTTCTCGCGGCAGTATGACCGCGCCATCGAACAGTTTCGCTCCGTTCTTCGGAAGGATCCGAATTTTGGCCGGGCCAGCGTCATCTGGGCAGCATACGTAGAAAAGAGGATGTTTACGCAAGCGCTGGCCCAAATAGAGTCATGGCACCGGCTTAATGGTGAAGGACCTTTGTATTGGTCGTGGCAGGCTTACATTTATGGCCGCGCGGGTCAGTTGGAGCGGGCCCGGCGGCAGCTGGAAAAGCTGGAAAAGGTCAGCGGTCATGAGCAGGTAAATCCCGTAATCATGCTTTGGGCACATCTGGGCGTGGGAGACAAGGAGGAGGCCCTGGCCGATCTGGAAAAGGCCTACTCCGAGCACTTCGGCATTCTGGTCACCCTCAAGGTCGAACCGGCCTTTGATCCATTGCGCAGCGACCCGCGCTTTCAGGATTTGCTGCGGCGCGCGGGCTTGGCCGATAGCAACACCGCCGCGAAAAGTACCTCGAAGCCTTGACGCCTCATCGAATAGCAATCGAAAAGACGGCGCGGGGCGGCCACAAGTCCTTTCCGTCCTTCTCCCATTTATGAAATCATTCACTCGAGGAATGTACATGCCACGATTCGCAAGGACGTTGCTGATCGCATTTCTGGTCACAAGTATGTTGTTGAGTGGGACGGCAGCACAGGAGCCGCAGCCGCTTCCGCTCCAGGATGAACGGTACAAAGTGGACCTTCTCCTGGTTGTGGCACATCCAGACGACGAGGGGGCGGCGACGCCGTATCTTGCGCGAGCGCTGGACGAACATAGGCGCGTGGGAGTCGTTTTTGGAACGCGCGGGAGCAGCGGCGCGAACGAAGCCGGCGCCGAACAAGCGGCAGCGCTTGGTGCGGTCCGCGAGATTGAAGCGCGCAACGCCCTCACAAGGTTGGGGATTAATAACGTGTGGTTTCTCGGCGGCAAGGATACGGCGTCGCAAAATGTGCTGCTGTCGCTGGCAAACTGGGACCACGGCGAATCGCTCGAACAACTGGTACGGCTCGTGCGCTTGACGCGTCCTGAAGTCGTCCTGACCTTTTTGCCGGGCACATTTATCGGCGAAGACCACGGGGACCACCAAGCTTCGGGGCTTCTGGCGACGGAAGCATTCGATATGGCGGGTGATCCCGCTGCGTTTCCCGAGCAGGTTGCCGGTCCAACCAAAAGGCTCGAACCATTTCTCGAGAACCTGCGTCCCTGGCAGCCAAAAAAGATTTATTACTTTCCGGATGCCGACCGCGAAGATATTTTTCGCGGGAAAGGACCAGACTATTCGGTGAAAGAAATCTCCAAGTCGAGCAAACAGGCGTACTGGCGAATGGCTCTGGATTCGTTCCGCTCCCACCAGACACAAGCCAAGTCCTTTCTGGATAAAGTCGCTCAGATGGACGAAGCACAAATCGAAAAAATGGCCACTTCCGATAGCTTCTGGACGGAAGCTTTGCACTTCGTGATCGGTAAATCACTGGTGGGTGGCAGTGTGACCGGCGACATTTTTGATGGCATCACGCCGGGAGCCATTCCATTTGCGCGGCCCGAAGTTTCTCCCGAACCGGCACGGCCGGAATTATCCGTGGACCTCGCCGGCCCGTACAGTTTCTACGCGGAATTTCGGCGGGCTCACGGGCTTATGAATCTCCCGCATCCCGAGCCGCCGGAAATTGCACTGCAAGGCCACACCACGCTGGTCATTCCTTTATGGGTACGCAATCGAATGGGGAAGTCGCAGGAAATTTCGCTGGCGGCCTCCCTGCCAGCTGGATGGACGGTGCAGAGCGGCACAGGAAAGTTCACCGTGGCGGCGAAACAGGTGGCCGCCGCGCGCATCGAAGTCTTGTTGCCTGCGGTTCCCGAAAACGAAACGAAGAAGCCGGAACCGCAAGAAATCAGCGTTCATGCGAATTCGAACGGGCAAACCATCGGGGAGATAAAACTCCGCGTGGAACTGCGGAAGCGAGCGCTGTCCCAATAGAAAGCTTCGCGATTATTTCTTACGCGCGGCTTCCATCCCTTCCCAAGCTGCTTCCGGCAGCAAGAGCAGATCATTGAACTCGCCAGCCCCGCGCAGCCATTGCGCGCCGTCGA
>WNFR01010593.1_pt1 | contig 21586 bp, 30 predicted proteins | sample 5400221 | NCBI WGS metagenome assembly WNFR01 (sample SAMN13153357, study PRJNA577476) | soil metagenome | isolation source: 40 cm soil under Madrone tree | place: USA:California | collected 2016-06-14 | reverse complement strand
GAGGCGAAGAGTGAAAAACCCCGATCGCAGCAACGATCGGGGTTTCCGTTTCGAGTGGCCCCCGTAAAGTAAAGAGAACCACAACAACCGAGTTCAGCTTTGCACAACGGCCGGCCCTTGTCCACTCCCGCCTGGGAGGGCAATGGCGGCTGGACTTGTATTTCGACAGTTGTTTTGCCGCGCTGCGGGCTGCGGGGAGATGTTTTTCATCTGCCTCTCCTGCCTATCGAGGACAGACCTACTGCAGTGCAGAATGTCGGCAGAAGACCCGGTCTTAGAAGAAATCAGGCTCCAGCCGCTTCCTCCTGGCTACCTGCAATACCTGCAACGCAAAATTAGCTCATCGAACTCGCCAACGATCCAGCCTTAAGGAATGACTCCCCGCCAAACCGGCGCGTGATCAAAAACCGCGTTTTCTGATGCGCGCCAACACAGCTTCTCTGCCGCGTAAAACTTGGACCTTGAGGGCTATGCAGGCTTCTTCGCCTCGGCGCAGAACACAATGACCGTTCCCTTCTGCGACCGCGCAAAGAGCGGCTCTCTTCTTTGGAATTTCGCAGGTACGTAGAACTCAATTATGCGGGCCATTACCGCCTCCTTCTTTCTTGAAATCCTTTGTCTCTTGGCTCTCCAATCGCACATTTGGTTTGGAGCGGAGAAGCCAGGCACCACCAACGAACAGAATCATGCAAACGAGTCTTTCCATAAGTGGTTTCTGTCGAGCGTCCGGCCTCATCCAGATGTCATTCCCAATTGAAGAGTCTCCAAGACGGTGTGGAGCACTTGGGTTGCCAAAGGTCAGAACAGGAGCCTACAGATGGAGGGCGAATTGCTAGGCATTAAGTCGTAACACATCGATGAAAGATTTTGAGCAACTCGTTGGCGGTGAGATAGAGGATGAGTGTTAGGTAGCAGCTCTTGTCATTTCTAGGTTTACTTTATGTCGGACCAAGCTCCAACCACGTGGTTTCACAGCAACCGTTACAGTGCCCAGGCCGCGTGTGAGCACTGCGGCGGTGCCGTTCGCCACGAGCCCTGGTGCATGACCCTCAACACAGAGATTCTTTATGCCTACAAGATCGTTATGGATCCCAGCGCGCTGACTGTAGGGGATGCCCTCATACTCCACTCGCTCGCCGCTGCGTGGTCGAAGCAAGGTTGCCAGGGTGATTGCTCCCAGCAATAAGTAATGCGGTGATTCCTCAGAACCCTTTCGACCGCGGAGGAATTTCCAGAGGGCCAACGTGCACATGCAAGAGGGAGCCCGAAGATGGAGAGCAAATTGCCAGGGCCACAAGTCGTGAAACTTCGAATACAAACCGTCGTCGAGCGGTTCTTTGGCTGCTGGCATCGCAACGTGAGCCGTCCATTCACGATTTCGGGCCGGACTTACCCATAGTCCATTGCTACAGTTCACAATGTGATCCAACGAGTGGACATGCCACAGACGGGCACAACCTTTCTACTGAATGACAAGGCTGTGACCGTGGTGCGACGCCCCCTGGCAGAGCAAGAACACCGCGCGGAACTTTTGTGGAAACAACTGCAAAACTAGACCAGCAAGGGATAATTGAAGGGCAGCTCAGGCTTTTCGAACGCTGCTATTCTCTGAAACTCCGTTGGAAACTATCCGCTCGAATGGCGCTGACTTGCAGATATCACCTCCACCGCATGTAGCTTCTAAGGAGTTCCCGGTATCACAAATCGAGTTCCTCCCCAAATAGTAAAGAGCCGCTGAGTAACGGTTGGATACAGACGCCCTGAGGAATGCTCCTAGTAATCCTCGACAGACAACTTGTGTCGCCATGTCGACTCCAGTCGCACGATCGCCGGGCGTCAATCCTTGACGAGCGCCGTTCCTAGCCTGAGTGCTGTTGTATTCCATCGCCGATCTCACCTAAAGGAACGACCAGAATTCCCTTCAGCTAATTCGGAGGAAACCCTTCGATGGAGGCCGATTGGTCATTGATTTGCTGGTTTTCATTACGAGAATCTGGAATTTCGCCCAAAACGATTTCGCTCCTTGCGAGGTGGCGAAAGCATGTGGGGTTTCAGTTGGGAGTAAAACATGACTAGGCAGTCGATGTTTGTGATCGTCCTTTTGAGCTTAACTACGGTGAGCTTGGCACAGGAGAAATTGACAGTTCAGAGCAAAGGTAAGCAGAAGTTGCCGGTTGCTGAAGCTCAAAAGATCTATTTTTCCGCATGCGCAGTAGTTCAGCGAGAATTCGGGGCAGGGCGTCCAGTAATGCCTCGAGTGACTCTCGTTGTGGGCGCCAGCAACAACGAGGTTAGTTTCAACGAACGCCAGATCAGGCTTACCAAGTGGGACCCTGGTGCCTTCGCACAGGGAGCAGTAATGTTTGCATTCTCGGATCTCATGCAAGATCGCCGAATGTCTTTGGCAAAGCGGGCCTTAACCTGGGCTGATGCAACCGTCGATGCCAAACAACTTGCCAAATAGGATGATGGCAGAGCTGCTGACTCGCCCCAGCGTGCTTGTTACGGTGGAGCACTAGCGTCTCGGAATCGTTGGGCATTTGACCCAACGACTTGCCCCGAACGATTAGCTCGGTTCACCCTTAAGGTCCTGAACTTCAAAGCGCTTGATCCATGGCGCGATTTCGCCGTCGTGGGCCAGCGGCCCAACGATTTTCCGAAGAAAACGATTGAAATCTAATAAGTCGGCCAATAATGCGAGCTATGCAGTTGTCAGCGAGCGTTTCCACAAGACCTTGTTCCCAGTTTGTTCTCGCCAGCCGCACTGCCGCAGGTTGACTAACGGGCCGCCAGAGGCTTTGCGTCGATCGAGGAGAGGAATCAGCCATGGCGCAGCGCGATGAGACTTTTCAATCCTTCTTCCACAGAGGGATAGTCCCTCCACCAATCAAGTTGAACACCCCTCTAGCTGCGTGGCAAGGACATTCCGATGCTGATTGCACGCCGCGGACTCGATTTCTTCTACGCGTATCGCCTGAAAAGAGACGCGTTTCATTTCGATCCAGAACCAGGCTGGAATCGCCGCCAGACCTGGCGCGTAGCGGCGCAAATCACTCCTGAGGAGATGGCCTATTACTCACCTCCTACGTGTCCATGGGGAACAACTGCTACCCTGCTGTCCGGAACGGACTATCTTCTGGTCCGCGAAGATTGTTGGGAGGAATTTCGATCACGGGTGAATAGGACCGACAACCCGGATTTGTACACCGAGGTCTGGGAGAACAGCGAAAACCTTTCGCAGCGCCGTCCGGACTTCCTGCGTAACCGGCATGTCGGCGATCCAAGTCACTCCCAATGGCGATAAAGAGATCGTCGCCCGCACTAGAGCCCGGTATGTAGATTTCTCTGACGCCAATTTTACCTCCGGAAGGAGCCGGATTTTGTGAAGTCGATCCCCACTTAGTATCAGTAGAGGGCTTTCTCGGAACCAGAACCTGACAGCATCCGGTTGGGCGCTACTGATTTTACCCGCAGTTTAGGGGCCTGCGCGCGTTTCATCTTCCCAAGCTCATCAGGCTTCTCAGGTAATTTGGTGCAGTATGGTTCATTTTGGTGTATCATGAATTCCATGACAACCGGAAAGGCCTCAAAAAAAACGGTACGTCGGAGCGTCTCGCTACGCCCTGACATAGATAGCAAGGTTCAAGTGCTTGCAAGACGCGAGCACAGAAGTGCCAATCAGATCATAGAGGACCTTATCGAGGCTGGGCTCGAGACCAAGGAAGCTGAGAAGCACCGCTTTTTCGAGCTTGCGAACCGTCTGACTGTTTCGACCGATAAGGCCGAACAGCACCGTATCAAGGAAGAACTGGCCCGTATGACGTTCGGAGCATGAATGCCGAAGATCCAGTGGACGGATCTCCCGACCGTTCTTCGTGACCACCTGTTTGAAAGACTACGTGAACGCAAGATCTCGGCCGAAGACCTTTACCAGTTGAAATTATGGCGTGAAACTGAGCCAGAGGCCCCTGACGGGTTGTGGTACAAGGACTTCGGGTCATTCAAGCTCTGCGGGGAAAGCAGATACCCGAAGACATTTCTCCTCCGCGGCCAACCGGCAAAGGGCACGCAGCTCTAATATGTAGCACCTATGGTAACCGTGGCGGCGTCACGGCACCGACGCTACTAGTTACCTGCCAGCTGCTTTTAAATTTTGCTCGCCGCTCAAGGGCACTTCAGCCGTACATCCGGCTGTTAACCGGAGGGTTGTAGGTTCGAGTCCTACCTGAGGAGCCATTTCTTCTGTAAAGCACTGACCCCTTATCAGTCTCTGCTTCCATTCGCCAATCAGGTCTTTATAGTCAGACGCAAAGATTTCCGGCAGCGTGCTCTCGATTGCTCCTTCCAATTGCCACAGGGCCGTGCGTTCTGCCGCATCAGGCTTGGCCAAGAGGAATGTGCTGTCATCGGAGGGTTTGCCGTCCGAGCCTCGCCATGTATCGTAGCTGTGGGAAAGAAACTCAAACAGGACTAGAAGCGTCCCTTTCGGGAGGGAAATCGTAACCTGCTCATCTAAGCTGTTGCTCACGCCCCGCACCTCGCCACGACCTTGGTTGCCGCCCCAATTCTCCCACTAGTCCCTCCAAGCGGCCAACAGGCAGGCTGCTCAGAGCATCGGCAACAAAAGCCTCGTCTAGATTGACTTCTAGGAGCGTCTGATTCGCATCATCAACACCGCGAACCAGCCAAGCAGTCCAAGACCCACTGACGCGATTCCTATCGCGGGAAGCCAGAACAGGAGAACCCTGAAGACGCTACTGGTCAGGCGTCCGGTTGCAAAGAATACTGCAAAGAACAGGATCGCGAGAAGCCAGAACAGCGGTGATCGAACGCTGTCGATAAGCCAAATTGGGAAAACGGCCAATCCAATTGCTTTGTTCTGACTAGCTTCTCGAAATGCGGTGATGAACATCAGCACAAACCCCGAGAGGAATAGGGCAGCGAGTCCAGCGAGACACCCTCTAACGTAGGTCATGGCTTCAGAGGATAATCCGGGTTCTGTCGTTTGGCGAGTGCGACGTGGACGATCCCTCCAGCGGCCAACAGGCGGGCTGGTCAGAGCATCGGCCCCAAAACCCCGTCTAGGAGACTGGAGAGTCGTGAGTGCAATGGCGGCGATGTTGCGACAACAATCGGCCCGAGAATCAAGGAAGCAGCGAGCCTGCCGTCAACGCGCCATCGGCAGGAGCGTGCCTACTATCGAAAGAATGCCGAATACCACGAGGCAAATAACCGCGACAACCAACCTCAATACACCTATCTTTTCATGAGCTACGACGAAACCGCCTTCTTGATCCCACGAGGTTATGGAATCCTCCGTCAATCTTCTATCGGCATTTGAAAGCGTGAAAAGGGTGATAATTGGAATCCCTGCTCCAAATCCGCGCCACCAGACCTTGAAGCTGCGGTTCAGAGCCATGGAATAATGGAATACGGGATGGAACGATTGCCCGCGAGTCGCAGGCGTGTTCTCAACAACGACTTACCGGGCGTCGTACCAAACCACGACAAACGCAGCGACTCCACGAATATCCAGAGGAAGAGGAACAGTGCGCTTAGAACCAGTGTCTCTGATATGCCGCGAAAAAGGGCGCGTGGCACAAATATCGCAAACAAGAAGCCCGCTGCCACTGCGAACAGATTCAGGTCAAACATGCGTGCCCAATACCTGACCCACGGACGCACCTGCGGGACACCACTCACAGTTTGCTCAGGCGATTGGGTCAATGGGACAGGCGGTTGAAGCGTTGCTCCACAGTTCTTGCAGAAGATTCGTCCGGCATCAGCAGGAGCAGCGCATTGCTTGCAGAAACCCATATTCATATATGCTTGCCAGTCCAGCGAGACCGTGCAGAATCCTGCACTCGAAATAGTAGGAAGTCAAGTCAGAGACGTGGTTGGCGCCGGCCCGTCTTGCACGATTGTCAGATGTCAGGACAGTTGACGATCAGGCGTTTTCATAAACTGAGGATTTGGCCGACCGGGTCAGTGAGTGTGACGCGACATTTCAACAATTAAGAACGTCGACCCCCATTCCTCTCTCCTCAAACGTTCCCACTGCTCGACACATCCAATTCCTTCGCCTGGCCCGTATTGACATAGCGGCTCTCAAGGGCAAGGTTTAGGACAGCGACACCAATTGACGCGAATACACACGCGATGATCCCGGTTCTCGCCGTCGAATCAGCAACCGGGGCCGCACCGAACACAACCATGGCTGCGACGGTGACAAAGAATGCAAGCCGGGCCGCCAACATTGGAACGGGCAAACCTTGGGAAAACTCAACAACGACTCTCGGTCGTGGAATCCGCACCGCTTGCCCGGTTCGTTCGTAATGTCTGTGTCGCTTCGTGCTGACGAACGCAGTTACAAGAAACACCGCGATCATGGCGATGGCGCGAGGCCAATGTCCGGGAATGAGAAACACCCACAGTCCCACAAGAACTGTCATCCCGATGTCGAGCAGAACGAGCGGGAACGGCTTTCCGTGAGGATAGTTATGGGTTCTGCGGTAACCGACCATGTTGCAGAGTTTACTTCAACCCAAGGTCGGCAGCGAGACAACTGGCAGCAGGCGCTTACACCAACTGACCCGTTCGTAAAACACCAATTTCTGGAACGCCTGACCCGCCAAGTCCGTGCTGGGCCATCAATCATTTGGAGGGGCTCGGGGAGGGGCTGAACCTAGGCTAGCTAGGGGTTATTGGAACGCTCCTCCTGGAGCGCACGGTGGACACTACCAAGGGAAATCCCGAGTTGCTTCGAGATGGCTCTTAGGGACGTTCCAGCGGCCCTCAGACGAGCGATCCGGCCGCTGTCCACCTCCAGAGGTGGTCTCCCCAGCCTGCGGCCCTTGTTTCGAGCATTGCGGATTCCGGCCCTGACCCTTTCGGTGATCAAGCTGCGCTCGAACTCACTGATCGCCCCTAGCAGTTGCGCCATCAGACGACCGGCTGGCGAACTCAGGTCGAGTGAATCTCGCAAGCTAACAAACGCAACGCCGACACTTTCGAGTTCCGCGAGGCTGTTCACCAGATGCTTGAGCGATCTACCGAAGCGGTCGATCTTCCAAACGAGGAGGATGTCGAACTTGCGCTGGCGTGCATCGCTCATCATCCGATTCAACGAGGGCCGCGACTCTTTGGCACCGGAAACGTGATCCACGTATTCGGCTACCAGTTGCCAGCCACGTCTCGCGACGTAGTCCCTGAGTTCGACAAGTTGCACGTCCACGCTCTGGTGCTCGGTCGAAACTCGGCCATAAATCACCACTCGGTTGTCCTTCAGTTCTTTCATGGTCGCCTCTATGCGTTGTTCTCGAACAAATAGCCGATTCTCGTCGCAAACAGGGATTTCAGCAGCCATCCATTCCGCTGCTGTGAGTCCCGCTGAGGACAGCAAAGATTTCCAACTACGAACCAGATCGTCGTACTGCCGATGATTGACGTTTTGGTAGAGCCTCGCGGTCTCGCAATGATCGCCCCGTCATAGACGACCACCAGTTCCTCGATTACCGGAATGGCGAAAGGTACACCAAGAACGTAGCCGACGACGCCACTCATTGTCGGAGTGACCCAGTGAAAGCGTCGGGGATCAAGTTTTCTCTGGAGGTCAGCGAGAAGAGTTGAAGATTTATAGATCCATTTCTTAGATGCTTCGTTCATGCCCATCTCCTTTGAGTCAAATGGGCATCAGCCAACAAAAATGCCGCCCACAAAACATCAGGCGGCTCGTGGGACTTGTTTGCACTCTGTGCCACATCAGCCTTTCGGCTCTACCACCGTGCGTCCCGTCGGTTGGTGCGTCCTTGGAAGGACGACTCCTGATGCTGAGTGCATTCTACCTTGGGCTGGCGTCTCGGAGAAATGGCACGAAAGTTTGGCGGGTAACGTCGGGGGATGGTCTGGAGTTTACGCTTCTCCAGATCGCGAAAGAGCGCCGAGGCAGAGGCTCCATCGGCCAGACGGATAACGAAATCCGAAACTTTTCCGAGGCCATTGAATATCGGCCAAAGAACCCCGTTAGTGCTTTCTTTTGGGCGCACCTTGCAGTAGCAGCACGAGGAGCCATGCCCGTCAGTCTGTCTAGCGGAGGCGATGAGTTAGGAACCAGAAACGGCTTTTCCCCCTACAATAAAGGCGAGTGCTCCGATGGCGGAAGACTATCAACTCTGGCTCGATCAAGTGAAGAACGCACCGCGTTCGATCAACATGCCGATGGAAGACTGGCGAGCATCTGGTCATTCGACTTCCTGCGGGCTACGTTCGTCGCCTAACGCTCCCGTTTGTTCACAAGCGTTCAAAGAGTGAGCGGACGGCGCCCAGTAAACGTCAGCTAAACTTGCGAGAAGGGAGAGGAGCGGACATGAAGCTGTCCCGGAAGGAACGAGAACTGGCACTGGCTGCGGCAGTCAGACAGTTTACGCAGTCGTGCGATGCAATCGGTGTCAGGCTGGAAGAAGTAATGCGAGCGTTCATCGAGAAGGATTTACGTTCTCACTGTAAGGCCAGCGGTCTACCAAGTGCTCGGGCTGTTGCGGTTTTAGGGGCGATGCTGAGCAAGGTACTGGCTGAGGCGGTTGTTGTCGTCGAGGAGGAATGGCAAGAGGAAGCTATGCGACGTGGAGCAATGCAATGAGTGCTCTGCTTGCCCGAATCTGCGAACCCAGAACGCAGGGACTGGCGTATGACACCATTGCGGAGCGTCTGAACGCGAAGGATATTCCCGCTAGAGCTGGACGCTGGCACGCAACCAGTGTGAGTCGAGTCCTGAAAGCCAACTCCTGAAATCCGCAGATGTGCGGGATGGTCGCTAGTATCGGCTTCTCCTCATCACCAGCCTCGTCGCAGCGAAGGCTCCTCAACGCAGACGGATAACAGAATCCTGAGTTTTTCCGGGAATTATCGACCTCCGTCACTAGGAACTCGCAGGTTGTTGGTGAAATGGGGATATTAGTGCGCCGGGATAGTGCAGTGAAGCTAATTGATGGTCTAGCAGGTGAAAGTCCTGCCAGTGCAGGTTACCCAGTTGGCACTGTAGTGATATCCGGCGACGGGGCGGGTGACCAAACCGTCGGAAGCCCGGATGTAAACGTCCTCGATGGCTGGATGCAAGTCTCGTAGCGTAAGCGAACCGTAGTCAAGCCTCGAAAACGCACACCTCACCAGAATCGGAGTGTGAGGACGAAGGGAATGCCGAAACTTTTATCCCAAGTTGAAGGCCAGAGTTTTCGGTGAAGTACTGGGCAAAAGCAGCCGAAGAGTTCCCCAATGGCTGGCGCGACAGATGCAAGCCGCCGGTCTGGAGTACCTGCAGCATGATAACTGCTTCCCTTACATTGCCAACTGGACCAAAGCTCAGCGCTTAATGGATCGTCAGCTCAAAACCAGATGGCCCAAGCTGCTCAACGGCATCGCTCGCCAGCTCAACCCGATTCATGGCGAGATCTTCCGTAAACACCCCATCTCCTATTACTGGTCTACTTACCAGCACGAGTGGGCTCTCGATGTGGTTTTCCACCATGCGACCTACCTACGGCAGTTCTATCCACGCTGGGTGAACCATGCCATGACCACTTTTTCCAGCCCTGACGTCATGCGTTTTCTCGGTAAACACATCAACTCCAACGGCCAGCTACACCAGGACTTCTCCGGAGAAGTCGTCAGTGACTTCAAACGCCGCGCCGAGGGAGTACGTATCAAGCACAGCGTCAATGGCAACTCCGTGAAACTTTACGACAAGGCCTATACTCCGAAAGGCAGCGTCCTGCGCGCCGAGGCCACCATCCATAACGCCGATGACTTCCGCGTCTACCGACGCAAGGAGGGAGACCCCAAAGGACCTCGCGCTTGGCGTCGACTGCGCCGGGGCATTGCCGACTTATACCGCCGAACCCAGCTCTCCCACAAAGCTGCAGCACGGTATCTGGACGCTTTCGCTACCGTCGACGACACGACGACCCTCGACCAACTGCTCCAGCGACTGGAACAACCACGGCAATGGCGCGGCCGTCGGGTGCGTGCCCTCCGTCCCTTAGCCGACGACCGAGCACTCTTCTCCGCAATCAACCACGGCGAGTTCGCTATCCATGGCTTCCGCAACCGCGATCTCCGCGCCATCTTCTTCCCCCAGACTACCGACGACAAACAACAGAGGCGCCGCCACTCTGCCTGGATTAGCCGCAAACTTCGTCTGCTGCGGGCTCACGCCCTGATCACCAAAATCGTGGGCACACACCGTTACCAGTTAACCTCCGGCGGTCGCAGGATCATCGTGGCTATCCTCAGTGCGTTACGCTCCACAGTTGCCCAGCTCACGCCTGTGACAGCCCAACTAACCGGGCTCGCCGCATAGACGCCATGAAAAATCTTTGCAAACGAAAAAGATTTTGGAAGTTAATGTCATAGGATAACTTACCGACAACCAAGCCCGCACGGAAGCAATCAGCTCTGGTATTGCAAAGAAGCGCTTTAGCGCACATGGGATCGAAGTGCACGTCACACTTACGGCGCACCTTTCGGGCACACTCAAGCCGCTCTGGACAACTGATTGATTGGTCTGTCTGGGACTAGTTGGCGAAGACTACGGCGTTATAGCGGCAGGGCGAGTTAGCACGGCGTGCCTGCGGTGTTGCGGCGCACCCCGAAGTGCTATCCTGTCGCGCATGGACAACCATCCAATCAGCGATGTCGGTGGAACTTCCGGCGGCCTCGGCCAGTTTCTACTCGGTTTTGCCATGGCCTGCATTGGTGGATTCCTCATCACCAATCAGGTGACCGTGGTGAGTTCGTACTGGAATTTCTGGGGAGGCAACAGTTTCGGCGTCACGCTTCTGCCAATGCTATTCGGCGTGGCGATCCTCTTCTGGAATGGCGAGAGCACCATCGGATGGATCCTAACCGTTGCCGGGGCCCTGTTCATTTTCGCGGGCATCATCGCCAACATGCACATCTACTTTCGTGGAGCCAGCCTTTTCAACACCATGGTGATGCTGATACTGCTAGTAGGCGGACTCGCGTTGGTAGCGCGTTCGCTGCGGCCACATCACCCGAAACCAAACCAGTAACCCGCGCCAGCAACTTCTAAAACTGCTTTGCGAAGTGCAATATTCCACATCCATCGTGACGTTGACATCACCCCTCTCAGGCCATAGCATCCTTTGTGAAACCGTCGCGGGACCAGATCCGCGGAATGGTTGCCGTTGGTAGACCAGGTACCCATCCCCACGCGACGCTATAACGAGACGATCATTTTCAGTAACATACGGACAACCACAGATTAAGAGCCGTGTCGCCAGGAACCGCCTGGCAGGAGTGTACGTAGCAAATGGTTAGGGAGCGAGAGTTATGAGCAACAAGTTTATTGACAGCATTAAACATGTCATTATCCAGGACGACGATCCTAGGTCGCAAGGGCAAGGACAAGCGCATCCGCAGCTTCACTCTGAAGCATCGCCTCCCGGCGCCGCGCCAGTAGCCGCGTCTACCGAGAACGCCTCGTACCACCCGGCGAGCACCCCGCCGATGACCGAAGAGACGGAGCACGTCTACCAGCGGATTCTGGCGAAGACTAATTTTGATGCTACGCAGGTCGCGGCCACGATCCACAAGTATCTCGATCCGCTCTCGGCGATTCCTTCGCTGGACGAACGCACCCGCTTCAAGACCGCGGTGATTCAGGCCAAGGCGCAGGAAGGCCTCTCACAGGAAAAGATTCTCGCCACATTTGATGGCCTGAAAGTCGCGTTGCAGAACGAGCAGGAATCCTTCGCTGCCTCAGCGGCCGCCACCAAGCAGAGAGAAATCGACGATCGCCAGAAAAAAGTGCAGGAAGTCACTGACGCGATCGCCCAGAAGCAAAAGGAAATTGCCCAGTTCCAACAGCGCCTGTCGGACGTCACCACCGAACTGGTGGGAGCGCAAGGCAAGATTCAGCGCGCCGAATCGCAGTTTGCAATCGCAGTCCAGCGGCGCGCCCTTGAAATCGATCAGGAGAAGGCCAAGTACGTCAGCCTTCTCCAAGGATGAGGATCCATGAGCATAACGCCTTCCACTCCCACCAATCTCGGGGATGAACTGAAGTCTTTCTGGTCGCGCCCTGAAGGCAAGACCGGAATGATTTTCATCGCGTTGGCAGCGGCCGCGGCGGTGTATGGGTGGGCCCAGATCGTGCCCTTCATCGTCTCCATGCTGGCCGACACGCTGCACATGATTTACCTGGCGAGTATCCTGGCTGCGGTTCTGTTCGTGATTTTCAGCAGCCGCACCCATCTGCTGTTCCGCCTGCTCATGCGGTGGATTACCGGGATGATCATCAACATCGATCCCATCGGCATTCTGAAAGATCACCTGTCGCAGATGCGCAAACGCCGTGACGTAATGTCGCAACAGATCAGTAATGTCAGCGGACAGATCCAATATCTCAAGAACATCATCGACAAGAACAACGCCCTGGCCAGCGAGAACATGCGCCTCGCCGCGCACGCCAAGAAAATCGCTACCAGCACGGCCGATCAGAACGAGCAACTCCGCATGGCGTTGCAGATGAAGGCCAAGGCCAATCAGGCCGGGCGCCTGCAGAAGTCGAACCTGAGCTACCAGCAACTGCTGAGCAAACTGCAAAACATCTACGACCTGCTCAGCAAGTGGTCGGTCCACATCGACTTCTACATCGAAGACACCGACAACGAAGTGAGGCAGGCGGAGATCGAGTACAAGACCATCAATACCGCCTTCCGCGCCTATCGCACGGCGCTCGCAGTCATCAAGGGCACGGGCGACGAAAAAGAACTCTACAACCAGACCATGGAGCACCTCGCCGAAGAGGCCGGACGCAAACTCGGCGAAATGGAAGACTTCCAGCGCCTCGCACAGAACTTCATGGACACGATCGATCTGGAGAACGGTGCGGTCGAGACAGAAGCTCTCGAGAAACTCGATGCCTACGAGCAGAAGCTGCTCACATCAGGCGCAACCGACACGGCATTTCTGCTGCCCGGCGCAACCGCTGCACCCGTGCCGGTTCCGGCCGGAAAGAGTAGCGATGCTCCGCCTGCGGCGAAAAGCGCAGGCGATTACGGAGACATGTTCAAGTAACGAGATTTCGAAACAAGAGTTGTATCCGGGGAGGAAACACAAGGCATGGCACATTTGAAGACTGGCCCAAAGATCATCCTGATCATTCTGCTCGTCGTGGGCTTCGTGTTTGGACTCCGCAAGGCCGCGGAACTTGGCTGGATTCCTACGCCCGGCGTGATGAAGGCGCTCGTACCCGAGAAAGCAGTCTTGCCGGACGTGAAGGAAGCCCTAATGCAGAACGTGGAGCCAGTTGCGCTTCCATCTTCGACATCCGCGGGTGTGCCTGCAACGTTGATTCGCGGCGAAATCTGGGAATGGAATGCGCAGATCAACATGATCTACGCCAACGGCGGGGCTAGCACAACGAAAGGCTCGCTGATGGAAAAGCACGGCGTCAACCTGATACTCGTCCGTCAGGATGACACCGGCAAGATGCAGGAAGACCTGATCGCGTGCGCCCGAGAAATCTCCAGCGGATCGTCGCAGTGTTCCAACGGCGCAGATTTTGTAGTCATCATGGGCGATGGCTCGGGGCAGTTTTTGGCGGCCATTAACCCCCAATTGAAAAAGCTCGGGAACGAGTACCAAGCCAAGGTGATCGGTGCGACGGGCTACAGCCGTGGCGAAGATTCGCTCATGGCGCCGCCCGAGGTGAAGAGCAATCCTCAAGCCGCGAAAGGCATGTTGGTCGAAGGCGTGCTGCGTGACGGCGACTGGAATATTGCCCAGAAGTGGGAAGGCGACAATGGCATCAAGAACAATCCTGATGAGAAGACTTGGGATCCAGACGCGGTCAATTGGCTCAATGCTTCCGACTACAACGTGGCCGCTGCCGACTACGTAGCTGGAAAGTGCGACGACCGCAAAGTCGTGAAAGACGGGCATCTTACCGGAGAGATTAAGCACGTTTGCGTGAATGCGGTCGTAACCTGGACTCCCGGCGACGTCACCATTGCCAAGGGCAAGGGCGGTTTGATAAAAGTCGTCAGTTCCAAACAATATCGTTCGCAGATGCCAGCCGTCATTCTCGGTCCCAAAACCTTCTTCGAACGCAATCGTGCTGAGATCGAGGGCATGCTCGCAGCCACGTTCGAAGCCGGAGACCAGGTTAAGGCGTTCGATCAGGTACTGCACAAGGCCGCAGCCATCAGCGCCAAGCTCTACAACGATCAGGACGGAGCCTACTGGTACAAATACTATAAAGGTGTGACCGAATCCGACGCGCAGGGACTAAAGGTCGATCTTGGCGGCTCGACCGTAAACAACTTGGCCGACAACCTAATTCTGTTCGGCCTAGAGCCGGGGACGAACGACAACTTCCGCTCGACATATACCGTTTTCGCCAACATCGCGACGCAGCAATATCCCGCTCTCTTCAAAGACACTCCGATCCCAGACGTAAAAGACATTGAAGACAAGTCTTTCATTACGGGCGCTCAGGCGCGTATGAGCAGTGGCGGCGCTGAGGGCGAGGCCCCGCAATATGCCGCCAACCAGACCGGACCTGTGGTTTCGAAGCGGTCGTACTCCATCAATTTCGATACTGGCAAGGCAACGTTCACGACTGAAGGCGTGCGCACGATGTCGGAACTGAAAGACTCTCTCGCCATCACTGGCTTGTTCATTCAGGTTGATGGCTACACCGACAACACCGGCAGTGAGGGAGTCAACCAAGCGCTCTCCGATGCCCGAGCCGCCGCAGTAAAAGATTGGCTGCAGAAACATGCGCCGCGCAACTTCCCCGACAACCGTTTCAAGATTGCCGGGCACGGTTCGCAAAACCCGGCGGCGACCAACGAGACGGCCGCCGGCAAGGCCGCAAACCGCCGCGTGGAAATCACACTGCTCGGCAGCTAACTCACAGGCCAAACGGGGAGGATCCAGACGATCCTCCCCTATCTGCATAGGAAGACTGAATTTCAGATGAATCAGGCGATTGAGGTATTATCACCCAATCGGGTGATCTCTAAACAAACCGTCCGGTGGCTGGTGGGATTCCAGCTGCTGATGCTGTTTTTCATCTGGATTTTCTCCCCGACCGTTTTCCTGCCCAAACCCAAAGAAGTTTTCCGGGCGCTGGGCGAAATGTGGATGGAAGGCCTGGGCGGCGAGCTGATCACAAGCTTCTATCTGAATCTGGAAGCGATTGCGCTGGCCACACTACTCTCGCTGCTGATGGCCTACCTCACGGTCATCCCGTTCTTTCGGCCGATCGTTACTCTGCTCAGCAAGCTGCGTTTCCTCTCTATGGTTGGCCTCACATTCTTCTTCACATTGATGGCCAGCAGCGGACATGAACTCAAACTGTATTTGCTGGTCTTTTCTGTATCGGTTTTCTTTGTCACCGGTATGGCCGAGGTCGTCGCCAGCATCCCCAAAGAGAGGTTCGATCTGGCGCGCACGCTGCGTATGAGCGAATGGCGCGTGGTCTACGAAGTTGTCGTGATCGGCCAAGCAGACAAGGCTTTCGAAGTGCTGCGCCAGAACGCCGCAATGGGATGGATGATGCTGACTATGGTTGAAGGCATCTCGCGCTCCGAAGGCGGAGTCGGCGCGATGCTACTGAATCAGAACAAGCATTTCCATCTGAGCGCCGTCTTCGCCATTCAGTTGACCATCCTGCTGCTGGGTTTGGGACAAGACTATGCGATCGGCCTGCTGCGCAAGGTTTTCTGTCCGTACGCGGATTTGACTCTGGAACGGAAGTAAGACGACAACATGCCCACGTACACCTACGGAAAAACGCTGCTGAAGGTGGAGGACGTCTCCCTCGAATACGATGGGCGTCCGATCCTCAAACACGTGAGTGCCGAGATCAAAGACATCATCTGTACCGATCATGTTCAGGGCCAGGTGGTAGGATTCCTCGGCCCCAGCGGCATCGGCAAAACGCAGTTGTTCCGCATCATCGCCGGACTGAACAAACCCACCTCCGGGCGCGTCACCATCAACAGACTAGACCGGCCCGTGCAGGCCGGAGAAGTGGGCGTCGTCGCCCAGGATTACCCCCTGTTCGAGCATCGCACAGTGATGTCGAACTTACTGCTGGCGGCCAACCAGAAAGAAAAAGATGCCAAGACCTCGCGCGACAAGGTCATTCAGTACCTGACCGACTTCGACTTGGTCGACAAGGCGCGTCTCTACCCAGTGCAGCTATCCGGCGGACAGCGCCAGCGCTGTGCCATCATCCAGCAAATTCTGTGCTCCGACCATTTCCTGTTGATGGACGAACCCTTCAGCGGCTTAGACCTGCTTATGCTGGAAAAGACCAGCGTACTGATCCAGAAGGTCGCGAACATGGATGAACTCAACACCATCATCGTGGTCACTCACGACATCACAGCCGCATCGGCTGTCGCCGACCACCTCTGGTTGATGGGACGCGAGCACGACGCCAAAGGTAATCCTCTACCCGGTTCACATATCGTCGAAACCTACGACTTGATCGAACGCGACCTCTGCTGGCATCCACAGATCATCACCCAGCCGAAGTTCATGGAGTTCGTCCGCGAAGTGAAAGATCGTTTCCGCACACTCTAGACCGCGACTATCGGATTTGGCTGGAAGGATCTGAGGTAAGGAGTGATGCCAATCCGGATCAAGCCGCGCAGGTCGCTGTGTGGCCGTACAAGAAGGTCTATCCGATGGCGATGATGCCCCGTGCCGATGCCGGGACCGGCTACCGGAGCTACTGGTTCTATTTCTTTGGCTTCATATTCCTGCTCGCGCTCGGGAGGAAGATTCCCGCGCAGCAGGCGGCGGACCTGCTCGTATCACTCTCCGGAGAAGTTCCTGACGCTCAGCCTGGGACTGGGAAGCCTAGTCAAGGAGGCCATCAGCACAGAGCTCCTCTCGCTGGATCGTTCAAGGAAATTCAGGCGATCCGTTCCAAGGCGCCATCCAAGGGACAGGCGAGATTGACGTAACGTTCATAATAATGTACATTATATCAGTTAGTGACCATTATTCTGGACATTAAATATGAGGACCAGTCGATCATCCGTTGTAATGCCACTCCCGGTAAGGCATGCCCTGCGCAAGCTCGGCCGCGACATCCGGGACGCCCGGCGGCGGCGTCGCATCCCGGCGGCCATCGCGGCGCAACGCGCCTCGATCAGCCGCACGACCCTCGTCAAGATTGAAAAGGGCGATCCCGATGGTACGGAGGCTGTCCTCGCTCTTCTTTCTCATAGACCGATTCGATCGCCCTCAAATCCAGCTGATCGACCACATCCGAGACAAAATGCGCTAAGTGATTCTCCGGCAACCAATCGCGCAGGCTCGGCGGTAATAGCAGATCTTGCTCAGGCAGATAAGCCCGGTAAGCTTTGGCCATGTCGCCAAACTGGCATATCCTGCCTGTGAGTTTCAATACAAATCAGCCGTTCACAGTTGAATACTCGGACGCGCTCCTAGATACCACTCGATTGGGGAAAAAATGGAGAAGAAAATGCCTTCGGCCAAGAACACCGAGTGGAGAAGGCTATTTGTTCAGGCTGGGGAGTGGGAGCGCAGACGCCTATGCCACATTGCTCGCCAGGCAATCTTTTGGTGGACGCTCTTAGAGTCTTGCAGGGCGGCCCGGACAGTCCGAACCAGACTAGAATCTTAACCAAGAATCAAGACTTGAGGACGATCCATGCTGGCTGTCGGAGCCGACGCTGTGAAAGTTTTCCATCTTGAACGCGCCGACTGACAGCCCAGCCCATCAGTCGACGGCCTCGCCAACCAAGTCAGAACCACCTTGTCTTCGCCCAGAATTGTGCTGACGGTGTGCCGACTATTATTGTCCAGGTACGAACCTCTAGATCCGCACGCTGGTTAGCGTGGAGCAATTCTCTTCGGACAGGGAAGGATACCCATCGCATGCCAAGGTTAGCTGCGCGAAACAAGAGATCTGAGAAACTTGCGTGTGTCCCTCTCATCTGTTTGCCAGTGGAGTGCCGCAGAGGCCTTGACGCCTTGACGAGAGCAAAGGCCCAACCGTATCGCACAGGTAGCCTCGGCCGGACACAAACGGGAGGCTTCTTCCTTAACTTTCGATACAGCTGCCCGTAGCTTTTTCGGGGCCCGAAAACTGGGAACACGGCCAATTCTGGGAACAGAGCACCTGAAAGGATAAAATTTGGACTCGTTGCATTGGACCACAAATGAAGACTTTGCCGAAGACTTTGAAAGCAGCAAATACAGAGTTTCTCGCGAATCCAGCCGAGATTCGTAAAGCCATACACGGGTTGGCGAGCCAGGCTAAATCACTCGATCTGGCGGTCGCCTTCATCGGCCCAGAATGGCAACGCCTACTGGCCAATTATCCGGGAGCGATTAGAGCGATCTCCTGGCTCACTCATCCTGCCACCGATCCCGATGCTGTGAAATCGCTGATAAGCCGCCAGAAGACATTCGTCAAGCAGCGAAATGGTCTTCACGCCAAAGTGTATTTCGCTTCGGGTGTAGGTGCGGTCGTCGGTTCGGCGGATCTCTCGCGGCCTGCCCTCGCCGACGTTGTAGACGCTCCGCAATGTGAGGCCGCAATACTCGTGCATGAACCCGAGCTGCTTGCGGAAATTTCGAAGTGGTTTGGCACCCTTTGGAACGACCATCTCCACACTACGAAGATCACGGATTCCAACTTGGAGCGTGTTCGGGAGGAACGGAAAAAGTTTCCTGTGCAGTGGCCACACACCGTCAACAACGTACCTCCGCCACCGGATGTTTTGCCGCCTTGGGTGATCCGAATAGCAAAAGGGGTCCGGCAAATTCCGCTTGAAAATAAGTTCGAGAATTACCGAGAGCAACTCCAATCGTTGGTCTCGAAGCAATCCGTTTCCGCAAAGGATGTTGCGAAACTGGCCGACACTCTCGCGGAATGGACGAAACACAGGGCGGTATATAAGAATTTCGAAGAACATTCACGTAAGAAGACTCTGGACGGACTGAGAACACTCTTCGATGAGGGTCGAGATATCTACGATCGCTTAACGGAAATCAACGAGAAAGGATTGCTGAAGGGTCTTCGGATTCCGGCTATTAGCCTTCTCCTCTACTGGTCGCTGCCTTACGCTTACCCGCCATTCAATGCCAAAACAAAGAAGTTCCTTGAAAATTCAAAGATGGACAGTGCCGGAATGAGTGCGTCCAGTCCAGCCTGCTACGCGACGTGGCTCGGCTTCGCCGAGCTCCTTCGGGCCAAATTACACCTACCTTCGGTTGGCCACATCGATCGCATTGTCACAAAGTACTATGACAGTCTGAAACAATAGTCTGCATTCCGTATTTCTTCATTGGAAGCTACCTTGGCCATCCATCTGCCCCGTATTGTCAGAGTCTACAAGACCACCGCCAGGCGCATTGTCCCAATGCTCACCGTACGGATACGGGAAATGGGAACACAGAGCCAAGTTCTGGGAACAGAACGGGAACAATAACAACAATCAGCAACGCCTACAAGGCTTTGAGGAGCGACCAGGGCCTTGTAAATACTGCGTTCGCGTCAGAACGGAAAATTGACACAGTAGCACTCTGGCGAATCAAGCCGACTGACTGTCGGTTGACTGGCCAATGTGCACTCATTTCAGGGTGGTGAGATGATCGAGTTCGTGGTCGATGTTTAGGGGGCGCTGCGTAAGTCGGCGAAGTTTACGGCGAGCCTTAGTTTCCAGCTGGGGCTGGAGTAGCTGGAGAAGGTGGTGGGCAGCGGCGATAGTCTGGCGGATAGTAGAAAGATCTCCGCGCGCGGGGGCAGTAGTCGAGGGAAGTGGGAGTTGGGGGATGGGATAGAGGGAAGCCGTGTTTCGCCGAGCGCGGTGAAATTCACGTTGGAGGTCGAGCTGGACTACTTCCACATAGCGCAAGGTCATGCGAATGTCTGTGTGACCCAGCATTTGCATGAGGGCCAGCAAGCTGACGCCGAGGCGCACCATCTCAGTTGCGAAGGAGTGACGCAGCCGGTGGGGGTGGACGTGGCTGGTGCAACCCGCCGCCCGGGCCATTTCAGCTAAGGTGTCGTGCAGCGCCCTATACCAGGTCTCAGGTTGGCGGTAGCGAGGCAGTAAGAAAGCTTGGGACTTGTGTGCAAGCTACAAGGTTTCTGACTTTCACCTCGGTGAGTTTACCTCCCACTGAACACATCAGTATCCTTCTTTTCCTGGATGTGCCGCAGCTCAATAGCCCCGCCCACCGATGCCTCTGTCTACGCTTCAAGAAACACCTCGCGATGTCCCCCGCAAGACTCGAGGTCAGGATGGATTCGCTACTTCCTTTCCTGTAGGGCTCTTGCATCCCCTACAACATGCCGGTTTAGCCCGGCGCACTCCGGGTGGCCCGTCGAACCACAACAACGCACTTCGCACGCTTCGGCGCATGCTCGGCAAGGCGGAAGAGTGGAGAGTGCTTAGAGCGGCTCCAAAGATCGAACTGCAACAGGAACGCGAACGGGAGCGGATCATCGACGAACACGTTGAAGCCAGGCTTTTGCCTTTTTGCAAACAGCCGCTCCGAGACGTGTTGATGATCATGCGCGATGCTGGAATGCGAAACCAGAAGGAAGTATTCACGATGCGCTGGGAGCACCTGGACTGGTCGAACAGTCGCTACTTCGTCTACGACAGCAAGACCCCAAAGGGACGAAGGCACGTTCCGATCAGCCCGCGCGTTCTCCAGCGCTGCTGGCGAGGTATTCCGATCAAAAGGAAGGTTGGGTCTTTCCATCAAAACGGGCAAAGTGTGGCCATCTCACGACGGTGGCCAGGCAATTCCAGGACGCTCGGAAGGATGCCGGCCTGCCGGATGACCTGGTTCTGTACTGTGCTCGTCACGGCTTCGGAACTGAAATGTACCGGGCCACGAAAAACCTGTTCGCAGTGATGAAGGCGATGGGCCACGCGGCAGTGGCAACGACCATGAAGTATCGGCATCAGGACATCGACGAAATTGCCCACGTTGCCCGTCAGCGCGTGCAATAGTGGACACAAAATGGACACAATCGGTGGGAAGAGGACCGGTCGATACCGCCAAGTGCTTGAAAAGATGGTGAGCGCGGAAGGAATCGAACCTTCAACCTACTGATTAAGAGTCAGAGCAGCGCTCTCCTAAGTTGTTGTCGAGACACGCCTTAATCCTTGCCGGCTGCTAGTTTGGGGACTTCTTGGGGAGTCGAAGTTATCCAGATTGACCTGACTCGATGTCTCGGTCATATGAGTCGGCAAGGTGAAGTGAAACGTAGCTCCTCGTCCATCGTTGGCACTGGCCCACAACCGGCCGCCATGCGACTCCACAATGGAGCGGCTGATGGCTAAGCCCATCCCGCTGCCCTGCGGCTTGGTGGTAAAGAATGCAGAAAAGATCTGATCCATCTTCTGCGGGGGCAGCCCCACGCCGGTGTCGCTGACCGAGAACTGGAGTTGACCGTCCTGCAGCTGCGACTTCACCGTAAGCTCTCCGCCAGAGTCCTTCATGGCTTCGATGCCGTTGAGCATCAGGTTCATGAACACCTGCTGCAACTGCACCCGAT
>WNFR01008662.1_pt1 | contig 21587 bp, 21 predicted proteins | sample 5400221 | NCBI WGS metagenome assembly WNFR01 (sample SAMN13153357, study PRJNA577476) | soil metagenome | isolation source: 40 cm soil under Madrone tree | place: USA:California | collected 2016-06-14 | reverse complement strand
GCCCTTAAGAAAACCTTCGACCCAGTCGCCCGCTGCTCCATGCATGGGATCAATAATCACTCTGCCAGACGACGTACGAATCTTTTCGAGATCGACGTATGACGAAACCTGATCTCGGTAGTGTTTTATGCAGGGTTCAATCAGCTGGTGACCATCGTCAAGGATTTCGCCTCGTTGGGGTGCATGCGCATCGACAAGCTTCTCTACTGCGGAAGTAGTTTCTGGAGCAGCGCTGCCGCCCCACGGGGCTTTGATTTTAAAACCATTGAACACCGCCGGGTTGTGCGAAGCTGTGATCATTATTCCACCCAACGCGCCCAGATCCTTCACCGTCCAGGAAATCAGCGGTGTTGGTTGTGCGCCGGAGAAAAGAGCGATGGGAAACTGGTTGCCGGCGAGAATCTCGGCAGCGCGTTTGGCAAAGTTTTCCGACAGAAATCTTCGATCGAAGCCGACTACAACCAATGGTTTTGTGTCTGAGGGATGTTGGGAAAGAAAATCGGCGTATGCCTGGGCCACTCGTTCTACGTTGGCAAAAGTAAACTCGCGCGCAATAATCGCCCGCCACCCATCAGTGCCAAATTTTATTTGGGCCAGCGGCTCAGTCACGTCCTTTGACCTCCGGTGATTGTGTAATCTGTCAGTGAGGTCTTATCTCCCAAAACAGTTCCTGGACCAACCACTGCCGATCGACCGATGTGGCAACCGCGCCCGGCTATCGCGCCGGTCATCTGTGCGGCCGTGCCTATACGAGTGTGTGGCCAAACCACCGAATTCTCGACAAGCGCCCGTTCCTCGACAAAACAACCCTGCCCGAGCACGGAATTGATGATCTGCGCGCCCGGCTTTATCTGGCAATCATCGCCGATCATAGAAAACTGATCGATCTCAGCGACAGTCGCAGCATCAAAAACGCCCCGCCTTTCCTTAATATGAATACGACCAACCTGGTTCGCGAGCAGATCGGCATGCACCTGTAGATAACGCTCTGGAGTGCCGATATCGATCCAGTAGGTGCGCGGCGGTGTATGAGCGAAGAAAGGCTCCTCGCGTTTCAGTAGATCGGGAAACAGTCCATATTCAAATGAGTAGTTTTCACCGGCGGGCAGAAAGTCGAGGACCTTTGGCTCAAGAATATAAGTACCTGCGTTTATGGTATTGCAGGTGATCTCGTCCGCTTTTGGTTTTTCCAAAAACCGGCGAATGCGTCCGTCAGATTCTGTTTCCACAAGTCCATAAGTCCGCGGGTTTTCCACCGGCGTAAGCACAACTGTCGCGGTCGCCTTTCGATCGGTATGCTCGCGTATAACGGCTTTGAGATCGAGATCAGTCAGGATGTCGCCATTGAAAACGACGGTTGGTTCCCGAATCAGATCCTCGGCGAATTTATAGGCCCCAGCTGTGCCCATTGGTTGGGGCTCGACCGTGTATTTCAGGTTCACTCCGTGGTCGGAACCGTCGCCCAGAAGTTGCTCGATCTTGTTAGGTTGATAGGAAAGCGATAGTGTGATGTCAGTAATACCCGCGCGACGAAGGGTGTCGATCTGATAGAGCAGGAACGGGCGATTGCAAATCGGAACGATTGGCTTGGGTGTATAGACGGTAAGTGGACGAAGACGCGTTCCTTTACCGCCAGCAAGAATGAGTGCTTGCATGCTTGATCAAGTTCAACTTACGTTGCCTGGAAGTGGAATAGCAATGCGAAGTCTAACACTAGTGAATCGCAATTGGTAAATGCTGCACAGTAAATGGTAAATATAGTAATGGCAGCTTTACTATTAACCCGAGGAGTTCCAAATGTCTGAAATAAGGGAAGCAGTAATTATTGGCGCGACACGCACGCCGGTGGGAAAGTTTCTCGGTGCACTGAAAGGGTTTTCGGCTACTGAGCTGGGGGCAATCGTGGTGCGTGAAAGCATTAAGCGGACAGGAATCAGGGCAGAAGAAGTTGACGAAGTAATTATGGGTTGCGTAATTCAAGCGGGCCTGGGTCAGAATCCGGCGCGACAGGCAGCTTTGCGTGGAGGTCTGCCGCCCGCGGTTTCGGCTGTCACGGTAAACAAGGTCTGCGGTTCGGGGCTGAAAGCAGTGATGATGGCCGCGCAGGGCATCAAGCTCGGCGATACGGAGATGGTGATCGCCGGAGGAATGGAATCGATGAGCAATGCCCCTTACTTGCTTCGCAAGGCGCGCGAAGGTTACCGGCTGGGAAACGGAGAGCTCATTGACGCAATGATTAATGACGGTTTGTGGTGTGCCTTTGAAAACTATCACATGGGTTGTACTGGAGAGGTTGTCGCCCAGAAGTATGCAGTTGGCAGGACCGTGCAGGATGAATTCGCGCTCAACTCTCATCGGAAAGCAGCAGCTGCAATTAAATCGGGTAAGTTCAAAGAAGAAATCGTGGCAGTTGAGATTCCGCAAAAGAAAAGTGAAGCAGTCATCTTTGATACCGACGAAACGGTTCGTGAAGATACTTCGATCGAAGCCCTGGGCAAGCTTAAACCTGCTTTTAAGAAAGAAGGTACGGTGACTGCCGGGAATTCACCGGGTGTTAATGATGGCGCGTCCGCTGTGGTAGTCACGTCGATGGAACGCGCGCGCTCTCTCGGGATTGAGCCGATGGCGCGCATAGTTGCGCAAGCAACGGCTGGGATTGAGCCGGAACTTGTAATGATGGCGCCGGTGGAGGCAGTACGAAAGTTACTCAAGAAGACCGGTTGGGCGACGAGCGAAGTCGACCTCATTGAACTGAATGAAGCATTTTCGGTTGCTGCGGTAGCAGTGACGCGAGAACTCAATTTCGATCCGGCTCGCGTGAACGTAAATGGCGGCGCGGTGGCCTTGGGACACGCGATTGGCCAATCCGGCTCACGATTGTTGACCACGATGCTTTATGAGTTAAAGCGACGTGATGCACACAGAGGAATTGTTGCGCTTTGTCTCGGGGGAGGGAATGCCGTGGCGATAGCAGTAGAGCGATAAGACCGGCGACACGAGATTCGCTGTGGCTATAGACCAGGGGAAACAAAATTGACTCCAGAACAGCACAACAAGTATTTGGCTCTTTCGCATCTGGTTTACGGCGGCCTGTTCTTGCTATTGGCGGTCGTGATGCTACTGTTCTTCACTGTGATGATGGGCATGGGGAACGGCGCGCCAAACGGTCCGCCATTTTTTCTCTTCGTATTTGTTTGGCTCTTTATAGGGGTCATCTACGGCGCGATGACCGTACCCTCATTGATCGCAGGCTATGGATTGCTGAAAAGGAAGAAATGGGCGAAGACCGCCTCCATCATTGCAGGGGTCCTGGCGGGTATGTCGTTTCCTGTGGGTACAACGGTTTGCGTCTATACATTTTGGTTTCTCTTTAGCGAGCCAGGGAAAGTGGTGTACGACAAATCTGTCTATGCGCTTCCGTCAGGGAGACAGGCATGGGCTGCGCACGACGCAACTGCTCAACGAGAAAACCAGTACGTGCCACCTCAGTCGCCGCCTGACTGGCGTTAGAGATTGTCTTCAAGGAGACCTCAACTCAGGTGAACGAGATCCTCGGCGTAGTTGGTGCAGGTACCATGGGTAATGGCATTGCCCAGGTGGCTGCGCGTGCGGGCTACAAAGTGCTTATGCATGATGTTCGTGACGAGTTTCTCGAGCGCGGCATTAACGCGATAGACAAAAGTCTGCAGCGAGATGTCGACAAAGAGCGACTTAGCGGCGCAGAGAAGCAGGCGATTCTGGAACGCATTCGGACTACCACTGACTTAAGCGACTTGTGCGCCGCATCTTTTGTTGTTGAAGCTGTGAATGAAGACGTGGCTATCAAGACGGAGTTGTTCAAGTCACTCGATCAAATTACGTCGCCGGGAACCATTCTCGCTTCAAATACTTCTTCAATCTCCATAACGAAACTGGGTGCAGCGACTGGAAGGCCTGACAAAGTCATAGGCATGCACTTCATGAACCCGGTGCCTGTAATGAAGCTCCTAGAGATTATTCGCGGAATGGCGACTTCGGATGAGACTTACGATCGAGCTAGAGCCCTCTCGGAGAAGTTGGGCAAGACGGCACTCGACTGCCAGGATTCGCCCGGGTTTGTTTCGAACCGGGTACTCATGCCGATGATTAATGAAGCAATCTTTACCCTTCATGAAGGGGTGGCGACTCGAGAGAGCATCGATGGGATAATGAAGCTCGGTATGAATCATCCCATGGGCCCGTTGACGCTGGCCGACTTCATCGGACTTGACGTATGTCTCGCGATCATGAATGTCTTGCATGAAGGATTGGGGGATTCTAAATACAGGCCGTGTCCATTGCTGAAGCGTTACGTGGATGCCGGCTGGCTGGGCAGAAAGAGTGGGCGGGGATTCTATGAATACTGACATGGCCCGCTAGATTTCTGAATAACGACGATGCCAATGCCTATCACTCATTACTGTCAAAAATGTCTGGCGGTAAATCCGCTGGGTCAAGACTTCTGCGCCCGCTGCGGAACTCGTCTGATGATTGTAGTGGAACCTCCAGCGTCTCGATATGAAATCGAAGACAGCAACATTTCTACCGATGAGCATCTCCTGGAACGTATCTCCGCACTTGAGAACAGGATTTCGCGAATAACGGAAAGGCTGGAAAGGGGACTTGATCTGCTTTTGCGACACGCCCAGAATTCCTATTTCGACCGTTCCTTGGTTAAGGCCCTGATCAAGTTGCTAAGCGATGATGGCCTCGTGCAAAGCGATAGACTGGAGCGGCTCTGGCGCGAACGCTGCCAGCAAGATGCAGTCGATCAGGAAGAGAGCGTTCATCGCGACCAGCTGCGGCTAAGAATACTCACGGAGTTTCGGGGCGCAAATCGACAATCCTTCGAGGAGTTCATAAACGAAGCATTTCTGGCTATAGAAGACGATCAACTCGAGCGTGGCATCGCCGTTCTGCAGCGCGCCGCTGAAATCTCGAGCGGCAATGCATCCTTGGAGCTTTTCATTGGTGAACATTTCTTTCGCAAAGGGAAAACACGACTCGCCCGCGAACATCTCGCGAGGGCCTATGAGTCTTCACCAAACGACCTCCATATTGCGGTCCTGCTGGGTTTGACCTGCGCTGATGACGGCGAGGTCGAATTGGCAAAAGAGCTTCTTAATAACGCGACTGAGCGAGGTGGATCATCATTCGCGGCTCACTACGCCTTGGGCCGTTTGTTCGTGGCCGAAGAAAATTGGCCCAAAGCCCTTCGCGAATTCAAATCTGCGCTAAACAGCCGACCTTGTCCCGAAGCTCATTATGTTTTGGCTTGCCTCTATTACCAACTTTCACGCGATACCCTCGCCACGCGCCACCTGCGGAAAGCCATAGAGATGGATGGCGACTACAGCGAGGCGTTCTATCTGCTGGCGCTAATCTACAGCCGCAAAGGGCAGGAAAAACTGGCGGAAGAGGCTCTTCGAGGGGCGAAATCAAAAGTGCTGTCCGTCGCAGGTAAGCCACGAGGGAACAGGAAAACTGCTGTGCCCTCCTTGGATATTGCTCCTTTGTTTCGGCTGTCAGCCGCACGCCCCAGGCGGTTAGTGACTGGGGCCGACAGGCGGATGGCACAGGCCCTTCGCGAAGATGCGCTGAAGGCTTTTATCCTACGCAACACCGACTCACGTTAGCGTGGTTTATGTAGGGGCGTCCCTCCGTGGGCGCCCCCAGGTCGCGAGGAAGTCGCGAGGAAAAGGGGCGCCCACGGAGGGACGCCCCTACAGTTTCGTCAAGGCAGCACACTTCTAGGTAGGGCTCCCGCGTTGACAGACTATCTCTCCTCGCTATAATGGGCCTTTTGTGCACATGGCGCTGGAAATCGCTATTGGGCGCTGTGCAGGGTGCGATGCGGATCGAGATGGAAAATTTGGAAGGTAGCGTGGGCAAGATTGCCCATGTATACCAGCCTGAAGAACTCGATCTTCTTGATGAGCAGGTGCATTTGCGCGGACCAGCGTCGTTAGAGGGCCGTGTGAAACGTTCGGGAAGCCAGGTCTTCGTTACAGGCCATATCGAAGCCACGGCTCAGGTGGAATGTGATCGCTGTTTGAAGCCAGTTGATTTGCCGCTTAGTACAGACTTCGAATTGGAGTACATTACCGGCGAAGATTACAAATCGACCAGTGTGGCTGAGTTGCCCGAGGAAGCGATGTCGCTCTCGGTGTTTGATGGCGAAGCCATCGATATTGACGAAATCGTCAGGGAACAAGTGTTACTCTTAGTGCCGGCTCGTACACTTTGCCGGGAAGAATGTAAGGGTATTTGCGCCATCTGCGGCGCCGATCGAAATTTGGATGACTGCCACTGCGAGAAAAGTGAAATTGATCCTCGCTGGGCCGCATTGAAGAAGTTAGAAGATCGTGAATAGTCAAATCGTGAATGGTGAACAACTTGCGAGCTCGCTAATTTTCACCATTGACCATTTACCATTAACCAGTCAGTAACGGAGTAATTATGCCAAATCCTAAGCGACGACATTCAAAGGCTCGCCGCGGCAAACGTCGTGCGCACGATGCTCTGCGGGTTCCGCAGACAACGCTTTGTCCGAATTGCCGCGAACCCCGCATGCCACATCGCGTTTGCCCTAAGTGCGGATTTTACAAGGGTCGCGAGGTAATTCAGGTCGAACAAACATAAGTCAGTAAACCCTGTGCGAGATCAGTCGAAGAATGCAGCCCGTTTGACGGGAAAGGTCGTTCTCGACGCGATGGGCAGCGACCACGCGCCGCAAGCGGAAATTGATGGTGCGTTGGCTGCGGCTCGTGATTTCGATATCGGAGTAATACTTGTCGGACAACGTCACAAGGTGGAGCCAGAACTTCTTCGCTGTGGCTGGCGTGGCGATGGTGATCGCGGTATCGAGTTTGTCGAGGCTAGCGAAGTGATAGCCATGGATGACCCTGTGGCTAATTCGGTACGACGAAAAAAGAAGAGCTCTTTGAGAATCGGGGCCAAGCTTGTGATGGAAGGTCGGGCCGACGGCTTTGTGTCAGCAGGCAATACCGGCGCGGCCATGGCGACCGCAAAAATGGTTATGGGTACTCTCCCAGGAGTTGATCGGCCCGCACTGGCGGCAATGATTCCAACCAAGGCCGCCAAACCAACGCTGCTTCTTGACGTCGGCGCCAATTCTGAGTGCAAGCCGCACCATCTCGTCCAATTTGCAATCATGGGCGACGCCTATTCGCGCGCAGTGCTGGGCACGATCAAACCGACGGTTGGTCTCATGAGCATCGGCGAGGAGGAAGCGAAAGGCAACGATCTGACAAAGGAAGCTTTTCCGCTGTTGCGCCAACTCAACAATCTTAACTTCGTGGGAAATGTTGAGGGCCGGGACGTTTTCTCCGGAATGGTTGACGTTATAGTTACTGATGGATTTACAGGTAACGTGATGCTCAAGCTTTCGGAAGGTCTTACTGAAGCCATGCTTTCGATGATCAAACGTGAACTCACGGTCTCGACGGTAACCAAGGCCGGAGCGGTTTTGGCGAAGCCTGCTTTTCGCAATATCAAAAAGCGTCTGGACTATTCTGAATATGGCGGAGCACCATTGCTGGGTGTCAGTCGAATCGTGGTGATCGGCCACGGACGATCAAACGCACGAGCTATCCGCAACGCCATCAGGAGTGTGAAAGAGTTTTCTGAGAATCGGGCAGGCGATCGAATCGAGCAGGGTATTGCGGAAACGAATGCATTGCAACCATTGGCGGCCGCGCTGGGTAATTAGGTAGTAGTCATTTTCACTGGTCATTTGACATTTGATAAATGGCCCGTGTGTTTGGCTTTTCTTTTCTTACTGGATACTATTACCGTCCCGTTTCTAGTTTGAGGCAATAGATGTCAAATCAACGCGCCGGAATTCTGGGCACTGGTCACTCATATCCCGAAGGCATTCTCACGAATGCACTGTTGTTGTGTGCTACTGTCACCCCGGACCAAATCCTTCCGTCGACCGCTTGTATTATCCAGGCCGAATTGGGCGCGAACAATGCGGCGGCTATGGACATTGTCGCGGCCTGCTCAGGATTTTTGTATGGATTGTCGCTGGCCGACTCAATGATCCGTACCGGACAAGCACGCAACGTGCTGGTGATTGGTGCTGAAATCCTGACGCAGTATGTGGACTATACTGACCGCCACACTTGCGTGCTGTTTGGAGACGGCGCAGGCGCTGCGGTACTGGGGCCCGTCGAACCGAATCACGGCATACTGGCGACAAAGATCAAGTCTGATGGGCGTTACGAAGAACAGCTGTATTCGCCGGGCGGAGGAACACGACGACGGCCGACTGCTGAGACTTTGGCTGCGGGCGATCATTTCTTCAAGATGAAGGGGAATGAACTCTTCAAAGTGGCGGTGCGTTCAATGGCCGAGGTTTCGCGAGCGGTTTTGGAATCTGCCAACCTGACGGCTGAAGACGTCGATCTCTTTATTCCGCATCAGGCAAACCAGCGCATTACCGAGGCGGTAGCCAACAAGCTGAACGTCGACATGGCGAAGGTTTACTCGAACATTGCGGTACATGGAAATACTTCGTCTGCCTCTATCCCTATCGCGCTGGATGAATGCGTTGAGGCAGGTCGAATCAACGAAGGCGATCTGGTGTTGATGGCCTCGTTCGGTGGGGGTGTGACCTGGGGCGGTGTATTGATGCGCTGGTAGCGCCATTTTTGATTGGCAATTATCGATTGTCGATTAACCATTAATCGCGCGACGACACTTCGCTGGTTGGACACCGCGATCGGCACTTGAAATGTACTAGTCAAAACCGTCTTGGATTGGGTTCTTGAATAGCGGCGTCAGAAGAATTTAAATTGGCAACCGGCAACCGGCAATCGACAATCGCATATGTTTTCCCCGGCCAGGGTTCGCAGTACCCCGGGATGGGTAAAGATTTAGCCGAGGGTTTTTCTGCCGCCCGCAAGGTCTTTGAAGAAGTTGACGAAGCATTGGGCTTCTCACTTTCCAGGTTGTGTTTCGAAGGGCCTGCCGAAGATCTGCAACTTACAGAAAACACCCAGCCGGCAATTCTGGCTGTGTCAGTCGCGGCTTTTAGGGCCACGACGGCCAACGGCTTTCCTGGCCCCGCTTTTGTTGCCGGACATAGTCTGGGAGAATATTCGGCGCTGGTAGCGGCGGGGGCTATCTCATTGGCGGAGGCGGCAAGAACTGTGCGCGCCCGCGGTCGGTATATGCAGGAGGCTGTACCCGTGGGAACAGGCGCAATGGCTGCAGTCTTGGGCGCTGAACTGGCAGATATAGAGCGCGCCTGTGTTGAAGCGAGCGGGTCTCAGGTTTGTGCTCCGGCAAATATTAATTCACCGAATCAGGTTGTGATTGCTGGAAATTCCGAAGCAGTTGAAAGAGCGATGGAGCTGATGAGGGGTATCGGCGCGAAACGCGTTGTAAAGTTAAACGTGAGCGCTCCTTTTCACTGCGCCCTAATGAAGCCCGCGCAAGAGCGTCTGGCCTTCGATCTGGAACAGGTTGCTTTCACGGACTTGAAAGTTCCAGTTGTAACTAACGTCGACGCGCGCTTTGCCACTAGCCCGGTTGAGCTTCGGGATGCGTTAATCAGACAGGTTTCCGCACCCGTACTCTGGCAGAAATCGATGGCGTTGCTGATCGAGCAGGGGGTCAGTACATTTGTGGAAGTTGGCCCGGGAAAAGTTTTGTGTGGTCTGATGCGGCAGATTAATCGCGATGTGGGCTGTTTGAACGTGGAAGATGCGGCTAGTCTGCATGCAGCCCGCGCTGAACTGACTGCCTAAGTTGTTACTGATTTTTAAAACTCACAGAGGAGCAAACGAAATGCCCGATCAAGAGATCGAGAACAAGGTAAAGCAGATTATTGTGGACGAGCTTGGTGTCGACGAGAATGAGGTCACACCGAACGCACGTTTTATCGACGACCTGGGCGCGGATTCATTGGACACTGTTGAGCTCGTGATGCGCTTTGAAGAGGAATTCGGCATTGAGATTCCTGACGAGGACGCCGAAAAGATCCAAAGTGTGCGCGACGCGTACAACTATATCGACCAGCACAAGAAATAGAGATGAGTGAAGTAATTGCCGATTGCCGATTCTAGATTGACGACATAAAGATCAGCACTCGAAACTGAGAGTCGGCAACGAGGCGAGCTATCGGCAATTCTTAAACGCCTATTCCGCCCTGTTCACTTGTAGCTGTTTTTCAAGGAGCCCTAACGTTGACACGTCGCGTCGTGATTACAGGCCTCGGCCTAGTAACACCTGTTGGCAATTCAGTTGCAGACACATGGTCTGCGCTGATGAATAGCCGTAACGGCGTTGATTACATTAAGAAGTTCGACACTACGAAATTCCCGGTTAAATTTGCCGCGGAAGTTAAGGACTTCGATCCGCTTAAATTCATCGCCAAAAAAGAGGCGCGCAAAATGGGCGCCTTTATTCATTACGCCATCGCTGCTTCAATGGAAGCGATGGAGGACAGTGGCTTCCAATTAACGCCCGAGGGCAAATTCAGCGCCGAAATCGCTGACAACGCCGGTACCTACATTAGTAGTGGCATTGGAGATTTCTGGGCTATCGAACGCGAACATTCGAAACTCCTGGAGGATGGGCCAGAGCGTGTTTCACCTTTCTTCATTGTTTCGGCAATTGTGAACCTTGCAGCCGGTCAGGTATCGATTCGGTTCGGCGCTAAAGGGCCTAACTCCGCCACCGCTACGGCCTGTTCAGCGGGCGCCCACGCAATCGGCGACAGCTTCAAAATTATTCAGCGCGGTGACGCCGATGTGATGATTTGCGGCGGTGCGGAATCTGCAATTACGCCGATGAGTGTCGCGGGATTCGCTTCCATGCGAGCCCTCTCGACGCGCAACGACGATCCACAACACGCCTGCCGGCCTTTTGAGAGGGATCGTGATGGCTTTGTTATCGGCGAGGGCGCGGGCATCATGATCCTGGAGGAGCTCGAAGGCGCAAAGAAGCGTGGCGCTCGCATCTATGCGGAGATTGTCGGCTACGGCATGGCCGCAGACGCTTTTCATCTAACGATGCCCGACGAGACAGGCTCAGGGGCGCGGCGCGTAATGCAGAAGACGATAAAGGATGCAGGCATCCTACCGGAACAAATCGGTTATATAAATGCGCATGGGACGTCGACGCCATACAACGATAAGTTTGAGACACTCGCGATCAAAGACACTTTCGGCCCACATGCTTACAAGCTTGCAGTTAGTTCGACCAAGTCTATGACTGGCCACTTGCTGGGCGCGGCGGGCGGTATTGAAGGGGTTTTCTCTGTCCTGGCGATCCATCGCAAGGTACTTCCGCCAACAATCAACTACGTGAATCCTGATCCGGATTGCGATCTTGACTACGTGCCCAATGAACCTCGCGAAGCAGTGGTCGAGTACGTGCTCTCCAATAGTTTTGGGTTCGGTGGGACAAATGCTGCTTTGTTGTTTAAGAGGTATGAGGAGTAGTAAGTTCATCTTTTCTGAGCTTGGATCTTTGTGCTTTGTACTTTGTTTGAGTTCCTCCGCTTGAGTGGTTTTTAGTTGGCAGGAGAGAAGTGCTACGCAGTAGGCCCACCAAGTACAAAGTACAAAGCACAAAGTTCGGTAGTTATTTATGAAAATCATAGTCATGATGAAGCAGGTCGCGAATAAGGACGCGATTCTGCGAATTAATAAAGACCAAACCTGGATCGAAGAAAGCGATCTTTCGTTCGAAGTCAGTGAATCAGATGGTTACGCGTTGGAAGAGGCGCTGCGCGTGCGTGAAAAGCTGGGGGGGGAAGTGGTTGTTTGTTCGATGGGGCCACAGCGAGTCAAAAGCGTCATCAAAGACGCGCTTGCTCGCGGAGCTGACCGCGCTATTCACGTGGTCGGCGACAATCTTGCCCACCTCACTCCTTATGCCGCAGGCAGCGTTTTGGCCGGCGCGATTCGTGACGAAAAGCCCGACCTAGTCATGACAGGCTTGCAGTCAGACGACTATGGTTACGCGCAAACCGGCGTGATCATGGCCGAACTGATGAGCTTGCCCCACGCCACCATCGTGATTGAAGTCGATGCCTCGGCCGACAAGTTACGCGTAAAAAGAGAGCTGGAGAGTGGCTGGTATCAATGGTACTCAATGGCGCTCCCCGCGCTACTGACAATCCAGTCGGGCATCAGTCAGATACGGTATGCGACCTTGAAGGGAATCATGGCTGCCAAGAAGAAAGAGATTAAGGAAGTTGCACCGTCTGCTGAAGTGATTAACCGGCCGTCACACCAGCGCATCGAAAAAATTTACCTCCCGCAAAAAACCAAGCAGACCCAACTCCTGGGTAATGGCGACGCCAAGGCTGGAGCGGTGGCGCTAGCACAGAAGTTACATACCGAAGCGCGTGTAATCTGAATAAGTCTTTTTTTTCGGGCACAGAAAGACCGAAGCAAAATGAGCCAAGGAATCCTGGTTTTTGTAGAGCATCGCGGCGGAGTTGCCAACAAGAGTTCGTTTGAAGCCATTGCTGCGTCTCAGGTCTTGGGGTCGGAATTGCAGCAACCGGTAACTGCGGTCGTGCTCGGTGCAGACAGCATCGGGCTGGCCCAGGAGGTCTCCGCTTACGACGTTGCAAAGGTTATCTGCGCCCAGAATCCCAAGTTGGCAGACTACACTCCGGACGGTTATGCGGACGCGATGGAAAGCGTTGTTCGCCAGACTGATCCGGGTTTGGTGTTAATGACGCACACATATCTCGTGCGTGATTTTGCGCCGAAGCTTGCAGCGCGTTTTGGCAAGTCAATGATCAGCGATTGCATCAGGGCAAAAACAGAAGCCGGTAAGATTACATTCACCAGACGAATTTTTCTAGGGAAACTGGATGCGGATGTTGCGTCTGATGGCGCCGCGCCGGTGTTTGCAACTTTTCAAACGGGCGCTTATCGCGCTGACCAGGCAACCAGGGGAAGCGGTGCGACAGTAGAAACTATCGAGGTGGAGGTAGGCGATGTGCGAATGGTTCCCGACGCGCCGTTTCAGGAGGTCAAGCAGGCGGTAGATCTGACGAAGGCCGAAATCATTGTTGCGGTCGGGCGCGGAATAAAGAGCAAGGACAACCTGGCGCTTGCCGAGAAACTGGCGCAAGCGCTGGGCGGCGATCTCGCGGCGTCGCGTCCGATCTGTGACGCGGAATGGTTACCGATAGATCGGCAGATTGGATCGTCAGGACAGACCGTTGCTCCAAAGCTCTATGTGGCCCTCGGGATTTCCGGTGCTATCCAGCATCTCGTAGGTATGAAAAACTCCGGTACGATTGTCGCCATCAATAAAGATCCCGAAGCTCCAATCTTTGATATAGCGGATTACGGCATTGTTGGAGATCTCTTCGAAGCTGTTCCAGTTCTGACCGAGGAGATCAAAAAGATCAAGGGGTTGACTTGAAACCTTCTGCTCGACCTCGACGTAAAAAACTCCTCCCCGCATTTTCTGCTAGCGTTTTTCGATAATAGAATTGAAGCTTGCCGGTCGCTGATCATGTTCTAGAAGGAGTTTATCCATGCTGAAATTGTTCGCCTCGTTTTCTGCCTTGCTTGCTATTACGTTCGCCGTTCTGTTCGTTTGCAATCGTCCGGGACAAGCGGCTGACCCCACTGCTGGTGAACTCCAGGCGCCTCCTGTCAAAACTGCGGATATTCACGGTTTCGATCCTGCAAATATGGACAAGAGCGCTTCAGCCTGCACAAATTTCTTCCAATACGCCGATGGCGGATGGGTTGAACGCAATCCGGCGCCGCCGGCTTTCGCGCGCTGGGGTAAATTTGAAGAGTTGGCCCAGAAGAATCAAATGGTGCTGCGCGACATTCTCGAGGCGGCTGCGAAAAACACAAAAGCAAAACCAAAGAGTCTTGAACAGAAGGTCGGCGACTTTTACTCCAGTTGTATGGATGAGTCGAAGGTTGACGCCGCAGGGATCAAACCCCTCGAGCCTGAGTTCCAACGCATCAGTGCGATCAAAGACTTGAGGAGCCTGGAGGATCAAATCGCGCGGATGCATAGCCTTGGCCTCCGTGGCGTCTTTGGCTTTGGTGCTGCACAGGATTTTAAGAAGTCGACAGACGTTATTGCCCAGGCCGTGCAAGGCGGTATTGGCCTTCCCGATCGCGACTACTATACAAAGGACGACGATCGGTCTAAACAGATTCGCGACGAGTATGTGAATCACGTGGCGAAGATGTTTGCGTTGTCAGGCGACACGGCAGACGTTGCCGCAACCGAAAGTAAAACAGTCTTCGGGCTGGAAAAGAAGCTTGCCGAAGTGTCCAAGACGCGGATCGAACGGCGCGATCCGGCGGCAAATTACCACAAAATGCAAATAGCCGAGCTGAATGAGTTGACTCCTCATTTCAACTGGAATCAATACCTGAAAAACCGTGGGATTCCGGCTGTGCAAGTCGTAAACGTGGGGCAGCCTGATTTCTTCAAGGCACTCGATACTCTACTGGCATCGGTGCCGGTCGAAGATTGGAAAGTTTACCTGCGTTGGCAGGTGCTGAATGCAACCGCATCACTTCTCTCGTCGCCCTTTGTCCTGGAAGATTTTAACTTCAACGGCCGCGTGCTGAGCGGCACAAAGGAGTTGCAACCACGCTGGAAGCGTTGCGTTGAAGGAACCGATGGTGTGCTCGGCGAAGCTCTCGGCCAGTTCTACGTGCAAAAGACTTTTACGCCGGCAGCAAAAGCGCGAGCACAGCAGATGGTTCTGAATTTGATAGCGGCCCTGCGCGAAGATCTTACAACGCTCGATTGGATGAGCCAGGCAACGCGGCAGCGGGCCACTGCAAAGCTGGAAGCTTTTACCCGCAAGATTGGCTACCCTGATAAGTGGCGCAACTACGAGGCGCTATCTATTAGCCGGGATGCTTATGCCGATAACGTCCGTCGCGGCGCTGAGTTTGAATTGCGACGTAACCTCGGGAAGATCGGTCAACCCGTGGACCGCACCGAGTGGGGAATGACGCCGCCCACTGTCAATGCTTATTACAACCCTTCAATGAACGAGATCGTTTTTCCCGCAGGAATTATGCAGCCTCCGTTCTATGATCCGCTCGCTGACGATGCGATCAATTACGGTGGGATGGGAGCGGTGATTGGACACGAGATGTCTCACGGCTTCGATGATTCCGGCGCTCGCTTCGACGCGGAAGGCAATCTCGTTGACTGGTGGTCACCGGAAGATTACAAAAACTTTCGGGAACGAACGGATTGTGTTGTTAAGCAGTTTGATTCTTTTGAGGCTGAGCCAGGATTGCACCTTCAGGGTAAGCTCGTTGTCGGTGAAAGCGTGGCGGATCTTGGTGGACTGACGCTCGCCTACAAGGCATTCCAGAAGGCACAAGCGGGCAAGACTGTTGAGCCGATCGACGGATTCACTCCCGAGCAACGATTTTTTCTCGGGTGGGCGCAAGTTTGGGCCAGCAGCATCCGACCTGAAGAAGCGCGTCGTCGGGTGATTACCGACCCGCATCCGCTCGCTCGCTTCCGAGTCAATGGGCCGCTTTCAAACATGCCGGCGTTTGCAGAAGCGTTTCAATGCAAGTCAGGTGACGCCATGGTGCGTCCGCCTGAGAAGCGTTGTCAGATTTGGTAGTCATGATCAATCAGCCAAGATACCACCGGCTTCAGCCGCGTGGTACTTCAGCTTTAACCTATAGCCATGCGGGTCTGGTAGGTATTCGGATACCACCGACTTTAGTCGTGTGGAGATTTAGTTTCGGCCTTCTTCGACGGTGCAAAGTTAGGTAGAAACTGAATCTCCACGCGACTAAAAGTCGGAGGTATCTAAGAATCTCTGCTGTTTTGCTCTGTAGGTTAAAGCTGAAGTACCACGCGGCTGAAGCCCGGTGGTATCTAGATTTTCACACAGCCTTTACGTGCGCGGTGGTATTGACCACCTCGATCGACAATCTTGTTACTTACTAAAGAGCGCTTGAAGGTCCTGCACGATCTCCGCTGGCTTCCAATCATTCCCTCGATAGACCTTAAAGACTTTGCCGTCTGGAGCGATGATCACAGTCCTTAAACCATGAGTGATCTGATCGTTCTCCTCGAAATAACGCAGACCAAAGTACTGCGCAATGCCCTTCACCTGGTCCTTCGTGCCGGTGGCAAACTCCCAGTGTGAGAAGGTCTCATCTGAATAGCGCTCCGTATGTGCGGCGCCATAGCTGCGCAAGACTTTCGGTGTGTCGTAATCGGGATCGATGCTGACGCTGAGTAGATGAGTCTTTTCATAAGTCTCGGGTTGCTGCTGGAGTTCGCGATCAATCGTTGCGAAGTTATTGCTCATCAAAGTGCAGTACTCTGGCAGCGGACAACGTGTGTAAATGAAAGTCAAAATGAGGGCTTTCCCACGATAGTTGTGAATACGAATGTCTTTCCCGTCTTGATTGACGAGACCGTAATCGGGAACTTCGTCGCCTTCCTTCGCCTCCACAATCCCAGTTGACGCCGAAGCGTCCGCACTCTCTTTCGTGATCTGCACATTCTCCAACCAGGAGTGTGCACCGTCGACAACGAGTATGGCGGCAATCTCATCGCCTGCGGCGAGAAACTGAAAATCAGCATCATCGGGGTCAGTGAAGGGCATCGTCATTCCTGGCATGTAGTCTTTGATGTCTTCATGGGCGATTGTGACGAGGTGCTTGTCTGGCTCAACCGCCAATACTTTGCCTTTGAGATCATATCTCTTTTCGTTACTCGCCTGACGACGGCACGAAAGGGCGTTGCTGACTATAAACAGAAGACCGATGATTATGACGTAGGAGAGTTTCTTCATTTATTTTGCGGTGAAAGATTGTGATTGGAGTTGGGCATCGTAAAGGCGCTGATAATTCCAAAAGTTGGTCATTACACGATAAACATAGTCTTTGGTCTGTGAAAAACCGATCTCAGCAACATATCGATCCGGTTCCTGAGCACGCGATCGGGCTATCCAACGCGCGACGTTATCACCTCCACTGTTATAAGCGGCCGCGACTGCGTCCGGTTGACCTGGAAACTGTTGGAAAAGATTAGCAAGGTATTGCGACCCAAAAAGAATCGCCGAATCGGGATCGTAGAGATCGTCCTGGCTGAAATCATGCAGATTCAACTGCGTCGCAATTTCGTTTGCGGTCGATGATATGAACTGCATCATGCCTCGAGCAGCGGCCACAGATTTAGCGTCCGCCTGGTACCGGGATTCCTGACGAGCTATCGATAGCACGAAACGCGGATCGACGTTTCTCGATGGCCCATGCTTTAGGAAAGATTCTCTGTATGGAGCAGGATACAGGAGTTCAGCTAACCCGCGGGGCGCTAGATTGAGAACATAGTCTGCCGGCACCGTCTTCCAAAGCGGTTCGGCGAAACGTACGGCTCTATTGGGAAGACTACCACGCAAAGAATATGTGGCTACCGTATATGCTTCGTCTGAAAAGGCGGCGGAAAGTGATGGAGTGACTGGCTGACTAGCTGTCTGCCTTTCACTCTGCGGTCCCGTGTTTGCCGAAGCACGGGCTGCGAAGAGCTCTGGCATGGCTTCATCGTAAAGATCGAGAAAAAGCAGATCGTCGGCGATTTCTTTGTGCGTGTGTTCCCGGTTTGCAGAATCGCCGGTTGGCAGCATCTCCTCTCTACCGAGGGGAACGAGTTTGAACGCAGTCAGTTTATAACCCGGGAGTGTTTCGTAAGTCGCTTGCAGGATCTTCAACATTTCAGCCCGCAAGACTGGATCTTGAGTAAGACGCAGGCTTGCTTGAGCTGACGTCCGTGCCTGATCAGCTTGTCCGTTTGTGCTCGCCGCTTTTGCTGCAGCTACGAGAGAACCAAGGCGCGTTTGGACGTTGCGCGAGTTTTCCTTTGCTTCGAGACCTAGCAATCGTTGGGTCGCCCGCGCTCCGTAATACTCATTGCGTCCATCGGGGATCGACAGATAGCCGGTTATGGCCTCGTCAATTCGTCCGGCTCGCTCCAGCGCATCGGTACGCCTCCGAGATCCGACAATTTCAGCAATTCGTCCGCATCGGCGATAGCTTGATCCCAAGAGCCCTGTGCCAAATGAATGCGCATCTGGGCAAAGAAAGCCAGCGTTGATCCAATCGCGCCCTTGAAGCGCGAGCGGGTTTGCCGGACCCAGTCGAGTGCTTCTGGATAACGACCCGCTTCGTGCAGAGTATCGATGATATTTAGATACGGTCGCTCGGGATTGGGCGCATCAGGAAATCGAGTTATGAATGACTTGTAAGCCGCGACTGCGTCGTCTATTCGTTTTAAGCGAGCTTGGCTCGATGCGATGTAACTAAGAGCATCGCGAGCGCTCGTACTTTGCGGAAACTGATCGAGGGTTTTTTGAAAGTAGTTGATCGCCTCGGCGTACTTTCCTTCAAGATAGAGTCCACGGCCGACCTGATAGAGAGCGTTAGGCACTGTGCCGCTTTGCGGATAGTGTTCGACGACCGCGAGATAGTGTGTACGGGCTCCGGGAAAGTCACGATTGAATTGATAGACCGAAGCGCGCAGCAGATACTCAGCTTCCGATGGCTGAGCACGTGGAGTGTCTACAACCCCCGCTGGACCATTCTCGAGAGCATCAAGAGCACGAACGGCTGCCAACGCAAAGTCATCGGACCGAGACGCATCGGGCATCTGCATCAGCAGCCTGGTAAAAACTTCGCGCGCTTCACTTGCTTTACCTGATCGAAGATCCGACTGGCCCAAGAGCACCGACGCCTCACGCGCGAGCGGGATATCTTTTGACATTGTAAGCGGACGAACACTCGTGGCCGCCGCGGAATAATCGGTACTCTCGAAAAAGCTCTTGGCGAGTCTCAACACTGCTGCGTCGTGAAGGACACTAGCCGCGGAGGCCGCCACGAGTCTTCGTAATCGCTCTCGTTCAAGCACCAAATCGCCGGTTCCGCGGGCGATACGAGCCAGATGCCATAACGCGTATTCCGATAGCAGGCCATTGCGGGAGACGACTGACTCATAGCTTGCTGAAGCTCCTGTGGCGTCACCAATACGTTCTGACAGTCGGCCTTGAAGGTAATCGTACTCGTTAACTTTGAACAGACCAGTATCAGCATTCCTAAAACCCTGGAGCTCCGTGAGGGCCGTCTGCCAAGCGCCTGTTTCTACGGCTGCACGAATGCGCACTCGTCGCTCTTGAGGCGATTGCGCGCGAACGTCGGTTGCGCAAAGCACTAGCAAAAGGAGGAAGACGCTGCCTGCCAATCTGAACTTTGAATGCATGTCTCAAATTATCGTTGACCTGACATAAATTGCCAAAGCGCGCGCTATATGTAATTCATTTCACGACGAAGACACGGAGAACACGGAGAACCCGCTGGGACGTGAAATTAGGACACTGCCGTCAGATCGGCCCGCTATTCATTTCCTGCAACTCGTTGTAACCTATGGCGGAACTGGTAATCTTCACTTTACTTCTAAGACAGACACTAACAGATGGTTGCAGAACACATTAATGGGAGCGAACGAGCAGGGAAAGCCCAACTGCTGGACGGTGCTCTCGTCGCCAACGAGATCAAGCAGCAAGTACAGAGGGACATCGAGCAGTTGGTCCTCGAACACGATGTCAGACCAGGCCTGGCAGCGATCCGCGTTGGTGACGATCCTGCTTCTGCTGTTTATGTTAGGAACAAGATACGAGCGTCCGAGGAAGTTGGTATTCGCTCGGAACTCCATGCGCTCCCCGAATCAACCACCACCGTTGAGCTGCTTGACCTGATTGGATCGTTGAATTCTCGCGGCGACGTAGACGGCATTCTCGTCCAACTGCCGCTACCCAGCGAGATTGACGAAGCCGGGATAGTCGAAGCAGTAGATCCGTCAAAGGATGTCGACGGTTTTCATCCGGTTAACGTTGGATATCTTGGGCTTGGCAGGCCTGTGTTGGTGCCCTGTACACCGGCGGGAATCATCGAGCTTTTCGCGTATTATCGAATTGAACTACGCGGCGCAAATGCGTGCGTGGTGGGGCGCAGCCAAATCGTTGGACGACCGATGGCACAACTTCTTTTGCAACGAGATGCGACAGTTACCATCTGTCATTCCAGGACGCGCGATCTGCAGGCGGTGACTAGCGAAGCCGATATATTAATCGTCGCGATTGGCCGCGCTGGGCTGATAGGACGTGACCATATAAAGCCTGGCGCGATTGTCGTTGATGTCGGCATGAACAAGATAACGGATCCGGCAGAGGTACGAGCGCTGTTTGGCGGTGACGCCGAGAAGCGACTGGAAATCGTCGCGAAGCGCGGCTACACCCTGGTCGGAGACGTAAATCCGGTAGCCGCCGATGAAAAGGCTGGGAAACGCACGCCCGTGCCGGGTGGAGTTGGTCTGCTTACCGTGGCAATGCTTATGAAGAATACGGTAAAGGCGGCCAGGCTGCGACGAGGAATCTAGGGATTGGACTTGGGACTTAGGTTTTTGGTCTTTGGTCTTCGGGTCTGAGAGCTCTCTTCGAATGGTCAAAGACCAAAGACCAAAGAATCTATGCTGCGAGTTGGCCTGACAGGATCCATCGGAGTTGGCAAATCGTTTGTTGCGTCAATCTTAGCGGAGCTTGGCTGTCATGTGCTGGATGCTGATCAAACAGCTCGCGAGGTTGTAGTACCCGGCGCGCCGGGATTACGCGCAGTCGCTCAGGCTTTTGGCAACGAAGTGCTCCACGACGATGGCACTCTGGATCGGCAGCGTGTGGCCGCTTTGGTTTTCGCTGACGAGAAAAAGCGTCAACTCTTGAATGCTATTTTGCACCCTTTCATTATTGCCGAGCAGGATGCGGTCATGCTCCAGTGGGAAAAAGAAGATCCTGAGGGCGTTGGTGTGGTCGACGCGGCGCTGATGATCGAGTCTGGCGGATACAAACGCTTTGACAAGTTGATTGTCGTACATTGTCGGCCCGAAGTGCAGTTGGAAAGACTTATGAATAGGGACGGACTGTCATTGGAGCAGGCAACGCAAAGGATCAATTCGCAACTGTCTCAGGCTGATAAGCAGAAATTTGCCGACTACTTGATTGATACCTCAGACGGTTTTGACCAAACGCGTGAGCGCACCGCAGAGGTTTACAAGGAATTGCGGAAGGTGACTGGTGGCCGCAAATGAAATTGCGCCGTGTAAAAGTACGACCAAAGCGCTTCGCGCTCACTCGATATCGATTGTTGCGTGCTCGCGTGTCGTTCTTGTCGGCACTTCTTTTGATTTTGTCTTTGTCGCACGCAGGTTGTTTCAAGGGTCAGGACCCGACCACCTACTACGGAAACATCGTTGTGCCGCGTGCTCAGGAATTTCGCTGGAGCGACGGGGATTGCCACAAACTTTCGATCCCGCTTTTGCTGCTGCTCCTCCTGATACTGATGTAGTCAGAGCTATTTTTGAAGGGCTGACAGACTACGACCCGCAAACGCTGGCTCCCGTTCCCGGAGTGGCCACTCATTGGGAATCATCGAACGATGGTCGGGTATGGACCTTCTATCTTCGCGACGATGCACACTGGTCTAATGGTGAGAAAGTAACTGCAA
>WNFR01001931.1_pt1 | contig 21588 bp, 17 predicted proteins | sample 5400221 | NCBI WGS metagenome assembly WNFR01 (sample SAMN13153357, study PRJNA577476) | soil metagenome | isolation source: 40 cm soil under Madrone tree | place: USA:California | collected 2016-06-14 | reverse complement strand
CCGCGCCCCTCGTCCCACGCCTCCGCCCAGATCCGCTCGAGGACCTTGAGGGCGAGCGAGTTACACTCCGGCCGATCGAGCACGGCGCCGGCATGCAGGAACGCCGATGCCATCATGGCGTTCCAGTTCACGTACGGTGTGGTGTCGACGTAGGGTGCCTTGCGCTTGTCCCGGGCCGCCTTGAGCCGCGCGAGCGCGTCCTTGAGTACCGGCCACTCGTCGTCGGCCGCGGGGTCGACCTTCCACCACAATACGTTCTTGCGCGGGTTGTGGTGCATTTCACCGTGCTCTTCCACGTCGAACGTGCGACGTGCAACGTGGAACCCCTTATCGGGCAGTGCCTCTCGCAGTTCGTCGAGCGTCCACGTCCAATAGTCGCCATCATCGCCGAACTGCACGTCCGCGTCCTGCGACGTGTAGAAGGCGCCCCGGTCTCGGTCCGACAACACTTCCAGCACCCAGCTCACGATGCCCTGGGCCACTTCTTTGAACAGCGGGTGTCCGAGCGCCGCGTACCCGTCCAGGTACGCGCGCAGCAGCTCCGAGTTGTCGTAGGCCATCTTCTCGAAGTGCGGCACGATCCAGCGCTCGTCCACCGCATAGCGGTGGAATCCGCCACCCACGTGGTCGCGGATCCCGCCTTTCGCCATCGCGGTGAGGGTCGTCTCCACCACCTCGCGCAGCCAGTCCTCGCGCGTGTCGTGCCAGCGGGCGAGCAGAAACTGCACGGCCGCGGGGTGGGGAAACTTGGGCGCGGTGCCGAACCCGCCGTACCGGATGTCGAACAGGCGGGCCATTTCGCTCGCGGCGCGCTCCAGGGTCGCCGGCGTGACCTCACCGGCTTTCGCCTCGTCGAGCGACTCGGCCACGTGGCGGCGGATCGCCGTGGCGTTCTCCGCCACCTTTTCCCGCTGCTGACGATACAGGCCCGCCACCTGTTTGAGCACCGAGAGGAAGCCCGGCCGACCGTAGTGGTTCTCCTCCGGCGGGAAGTACGTGCCGCCGAAGAAGACTTCGCCCTCGGGCGTGAGAAACGCCGTGAGGGGCCAGCCGCCCTGACCGGTGAGCGCCTGCACGGCGCGCTGGTAGCGCGCATCCACATCGGGCCGCTCGTCGCGGTCCACTTTGACGCACACGAAGTCGCGATTGAGGATCTCGCCGACCTCCGGGTCCTCATACGACTCGCCGTCCATGACGTGGCACCAGTGGCACCACACGGCGCCGATGTCCAGGAGGATGGGCTTATCCTCGGCGCGCGCGCGCGCGAACGCCCGATCGTCCCACGGGTGCCAGTGCACCGGCTGGTGGGCGGCGGACTTCAGGTAGGCGGAGGGCTCGGAGGCCAGGAGGTTCGCCATGTTGGTCAAATGTACCCCGACCCGGTCGCGGCTGAAGCCGCGGCTCGGCACTGCCGCTGAAGCGGCGTCAGTTCACTGACAGACGCCGAGCCGCGGGTTTACCCGCGCCCTTCCGAAGCCGTGTCCAGATACTTTACAACAGTCCTCGTCACCAGCTCGGCCCCGATGACCAGGCTTTCCTCGTCGATGTCGAACGTGGGGCTGTGGTGCGGGGAGCCTTTCCTGCCGGGTGGCGCGGAGCCGACGAACGCGAACGCACCGGGGACTCTCGCGAGAAAGAAGGACATGTCCTCTCCGCCCATGGTGCGGACGCCGTCGATCGTACGCTCTGGCCCGACGATGTCCTGCGCCACGCCTTTCATCAGCGAGGTCATTTTCGCGTCGTTGACCAGAGGCTTTGACAGTCGCCGGTACCGCACCTCGGCGTCGGCCCCGAAGGCACGGACGATCCCGCGCGCCGTATCCTCCACGAGCTGCGGCGCTTCGTCGTAGAACTTCCCGCCGAACGTCCGCACGGTGCCCCGCAGATCGGCCCGGCCGGGGATGACGTTGAAGGCGTGTCCCGCATGGATCTGCGTGACCGACACGACCCCTTCCTCGAACGGATTGCGCCGGCGCGACACCAGGCTCTGGAGACCGGTGACGACGTGTGCCGCGATCAGGACGGGGTCGATCGTCTGATGCGGCGCCGCCGCGTGACCGCCGCGTCCCAGGATCGTGATTTCGAACTCGTCCACGGAGGCCATGACCGGACCGGGCATCAGCGCGATGGTGCCCGCCGGGAGGTCGTTCCACAAATGGATGCCGAACGCCGCGTCCACCTTGGGCGCGTCGAGCACGCCGTCGCGGATCATCGCCTCCGCCCCGTTCGAGATCTCCTCGGCGGGCTGGAACGCGAGCTTCACGCTGCCCGGGAGAAACGCCGCGTGCAGCCGGCGCGCCACCTCGAGTCCGATGGCCACGTGCCCGTCGTGGCCGCAGGCGTGCATCTTGCCCGCGGCCTGCGAGCGGTAGGGGACGTCGTTCGCTTCTTCGATCGGGAGCGCGTCCATGTCGGCGCGGATCAGCACGCAGCGGGCCTTGCCACCTGAGGCGCCGTCACGCAGCCCGACCACGCCCGTCTTGCCGACGCCGGTCCGCACCGCATAGCCGAGCCGCTCGAGGCGCTCCGCGACGAGCCCGCTCGTGCGCCGCTCCTCGAACCCCAGCTCGGGGTGCTGATGGAGGTCGCGCCTCGTTGCGACGAGCTGGGCGCGGTCGATGGCGGGGAGGGCGGGAGCCGCGCTCACACGCGGGAACTCGGGCACAGTCGGTTGATGACGCACTCCTCGCACTTCGGCCGCCGCGCGATGCACACGCGCCGTCCATGCAGGATCAGCGTGTGCGAGAACCACGTCCACTTGTCGCGCGGCACGAGCGCCATCAAGTCGCGCTCGATCTTCACCGGGTCCTTCTCTTTCGTCAGACCGAGCAGCGTCGTGAGTCGCTGCACGTGGGTGTCGACCACGATGCCTTCATGCTTCCCGAACCAGGTGCCGAGTACGACGTTCGCGGTCTTGCGGCCCACACCGGGGAGCTGGACCAGCTGCTCCATCGTGTCGGGTACCGCGCCTCCGTGACGCTCGACCAGCGCCTGCGCCATCCCGATGATGGATTTGGTCTTGTTGCGGAAGAACCCCGTGCTGTGGATCTCCTGCTCCAGGACCCTTGGGTCGGTGCCGGCATAGTCCTGCGCGGCGCGATACTTCGCGAACAGCGCTGGGGTGACCAGGTTGACCCGCGCGTCGGTGGACTGCGCCGACAGGATGGTGGCGACCAGCAGCTCGAGCGCGCTCTTGTGCTGGAGCGCGCTCGTCGCGTCGCGATAGGCCTTCTCGAGCCGCGCGATGATCTTGCGGACCCGCGCCCGCCGCCCGGCCTCGGTCTCACGGCCCGAGCGCCTGCGCGGTGGGGCTTTGGTTTTCGTGGGCATCAACCCGCCGCGACGAGCCGCGCCCGCGCGAACGCGAGAAACGCGTCGGCGTCGCGTGTGTTCAGGATCTGGTCGGGCTCGAGCCAGCCCTTGCGGGCGATCCCCAGGCCGACCGCGACGTTGCTCATGCCGCTCGTCGAGTGTGCGTCCGCGCCGATCGAGAGGGTGACGCCCAGCTCGCGCGCCCGCCGTACCATGCGCCAGTCGAGGTCGAGACGATGCGGGTCCGCGTTCACCTCGACGGCGATGCCGCGCGCGGCGGCCTTGGCGAGCACCTGCTCCAGATCGATCGCGTACGGCTCGCGCTGCAACAGCAGCCGCCCCGTGGGATGGCCGATGATCGCGAGATGGGGATCGTCCATGGCGGTGAGCACGCGCCGCGTCATTTCGGCTTCGGACATCCCGAAGCGCGAGTGGATCGAGCCGATCACGAAGTCGAACCGGTCGAGCACGTCGGGTCCGTAGTCGAGCGTGCCGTCCGCCAGGATGTCGGCCTCGACGCCCTTGAGCACCCGGATTCCGGAGACCCGGGCGTTCACTGCGTCGATCTCGAGGTGTTGCTGGGCCACGTCCTCGGTCCCGAGCCCGCCCGCGTACGCCGCTGACTTCGAGTGATCGGTGATGCCCACCCACTCGTAGCCCGCGGCGCTGCACGCCGCCGCCCAGTCGGCGATCGTCACCGTGCCGTCCGAGTGGTTCGAGTGGCAGTGGAGGAAGCCGCGCAAGTCGCCCTGGTCGACTAGGTGCGGCAGCCGATCGTTGGCGGCCGCCTCCAACTCGCCGGTTCCCTCGCGCAGCTCGGGCGGCACCCAGGCGAGGCCGAGGGCGCGGTACAGGCCCGGCTCGTCGGAAAACGCAGCGGAGAGTGAGATGCCCATCTGGCGGGCGCGGGTCTCGAGCGCGTCGACATGGGCGGGGGAGCCGGTGGCCCGGATCCAGTCGAGCCCGAACCGCTCGGGCGTGGTGAGGAGCACCTCCACGACGGTGCCGGAGGCAAAGCGCAGCGTCACGCTGCCTTCTCGCCCCGCGATCTCGGTGACACCCGGCGCCTCGCCCAGCCGTCGGACCAGGGCCTCGCGCGCGGCCTGTCCCTCGTGCACGGCGACCAAGTCCAGGGCTCCGATCACCTCGCAGCGGCGGCGCACGGTTCCGGCGATCTCGACCCGCAGCACCCCCGCCCCCGCGAGGCCGGCGAGCGCGCGCCGCACCGCGTCGACCTCGTCTTGCGCGTGGTGGAACAGCCGCAGCGTGCTGGCCCGGCGCAGGTGGGCGATGCCGCGGCGCACGTTCTCCGCGGTCTTGGCGCCGAAGCGCGGGAGCGCCGCCAGGCGGCCGTCGCCCGCGGCCGCTTCCAGCTCGGCGAGCGACTCGATCCCGAGCAATTCATGGATCTGCCGCACCTTGGCGGCCCCCAGACCGGGAATGCGGAGCATCTCCGCCAGGCCCGGCGGCACCTGCTCGCGCAGCTCGTCCAGCGCGCTCGAACGGCCCGTGGCGAGGAGCTCCGACCGCGCGGCGTGCTGCATCGCGCGAACGCGAGACGCCTTCTCTCCTTTGACCACGAGGAACGCAGCGAGCTGGTCGAGCGTCTGGCGGACGGCTTGCTTGTCCATTCGGGTCCGATCAACCTAACCGCTCAATGGTGGGGCAGGAACCCGCCCAACGCCTGCTCGAAAGCCTGCGTCGCCTCGACGTGCGGCGCATGCCCCGTGGCCAGCTCGATCACGCCCGTGGAGAGCAGCGCCGCGGTCTCGCGGGCGGCTTCGAGGGGCATGGGGTCGTAGACGCCGTGCAACAGCAGCGAGCGGGGAGCCGTACCGTTCGGAAAAGTTCGCTGGATCCGGTCGCGCAGGTCGTAATCCCCCAGGCTGTCCCAGACGGCCTTCCGCGTCCGCTCGGTGACGCGAAACGGGGTCATCTCCCTCGCGCGGCTCGGGTCGCGAAAATACCCGGCGACGGATAGCGCGAACGCGCTGCGGCGATACTTTTCGGGATCGGTCCGGGAGAGGCCGGACGCGACGAGGTCGGCGCGGCTGCGCGCGATCCACGGCTGGGCCATGCGGGCCGCAAAGCGGCGCTCGAACTCGTCGCGCCACGCGGCTGTTACCGGCGCCGACGAGACGAGCGCGAGCCGGGCAATCCGATCGGGATGCTCGAGCGCGTAGAGCAGGGCGAGCAGGCCCCCCCACGAATAGCCGACCACGGTGAGGCGGTCGAGCTGCCAGTGGCCGCGCAGGGCCTCGAGGTCGGCCACGTGCTCCCGCCACCCCACCGGCATGTCGCGCGGGACCGGTGACCGGCCGCCGCCGCGCTGGTCGTAATAGAGGAGGGCGCGGCCTCCCTCCGCGAGATGGTCGTACTGGGGGAGCAGGTAGTCGTGATGGGCGCCCGGGCCGCCGTGCAGCACGACCACGGGCGGGCCATGTCCCACGCGTCGCGTGTAGAGCCGGACGCCGTTCAGCTCGACCGTCGTTTCCGTGGTCGCTTCTGGCATCGCGTCTCAACTTAAACAGTTCGCGAGGATGAAGCCGCTTCGCTTACCAGCCGCTCGCCCCGGGCTCGCCGACATCGCGATCCTCTGCCTCCTGGGCGGGGTCATCGCCACCGTGGTCGCGTTCGCGCGCGAGTTCCAGGCGCCGTTCGCGCAGGCGGTGCAGATCGACCTGCGCCCCTCGGCGCTGCCGCGTTACACGCTGTATTCGCTGTCGCGCGGCGTCGCGGCGCTCGTGATCTCGTATCTCTTCGCGCTGGGGTTCGGGTGGGTGGCGGCGAAGTCGCGCTCCGCCGAGCGGCTGATGCTGCCGCTGCTCGACATCCTCCAGAGCATCCCGGTGCTCGGCTTTCTCCCCGGCCTCGTGCTCGGCCTGATGTCGCTGTTCCCGGCGCGCAATATGGGGCTCGAGCTCGCGGCGATCCTGATGATCTTCACCGCGCAGGCGTGGAACCTGGCGCTCTCGTTCTACAGCTCGCTCAAGGCGCTGCCGCAGCCGCTGCGGGACGCGTGCAAGGTCGCGGGGTGGCCCCCCGGCCGGACCTTCCGACAGCTCGAGGTGCCCGCCGCGGCGCAGGGGCTCGTGTGGAACGGGATGTTGTCGATGGCCGGGGGCTGGTTCTTCCTCATGGTGAACGAGGCGTTCCGCCTCGGCGATCACGACTACCGCCTTCCCGGCATCGGATCTTTCATGAGCGTCGCCCTCGACCAGGGTAACGGTCGGGCGATGGCGCTCGCGATCGCCGCCATGGTCATAATGATCGTGTGCGTCGACCAGCTCCTGTGGCGGCCGCTGGTCGTGTGGGTCGAGAAGTTCCGGCTGGACGAGAGCAGCGACGGCGGGCCGGCACCGTCGTCGTGGGTACTCGACTTCCTGCGACGGGCGCGGCTGCTGCGCCGCGCGGCCGTGTTGCAACGGCGCGCCTACCGCCAAGCCCGCCGGGCGGCGCGGCCGCTCGAGCGGCCGTTCCGCGCCGTGGGCCCGGTGATCCTGCGGGCTCCCCGATTCGCGTTCGGGCATCGAATCGTCCGGCTGCTGGCAAGCGGGCTGGCGATCCTGGCCGTCGCGGTCGCCGCCGTGTGGGGCGCCTGGCGCCTGTGGCAGCTGCTCGCGCAGCTCGGGTGGGCGGATTGGGGCCAGCTCGCCTCGGCCGCCGCACTTACGTTCGTCCGCGTGATGGGTGCGGTGATCGTGTCCACGGCGTGGGCCCTGCCTGCGGGGGTGGTGATCGGCCGCTCGCCGCGCATCGCGCGTGCGCTGCAGCCGGTGATTCAAGTCGTGGCGTCGTTCCCCGCGCCCATGCTCTTCCCGCTCGTCATCATCTTGTTCGAGCGGATCGGCATCGGGCTCGGGCTCGGCGCCGTCGCCCTGATGGTGCTGGCTGGCCAATGGTATATCCTGTTCAACGTGATCTCCGCCGTGGCCGCGATTCCGCTGCAGCTCAAGGACGCCGCCACGGCGTTCCGGCTGCCCCGGTGGGAGCGCTGGCGCGTGCTGTACTTGCCGGCCGCGGCCCCCGCGCTCGTCATGGGATGGGTCACGGCCGCTGGCGGAGCGTGGAACGGGTCGATCGTGGCCGAATACATCCAGGCCGGAGGCGTGCTGCGGACCACCAGGGGTCTCGGGAGCCTGATCAGCGATGCCACCGCGCATGCCAACTTCCCCCTGTTGGCGGGTGGGATCGCCCTGATGAGTCTCGTCGTGGTGGGTTGGAACCGCGTCGTCTGGCGCTCGCTCATGGAGTGGGCTCGGACGCGCTTCGGGTACGCGCAATGACGCCGGGCCCCGTGTTGCTCGAAGCGCAGCATGTGACGCAGCGCTTCCGACTCCCGAACGGCCAGAACCTCGAGGCGCTGCGCGACGTGTCGCTCGGCGTGCGCGAGAACGAGGTCGTGGCCCTGGTCGGGCCGTCCGGATGCGGCAAGAGCACGCTGCTCCGCCTGTTCGCCGGGCTGGCCCGTCCGGTGGACGGGAAGGTGTTGTACCGCGGCCGCCCACTCGACGGCGTGCTCGGCGCCGCGGCGATGGTGTTCCAGTCGTTCGCGCTCCTCCCCTGGCTCACCGTGTCGGAGAACGTGGCCATGGGGCTCGAGGCGCGGGGTGTGGACGGCGCGGCGCGGCGCGACGCGGTGGCCCGGGCCGTCAACCTCGTGGGGCTCGACGGGTTCGAGCAGGCGTATCCGAAAGAGCTGTCGGGCGGCATGAAGCAGCGGGTGGGCTTCGCGCGCGCCCTCGCCGTGGCGCCCGAGATCCTCCTCATGGACGAGCCGTTCGGCGCGCTGGATCCCCTCACCGCGGAAAACCTGCGCAGCCAGGTCGTGGACCTGTGGCGTGATCCCGCGACCGGCGTGAACACCCTCGTCATCGTCACGCATAGCGTCGAGGAAGCGGTGTTCCTGGCGGGCCGCATCGTCGTCTTCGGATCGAACCCCGGCCACGTGCGCGAGGAGATGTCCAATCCGCTGCCCTATCCGCGCCAGGAGCGGAGCCCGGAGTTCGAGGAGATGGTGGACCGGCTGCACGCGATTCTCACCGCGACCCTCCTGCCCGAGCCGGCGCCGGCCACACCCCAACGACTCGTGCCGTTCCCACGGGTGCACGTGTCCGAGGTCACCGGCCTCCTCGACCACTTGCTCACGCGACCCGACGGCAAGGGACCGGTGTTCGAGCTGGCGGAGGACCTCGGGGTCGATTACGACCGGATGTCGGCGGTGGTGCGGGCGGCCGAGCAGCTCGGCTGGGTGACGACGCCGGGCGAGATCGTGCAGCTCACGGTGACGGGGCGTGAGGTCATGGCCATGGACGACGCCGCCCGCAAGGACGTCACGAGGGCACGGCTCGCCAAGCAGCCGCTGTTCGCGCGGCTCGTGGCCATGCTGAAGGAGGGCGACGGGACGGTGGAGGACGAAGAGGTGCTCGCCGACCTGACGATCTATTTCCCGTTCATCCCCGCGGAGTCGTTATTCGCGACGCTGGTGGAGTGGGGGCGCTATGCAGAGCTCCTGGACCACGACGCCGACGGGGGCCGGCTCATGCTGCTGGGGTGGGAAGGGGCCGCCGAGGCGCGCGTCGAATAGCTACAGCAGCACCGCGAGCGCGTCCGCGACCTCCCTTACCGCGCGGTGATGCGGCTCCGTGAATCCGGCGGGCACGTCGGAATCGATGTCGAGCTGGCCGAGGGTCGTCTGCCCGCGACGGATCAGCACCACGAGCTCGGACTTCGTCTCCCGGTTGCACGCGAGGTAGTTCCCGATCGCCGCCACGTCGGGCACGTTCTGATCCTCGCCTGTCGCCACCGCCGTGCCGCACACGCCCCGGCCGACCGGAATCCGAGTGTGCTCCGTCTCCCGTCCCGAAAACGCTTCGAGCACCAGCTCACTGTCGTGCAACATGTAAGCGTACGCGGAGGTGAACGGCGCACCCAGACCGCGCAGCCGGTCGCACGCGAGCTGTAGTATGTCTGCCCGCGAGGCGTCGTGCAGGTGCGCGGCGCGCAGCGCGCGCACGATCGGGCTGGTCGCCAGCATGCGGCTATATCTATCTTTGGCGCGACCCTCACGGAAGCCGGTGGATGTCGATCCGCCTCCTCGCGCTCATCCCCGTCGCTGCGGCGATCAGCCTCGCCCTCTCGGCCGCAGTCGATGCGGTGGCGCTGCCACTCTTCCTCGATACGACGGGAACGATCCTCGCCACCGCGCTCGCCGGCCCCGGTGTAGGGATTGCGACCGGCGTCGTGACGTCCGCGGTGAACACGCTCCGCAACCCAACCTTCTGGCCGTTCGTCGTGGTGCAGATCATCGTGGCGCTGTACGCCTGGGCCGCGGCGCGCGCGGGGCTGTTCCGAAGCTTCCGCACCGCCGTCCCGGCTGGGCTGGGGCTCGGCGTGATCGCGTCGGTGACGTCGACGCCCATTTCCTACCTCGTGTTCGGCTGCACGACCACCGGCGGCATCGCCCTGACGACGGCGCTCGGCAAAGCGCTCGGCCTGCCGCCGCTGGGGGCGTGCTTCTTCGGGAGCTTCGTGTCGGACTTCGGCGACAAGGCCGTGACCTTCGCGCTCGTCACGTCGGTGCTGCACGCGTTGCCGCGCCGCACCGCCGCGCGCTTCCCCTGGGCGCTCCGCGCCATCGGCGCGGCGTGACGGGAGGGCGGCTCCACCCCTTCACGCTCCTGGCGATCGCGGCGGCGCTCCCGGCGCTGGCCTGGATCCTGCCCGCACCGTCGGGGGGATTGGCAATGGCCACGATCGCCCTCGGCCTCGCGGCGTCCCGGGGCTTACGCCCCGGGCTACGGCCCGCCGTGCTCACCGCCGCGCCGTTCTGGCTGTTCTTGCTCCTGCTGCACGACGTGCCGACGACGATCGCCATCGGACTGCGTATCACCACGATGGTCGCGAGCTTCGTGTGGCTGGTGGCGACGCTCGAACCGGCGCGCTTGGTGGAAGCGATGATCGCCGCCGGCTGGAGCGCCAGCATCGCTTATCTGCTCGCGGCCACGCTCTCTGCTGTCCCGATGCTCAAGGCACGCGCCCGGCGCATCGTGGAAGCGCAACGCTGCCGGGGCCTCTCGCCGCGGGGTGGGATCGCGGCCCGGTTGCGAGCCCTCCGCGCCCTCGCGTTGCCGCTCGTGCTGTCGGCGCTGCACGAGGTGGACGAGCGAGCGCTGGCCCTCGAGACCCGCGGGCTCGTTCCCGGGATCCGGCGCACGCCGCTCGCGCCGCCGCCCGACCCCGCGGTGGAGCAGGCCGCCCGCTGGGCCCTTCTCCTGGCATGTCTCGCCGCGCTGGCGCGACGGTTCATAGTCCCGCGGTTCATATGAGGTCCCTGACGCTCGACCACGCGAGTTTCTGGTATCCGGCCACCGCGTCGCCGGCGTTGCGCGACGTGTCGCTGGAAGTCGTGCAGGGGGAGGTCGTCGCGCTCGTCGGGGCGCTGGGAGCCGGGGCCTCGACGCTCCTGCTCGTGGCGGCGGATCTCGCCCCGCGGGTGATCGGAGGGCGGCTCGCGGGCACCGTTGCTCGCCGTGACCGGAGCGGGATCGTGCTACCGACACCCTGGACGCAAGCGTCCGGCATGGCCTTCACCGTGTGGGATGAGGTCGCCTTCGGCCCGGCGAACCTGGGGTGGCCCGCACGCGAAATCGCGCGGCAGGTCGATCGCGCGCTCGAGCGACTGGAGCTGGTTCCGCTCGCGTCGCGCGACCCGGTGACGCTGTCCGGTGGTGAATTGCAACGCGTGATCATCGCCGCGATCCTCGCCATGGACCCGGGGCTCGTGCTGTTCGACGAGCCGGCGGCGGAGCTCGATGCCGAGGGCGCGCGTACGCTGTGGCGTCTCATCCGGCTGCTGGCGAGCGAAGGGAAGGCGGTCCTGCTCGCGACGAGCGCCCTCGACGCCATACCCGACGTGGCCGACCGGGTCGTGTGGCTCGAGGACGGGGCGGTACGCGCCGTCGGGACGCCGGACTTGCTCGCCGACGTGGCTGCTTGCGACGCGGGGCTCGGCACGAGCGTGGCCACGGTCTGGCGTGCCAGCGGGCTGCCCGCGCCCTATCCTCTGACGGTCGCCCACGCCGTGCAGCGGTGGCGCTGACTCCGGTCCTGCGCCTGGACGGCGTGAGCTTCTCGTACGGCGCGGTGCCGGCGCTCGAGAACCTCTCGTTCTCGATCGCCCCGGGCGAGCGCGTCGCGCTGCTGGGCCGCAACGGCGCCGGCAAGTCCACCGTGGTCCGCCTCGTCGCGGGGCTCGAGCGGCCAGACCAGGGAACCGTGTGGGTCGGCGACTGGGACACGCGCGACTGCGCGCCGGAGCAGCTGGCGCGGCGGGTCGGGTCGGTGTTCCAGCACGCGGACCAACAGCTCTTTGCCTCCACCGTCCGCGCTGACGTGAGCTTCGGACCGCGCGCGCTCGGCCTGGGGGAGCGGGAGGTCGAGCGGCGCACCGACGATGCCCTCGAGGACCTCGATCTCACGCCGCATGCCGCGCACCATCCGTACGACCTCCCCCCCGCCTTCCGGAAGCTCGCCGCGCTCGCCGGGGCGCTGGCCCTCGAGCCTGCGCTGCTCGTGCTCGACGAGCCGACCATCGGGCTCGATCGGGCACTGCGGGCGCGCGTCACGCGCGCTTTGCTCGAGCGATCCGCTGCGGGCGTGGCGCTGCTCGTGATCACCCACGACCTCACGTTTGCCGCGGAAACCCTCGAGCGCGGGCTGGTACTCGACCGCGGCCGCCTCGCGTGTGATGAGCAGCTGGCCGGCTTGGTCGGGGATGCGACGCGGCTCGAGTCCCTGGGGCTCGTACCGCCCCCGATAGCGGCCCTCTCCGCCGCCCTCGACCTTCCCGGCCGGCCCGTACGTGCGGCGGAGGTGGCTCGGGAGCTGGCGCGCGTTGCCCGGGGTAGGCCGGTCCCCTAGATTCGACGGCCGCCATGCCGACCCTCGATACGCTCGCCACTCGGTTCGCACGTTGTGTGAGCCTGTTCCGCGATCCGACTGCTAAGAGCGAGCAAAAGAAGGAGTTCCGCACCCTGGTCGGCCTCCTCCAGGACGCGGCCGTCACGCTGCGGGTCGGCGCCGGCGGGGTCGGCATCGAGCTGAACGGCGTGCCCTGCGAGGGGGAGGGTCTGGCGGTGCTCGTGGAGCGTCTCGACCTCCACGGCATCGGCGAAATCGCCCTGCCCGCCAACCCGCCTCCCGGCCAGCTGTTCGAGCTGCTCCAGGCTTTAGCCGACCAGCCCGGCGCGCACGACGTCGCGAGCCGACTGGCCGCGGCGGGCGCCGACGGCATCCGCATCACGCCTGGGGGTCAGCCGTCACCTCTTTCGACCGCGGCGCAGCCCGAGCCGGTGGCCTCCACCGAGGACTTCGGTGGACGCGAGCCCGTCGTTCCCAACCCGGACACGCCGGTCGACCGCAAGTCCGGTGCGCTCGGCACGGCAGGTATCCTGCGCGGCGAGTCAATGCGGGACATCAAGTCCGTGCCGCTCGAGGGTGTACCGCTGGTCACGCACGATCCTCCGCCGCCCAAGGCGGCGGATGCGCTGCCGGGCGTAGTGGATCGCGCACGGCCGCCCCGGAACAGCGGTACGGACGAGCTCCTGTCGCTCTCGAGCGAGCGTCACCTCGCGCCGGAACCGCCCGGTGCCCCTCCTGCTCGCCCTCCCTCTGCGCCGCCGGCTCCCCATCAAGCCGCGCCCGGGCCTCCCCCGGCCCTCAAGCGCGAGACGACTCGCGCTCCCGCTGCGCGGGCGACTCCCACCGAGCGGGTGGCCCTGCCACCCGGTGCCGCCGAGACACTCGCCGAGCTCGAGCGCAATAGCACCTCCCCGAACGTAGGCGACCTGCTGGCGGCGCTGATTGACCATGCAGCAGCGGCGACTAAGCTGGGCCGCTTCGAGCAGGTACTCGGTGTGATCGCCGGTGTGATACGGGTGGAGGAGAGAGTTCCGGAGAGCAGCGGCGTGCGGCGGCAGTATGGCATCGCGCTGCGGCGCTTCTACACCAAGCCGGTCCTCGAGGGGCTCTCCCGCCTGCTCGCGGCACCGAAACATCGGGCCGCCGCGGTGGGGGCACTGCAGCGCGGTGGCGCTGCCGGGGTGGAGGTCCTGATGGATGTCCTGGCGGCGGCGCCGACGGTAGGCGAGCGGCGCGCCGTGTTCGACGCATTGAAGCACATGACGGAGGGGACGGACCAGCTCGTCCACATGCTCGACCATTCGGAGTGGTTCGTGGTGCGCAACGTGGCGGAGCTCATCGGGGAGCTGGGGATGGATGATGCCGTCCCGGCGCTGGGGAAGCGCCTCGACCATCCCGACGAGCGGGTGCGCAAGGCCGTGGGCCTGGCGCTCGCCAAGATCGGCACGCGGGGCGCGGCCGAGCCGCTGCGCCGCGCGCTGCGCGACCGCTCGCAGGAAGTGCGCATGCAGGTGGCGGTCGGAATCGGCGGACGCAAGTCGAGCGCGCTGGCGATGCCGCTCGTGGTCGCGATGGAAGAGGAGAAGGACGAGGCGGTGGTGCGCGAGCTGATCCTCGCGCTGGGCCGGATCGGGAGCCCCGACGCGGTGCAGGCGCTCATCAAGTGGGCGCAGCCGACTGGTCGATTTTTCGGGCGGAAGCCGAGCGAGCTGCGCGTGGCCGCAGTCGAGGCCCTGCGGCTCGCGGCCTCTCCAGCGGCCCTGGGCACCCTCGAAGGCCTGTCGGACGACGGTGACCGCGCCGTCCGCGAGGCGGCCAGCCGGGCCGTGACCGAGCTGAATCGGAAGAAGCGCCGCTAGCCGCGGCTAAGACCACCTCGCGCTCGCCGCCCACGCCGCGAGCGTCGTAGGGTTGATGCCGTAGCGCTTCGCGTTGCCAGGGATGTCGGCGTCGTAGCCGACGCGATCGAACCACTCCAGCATGAGCGCGTAGTCCTCACTCGCCTTCCGAACGTCCTCGAGCGGAACCGGCTGGAACGTGATGCTCTGCCCCGTCGCCTTGCCCAGGATCTGGGCCGCCTGGGGCATCGTGTGCGCGTCGCCCGCGAGGTCGATCTCCTTGCGGTTCAGCTCTTCCGCCCTTTCGAACGCCACCAGGCCGTACTTGCCGATGTCCTTCACGGCAATCATCTGCAGCACCGTGGTCGGCTTGAGGCCGATCATCAGCTTGCCCTGATCGATCCCCGGCTTGAACCACGGCGAGAGGAAGTTGTCCATGAAGAACACCGGGCGGAGAATGACGTAGGATGGGAAGTCGAGCCCCCGCACGGTCTCTTCGATGCGCCACTTGTTGTCGAAGTGGGGGATGCCCGTCTTACGGTGTGCCGAGCCGACGGACGTGTAGACGTAATGCTCGACCCCCGCCTTGCGTGCGAGCTCGGTGATCCGCTTTCCCTGGGCTTCTTCTCCTTCGACGCCGGCTTCCCAGGTGTTCTGCACCGCGAACACGCCCCACGCCCCCTGCAGCGCGCGCCGTAGCGACTCGGCGTCGTTCAGATCGCCCTTCACGACCTCGGCCCCCTGCCGCGCGAGCGCCTTGGCGGCATCGCCGTCCGACTTGCGCGTCATCGCCCGGACGGTGTGCTTGCGCGCAAGCAGCTCCCGGGCCACGGCGCCGCCCTGCTGCCCCGTCGCTCCCGTCACCAGGATCACGCCTTTACGCTTGGCCATCGAGCGTTGTCCTCAGGAGGGGATGAAGCTGATCTTGGGATCGAGCCGCCGCGCGAACGCCGCCAGCAACCGCGCCGCGCGCTCCAGATCCTCCCGCGCCACCATCTCGTTCGGGCTGTGCATGTACCGGTTGGGAACGCTCACGAGTCCCGTCGGGATCCCCCGCAAAGCGTTGTAGATGGCGTCGGCGTCGGTACCGGTGTCGTGCGGTGCCGCCTGGATGCTGAAGGGGATCTTCTCCCGCTCGGCGCACTCCACCAGCAGGTCGAACACCACCGGGCTCACCGCCGACCCTCGCGCCAATACGGGACCGCCTCCGAGCTTGTGCTCGCCCGCGCGCTTCTTTTCGGCGCCGGGCCAGTCCGTCGCGTGCGTGACGTCCACCACCAGCGCGACGGTCGGCTCGAGCCCCACCGCGCTGGTGCGCGCGCCGCCCCCGGTCCAGGCGATCTCTTCGCGCGTGGTGGCCACGCCGAACACTCCGGCGTGTTTGGGCCGGTCTGCTGCGAGCAGGCGCAGCGCTTCGGCCACCACGTAGGCGCCGATGCGGTTGTCGATGCTGCGCGACACAATCCGGGCGTTGGGAAACTCCTGAACGCTCGCGTCGAGCACGCCGGCGTCTCCCAGGCGCACGCGCTCGAGCGTTTCGGCCTTGCTCGCGGCCCCGATGTCGATCCACAGGTCCGTGATCTTCGAGACTTTGTCCATCTCCTCGCGCTTCATCAGGTGCACCGCCTGTTTCCCGATCACGCCGTGCACCGGACCCTTGGGGCCGCCGATCACCACGCGCTGCCCCACGAGGACCTGGGAGTCCCAGCCGCCGATGCCGGCGAAATACAGATATCCCTCGTCGTCCACGTGCGTGATCTGCAGGCCGATCTCGTCGATGTGGCCGGCGAGCATGAGCCGGGGCGCGCCCTTGGGATTCAGCGCCGCCACCGAGTTGCCGTGCACGTCGGCCGTTACCTGCTCGGCGAATGTCTTCACCTCTTCGCGCCACACGCGGGCCGGCGCCGTCTCGAAGCCGGACGGCCCGGGTGTATCGAGGAGTCGCTTCAGGAAGTCGAGGGAGTCTCGGGTCATGGTTTGGCAACCGTTGTGGGCGAAAGACGCACGCGAAGCCGGCGGCGGACGCTGTCCGCCGCGGCCCCGGTCGCAAGCGTCGGCTGATGGCCGACGCGCACCGGAATGGCGGAGAGCCGGAGCCGCCGGTCGGGCGTCACCACGACCCGGAGAATCGCCGACAGGCGCGTCCACGGGTCGTCCTGCAGGAACACGAAATTACCGAGCGACTGCACGATCGGCTTGTGCCTGTACCAGACCACCGGCTGCAACACATGGGGATGGTGCGCGAGGACCAGGTCCGCCCCCGCGTCCACCAGACCGCGCGCCAGGTCCTGCATGTGCTTAGGCGGCGTGTCGACGTATTCGGTACCACCGTGCATGCTGACCACGACGAGGTCGGCCCGGGCGCTCGCCTTGAGCTCACGAATCGCCGGGTAGATCCAGCCGGTGTCACCCCAGGCGACGTACTGCGAGCCGGCGTGGCTGTGGAACGTGTACGGCGCCGGGTTCCAGGCGCGGGTGAGCGCGAAGAAGGCGACCCGCCAACCCCGCCGCTCGAGGATCACCGGCTGCTCCGCCATGTCCCGCCCGAATCCCGAGCCCACGAACCGGACGCCGGCGCGGGTGAGCTGCCGCATCGTCTCCTCCACGGCAGCGGGCCCGCCGTCCCAGGCATGGTTGTTGGCCGTGCTCACCACGTCGAAGCCGGCGCGAGCGAGCGCGGCGGCGGCGGCTGGGGGCGCCGTGAATATGCCCCCCGAATCGGGCGCCGCCCTCGCGTCGGGCGCAATCGGGCTCTCGAGATTCCCGAAGGTGATGTCCGCCGCGGCGAGCGAATCGCGGAGCGCGAGGAACGGATAGAGAGTGTCGCCCTCCAGCAGCCGCTCCTTCGCGAGCCGTCGGCCCAGGTTGATGTCCCCGACCGCGTAAAGGCGAAGCGTGTCAGTGGGCTGCTGACGCAGCCCCACGTTCACGTTGCAAGACGCCACATTGACCGAAAGCAGCAGCACCCCGATCACGAAACCCTCGTTCGAGCCGTCAACTGTGTATCAACCGGGCGAGTAGGTCAGCCGCGTCCACGAGGCGGGGTCCCGGACGGGAAGTATACGCGTTGCCGTCGAGAAACTCGACGCGTCGCCCGAGCAGCGCCCGCGCCTGCGGGTCCGTGACGGCGGCAAGCTCCGCCTGGGCGCGGGGAATGTCGAACCCGCACAGCGCCACCACGACGACGTCAGGCGCAAGCGCCGCGAGCTGATCCCAGGGGCGGGGTCGCGATGGCTCGCCGGGCGCGCCGCCGACGTCTTGGCCCCCTGCGAGCGTCACGAGGTCTGGAACCCAGTGTCCGGCGACGTACGGCGGATCGAGCCATTCCAACACCAATACCCGCGGCTTCGGTAGGCGCGCAGCTCGGACGCTGACGCGTCGCAGCCGGTACCGCAGGCCCGCGTCGAGCTCCTCCGCTTCGTCGCGCAGCTCGAGGGCCTCGCCGACCTTGCGGATGTCCAGGAACACCTCGTCCAGCGTATGCGCGTGCAGCGTGACGACCCACGGCGTGGGCATGAGGGTTGTGACCAGGCGCGCCAGGTCGACCTCGCCCACGGCGCAGACGTCGCACACCGACTGTCCGATCAGCAGGTCGGGCCGCAGGTGCGCCACCAAGTTGACGTCCACTTCCACAGGCGAGACACCGGTACGCTTCGCTTCCGCCATGGCGCGGTCGATGGCGCCCGACGGCAGCGCGGGATCGACGCGCGTGCGGGTCACGCGGGGGAGCGAGCGCACCTCGGGCGGGAAATCGCACTCGTGGGACACGCCCACCAGCCGGCCCACGCCGCCCAGCGCGGCCACGATCTCGGTGGCTGCGGGCAGCAACGACACGACGCGCATCCTGAAATGTAGGGGCGCAGCATGCTGCGCCCCTACACGGACCCCGTCCCTACAGCCCGCACCGTCACTCGTTGCGCAGGCCGATGCGGTACAGGAGCGCGCCCAGCGCCGCGAACAGACCGAAGGCGAGCAGGTTCGAGTGAGCCACGCCGCCGAGCGCTCGGAACAGCGGCGCCTTCTCGGCAAGCGCGTCCGCTGAGCCCAGCACGCCCGCGATCGCCGCCAGCACGATCCCACAGATGGCGCCGCCCGCGATCAGGCCGCTCGCGAATAGCACTCCCGGCCCTGACTCGACCTCCGCGATCGACTGCTGCCGCGCCTGCGCGCGACGCTCGATGAGCCAGCGCACGACACCGCCGGCGAACATCGCCGAGGAGGTCGAAATCGGGAGGTAGACGCCGACCGCGACCGGCAGCGCCTGCACGCCCATCAGCTCGATAGCGATGGTGATGAACACGCCGAGCAGCACCAAACCCCACGGGAGCTTGTGGGTGAGGATGCCGTCGGCGATGAGCGCCATGATGGTGGCCTTGGGCGAGTCGAGGCGGGGAATGGTCTTGCCGTGATATTCGTGAATGCGCCCGCCGATACCGGGATCGACCACGTAGCGCAGCTCGTGCGTCGCGGGGTCCATCAGGTACTTGCCCGCGGCCACGCCTTCCGTCACGACGTAGACGCGGACGACCTGATACGTGCTGCGGTCCACCGAGTCGCTGGCTGCGATGCGGAAGCCCGACATCGTTTCGGGCAGGACCTCGACCGCTGCCCGGCTCGCCTCCCCCGCCGCCGGAGCCAGCGCCTGCGCGCTGAAGGCGGGGTGTGTTTCGGGGACGGGGTAGGTGTAGGCACGATTGAGGAGGGTGAGGGTCCAACCGACCACTAGCGCGGAGCCGAGCGCGCCCACCAGGATGGCGATCTGCTGGCGACGCGGCGTGGCGCCGACCAGGAACCCGGTCTTCAAGTCCTGCGACGTGTTGCCGGCGTTCGCCGTAGCCACGGCGACGACGGCGGCGATCGAGATCGCTTGAACCCGGTGATCCACGCCGGTCCAGCCGACGGCGACGAAGATCAGGCATGTGCCCAGGAGCGCGGCGATGGTCATGCCGGAGATCGGGTTCGCCGAAGAACCGATCTGGCCGGTGACGCGGGAGGACACGGTGGCGAAGAAGAACCCGAAGATCACGATCAGGATCGCGCCCAGCAGGTTGACCCCAACCTGCGGGAGCAGGGTCAGCACGATCGCGAGGGCGACCGACCCGCCCACGGTGAGGGAGATCGCCAGGTCGTCTTCGGTCCGGAGCCGCGTCACGGCCTGTCCCATCCGAGAGTCGCGCAGGTCCTTGAGGCTCGAAGCGAAGGAGCTCACGATGGTCGGGAGCGAGCGGGCCAGCGCGATGATGCCGGCCGAGGCGACGGCGCCGGCCCCGATGTAGAACACGAAACTGGCGCGGATCTCGCCCGGACTCATGTCGCGGATCAGCTTGACCGCCGGGAACCCGAACGGCTCGGTGAGGCCAGACCCCACGAGCTTGATCGCTGGGGCGAGCACCAGGTAGGCCAAGCAGCCGCCGGCGAACAGGTAGCCGGCGATCCGCGGGCCGATGATGTAACCCACGCCCAGGAGCTCGGGGGACGTCTCCGTGAAAACGGCCGCGCCGGGGTAAAAGCCGAGTGCCTTGCCCGGAACGTCCAGCCAGAACTTGAGCCCCCCCTGTAGGAACTTGTAGACGAAGCCCACGCCGAACGCCTGAAAGACGCGCTTGGCCTGGAGGCCGCGCTCTTCGCCGGCGATCAGCACTTCGGCGCAGGCCGTGCCCTCCGGGTAGATCAGGGTGTCGTGCTCCTTCACGATCAACGCGCGGCGCAGCGGGATCATCATCAGGATCCCCATCAGGCCGCCGGCGGTCGCGAGCACCGCGACCCGGCCGATGTCGAGGTCGTAGCCCATCAACAGGATGGCGGGAATCGTGAAGACGACGCCGGCCGCAACGGAGTCGCTGGCCGATCCCGTCGTCTGCACGATGTTGTTCTCGAGAATCGAGGTCCGGCCGAGGGCGCGGAAGATCGTGATCGAGAGCACCGCGATCGGGATGGAGGAGCTCACCGTGAGCCCGATCTTGAGTGCCAAGTAGACACTCGACGCGCTGAAGATCAGGCCGAGCAGCACGCCGAGGATCAGGGCGCGCGGCGTCAGCTCGGCGGGCGATTGGCTTGCCGGGACGTAGGGTTGGTGGACGTCGGGCATAGGGGGCTGAATCTGAAGACCGGCGGCAAGAGGCGGTAGAGGCGGCGGTAGGCTAGCATTTCGTCATGCCCGACCGTCCCGACCGGCTGTTTCTCGACTTCCAGTCCGCGCTCGCGGGCCGCTATTCGCTCGAGCGCGAGCTGGGACGGGGCGGGATGGGGGTCGTCTACCTCGCGCGCGAAGTCCGGCTCGACCGCCCGGTGGCGGTCAAGCTCTTGCCGCCGCATCAGGCGGGCGACGGGCACTTGCGCGAGCGGTTCCTGCGGGAGGCGCGCACCGCCGCCAAACTGAGCCATCCGCATATCATCCCGATCTTCGCGGTGGACGAGGCGGGCGAGTTCGTGTTCTTCGCCATGGCGTACGTCGCCGGCGAGACGCTCACCGAGCGGATCCAACGGCGCGGACCCCTCGGGCCCTCCGAAGCCGGGCGCGTGCTGCGCGAGGTAGCCTGGGCCCTGGCCTACGCGCATTCGCAGGGCGTCGTGCACCGTGACGTGAAGCCCGACAACATCATGCTGGAGGAGGCGACGGGGCGCGCCCTGGTCGCCGATTTCGGGATAGCGGGGTTGGTGCGCGGCGCCGCGGGACTGGACGGCGGCGAGGTGATCGGCACGCCTGAGTTCATGAGCCCCGAACAGGCGCTCGGCGAGCACGTGGACGCCCGGAGCGACCTGTACGCCCTCGGCGTAGTCGGCTACTTCGCGCTTTCGGGGAAGCTGCCGTTCGAGGCGAGCAAGGCCAGCGAAGTGCTGGCGAAACAGATCACCGAGCCGGCGCCCAAGCTCTCGAGCATCGCCGCTGGGGTGCCGCGGCGTCTCGCGCAGGCGATCGATCGCTGCCTCGCGAAGGATCCCCTCAGTCGGCCTCAGAAGGGGGAGGAGCTGGCCGAACAGCTGGGGCTCGCACTGGAGCAGCGCCGCGAGTTGCCGGTAGGCTTGCGCGTGTTCGTGAAGCGCAACGCTCGGCTGGGTGGCGTGGGCGGCCTGATTTACGTGTTCTCCATTCCGTTCATGATGGGTTTCATCAGCTCCGTGTTTGGCTGGTCAGGGGGGGAGGCCGCGTTGTGGACGTTCGTGGCTGCGGTCACGGTCGTACCACTGGGGATTCTCGCCGGGCGGGCCCGGCGGTTTCTCGCCTCCGGGTTCGGCCCCGAGGAACTGGCGGTGGCGTTCCGCGCCGAGCTCGAGCAGGGGCGCGAGGAGCGGATCTTCGAGTACGGGCGGGGTCCCTCGCTTTACGAGAGGGTCCTTCGGCTGCTCGGCATTGGAGGGATCTTGCTCGGAGGCGTGTCTGGCTATGTCATCTTGACCGCTCCGTACCCCGGACCGAGCGCCTGGCTGGCGCAGGTCTTCGGATGGTCCCTCTCGACCGGTCTGCTCACGAGTTTTCTCGCGTTGGTGCGGCTGCAGCGTCGCATCGACCTGGATA
>WNFR01008305.1_pt1 | contig 21603 bp, 29 predicted proteins | sample 5400221 | NCBI WGS metagenome assembly WNFR01 (sample SAMN13153357, study PRJNA577476) | soil metagenome | isolation source: 40 cm soil under Madrone tree | place: USA:California | collected 2016-06-14 | reverse complement strand
AGCCGACCACCCATGAATCAGTCAATTGCTGATTCGCATATCCCTCCCGTAGAATCGCGCCAACTATAGAACGCCGTTCCGCGTTTGATTCTGATCCGTTCTCGTGAAAATGTCGCCTAACTGAGGACAGGCCCTAGCCCTGTTCGCTCATGCACTTATGTTGAAAGCATCGCCGGACAGGTTCAACCATAGGTCCGGGAGCGCCTGCCGGCTTCGGTTTTGACTTTCTGGAGCCCATGTGACGCTTTTTGTTGGCCAGGCCGGCAACCTGAATAGACGACGCGCGAGTCAAGTTGCCGGCTTTGCCGCGGTGACAATTGCCGCTGCGGCGTTCACCGGCGGGTGGGCCGGGCCGCCGCTGCTGCCGAGGTGGGGCCCGGACTTTACCACCGTTAAACCGGTGACGGCCATGTGCCTCGTGGCCCTCGGCCTTGCGCTCTTGCACCCCGGCAAGAATTCGCGCTTCGCGTTCGCGATTGGCCTGGCGGTGGCTGTCATCGCTGCGCTCGATCTGCTCGATCGATTCGGCATCGATTCCGGCATCAACCGCTTGAACGGCTTGTTGGTGCCGCGGGCTGCGGTGCCGGGACCTGAGACCTCGTTTGGTATGACAAACGGGGTGCCTGTGGCGCTCGCTCTCGCCGGCGCTTCACTCGCGGTCAGCCGTTTCGAAAGGTATCACTTTGCCGCCATCGCGCTCGCCGGCCTTGCCGGCGTTATGCAGGTGTTCGCCCTGCTCGCCTACCTGAGCGGCGTCCATACGTTCTACGGCGCGGTCTGGACGCCCAGGCCGGCGACCGCCGTTGGCCTGCTTTGCGTCGCCATCGCGATCGTTTTGCGGATCGGAGCGATGCCCGCGCTCCGCAAGCCGCGACCGTTGTGGCATCTGCTGGTCATGCTCGGATGTGCGATCATTGCGCCGCTCCTGCTTTTCGGCTTGCACACGGGAATTCGCATTACTGATGCGCAGCTCCGCGACGTTCGGAATGACCTGATGAGCCGGGCAGGTACTTTGTCGGCAAACGTTGACCGTCAGATCATAGGCGAGATCGAGAGATTGCAGGCGTTGGCCGCCTCGCCGTCGCTTCGCCAAGGCGACTTCGCCGAGTTCCAGCGCCAGGCCGAGGCCTCGCTGGCCTTGCGTCGAAGCGGCAATATCGTGCTCATCGATCGCAACATGCAGCAACTCGTCAATACCTTTGTGCCCTTCGGCAAACCCTTGCCAAAGGCGGTTGTTCCGAAACCTATAGAGAGGACCTTCGCAACAGGTAGGCCGCAAGTGACCGGCCTGTTCATGGCCCCCGTCGTCGACCAGTTTATGTTCGGCATCACCGTGCCGGTAGAGATCGGCGGCGAGAGCCGCTATGTCCTCGGGAGGTCGCAAGATCAGCACATCCTAGCACGCCTGGTCGCAGCAAATGAACTGCCGCCAGGCTGGCTCGCGGTGATTGCCGACGCCGCGCACCACATCATCGCACGGTCCGAACAAGAGGATGCATTCATCGGGAAGGAGCTGCCGCCAGCGCAGTGGCATCGCGCTGGACCCGGCGATGTATTCGAGTTTACCGACTCCGAAGGGCAACCATCACTGGAGGCATACGCGCGGTCGGAATTGACCAGCTGGGAAACCGCCGTGTGGGCGCCTAAGATTCTGCTCGAGGCTCCGGTTCGGGCACTGTGGTGGACCATCGTCTTGACGGCGCTAACGGCATTTGGGCTGGTGGTTGCCTTGGCCTCATGGCTGGGCCGGATCATCGCGCGTTCGGTCGGCCACGCCGCTCGCGCTGCAATCGCTTTGGGAGAGGGCGGCCAAGTGGTGCTGAGCGGAACCCCTGTTGCCGAGGTCGATACACTAATGGCGGAGCTTCGACGGACCGCCGCCAGGCGACAGGCAGCAGACGATTTGCTGCGTGAGAGCAAAGATCGCCTGCAGCTCGCGCTCAATGCAGCCCAGCTCGGGTGGTGGCAGTACGATCCACGCCGCCGCATCATCTCGTGGGATACGCGTTCTAGGGTAATTTTAGATATTGCCGAGGATGAGACGGCTCTCGAAGAGGTCATGAAGCTTGTGCATCCGGACGATGCGGAGCGGGTTTGGACGGCCTTCCAGACGGCGCACGATCCCGGGGATCGGAAGCCGTATGCGATCGAGTTCCGGGTTCAGTCGGGAGACGGCGAGGTCCGTTGGGTGGAGGCGCATTGGCTCGCTTATTTCGAGGGCGCCGGGCCTGAGCGACCGGGCGCGGGCATCGTCGGCACCGTCGCGGACATTACCGAACGCAAGGAGCGCGAGGAGCAGGTGCACCTCCTCATGCGCGAGGTCAATCATCGCGCCAAGAACATGCTCAGCGTCGTGGACGCGATCGCCCACCAGACCGCCACCAGAAATCCCGAAGATTTCGTCGAGCGCTTCTCCGAGCGCATCCAGGCGCTTTCAGCCAATCAGGACCTGCTCGTCCGCAACGAATGGAATGGGGTCGAGATCGAGGACCTGGTTCGCGCCCAGCTCGCGCACTTCGCCGATCTCATTGGCTCCCGTATCGCCATGCACGGCCCCAAGCTGCGCCTGAGCCCGGCTTCCGCGCAAGCGATCGGGCTCGCGCTCCATGAACTTGCCACCAATGCCGGAAAATACGGGTCGCTGTCGACGGATACGGGCCGTGTCGATGTCAGCTGGGGGACCGACGGCGATACCCTTACCATGAGCTGGACCGAGCGCGAGGGGCCGCCCGTGTCTGCGCCGAAACGGCGCGGGTTCGGCACCATAGTCATGGAAGCAATGGCGGAGCGCAGCGTGGACGGCAAGGTCGACCTTGATTATGCGCCCTCAGGCCTCACCTGGCGCCTGACCTGCCCAGCAGCGAGCGCGCTGGAGCCCGCGGTCGCCGCAGCGTCGACCGCCGCGACCGTTTGACCCTCGTGAGTGAGGATTCGCCTTGGGACGCGCTCCATCCCCGAGTGGCTCGCCGCAAACGGTTGGAAAACTAATCAGAAAATAAGTTCTGCAACGGATTGCCGGCCAGCCCGCAAAATCCCGTCTTCGCGTCTCGATTAGCCCACCTCCACATCATGCATCCTGAGCCCCAGCATTCTGAAAAACTTCGCCCGGAACAGCCAATGGATTCGTGGAAAGAAAGTCCGGAATAGCCGGTTCCAGTGACCAGGATTGGAGCGATTGCTGGCCTGCCACACTTTCGTCCATCCGATCCGGGCCATCGGGCACCACATCGTCCGTTTGGCCTGCCGTTCCGTTAATATCATGGGTTGCCTCTCGGCCCACTCAGTGAAGACGCTTTTTTGCAAGCCGCGGATCGGTGGTGAGCCAAGCGTTTAAGAACCCTGGCCTTCTCCCGCGCGAGAACGGCGGAGGGCTGGGTTCGCGCGGGTCGTGTCTTCCCCCGCGGCATTTCCAACGCAGGCGAGTCTGTCGCGTTCCGAGTTGGTTGGGAGCAGGGTTAACGCGGCGCCTAGCGTTTACGGATAGCGGGCGCGCTGCGCTGCGCGCGCTGTCGCCGAGGACTTTGGTTCTCAGAATAAAACTTACCGCCTCGCGGCGAACTTCTCAGTTCGCAGACTGTACATGGCGTAGCGAGGTTATCAGTTGTACAATTGTCCGCCGATTTAAGGATGGATTCTCATGCAACCTGACAGCAAGTTTTGGTTTCCGGCCAAGCGCTTCGGTTGGGGTTGGGGCCTTCCTGTTACTTGGCAGGGCTGGCTGGTCTTGGCCGGTTTCGTCGGGCTGGTCGTGGCTGGTACTTTCCTCTTTCCGCCCAACGCGACGCCCGTTTTCTATTTTGTTTATATCGCTGCGCTTGTTCTGCTGCTTTTCAGCGTGTGTTGGTTCAAGGGTGAGCCTGCGCGTTGGCGATGGGGGAACGACGAACGCGCCTAACATCTCAGTTAGGAGGATCTGCGCGGCGCGCGGGGGGCGCCGAACAGCTTCAAGTTTTTCTGGCGAGAGTGAGCGGCGTTTGCCGAGTGTCACACAATATTCGTATTGCCCGCACTTTTCGGCCCACGGAAAACCTGATCGGCACCTGCGTTGTGCCTTCGGCGTGCGGTCCGACGCGCTGGCGATGCCCGCACGCGACGTCGGTCTCCTTCACGATGGCCTCTGGGGCCGGGGGTCTTGCTTCGCTCGTGGTGCTCACATGCCCCGTATCCGAGGCAAGAAGCCTCCCGCATCGTCCATGCCTCGTTTCAGTCCCGAACAGGGTACTGGTCGCAAACCCGGTCAGTACCGGGAGCGGCGCCGTGCCCTCAAAATGCTGGCCGACGCCCCGCGCGGTGTCAGCGAGGAAATGCTCGTCGTAGTGCACGGCTTCTCGGCCGAGATGCTCGCCCGCCTTGTGCTCGCCGGGCTCGCAACGGTGGTGACGGAGACCAAGAGTGCGCCCCGCGGCGTGACGATCACGGTTGAGCGTATCCGCATTACGGAAGACGGCCGGAATGCGCTTGAAGGCTGATCCGCGTCGTGATCAGGGACGTCGGTCGCGGGCCTCCGACCTCGCCGTCCGCGCCCCATCCTGCTGTTCTGCGGAGCCCGCCGCACCGACTGGCAGAAAGCCGGCGTCCCAGGCGAGACGGTGACCGGAATGATTGCGAGAGGCCGCGTGATGCGCTTGGGCGCGGACGACAAAGGAGTCGTGCGCCATCTACCATCCCGGGAAGACAGGTCGCCTAACAGGATGACAGCATGCCGCCTTATCGGCTGGCGAGACCGAACGCTAACCTTGGCATCTCGGGGACCAAGGGGGCCTTAGTCGCGCATTAACGCCCGCTCGGCGATTCTTAAGGAGAAGAAATATGCGTAGGCTTGCTAGGGTCTTTGTCGCCACGGCGGCCCTGTCGGTTGTAGGTCTGTTGCCCGCCGATGCCAGTGCCGGTTGCTACCGCTTGGGCGAGACCGGATATCATTGGTATCGATTCTGTTTCGGTCCTGCCTTCCTCTACCCACATCAACGCGTTTGCCGGCGTGGCTACTGCTGGTACCGATAGCGCGATGCTCGCAGAGGGTTAAGAACTCGGGCCCGCGAGGAGATCGGCAACGAGGAAGGGGGCTCAGGCGGCTACTGACTCTATCGCATTCAAAATGGCGCGTGATCAGGTTCGACTGGCCGAAACGGAAAATAGGGCTAACAAGAAGCTGGTCTCCGTAACAACGGAGACTTCAACGTGACGCGAGCCTGATGGGCGGGACCATTCCGCGGCCGGCCGCGATGAACCGGAGAATAAAGGAGCAGCTTCCAAGACCCTGACCACCAACAGCGCCAGAGTGTCGCCGCCGCCGCCAAGCAGGTGATGCTGCAAAAGTTTCGCGCCGCATCCGAAGACCCCGAAGTCGCCCGGCGGCACGCCGCCCGGGTGGCCATGAACGAGGTGCGTTTGGTCCGCATGGAAGGCCATGCTGCCGGGGATGTGAGGATCATCCTGGCCCGGGCGGTGCTAAATGCGGCCATACTGCTGGAGATGTGAGGGGTCTATGACACTCAGTGAGGACCAACGCGGTGCGCTTGAGATGCTCGCCGAATCGCGCATCTGCACTGGGGCAACGTTGCTCGCGCACGGGTTTAACGTCGACATGTTGGCCGGGTTGATCCGCGATGGCCTCGCCATTGCACGCCGCGAGCCTGTGAAGGTGGATGGCCAGATGGTTAAGGTCGCTCGCCTGAGGATCACGAACGCTGGCCGGAGTGCAATCGAAGGTCGAGCGCCATAAGTTCGATGAGCGAATTGTGTCTCTCGTCCTCCTCTGGAGGCCAGTGGCTGTCTAAGCTGCGATTGCTTCCTTCGGCTTGCGCTTCGCTCCCGCGGCTAAGAGCGCCGGCCGACGTGACTATCGTAAGGACGTTTGGTGCGAATGGGCGCTCGCGCGCTTGCGCATCTCGTGCGCGCGGCGTGGCGGCCGGACGGCTGCGCCGTGATAATACTGGTTAGCGATGCAGAAGCCGCCGATGCCTGAGATTGTCTCCATGCATTGCTCACGAGTGTCAAACGAGCATTCCAGTGGCGTCTATTCCATAATATATCGCGCAAAACGGGTACGAACGTGCCGATTGCGCAGATGCGCCGATGCTTTCGCCGAGCAACGCGGCGGCGATAAACAGTAGAATCAGGACAGGCAAGCGCATCGTGGTCTCCCCCAAGTTCGATTGGATTGTCGAAGTCCCATCCTATGCCACTGTGCCGGTCAGCGCTAGAAACGACGGCGCTGCCGATCAGGAGGTCAAGGAACGCGCCGCTGTGGCCGGCGTTGGATTTCGGCGTGAGGTTGGCCAACGAGCTTCACGCGGCCCCGGCTCTCATCGCGCATTCGTTGCCGAAGGGGTCGGGGCCTCAAACGTGATCTGGTCCTGTCATGCCCAAGCAGCCCAACAGCACGCCCGGCAGGAAGTCGCCAGCGCCATCGGTCAGCAGATCAGTATTGGTAGCCGCAAATGTTGATCCATCCGTAATCATCCGTCAGTACGTAACAGTCGTCATAGTACCAGTAGTAGGCGTACCCAATTCCCGGGATGAAGCCATGGAGGTGCCGCCCATGAACACGGTGGTGACCGATCCAGGCGAAACGGTGATCGCTGCTGACGCGGTGCCCCACAGAGGGGGCCGCGCCCGCAACATTACGGCCGACAAACGGGGTAGCGCCCGGGACGCTACGGCCCACCAACGGATTGCCAGTAACGCCACGACTCACAAACGGCTGGCCGGCAACGCCACGGTTCACAAATGCATTGCCGCCAGGCATTCCGCGCGCGGAAAAGCCGGGACCTCCGCTGAAGCTGTGTCCGCCGCCAGGGGCACCGCCGCCGAAATGACCGCCGCCGCCTCCGCCATGACCACCGCCTCCGCCACCTCCGCCATGCGCGGCCATCGCGCCGGTTGGAATCGCCGCCACACCCAGAGAAACCGCTGCCACCAGTGCAATAGCGAGCCTACGCAACATGACACTTTCCTCCTGATTACTTTTGAATGAACCGCCTCTTCGTGTTCGAAGCTCGGCTTAGTTCTGGTTGATCGCCTTAGGTCAGATTACCACCGATCATCGTCTTCTTTGCGGCATTCTCAAAAGCCGTCACATGCGTCTACACTGCAAGGGCCGGCCAGCTTCGATGTACGTGGCCATGGTGCGCGAAATGAGATCCCAAGGCCATCGCCAAGGCGCTCCGCATTGCCCGGGGGAGCATCTATCGGGCGCTGGAAGCCTCTAGACTAGGTTAGCCGAAAAAAGCTGACCAGATGAAAGCCAAGCGCCGTGACCCCTGGGTCCGCGAAAACGCTGCGCAGGCGGCTCGACTAAATCAAGCAAACGTTTGAACCTCGATGCGCGATTGGCCGACTTATTCCGTAGAAAGCGGGCCTGGCATGGCGTGGGGTCGCCGAGCGCCTGCTTCGGAAGCTGGACTGCCAACCGTCAGTAAGAGTTGGCCAACTCGACGCCGTCGCGCGCCGACATCGAGGGGCCGCGAATGGCGGCGACCGCTGGAAAATCTCCTCCCAATCGCGAACAGCGCCGAGCCCTCAAAATACTTGCTGGCGCTCCGCGCGGACTTAAGGAGGAAGTGCTCGTCCTAGCGTACGGCTTTTCATCCGACACAGTCACCTGCCTTATACTGGCCGGGCTCGCAACCCCGGTGACCGAGACTAAGCGGGTGCCCGGGGGCCTGATGATTACGGTTGAGCGGATCCGCATCACGGACGATGGCCGAAAGGCGCTTGAAGATTGACAGAGCATCCGGTCACTCCTCAATCAAGCACAGCGGTCTATACGGCCCTGGCGCCGAACCGGTTCAAAGATTTCTGGCGGGGGTGAACGGGAGGTCACCGGATGGTGACCGGCGCCGAGGAACGCACTACAGCGGGCAGCGTTGGATTCTGGCGTGAGGTTAGCGAAAGCCTCGCCTCTCTGCCCCAGTGCCGTCATGACAACAGTTCGTCACATCCTCGATCAGAAGGGTCCTCAGGTATGGTTCGTCCATCCTGACGACACGGTGTACGACGCGATCAAGATGATGGCCGACAAGAACGTCGGCGCGTTGGTGGTGCTCGATGGCAGCAAGATTGTCGGCATCGTCACCGAGCGGGACTACGCCCGCAATGTGTTTTTGAAGGGTCGCGCATCGCCGCAGACGCTAGTCAGAGAAATCATGCAACACAACGTTGTGTGCGTTGAGCCCGACAAATCGATCGAGGAATGCATGGCGATCATGAGCGCCAAGCGCGTGCGCCATCTGCCGGTGATCAATGATGGTGAGCTTCTCGGCATTGTCTCGATCGGTGATCTGGTCAAGAGCATCATCAGCGACAGGGAATTCGTGATCGAGCAGTTGGAGCATTACATCCGCGGGGCCAAGACGTAGACCACAGGAGCGATGAGGGAGGAAGTGGCTCAGGGTACCGGTCCATCGCGAGCGCCGCTGTCTATACGGCCCTGGCCCCGAACTGGTTTAAGGATTTTTGGCGAGACTGATCGGCCGCTCAGCCTATGGGCAAGGTGGTGACCGGCATGATTGTGAAGGGTCTTTTCGTACGCGACGCCCAAGGACGACTTTTCCTTACGGCCCGCGGTCGGGCGGTGCTCGAGGCCATGCTGCCAGAACTGTGAGAGAGCCAACGTTCGTTGGCGGGCTAAGTGGGGGAGGAACGCCCCAACGAGGGCGTCGTAGCACTTTTCAGCGCAATTTCTATGCCGGATCATCCCGGCGTCTGGGTGCTCATGGTCCGCAGTCGCGCGGTGTTGCGAAGATCGCGCCCTGCCCGTTCACCTGGCAGTATGGCCTTGAGCACTGCGCGGTACTGCCGCACGCGGGCAACCGCATTGGAGCTGTTGAGTTTCGTATTCAAAGGCTGGGGTGCGTGTCCTGACACTGGAACGAGCACCATGATAGGCAAAATGATCGTCGGATTGGCCGCGGTAGCGATTGTCTCGGTCGCAACAACGATGAGTGCATCCGCCCAACAAAAAAAGATCACGGTAGCAATGCCAAAGCAGGTGTGTGAGATGTTGACCGTGGACACTCAGAATTGGGGGCAGCAAACCGTGCAACTGTGCGGACCTCCTGGTGGAGCTCGTGGCCAAGCCACTATCAAACAGCCCAGACTAAAACCAATGACTCCCGGTAAGTAGCGAACGGGCGGTCGACGATCCGGCCGCCGGCAGCTTGCCGCCCGCTGGAACAGTGCCGCGTGGCCGGTGTTGGATTCCAGCGTAGGGCTTTTGCCAACGAGCCTCACGCTGCCCCGGCCCTTGCTCCGCGATCTGAAGTCCCGAAGGGCCGGGGCCTCACATGTGATCTCTGGTCCTACGAAATGACGGGATCAATCCTCAGTGCCGAGCAACGGCTGGCGTTGGCGATGCTAGCGACCGCGGGCCTCAACGGCGCCACGCAATCGTTGTTGAGCGCCACGGCTTCGGCGCGAGCTTGGTTGTCGGCTGGTCAACCGCGGGCTTGTGACGATTGTGTACGAGATGGTCCGTGCCGGCGGAAAGCTGATCGAGGTCACGAAGGTACGGATCACGGACGCGGGGCAGGACGCTCTTAGGGAAAGCTAGGGTATCGGCATGTGCGAGCAATTCATCCGACGCTACACCTGGCACGAAGTCCAAGAGCTGTAAGAACGCTCGGGTACCGCTCCCCAATGTACGGGCTCATTAGAACATCGAACCGACGGACCCAGTAGAGGTCATAAGGCGAGCCGCCAGCGGCGCCACCGGCAACGTTTCAAAGACGGCGCCTAACCCCCGCTCTGTCCGTGATCGACGTTTGATTTTCCAAACACGGCGCAGAAATTACAGGATAGCACGAAGCTTCCTTTCTGAAAAAACTCACATTGCGCAACCAAGCAGCCCGCCAGGTGCTTTGGTTAGAAATTATTCTCAAGAGGCCGACGAAATGCAAAGGCCACCGCTAATCTACATTGATGTCCCCGCGCTGCGGCCGGGAACTGTCGGAGCCTACGCCTTTGCTTTTGCGTCTGCTGGGGTTGCCATGGCGTTGCGGCTCGCCATCGATCCGTATGTTGTGGGCGTTCATTACGTCACGTTCTTTCCTGCAGTCATAATTACAACGCTGGTCAGTGGGTTGGGTGCTGGCCTTTTTTGTCTCGTGCTCAGCGTCGGCGCGGTTGCGTTTTTCATGCTGACGCCGCGCTTCTCTTTCTACATTGAAAACCTGCCTGATGTGCTTACCACCTTGCTATTTATCCTGGTGACATTTTCCATCGTGATCCTTATTGCCGGGATGCGCTTTGCCATCGAACGCTGTCGAGAGCTTCACGATAAGTTGGAACAGCACGAGGTGGCGTTGCGCGAGAGGGAAGAGCGTCTCGCGTTTGTGGTTGCAGAACTCCAGCACCGCACGCGGAACCTCATTAGCGTCGTGGGCACGATAGCCGACAACACACTGAGAACGAGCAACACATTCGACGATTTCAAAGTCAGCTATCACGACCGCCTTGATGTTCTAGGCCGCGTGCAAGGGCTCCTCTTTCGTGACAAAGAAGGCGGCCGGGTCACCTTCGACGAACTGATCGAAACCGAGCTGTCTGCGCAGTCCATTCCTGTGGGAGATGGTGGCCGGTCACGCTCGACGGACCGAAAGACATTCCTCTGCGCTCCGCCACAGTCCAGACACTTGCGATGGTCTTGCACGAGCTCGTAACCAATGCGGTCAAGTACGGCGCACTTAGGCAGCCGAATGGGCATCTCACCATCCGCTGGCGGCAAGAGACCTCGGGAGAAAGTGGCAAGTCCTGGTTTCGTCTCGATTGGAAGGAAAGCGTCCGTGGTAGGCACCGCAGCGCCGACGGCAGCTCTGCCTTGCGTCACTGAGGAGCCGCTTGCGGCCACGGCTTTGCCCGAGGTAGCACGATGATCACGGTCACCGCGGGGCAGTATGGCCGGATAACCTCAGAAAGCGGCCGTACCGGCAGGCGGTTTCGAGGCTTCTGCCATGGGCCACAACCGGACTCTCGCGCTGTAAAAAGAAGATCGGGGAGACCCTTCGCCTATCACCACGAGCATTTTATGTTGACGCGCGGTCAAGCAGATTACCTTGACTGAGAGTTGCCCAAAAACGGCAACGTATGGGGGTCGGCGTCGGCGGGCACGTTTTAGTACACCACCTAACCCGTGGACCATACGCTGAGGACATATCATGACGGCCCCCACCACTCGCCGCACGTTTCTCGGCATAGCCAGCGCCTTCGCGCTTGCTCCCACCGTGGCATTGCGCGGCCGTTGAACTCGTCAAGTAGCTTCGCACGGTGATCCCGTCGATGCTTCGGACTCCTAGAATCGAAACCTGCGATATGCGTCGCCGCTCAAGCCAGAGCTATCTTCAGAGTTTATCGAAAACCATCACCTTGGACACGAAGGCGTTGACGTCGCGGCTATAGGTCAGGCCACAAGCTGTCGCCATCGCGCCAAAGTCCTCCCTGAGATAGCTGACGTAGTAGGGCTCGTGATAGCTTTGAGGGAATAGCTCCAGCATGCCATCGTAATCCGGCTCATGACCTATCTGAAGTGAGTCGACGAGAACAAGGCGTCCGCCGCGCTTCAACACCCGGGCGAGTTCGCGAAAGACAACGCGTCGCACCTCGGATGGCAGCTCGTGGAACATGAAAATGCTTGTCACCGCATCCTGGCTTTGATCCTCGAGGGGAATAGCCTCACCATTCGCGATGATGAAATTGATCCAGCACCAGCGCTTGAGATGGCGTCTTGCCTCGGCGATATAAGCCTCGGACATGTCGATGCCGAGGGCGGGAAGCCGGGGCCAAGCTTGCTTGAAGGCGGAGCTTCGACGGACCGCCGCCAGGCGACAGGCGGCAGAGGGTTTGCTGCGCGACAGCGAGCGCCAACTGTATGCGAGTAAAGAACGTCTGCAACTTGCCCTCAGCGCAGCACAGCTTGGGTGGTGGCAGTACGATCCGCTGCACCGCGTGATCTTGGTAGATACGCGCTTAAAGGAAATTTTCGATTTTACATCTGATGAGACACCGATCGAGGAGTTCGTTAAGCGGGTACACCCGGACGACGTGAAAAGGGTTTTGGCGGACCGCGAGGCAGCGCTCGATCCCACCGATCCGAAGCCGTACGCGCATGAGTACCGGATTCGGCGGCGAAACGGCGAGGTCCGCTGGGTTGAGGCGCATGGGCTTGCTTATTTCGAGGGGGTCGGGCGTGAGCGACGAGTCGCGAGCTTCATAGGTACCGTCTCTGACATTACCGAACGCAAGGAGCGCGAGGAAAAGGAACAGCTGCTCATGCGCGAAATCAATCACCGCGCCAAGAACATGCTCAGCGTCGTCGACGCGATCGCCCACCAGACCGCCGCCAAAAATCCCGAAGATTTTGTCGAGCGGTTTTCCGAGCGCGTTCAGGCCCTGTCAGCCAATCAGGATCTGCTGGTCCGCAATGAATGGAATGGGGTCGAGATCGCGGCCCTGGTTCGCGCCCAGCTCGCGCACTTCGCCGACCTCATTGGTTCCCGTATCGCCGTGCAGGGCCCCAAGCTGCGCCTGAACGCGGCGTCCGCGCAGGCCATCGGGCTCGCGCTTCACGAGCTTGCCACCAATGCCGGGAAATACGGGTCACTCTCGACGGACAGGGGTCGCGTCGATATCTGCTGGCGGACCGACGGCGATGCCCTCACCATGAGCTGGACCGAGCGCGACGGGCCGCCAGTGTCTGCGCCGAAGCGTCGTGGGTTCGGCCACCATCGTTATGGAAGCGATGACGGAGCGCAGCGTAGGTGGAGCAGTCCAACTCGATTACGCCCCCTCGGGCGTGATTTGGCGCCTGACCTGTCCGGTAACGAACGCGCTTGAGCCGAGTGGGGAATGGTGAGCAACTTTTACGCCGGTCCACATAGACGCCGGTAGCCTTTGCGAAGAGCGGCAAGCTCGCGCTGCCGCCAAAGCAGAACGCATTCCGGCCGCGTGATGTGGAATAGATCCGGACCGCGACAGATTCCGATAATATCAATTCTAGGCGGCAAGCCCTTCTCTCGTTTGCACCCTATTCCGCCGCGTCTTGCGACGTGGGCTTGAGCAATTGAACTGCCCGCTTTTGGGCCTAGATCTGGGCATCAGCATCAATCCGAAATGGGGTGCGTATGGTCAGATGGATCACACTCGCGCGATCCTGGCATCCACTTGTACGAATTGGGATCGCAACAATCGCTGTAGCAGCAACAACCGGTTTGCAGCTGCCGGTCGAGGTCAATTTCCCGGGCCAACCATTCCTGCTTTATTTTGTCGCGGTCGTGGCGTCAGCAAGCGTATTGGGCCGTACAGCGGGCTTTGTTGCCGCGGCAGAGACCAGTATCGCCTCCTTGCTCTTCTACGATCCTGCCTACTCACTGAAAGTGATTTATACGGTCGACCTGCTTGCAATAGAGATTTATGCGATAGTCGCAGCTATGAGCGTTGAGGCGTTTTGTCGCCTCGCTGACAGTGCGCTGGCCGAAAAATCGGCGGCAATTTCGGCGGAGGCGCGTCTTGCCGACCGCGAGGTCCAACTAAAAATAACGCGCAACAGCGAGGCGCGGTTCCGGGCCACGTTCGACAACGCGGCGGTTGGAATCGCACACGTCGCTCCCGACGGCCGGTGGATTAGGGTGAACGAAGCCCTGTGCCGAATTCTCGGCTACACGGTCGACGAACTCCTTACCAAGTCGTTCCAGGACGTTACCTATCCGGACGATCTCGCAGCCGATCTCGCCCAGGTCGAGCTCATACGCGAGGGAAAGATCGACAGCTATGATGCCGAGGCTCGCTACCTTCGCAAGGACGGCGCGATCATCTGGGGCAAGAAGACTGTCGGCTGCGTACGCAAGGGCGACAGGTCAATTGATTATTTTGTCACTGTGATTGAGGATATTTCCGCACACAAAAAGGCCGAAAGGGAATTACGCGAGAATGAGGAACGCTTCAGGTCCTCGCTCCTCCACTCTCCATTGCCCATGCTCTTGTTCGATGACCGGGAGCAAATACTTGCTATTAGCCAAAGTTGGATTGCACAAAGCGGCTATTTGAGAGAGGAGCTGCCCCGATTGGAGGACTGGACGGTTCGAGCCTGTGGGGAGCGCTCGGGTGAAGTGCTTGAGCAAATCCGCCAGACTATTATTATTTCAACAGAGCCAGAGGTGCGGTCGGCCGAACTGATGATCCGGACGAAAGATGGCCGCAAACGCCTCTGGAGCTTTGTTTCCTCCCCTCTGGCAACCCAATTTTATGGACGACGTCTGTTTGCTTGCATTGCTCAAGATGTGACCGATCAGAAAGCTCACGAGGAGCAGGTACACCTTCTTATGAGCGAGATCAATCATCGCGCCAAGAACATGCTCAGTCTCGTGCAGGCAATCGCTCGCCAGACCGCGGCTCGTGAGCCTGAAGATTTTATCGAGTGCTTCACTGACCGCATCCAAGCACTTGCGGCCAATCAGGACCTGCTGATCCGGAACGAGTGGCAAGGAGTTGATGTTGAGGATCTGGCGCGGGCCCAGCTCGCCCTTTTTGCCGATCTCGTGGGGTCCAGGATCACGCTAAACGGCTCGCCTGTACGCCTGAACGCGGCGGCAGCCCAAGCGATCGGTCTTGCCCTTCACGAGCTTGCGACCAATGCTAGCAAATACGGCGCCCTATCTGTGGCCGCCGGCTGTATCGACGTGGGTTGGCGGCTTGACGGCGATATCTTCGCTATGAGCTGGACTGAGAGCAAAGGGCCGCCCGTGTCAGAGCCGAAACGGCGGGGGTTCGGCAGCACGGTCGTCGACTCGATGGTGAAGCAGACAGTCAACGGTGTGGTCCAGCTTGATTACCTTCCCTCGGGTGTTGTGTGGAACTTGACCTGCCCGGCTGCGAATGCGTTGGAGCGAAACGCCCTCTACAAGAACTCGGAGCCTTCCACGCGGCCGCGCAACGCTGTTCTGCGACAGTCGCCGGCACGGACGGTGCATTGACATCATGAGCGCAACACGCAAGGCGTCAGACGGCGACGCCAGCTCACGACATCGATGACAGCGATCCCCAGGCGCTCTTCAACCATGTCACGAAGAGCCTGGCCAGTAAGGCGATCGCCTACCTGCACATCATCGAAGGTGATACTTCTGGCAAGCCGGTGCTGTCGGCATTTGACTACGTGGCGTTGAAACGCCTGTTCGGCGGGCCGGTCATCGCCAACAACAATTTTGACCGGACACGCGCTAATGCTGCCATTGTCGAAGGACGCGCAGACATGATCGCGTTTGGCAAACCATTCATCTCCAACCCCGATCTCGTCATCCGTCTGTTCCTCGGCGCACGTCTCGCGAGGGCCAATCGCGAGACGTTTTATGGTGGTGGCGAAGAGGGGTACACCGATTATCAGGTTCTACGCTCAGCAGAGCCAGATGTCTGCTATCAGGATCATGAGCGGGCCTGGGGTTGATGCGTGAGGCTTTGCAACAACGACGTCCGATTGACAACACTTGTCATCAGCGCACCTTTCAGATTCGGTAATCAACCTCATGTAACCTCCCGCTTTGGTCGACGGGGCTTTTTTCCAATGGAGGGGCGGAATCATCCGCCGGCTGAGGAGTGAACCATGGCAGAAGAAAGAATCGACGAGGAAGAGATCGCCTTCGCGCAGCAGTGGCGCGATGCGATGAAGAGGCAAGTGCACAACGTCATTGTCGGCACGCTTGAAGCCAGCGAGAATTCTCAACCAGTCTTGCGAACAATCGTCGATTTATAACCTCCTGCAGGAGTGTGAAACGCCACGTTGAGGCGGTTCCAGCCATTGATCGCGACGATGGCCAACGTGAGTTGCGTCAATTCAGCCTCGGTGAACTCCTTGCGCGCCATGTCGTAGACAGCGTCCGGAACCTGCTTGTCTTCAAGTCGAGTGACCGCTTCGGCCCATGCGAAGGCGGCGCGCTCACGGCTGCTATATAGCTGCGGCGCCTCGCGCCACGCGCTGATCATGTACAGGCGCTGCTCGGCCTCACCACGCGCACGCAAATCCTTCGCATGCATATCGAGACAAAAGGCGCAGCCGTTGAGTTGCGAGACGCGATAATTGATAAGGTCGATCAGTTGTGGTGCGAGACCTGTCCTCTCGACGGCGTGGGTCAGCGCCAGCATGGCCGTGTAAGCGTCAGGATACGCCTTGGCGTACCGGAAGCGCTCTTGCATAGAAACCTCCATTCTGCCCTCCCTGTATCCACTGGCAACGCTGGCTTCATCGGCGCTGTTCCTCGCTGGAGCCGGCAAGAAAACAAAGAGGCCGCCAACCGAGGCGGCCCCGAGGGGCGTTCCGATGCGACTGTGGTTCTCCCAAGCGAGGGTACGGGAACGGTCGAGGACGTGATTCTTTGTCGAATGTGTCGAAAACCCGACCGACAAGACGCGGAGGAGGCGGTGACTATTTCGACGGAACTCTTGGTCCGATAACTGGCCTGCGCCACCGCGGAACAAGAAGGGGAGGTGCAAATGGGGGCAATGCCGAGCCGTGCACAATCCGAATCCTACAAGGGATTGTTGCCCATCGAACTGTCGGTCGAAGCACCCACTGTCTTCACGGCTGACCTGAGAAGTGAGCGGTTTGCGAACGAACAGCCGTCCGACCGCCAAGAAACCTCGCGCCCGTTCGCCCGTTCCCTGATCACGTTTTGTATCGGCGTAGCTGCCACCTTGACTTGGCAGTCCTACAATGACGCGGCCAAAAAAATCATCGCCGGCTGGTCCCCGCAGTTTGCCTGGCTAGCGCCTCAGGCTCCCGTCGCGCGGACCGTTCCCGACACGATTGAGCACATAATAACGCGCATCGCCGACCGGATCGTCGCCAACATCGCAGCCGGTCAAGAACAGATATCGCGCACAGTCGACCAGCTGGCAGCCGGCCAGGAGCAGATGACGCGAGAGATGATCAAACTCGAGGCGGTCTCACAGTACGGCTTGTCCAAAAGCTTAGAGCCTCCGCCGCGGCAGACTCATGCTGCGACACCCAAGCCAGGGACACGAGTGGTGCGCTGACGGCCAAATCGGAATCGGCGAAGTCGCCCCATCGCCTCGCTGCACTTACGTCGTGCGGCGACACTGGCAAAATCGCCGACCTTGGAGACTGTTGCAGGGCGGACACGCCTATTAGATCGTTGTCGAACGTGTCGAGAAGCAGACAGACAACAGGTCGGCGCGGTCGTTTTGTTGGCCCAAGTGGCTGACGCTGATTCTTCACGCGATCAGCCCGGCGTTGGCCCCTGGCGCATTTCCCAATACCCCCTCCACGCGCCTGGGGCCCCGCGGCTTACTTCGACGGAACTCACCGGCCCCGTTGCTGAGGGCGGGACCGGATCGTCGAAACAAGACCTAAATCCCCCTCAGGGGGCATACACGCGAAGGGGACCAAGGTCGCGTGCGGAATATCCTAACCACGTAGAACCGCACGGAAGACATTACGCACGGCCGATCAGGCATTCCGTGGACCGAAAAGTGGCCCTCAATAGGAATTATTGCCGTAGTGTTACGATCCAAACATTAGGGCTGAAAGCGATATACTTGGGATTTACCTCCTCCAATTCTCGCTGCACTGCGACGCTGGCGGGATTCCAGACCTTGATCCAGACCTGGCATGGCCCCGATCGGGTCGTCCGCCCATTGTTCGACCAAGGGGCCGGGGGTCGCTCCCCCGGTTTCCCGCTGTTGGCGATGGCGTTAGGCGATCCCGCTCACTCCCTCCGGAAATCCTTAAACCGGTTCGGACCCCGTAGCTCTGATTTGGCCGCGTCTTCCAGCCACCGCCGGCCGGCATCCGTGATCCTGATACTGCCGACCGCAATCACCTTGCCGGTCTCGCTCTGTGCAGTTGCAAGCCCGGCGCGGACGAGCTTGGCGAGCATTGGGCGCGTGAAGCCGTGGACGTGCATGATTGCTTCGGTGGCACCGAACGGATTGCAGGCGAGCAATCGGAGTGCTCGGCACTGTTCGCCGCCGAGACGAACGTTTTCGCGGCCTCACGGTGATTGTGTGCGACATCGTAGCATCGCGGGAAAAGCCCCGCCGGTTAGGGCGGGGCAAGTCAGGGGAGGTAAGTCATGATGTCCTGTTAGGACATTCCCGACGTATCTCAGTCATTCGCCGGCGACTGTCGCGTAGCCAGCACAGGCCTCGAAAACAGGACAGAACGTGCAATTTTTTGTCTGACGTGTCGAGAAGCCGACCGACAACAAAACCTCGCGGGTGCTTCGTTACCGTCGCCGATGCTGATTCTTCGGAAGCGATCGGCGTGTCGTTGGCCCCGGCGCACTCCCCATCCAGCTGAGTCCAATGACTATTTCAACGGGAAATAAGGAGTTCAACACGACCACAAATGGTTGACATGAGTTTTCCATTGTCCCATGACGGCATTGGGGAAGTGGGGCGAGATGCTGATGAATTGTCGGGGGGCCGGAATCCCCGCAAGCGGGATGGCGTTGGTCGGCATGGGGCGCCGGCCTAGAGCGAGTTCTGATTTCGAGGCGGTGCGTACCGCCATAGGCACTGCGTTACGTTCGCTCCATTCTGACGTGTTACGCGAGCCACTACCCGACACGATGGTCGAATTGCTAAGGCAACTCGATCGGCCATCGGAAAGCAATCAGGACACCGACAACGCGTAGCGTTGGTAAGTACCCTGAGCGGCCTGCAAACGGATTTGCAGGGCTGGCTTACGGAGGCCAGCAGCGGTTGCAAAATCAAGGCATAACCGGAATCATACTTGACGAGGCCCTTACGTGTGTCCAATTTGTGACGGGACTTCTGCGGGGCCCGGCCATGCCAATCGATCCCTCCTTAGAAGATGGCGTGTTTGAGCCTGAGGCAACTGCGGCGATGGGTGAAGCCTTTGAGGCTGCCTGCAAGGAGCTTCAGGATGGCGGCGAGCCTGAAGTGCGCAAACTAATCGCCAAACGAATTATCGCAGCGGCACGCAGGGGTGAGCTTGACCCGGTTCGCTTACGGACGGCGGTGCTAAGCTGGATCGTCGTCACCCCAAATGTCGTCCGCGGCTTCGCGCTGAGCGGATTATAATCGCCACGCGGCCAAAGCTGGCTGCAATGGGCGGAGGCCGTCGCGCAACTGCCCAGATCGAACCTTTTGCCGCTCACTCGGTACTACCTATTCGCGGACCGTCCGTAGCGCCCCCCATCCACCCGACGGACGAGGCCGCACGAAAGCCCCGGCCGCATGCTGGGGCTTTCGTCTCCTCATCTTTCCAATGTGGTCATCGAGCGGCTTGCAACACGTGATCGACGCTCGCCCGGCCGATGCCGATCGCCTTGGCGATCCAACCGTACCCCGGGCGCCCTTCGTGGATTGCTTGGGGGCGATGAAGGGCGCCGGGGTGCGCGGCGGGCGTGTAGCGGTTGCCGCCACGTACGCACAGCGCTACCGGCTTCCGGCCGCGAAGGCGAGACGCCCACCGCGCCGCGCGTCAAAAAGCCGAAGGGTGTAGCATAGGGTATGCGCAGGCCGCGGCGCGAAGGGGCGAGTATCGAAACCCCGGCCCCGTCTCGGTGGCACAGGGGACCGGGTTCACGCGTCGGATCCAGGGGACGTCGCGCGCAACTGCACAAACCGTCGAAAGTGACGCCACGTTCCCAACCATCCGGGAATAGGATTAACCGCGCGGCCACGGCACTGCGCCGCGTACGAGCCACGATACGCGGCGTCTACGTCGCGGGCGTGTTGTTCGACCCGCTGCGCCATTTTCTCGTAGCCCAAAGCGATCCCACGCATCTTCTCCCGAATATCCGCGTCGCGCACTCTCTCGGCTCGAGCGAAGATATCTTCGGCGCGTACTCGAAAGTCACTCGCGAGCAATCGAAAATAGTCGGTCATTGCAGAAGGCTCTAAACCAGCATCAATGCCCCGCCAGTACACCACACCAATGTCGGAAAGTACGTCCAGTTCCCGACGTAGCAATCAGGCGACGCGAAAGACGAAGCCTTGGGTCTTCATCTCGCGCGGCTTGGTCATCAACGCTGTCGACAAATTGCGGGGATGAAGAGCGACTTCTTTGTGGAGTTGTCGAGAAGCCGACCGACGACAGACCTGGCACTGTTTCGTCATCACGGCTGACCGGAGGGTGATGGCGATCAGCCGTAGCCGGGCCCCGGCTATTGAGCGCATGAAAGCGAGGTGCCGATGAGCACCATGCCAAGCCACACGCAACCCGAATTCTCCGCAGCCTCAGTGCTCGTCAAACCGTCGGTCGAGACAGTTGCCGGTCACCCGGCCAAGGTCAAGAATGACCAGCTCACGACCAGCCGGTCATCGCTCGGCAAGCGAGCGTCGTTCGCTTTCGCCTACTACATGATCGTGTTTTCCGTTGGCATCGCGGCCACTTTTGCTTGGCAGACCTATGGCGACGCGGCCAGACAGCTGGTCGCGCCAGCCGCCTCGGCTCCCGATCAGCAGCAGCTCAACGCTATGTCGCTTGATCTCGACGCGTTGCGGCGAAGTATCGACGGGCTGGCCATTAGCATCGGCACCAGTATCGCCACCAGTCAAGAGCAGACAACTCACAGCATCGATGAGCTCACGGCCAGCTTGGAGCAGATGACGCACGAGATCGCCAAATTGCAGGCGGTCGAACAGTACGTCCTTTACAAGAACTCAGATCCTCCGCCCCGCCCGGCACCTGCCCAAGTGCCAAAACCCATTCCGCGGCCGTCGCAGGTACCGATCGTGCGCTAACGCCAGAGCGGATGGCGAGGCCTCATCGTTCCACTTCTCGCTGGGCTCCCACTGCACCGCCATGCTCGCGGGATTGCAGAGCTTGATCCATTCGTGCTCTCATGCATGGGCGCGAAGGGCTAAGTGCTGACGCCACCCTCCGCAAAGCCTTAAATGATGCCGAGGCCTTCATGACGCTGCGCTTCAAACTTCCACCTGGAGGGGACGTACCGCCGATCACGGCCGCGCGCCGAATGGGCTTGTCACTTGACGCGTTCCGCGATGCGCTGCCGGAACTTGTCGCGCGCGGCTTTCCACAGGCTGACGAAACGACCGGCAATTTCGATCTCGATGCCATCGACGTCTGGCGCCGTACCCGCAATCCGCATCTTTTTCCCGACAGCTTGGATCTTAGCGAAAATCCGCTAAGGTCGCCCGTGACCGCGCCTGACGCTAACGAAGTCATCCGTCAGAAAATAATCGCGGGTCTCACTCCCGCCAGAAGTCCTTGAACCGACTCGGCGCCAAGGCCGTATAGACCGCCGTTGACGTAATTAATCGGTGCCCGAGCCAGCCCTGGATCGCCCGGGTATCGTGCCCTTGTTGGCGAGCGCATAGCCACAGGCATGGCGCAGCGTGTGCGGGTGGGCTTTCAATTCGAGGCAGGCGTCGGCATGCCTCACCACGGCCTCGACAATACGCCTTGATTGGCGATTCAAGCTGAGCCTCAGGGTTCCGCAAGCCGCTCAGCAAAGAGAACCATGGTTTTGCGGTACACCACCGACCGGTTCCACTCGCTCATGACGTCGAAATTTGCAGTGCCCTCGCCGAATGGCGCGCCGGCGCGCCAGCCGTTGGTTTTCAGAAGATTGGCCGTCGAGGCGAGCACGTCAGGCACGCTGTGCC
>WNFR01003169.1_pt1 | contig 21603 bp, 27 predicted proteins | sample 5400221 | NCBI WGS metagenome assembly WNFR01 (sample SAMN13153357, study PRJNA577476) | soil metagenome | isolation source: 40 cm soil under Madrone tree | place: USA:California | collected 2016-06-14 | reverse complement strand
GCCCGTCACATCATGAAAGCCGTTTGTACCCGAAGTCGCCCCTTAAAAGGCGCCGAAGGTATGGATGGTGATTGGGATGAAGTCGTAACAAGGTAGCCGTAGGGGAACCTGCGGCTGGATCACCTCCTTTCTAAGGAGAAGCGCTTCGCGCCGTGATTCGTTAAATCGTTAAAGCGAGATTCGGAGCAATTCGGATCTCGATTCTCGAATTTCGATTCTCGGTGCGTAAGCACAGGTCGACGGCTAAGCCCGTGGAGTGAATCAATTGATCACTCACGGATATGCCGTTAAGACCTCGACAACGAAAGAAGTCGAGGCTCAGAGAAACGACGAGTAACGCACAATTCAGTCTTTGCTATCGACTAAATGCCGGATGACGAATCGTAAGATCGACATCCGGCATTTTTCTTTTCTCCGGAACAGATGAATCAGGAAAGCAGGAACACAGGAAACGTCGATTTTGCTTTTCCCAATCGGCAATTCCCTTTGCGGGGGCATAGCTCAGTTGGTAGAGCGGAGTCACCAAGCGAAAAGGGTTCAATTTGGTGCGCTACGAACTGCCGATAAGTACACCGGTGATGAAAACTAGTACGCCTCCTAAGCCCACCTGTAATGCGGCGGAGACCGTAGGTGTGTCCATATACCGATGCCGAATCCAGGTAATTGTCGCAAGCTCGACCAGCACCACCCCAAAGGCGACGACCATCGCCACGCGAAAAGCAGGAATCAAAAACGGCAAGGTATGACCAAGTCCGCCGAGCGCCGTCATTGCACCACAGATCGATCCGCGAATCCAGGGATGTCCTCGCCCAGTTAGCGTACCGTCATCGGAGAGTGCTTCCGCAAATCCCATGCTGATTCCTGCGCCGATTGACGCGGCCATACCGACGAGAAAGGCAGCCCAGGTGCTACGAGTTGCAACTGCCGCGGCAAACACCGGCGCCAGCGTTGAAACCGATCCATCCATTAAACCTGCCAAACCTGGCTGGACGATCTGAAGGACAAACAGACGCCGGCGGGCTCGATCTTCATCTTCTTTGACGTCTGGACTCAGTTTTTGCTCGGTCAATTCTTGCGCTTTGCTTTCATGCGTGCGCTCCTCTTGCGCGAGATCATCCAGTAACTGCCGCACGTGGGCGTCTTCAGTTCGGCGCGCGGCCTTCTCATAGAACCGGCGCGTTTCTACTTCAATCGCACTGGCCTGTTTGCGCACGACATCCAATCCAAGTGGACGGACGAGCCAGACGGGACGGCGTTGCACGAAGCCCTTCACGTCCTGCCGCCGAATCAGCGGAATGTGTTCTCCGAATTTTTCACGATACAAATCAAGGAGCCGTCGCCGATGACTGGATTCCTCGTTCCGCATGGCATCAAATAAAGAACCTGACGCCGGATAGTTGTCCTTTAATCCCTCCGCGAAATCGGCGTAGACTCGTTCGTCCTCTTCTTCGAGAGAGATAGCCAGCGCCAAGACCTCGCGCTCAGAAAGATCATTAAAATTCTTCATAGATATTCTCCAGGATCTTTAACGGGAATGGCCAACCGGACCAACGGTCAACCTGCTTTTTTTTTTCCGTTATTGCCCACCGCGAATTCGTAGATAGCCGAAAAATCCTCGGTCTCGTGTCCGCCGCGCATCGCCAGCCGATAGATTTCCTTGACTACGTTCATTAAGGGCATGGCCATGCCGGCTTCGTAGGCGCTGACCGAGGCGAGATGCATATCCTTCTGCATCCAGCGCAACGGAAATTCGGCTTCGTAATTTTCACGCTCGATCTTCTCCCGCTTCGAGGCGAGAAACGGCGCGACTGTGGGCATGTCCAACAGTGAATCAAACAGCATCTTTTGCGAAAGCCCGAGCCCTTGGCCAAGCGCCATTGCTTCGGCAAAGGACGCCATTCCTGCACCTAACAAGAGATTGATCACCATCTTCATAGAGGTGCCCATTCCATGTCCGCCCAAGTGCACAATCTTGCTGCCCATGCGCTGCAGCAAAGGCCGGATCGATTCCACGTCGGTCGCATCGCCGCCTACCCAAAAAACGAGTTTCCCCTCTTCAGCCACCGGCGCGGAACCGGTCACGGGCGCGTCGATAAAGCGAACCTGCCGGGCCGCAGCTGCCGCCGCCATCTTCTTCGAGAATGATGGGTTAACCGAACTGCAATCAACCCAAAGCGCATTGGGCTTGAGATGACTTAAAAAGCCGTTGGGATCCAATGCCGCTTGCTCGACCGCGTCGGGATGAGCGAGCATCGTGAACAAGACGTCCACCTGCTCCGCCAGTTTTGCCGGCGATTTGGCAAACGTCCCACCCCGATCGAGCAACGACTGCGCTTTGGCGCGGGTGCGATTGAATACGACCAGGGAGTAGCCGTGCTTTTGCAGGTTTGCCGCCATACGGCTACCCATGATGCCTAAACCAATGAATCCAATTTTCATTTCCGTTTCCCTTTCAGGCTGTGGTGGATTCCTCGCCATCTTGATTGATCATACAAATGATTCGCGGGTCATCACGCTGTTGCGCCCATCGCGGTTGTCGCGCTCATGGACTCGCCAAACGAACTTTGAATCTAGAAGGAAGGAATCGAGGAAGATGAATCAGGAACGCAGGAAAAGAGTTTCTTGAAATCGACATTCGGCAATCCACATTCGGCAATTCCCTTTGCGGGGGCATAGCTCAGTTGGTAGAGCGCCAGCTTTGCAAGCTGGAAGTCAGGGGTTCGAATCCCCTTGCCTCCAAAGCCCCAGGGTTTGGAGGCAACGTCCATAATCGGGCACATTATTGGATCACTAGCGGGAGCGTAATCCCCTTGCCTCCATTTCAATTAGCGATTTTAGCGAATCAGTGATTGAGTGATTGTTGACGTCAATCGTTAAATCGCTAAATCGTTCACTCGCTAAATTTCTTGGGCCTGTAGCTCAGTTGGTTAGAGCATGCGCTTGATAAGCGCAGGGTCAAAGGTTCGAATCCTTTCAGGCCCACCAGCCTTCGCTCGGAGCGGAGCGACAAGCGAAAGCTGCCGCGCCGGAGTAAAACGAAGGCGGGCGTTTGTCCGAAAGTTTGCGCCAAGCTACGGTTTGGCAGGCCATGTCTTTTTCGGTTCCGCTGTAGGGGACGCTGTTAGCGTCCCGTGGGAAGCAAACTGCTTCCCCTGCAATTTCCTGCGTTCCTGGCTTCCTGATTCAGATTTTCTGCGGTTTCCTTCGCATGCTCAACGCCCAGCAAATCGCCAATCCGACCAATGCGCCACAAATGTCGATCACCACGTCAATCGACGAGGCCGTGCGCGACGGCACAAACGATTGATGAAATTCATCCGTCGCCGCAAAAATTCCGGCAGCCAACCAGGCCAGCAAAAACAAGATCGACATCTTCAGATGTGTCCCGCGGCGCAGCCCGCGCCACAACAGCATTGCCAGGACTCCGTATTCAGTGATGTGTCCGAGCTTGCGCACCACAAAATGAATCGTCGCGATGGTTGTGTCCGAGATGTGCGGGTCCAACCAGCGCAGAAACGGAACGAGAAAACGAGATGTTTGCTCGGCCGAAAGCGCCTCCGTCGAACCAACGAAGATGAAGCCGAGCCAGATCAAGACCGGCAGCCAATATTTGAGAAAGGATTTCATTCTGTCTGTAGTGGCAGGCGTGTCGCCTGCGAACTAAATAATGCAGCCGGCACGGCTGCCGCTACAGTTCCTAAAATCGCAGCATGAGCCAGCGCAATCTCACATCTTACCTCTGAAATCCGACCTCCGACCTCTGACATGACTCCCCTCACCTTCGAGCCTGTTTTCATGGAACGAATGTGGGGCGGCCGCCGGCTCGAATCGGAGTTCGCGAGAAAGTTGCCGGACAAAGTACGAATCGGCGAGTCGTGGGAAATTGTCGATCGACTGGAAGCGCAGAGCGTCGTGCGCAGCGGTCCCCTGAAAGGCAATACCTTGGACGAACTTTGGACCCAACACCGACGAGCGATTTTTGGCGATGTTCCGGACAGCGAACGCTTTCCTTTGCTAATCAAACTTCTGGACGCGAATGAAAAACTTTCGTTGCAAGTTCATCCTCCGGAAAAAGTGGCTGACAAATTAGGCGGCGAAACGAAAACCGAATTCTGGTACGTGGCCGCGGCCGAGCCCGGCGCAGAACTTTTTCTTGGCCTGCGCGAACCGATAACACGAGACCAGTTCAGGCGCGCTCTGGATAAAGGAACAGTCGAAGACTGCGTTCAGAAGATTCGCGTGCAAACTGGAGATGCGATGTTTCTGCCGGCCGGTCGTTTACACGCTGTTGGCGCGGGTAATCTTTTGGTCGAGATCCAGCAGAATAGCGACACCACTTATCGCGTGTTCGATTGGAACCGCGTCGATCAAAATGGTAAAGGCCGCGAGCTACATGTCGATCAAGCGCTCGAGTGCATCGACTTCGACGACGTCGCGCCACAGCTGGTCGAGCCGAAAGGCGAGCTGCTGATTAAAGACCATTTATTTGAAATTCAAAAATGGAATCTCGATTCTCCGAGAGAGATCGTTCCGCCTTCGTAATTGGAGGGACATGCTCCGTCATGTCCCAAATATTAGGGACGCCGTCTCGTTGTAGCCGCTGCCGTTGGCTGCGGCCCGCGCCCAGCGGGCGCGGCTACAGATCTACGCCCAAACCCAAATAGTGCGCTGGGGCAGACGATTTATCACCGGCGAAGTATGAGTTTTCGGCTCCGGCTGTTCCGCCTGCGGTTTCGGCGAGAAGAACGCTCCACCGGCGCAAATCGCTAGACAGAGACAAAGCGCCAGAATTTTCGCCGTTCGATTCATGTCGATGTTACTTTCGGCGACAAACGTCGCAGATACTGAAAACTGTAAATTCCGGTAACGTGTCCATCGCGCCAGCGCGGTTGCACAGCGTAACCGCCGACAATGTCGAAGCCGGCGAGCTCAAAACTGTTTTCGGAATAGCTCACGTTCGGTCGCATGACATTACCGAGAACATCGGGTTCGCCGCCGCACGCCGCGCAGGGACAAGCGCGGCGCAAGAATGCCAAATCGACAAAAGATTCCGTGCCGTCGTTCCAGTGGATGGCGAGTTCATTTCCGATTTGTTGGATGTTCGTCGGCTCCAGACGCATCTCCGGCAGGCTAGACAATTTCCTCACTCAGAGCAATGCTTGTACCGGTCTTGGGCGGAGAGATCGATAGCCTGCCGGAAGCTGCAAAATCCACCTTCCAAATTCCAAAGAAGCTTCAAGGACCAAACTTCAAAGGGCGACATGTAGCATTCGCAATCTTTGGAAATTGGTGATTGGCTACTGGAGATTCTTTGGTGCTTGGCGCTTGGGATTTGGTGCTTACGCGACTACTGCTTACGTCGCGTCCGTTCCCCAAAAATCGCCGTCCCGACGCGGACCAGCGTGGCGCCTTCTTCGACTGCGATCGGAAAATCGTTCGTCATTCCCATCGAGAGCTGGGCAAGATCGACATGAAATTCTTTTTGCAGACGATCTCGCAGGTCGCGCGCCTTCACAAAGAACTTACGCGACGCTTCGGTGTCCTCGGCCAGTGGCGGAATCGTCATCAAACCGAGGATCGACAATCGTGGGAGGGCGAGCAGTGGTTCCATTTCTTGGCGTAACTTATCAGGCTGAAAACCGAACTTGCTCCCCTCACCTGCCACGTTGACCTCGAGCAAAACACGCGGGTGCATTCCTTCTTCGTCCGCGATTCGGTTTATATCTTCTGCAAGGGCAAGCGAATCGACGCTGTGAATCATTTCGAACAACTGCAGCGCGTGGCGAATTTTGTTCTTTTGAAGATGACCGACAAAGTGCCAGCGCAAGTTTGATGGCAGCTCCGGAATTTTCACTCGCGCCTCTTGGACCCGGCTTTCACCAAACAAAGTCTGCCTGGCTTCGATCGCCTCCCGAACTTTCGCGGCGTCGTGTGTCTTGGAAATCGCAACTAGCTCGATGTCCTCAACCGCGCGACCCGCTTTCGCCGCCGCCTGCGCGATCTGTTCGCGAACGCGCTCCAGATTTTCGGAGATCGAAGGCATATGGAATTGTAGGGCAGGCGCATCGTCTGCCAATTTGATTGTTTCGGTAAGCGATGCGCTTACCCTACAATCGTCGATCTAATCCATCTGGCGCGATCGCGCTCACTAGTCATTGATCACGCGCATTCTCGAAGGAGGCAGCGGCGCAGGAGTTGGCGTAACCAACCGCGATCCCGTTATGGCAAAGCACATAGGTATATCAAATTCTCGGAGTGGACCGGACTTCGCACGCCAGCGAATGAGAGCCTTCATCGCTTCGGCATCAAGCTGATGATGGCCTGTACTTTGCAAGACCGTTATCGCAGTCACCTGGCCTTGCTTGTTTATATGCAGTCTGAAGTAGCCATAGCCGGTCATACGCGCGCGCCGCAGTTCGAAGGGATATTCCGGGGTGGGTCTGTAGATGAAAACCGTGTCGGCAAACGCCGGTTTCCATTCGGAATTGCTCTCACGGCTGGCAAAAACGAATCCGCTTATCAGGCTTAACAACACAATCCAGATCGAACGAGGCGCCATACGTAGACCGAGAACTAATCTTTCCGCTAACTCAGAAGATCAACCATTTGTTTTGCCAACTTCGGGCCAATGCCGCTCTCCTCGTGTTTGAAATAGACGAAGGCATCTTTCCACTTGGATTCCTGTTCTTGAACAAACTTTGCCCAGCGCTCGATATCGGTCTTCTTGTAATCCTCGCGGCGCAGCCGGAGATAACCGTAGTCGGCGGTAATCTTTTTTGGCGTCGCGAGATCTTCGGTGTCAGCGATGCAGAGTGCGGCGTTGCGTGACTTCAAGATTCCAAAAATCTCGTCGTCGAACCACGACTCGTGACGGAACTCAAACGCGACGAGCATCGCCGGCAGTTCGCGAAGAAAGGAGCTCAACACGTCGGCGTCTTTCTTGAAAGTCGGCGGCAACTGAAACAAAACCGGGCCGAGCCGTTGGTCGAGCCCGGAGATGACTTTGCAAAAGTATTCGAGCGTGTCAGTGCAATCGCGCAGCTTCGACCAATGAGTGATTTTTTGCGGCGCTTTCAGCGCGAACCGGAAATTCTCCGGCGTCAGAGTTTTCCAATTCTCGATCGTCTTCGGCGCCGGGATCCGGTGAAAGGTGTAATTGATCTCCGTCGTCGAAAATCGTTCCGCATAAAACGGCAGCATCTTTGCCGCCGGCAAATCTTCCGGATAAAAATTTCCCTTCCACTCCGCGTATTGAAAACCCGATGTGCCGACCCAGAGCTTCATGACGATCTTACGAGAAGCAGAAAACGCCGACTCTCAACCCCCATCAAACGCCAGTCCGGCTCGGACTTTGGTCGTGACATTCGGGATCATTCATGAAAGATCGACATCGTCACCTAACGAAAGGCTCAAATCATGAACTTCCAAAAAAATCTCGGTCTGCTCCTGCTGGCGATTTACCTCATTCTCGTCGGCCTCATGGCCCTTGTTCCCAGCATTGCCATCCCGGCAATAGTGATGGGCATTCTAGCGCTCGCGGCCGGAATTCTCATTCTCATCGGCAAGTAGTCCGAACTCTTCTGTGGAGGCAGCCGTCCCCGGCTGTTATCTGGAGAATTTACAGGCGAGACGCCTGCCACCATAACCTACAGCACGCCCACTGCGCGCGAGATCAGAAGAATCACAATACTGAGCGAAATAGAAACCTGAATCATCGCGAGAATTTTCGCCCAGCGCGCCAGCAGCGGCGCATCGGTTGGGCCGAACGTTGAGCTCTGGGTAAAGGCGACGAAAAGGTAATCGACGAAGCGCGGCCGCCAGTGCGTACATGCAAATTGGGCGCGCTCATCGTGTGGGACCTGCATTTGCGGAAAAAGGAAGCTGGTGCTGCCGAACTTCTTCTGTTCGTGCCGCAAAGTTGGGCCGCCGCCATCGAGCCGCCAATACCAGAGCGCAAAAATCAGCACGTTGGTCAGCCAGAGTAACCCGCCGGAAAGCAAGAGCTCGAGTGGCGCTTCCTTGTGCGAGGGCAAAGCGCGTACTAGCAGAACCACCGATCCGATCAGCGCGGACGTGGTTATTCCATTAATGAGAATGCCGAGGGCGCGATTGAGTGAGTGCTTTCCGGTGCGATGACTGATCACCGTCGGGATAAGCAGGGCGACGATCAACGTCGGCAAAAACCAAGTCGGACCGATGATCAGATCGCGTGGTAGCGCGAGATAAATTGCCCCCACCGCCAGAAACGCCAGCAACGCCTGCCAGCGCGGCTCCGGTTTATCGATGTGATCATGCTCGTTCGCCACGCATTCGGTATAGCAGGAATTCGTTTCCGTGCGAGCCCGCCGGCCAATCTCTTAGCCATCAGACCGGAGGATATCTGCGGTCGAATTCGGCGTACGTTTTCAACAATCGCTCCATCCCGGCAAACAAACGTTTCTCTTTGAGAAGAGTTTTTGGTTCGAGGCTCATCCAATAAACCGGGTTGCTGAAAGGATCTTTCGCGACCTCAGTCATGTGGAACCATTTGCAAAGTTGCTTTCCCTGCTCTGTCCATCCGACTGCCACCAGCTCCGTGACTCTGATGCGGCAATCGATGGCGTACCAAATCAGTTTATCAAAGAATCCCCAAAGTAATTTTTCGAAGGGCTCTTGAAATAAGCCCTGACTCGCCTTGCGCGCATCCGGATCGATCGCGATCGACATCAGGTACATTTTCAAGCGCTGGTCTGTATGAAAAGGAACGAGTTCCGCGGCGGTAATCTCGTTGTCCTTCACATCGCCACTTTGCTTGATCTTATTAAAAAGGTTATCTTCAACGGGCATCGCGTTGATGTATCCTTTCACCTCCTTGTCTTTGCGATCGAAGATAAAAGTGTATATGTCGGGGTTAATGTCGATCCACGTCATCGAAAGACCTCGCGGTATGTCTACCTCGGAGTAATGCGGCAGGTTCTTGTAATGCTTCAGGTCGATCTCGTGCGTATCGTCGAGCGTGGCATTCAATCTCTTCAAGTCATCGAAGTCCCGGCCATTCTTCACGACCAGGCCCGATGGAGGCTTAGTCAGAAACGGAAACCATCCTGTGCGCATGTGCTGGCGGACGAGCGAATCACTATGTTCGAACTCGAAATGCTCCTGTTTGAAATTTCCCGATTTAAACGTAAACCCTTTTTTGCCGCTGCTCCCGGTGTTAGGCACGAGAGTCCCCACCATTCCAGCCCAAAAGTCTTGGTGGCCGCACTCGTTACGCACACAATTGACCTGGTCTCGACCGAACAAGATTGACCAGTCAAAATCTTCCGGAAGAATCGAGCCGCACAAAATGATCTTATCGAACTTAACGTCCCGACGCTTCAACATACAATTGACCAGGATATATGTCCCGAAGCTGTGTGCGACGACTGACGGTCTTTTCTTGAAGTCGCCTATATCGACCTTGTCTTGATTCTCACGTAGCGCGCTTGCATACCAGTCGTAGAATTGTCGCACTTTCTTCTTTCTTGAAGGTCCTAGGAGGAATTGCGGAGCGGTGAAATAGCCGTACTCAAACGAGACGACTTTGATATTCCAATCCGCTGCAACCTCTCCGACCAGTTTTTGCCAGGGAGCATGGGTTCTTATTCCGTGAACTGAAATCAGAAGCGGGGGGTGGTACGAAGCCACGGCAGTTTCTACGTTAAAGGCGAACCCAACTTTAATGTCACGCAAAATCGGCGAGGCCCTAGGCGGGCGGTAGTTGCTTGAAACTTTTGATTGACCAACAGCGTCTTAACCGGCTGAGCTAACGCATGTTTAAGCGCGTCTTGAAGTGGTTTTTCGGGATCGTCGGGATCGCGGTGATCGTGCTCGCGGTTTTTCTGATCAATCTGATCTGGTTCCGGCCGTGGAGCCTGAACCTGTTTTACGATAAGGTTTTCGCGGAAGTTATCTTCAGCGAACCGGAGCTGCTCACTCAACTCGGGTTAGTCGAGCAGTTCGGAATCACCAGTCACAACGGCAAGCTCAGCGACGAATCGCCCGCGCATCAGCAAATGGTCATCGACCGCTGGAAGAAAGACCTGGCTCAACTCCATCAGTATTCGCTGGATCGACAATCAGCGTCGCAAAAACTTTCGACCCACGTGCTGGATTTGTTTTTGCAGGACCAGGTGGAGGGCGAGAAATGGCAGTTTCACAATTATCCGGTCAATCAACTCTTCGGAGTGCAGAACCAGTTCCCCTCCTTCATGGCGAACTCGCACCGGATGCTCAGCCCGAAGGATTGCGAGTATTACATCATGCGGCTGGACGCGTTGCCGGAAAAGTTCGACCAAACATTGGAAGGGCTGAAGGTCCGTGAGCAGAAGCAAATTCTGCCGCCGCGATTTGTGGTCGAGGAAGTGCTCAAGGAAATGAGCGACTTCATCGCCAAGCCGGCTGCGGAAAATATTCTGGCAACGTCGTTCAAAACGCGCGCGGCCAAGATCGACAAGTTGACCGAGCAGCAACGGGCAGATTTGCAGGCGCGGGTGGAAAACGCAATTACCAGCCACATTTATCCAGCTTATCAGAAGCTGATCGATTATTTCCGCGAACTCGAGCCAAAGACGACGACCGACGACGGCGTCTGGAAATTGCCGGATGGCGACGCCTTTTATGCCTACGCGTTGCGCGAGAACACCACGACCACGCTGCCGCCGAACGAAGTGCACGATCTCGGCTTACGCGAAGTGACCCGGATCGAGGGCGAGATGCGCGCGCTTCTCGACGCCAACGGTTTCGCGGGGCAACCGATCGGCCCATCGATGGACAAGCTCGGTAAAGATCCACGCTTTCTTTATCCAAACGACGACAAGGGCCGAGCCGATGCGCTCGCAGAATATAAACGCCTGATCGACACGGCAAAGGAACATTCGAAAAAAGAACTGTTCCTTACCTCTCCGCGCGCGAAGATCGACATCCGCCGCGTCGAGCAATTCAAAGAGGCGACGGCGCCGGGAGCTTACTATCAAGGGGGCGCGATGGACGGATCCCGGCCGGGAGTCTTTTACGCGAACCTGCGGGACATGAACGAAGTGCCGAAGTGGACGATGCCGACGCTGGCTTACCACGAAGGCATACCAGGACACCACTGGCAGATCTCGATCGCGCAGGAACTCAAAGGAATTCCGCAGTTTAGGAAAGTTATTCCGTTCACAGCGTATGCCGAAGGCTGGGCGCTTTATTGCGAATGGCTGGCCAAACAGGTTGGTTGGTACGACAAAGATCCGTTTGGCGACCTCGGGCGCTTACAGGCCGAGCTCTTCCGCGCCGTGCGCCTGGTCGTCGACACCGGGATTCACGCCAAACATTGGACGCGCGAGCAAGCGATCACCTACATGCGCGACAAGACCGGGATGGGCGAGAAGGAAGTGAAAGCGGAGATCGAACGCTACATCGTGATGCCGGGCCAGGCTTGCGCCTATAAAGTCGGAATGCTGAAGCTTCAAGAGTTGCGCGCACGCGCCCAAAAGGAACTGGGCGACAAATTCGATCAGCGCGAATTTCACGAAACGCTGCTCAAGCAAGGAGCGTTACCGCTCGAGATTCTGGAAGAACAAGTCAACGCCTACATTCAGAAGAAGAAAGCGTAGAATTAATTAACCGCGGATTACACGGATGGCCACGGATCAAAGCAAAGAAGCAGATGTTATTTGATTTCCTCTCCCTTTGGCAAAGGGAGAGGAGTAAGGTGAGGGATTGCTTCTCATCCTGAACAATTCAACAGGTCCCCTCACCTCAATCCTCTCCCCGCGCGCGGGTAGAGGCGGAAGTAAGCCGTGCGAAAAACTCTAATCATTGTAGCGATCATCGTCGCGCTCATCGTGACGATGTCGATCTTGTGGATATCTGCCGGCCGGCAGATTTCGAGCTTCATCGATCAGCTTAAAACACAAGAAATCGAATCAAAGCCGGTGCATTCCATTGCGTACGAAGGAAGCGGCGATGGCGGTTCGCTTGTCATTGACGGCAATGGAATGTTCTTAGCGCCGATAAATCCACACGTCGGTTCAACAAAGGACAATCAGCTCGCGCTTGCGTATGGCGGAAAGGTTTTCGTTTTCGGTCCCCTCCGTTCGCCGGACGTACTCACAACTGAGGTCAGCGATAGTGATAGGGCACTGCTGGTAGCCAAAAAGAGCTTTATTGGTTGGCCTACTCAGAGGTTTTACACCGAACTCAATTGGACAAAACAAGATCACGTGAAGCTCAAGATGATTTGGGCGATTGACCGCAATCAAGACGAGGCCACGATTCACCTGATTCGCGTTGAAATCTCCGAGGCCGCTCGCTAGATCATTTCGATACCGCCCAGCTGCAAGACAATAACAGCGTTGTTCAAAACGGCGCAGCCATGGACGCGATCCTCAAAACTCTGCCGGCTCCAATCCATTAGTTCGACCCCGGCGCCTTTCCAGAAGGAAGGCGATTCCGGCAAAGAGCGTGTAGAAAATCAGCGCGGTAATTGCAACGACGCGATCCGATGAAAGCGGCCGGCCGCCAAAGGTCGTTTGCGTCTGAATCAGAACAAGCACGACGCCAAAGACGACGATGCCGATCTTACGCGCGACCGGCTGCACATTCCTTTTCAAATAAATGATGATCCCAATAACAAGAATTCCAATCTCGAGACCAAATTCCAAGGCTTTGTAGTTCCAAAGAGCAAATCCGACTTTCAACGTGTCGTCGTAGATCGCGAGATCGGGGCGATGGACGATCAAATCCAAAATCCAGTGCGAGAACACGGCGAAGCCAACGAGCAACGCAGCTGTTCGCGAAACGCGCGCGCCGGCTACGACGCGGTAGATGGCAAAGGCCAGAGCTGACCAGATGAGCGCGCCAATCAGACTGTGTGTGTACGGCATGTAGTAGAGATCGAGCGGACTTGTGGCCGTGATCCCGGGAACGATTCGCACCTTTTCGATCCCAAGCAGAACGAACGGCGCCCAAAGAAAATCCAACAACTGCACCGCAACGAAAAGAACCCAGAGCGGGATTTTGTTTTCGTGGCTCTTAACCGCAAACGCCACGCTGTAGTGTCCGACAAACATTTCCCGATTTCCTCAGTTCCGCGGACGCCGCGCAAGTCTTACTTTCTGGACGCCGCTTCTAAAATTCGAAGCATTTTCTACTTTCTAATTTCTCCTTCGTAATTTCTTATGCGGCGTGAAGCGGCTCCTTTGGCTCGATATCTCGAAAGCGCTCGCGATCTGTTGGGTCGTTTATTTTCACTTTTTCCGGACCTACTTCGAACACGGCTCACTCCCACCGCCGGATTGGAACACTCTCGCCACTAGCGCAATCACCATTCTTGGGATTGTATGGCTCAAGATTTCCGGGCTCGGCTTTCATGCGGTCGGTGTTTTCATCATCCTGAGCGGTTGGGCGCTAATGGAATCAACCGGGCGCCGAGCGGAGTCCGGCTCGTTGGCCTGGGGCGCGTGGTACCGCGCGCGATTCCTGCGCCTCTATCCCATGTACTGGGTAGCGCATTTGGTTTATCTCGTCTCGCCTTTCGTCGCGCGCCTCGAACCGGTCGATGGCCGCATCGTGCTCAGTCTGCTCGGTCTGCGCTTCATCGATATCACGATGAACTTTATGTACCTCAACGCGGCCTGGTGGTACTTCTCCATGCTCATCCAGTTCTATTTGATTTTCCCGCTCCTTTTCTGGGCGGCGAAAAGATTCGGGCCATGGATCTTTTTGTTAACGGCCTGCGCGCTCGGATTTTTTGCCCGTTATTTCTTGCTCGTCGTTTATCCGCAACATGGAATGTGGATCCTCGGCGGCTTCGCCATCTGCCGGCTGCCGGAATTCGCTTTGGGCATGGCGCTGGGAATGTGGCACAGCCGGTCGGCCGTCCGCGCGGAGTGGTTTCTTCTGCGCGGCGCGGGATTCGTTGTCGGCCTGCTATTGTATCCCGCGGCTCTGTGGCTTTACGATAACGGCATTACTTACGTCTTCGTCGATTTCGCCACCGGCGCGTGCTGTTTCCTCGAGATCGTTGGCGTCGCCGGAATCATCTCCCGGTTTCCGGGCCCGGCCAAACTGTTTGCGCTTGTCGGCGCGTTTTCCTACGGCCTGTATCTCATCCACCAGCCGTATGTCATCTGGCTGGGACTTCGCATCCGGGAACAACCGGTGTGGATGTTCCTTTTGATTTCTGTCGCGACATTGGCCGTGCTCAGCGCTTGGGGAATGTTTTTGGAAAAAACGACCAACGCGCTTGTCAACAAACTCATCCTGACGAAGAAAAAGGAGCTGCCGCAAGCCGGCTAAGTTGCGTCGCTGAATTTCATCCTTCATCCTTTCTTATGCCCCTCGCCTCTCGCGCTCTCACTATTCTTCAGGAATGGGTCCAATCGGAAAGTTTGCGAAAACATTGCTACGCAGTTGCGGACTCGATGAAACATTTCGGGCAATTGCGCGGCGAAGATGTCGATCTTTGGGAAGCGGTCGGGCTACTGCACGACATGGATTACGAGCGTCACCCGAATCTGGAACACAGCCCGGCCGAAGGCCATCCATTCGTCGGCGTGAAATGGCTTAGAGAAAATGGCTGGAGCGAAGAAATCTGCCGCGCAATTTTATCGCACGCGGATTATGCGAGTGTTTCTCGCGAAACGCCTCTCGAGAAAACTCTCTACGCAGTGGATGAATTGAGCAGCTTCGTCATCGCCGTCGCGCTCGTCCGCCCGACCAAAAACATCCGCGATGTCGATGTTGCTGCGGTAAAAAAGAAAATGAAGGACAAAGCCTTCGCCCGCGCCGTCAACCGCGACGACATCGTGCGCGGCGCAGAAGAATTAGGAATACCGCTCGACGAAGTGATCGCCAATGTCATCGCCGCGCTGAAGTCGGACGCCGATCGGCTCGGTCTCGCGGGAATTGCGACTTGATCACGCCAATTTGTTTGGCAGCGATTTATTTCGAGCTGTAAGACAAAACGCGAAGGACGCGAAGCGTCGCCGGTTTGCCATCCCGGCGGATCTCTCGCTTCTCAATCGAGAATTCGATTGTCGACGCGGTCGTGAGCGTACCGCCGCCGTTCTCCTGATACTCGACCTTGTAATGATTACCTCGCGCTTCCACCACCCGGTAACGCATAAATCCATTTGTATTCGGCACCGGACATCGCGCCCATTCGCCGTCCGGCTTCACGTCGTCGTAATTAAACTGGTTTCGGTCCAGCTCGACCGCGTCGAGGTTGATCTCGCTTACGACGGGACTTTCCGAGTCCGAGATCCAGCAATCGATCATGTTGAAAACCTTGGGATGAATGCGCAGCGACAACGCGGAAGGTTTCGTCACCGGTGAGTTTGGATTGATCGGATGGAGTGACTTAATGATCTTGGCGAACTCAGCCACCGTAATGCCCGTCGCGGAAAAGCCGTGAAATCTTCCCAGGGTTGGGTGCGCAGCGCCTTGGCCGTTTTCTGCGTTCATGTTCGCATCGCGCGTCCAGTTGGACTGGATCTTGATCTTGCGGCCAGTTTTGCCCTTCGGCCGGTAAATGAGATACATCGGGCCGAACGCTGATGAAATTTCGGTTTCCTCGGTGTCTTCCTCCCCCATGACGTTGCGGTCGCCGATGCCTTCCCGCGCCGATTCGATCCAAAACGTCGCCTTTCGGCCGTTGCTGTATTCCACTGAATAAAGTGGCAATGGACGGTTCTTGTCCTCGTACTCCTGGATCTCGTCGTACGTAATCTCGACGTTCTTTAACTTAAAACCCTCCGGTAGATACGACGGAACAAAGCAAATGATCTCGAGTTTCTTGAGGTCATCCAGCTTTGCCGGCGCGCCTTGCGCGTGAAGCGCCCATTTACAGCACAAAGCCACAACCAGGCAAAAAACGAATCTGCGTTTCACGGCGCGCGGAAAATCTTGTCGCTAAATGGGTCCTTCACTTCCGTTCCGGGCGGAAACTTGCTGACATCAACGTAGCCTGCGTCAGGCGCGAACGGGCTGGTAACGAGACCTTTCTTTCCTGGAACAGGAATCGCATACGGAACATCGCGCTTCCCGCCTTTCGATTCTCGAGCGGCGGCCGACCCTGCCCGAATATTATGCTGACTGGGCGGACCGAGGCTTGGGCCAGGAGTGGGCGTGGCGGACTCGTCTTTGGTCGCGGATTGTTTGCTGCTCTTACTTCGCGACCCGGATTTCTTTTGCGGATGAGACATCGATTTGCCCAGCCGCCTAAAAAAATTACTGATCGGATCCGCGTTAACGACGTCTCCCGCCGCAAATCCGAAGATCGACAACGCAACAATGAATTTGGCTACCCTCCGACTCATGCGCGCTGATACATATCCACAAGACGCGCCAAAGTCTTCCGGATTTTGTTCTATCCCGTCAATGGCAGGAATTCTTCGCGCACAATCTTGCCGTCTTTGACCGTGTACACGCCGACTTCCGACAACTGCATCCGGTTCTTCGAGCTCTTGTCGGTCACGTCGATATCGTATTGCACCACGAACCGGTCGTGGGCCACGAACGGTCCGCTCACTTTCACGCTGTGGACCTGCATGTTCTCCAACCACCAATCGACTTTCTTGCGCACACCTCCAACCCCACGGGTTTCCGGGGAACTGCCGTCCATGGTGCGCGCTTCTACGCTCACGATATTTTTATCGTAAAGTGTGTCGAGCGCTTCCACCCACGCTTGCTTGCGAGTTAACTCCACCACCTTTTGTGCAACTTGTTCAGTATTCATTTTTCCTCCTCAATTTAGATCGACAATTACTTGCTGAATAATTTCTCCAGTTTGTTTAGGGCGCTCTCCCAGCCTCGCGTGTGGCCGTCGCGTGACTCTTCGTTCGGCAGTTGGTCATGGGCTAAGCGGAGCTCAGTGCCACCGGCGCAGTCGGAGAGTTCAACTGTGACGATGCTGGTGTGGTTTTCCCAAGTCTCGTCGTCTTCCCATTGCCAGGTGAAAACGATTTTCTTGCCGGGCTGCAGCTCGCGGTATTCGCCGCGGCAGGTCATGTTCTCGCCTTCCGAATTGGTGAGGTCCCAGCGAAACTTTCCGCCTACGCGCGCGTCGGCGATGAGCTCGCGAGTCTGAACATTCTCAGGACCGAACCATTGCTTTAGTTGCGCCGGATCGGTCCAAGCGGCGTAGACGCGATCGCGCGGAGCTTTGATCAGGCGCTTGATTTCGAGTGAAAGTCTCTCTGACCCCTTCGCGGTCATGACTTTCCTTTCTGCTTCCCTTCAAGAAATCGCTTCAGCTCCGAGCCAATAATGGCCGTCCATCCAGCCTCGAAATTCTTGCGCGCGAATGCCGCAGTCTTCGGGAAAGTCTCTAATCCTCCATGCGTCAGTTTGAGCCGCGTTTTGTCGCCATCGGCGAACAATTCGAGCGTGACCAATGAATCGCCTTCGTGTCCTTTGTATCGCCAGGTGTAGGCGAGCTTCTTCTGCGAAATCACCTCGGTGACCTTGCAAAGATGGTGATACTTCATGCCTTTATGCTCGACAACGAATTCAAATTCAAAACCGACCTCTGGCCTGAACTCTTTAAGGTCGAAATACCACTGCCTCATTTCATCGACATCGGTAAGCGCTTTCCAAATCCGCTCGACCGGCGCGTTGAAAGTTCGTTCCATCACAACCGCGTCCGCCAGATGATTCTTCGTAGTCATGTTTTCCTCGTTTCCGTTTAGGCAGGGTACTGATCGTGCCGGCGGACCCAGTCCATCGTTGACTCCGGGTTTTCGTCGCGGCCCTTCGGTGTCAGATCGAGCAAATTGTACGTGCCGACCAGAATGTCGAGCCCGCGCGCGTAAGTCGAATAGCTGTGGAAGATGTCTCCCTTCTCATCTTTATAAAACACGCTCAGGCCGGGAAGTTCGTCGCTCATGAATTCTCCCGTGCCGTAGTTGTAATAAACTTTACCCTTCGCTTCGTCCTCCTTGGTGAACGATACGTGATAGTCAAAGTTGAAATCGTTGCCCTGCGACGAGAGCCACTTGAAGCGCCAGCCCATGCGCTTTTTGTACGGTTCGAACTCGGACAGTGGCGCTCGCGATACAACTACGAACGTGACGTCGCGATGCGGCAGATGCCAGTTGGCGCCGTCGAAGTGATCGGCCAGATAGGAGCAGCTTTTGCAACCTTCCTCCCAGCCCGGTCCGAACATGAAATGGTAAACGATCAATTGACTGCGTCCGTCGAAGAGATCGGCCAGCGTCTCTTTGCCGTCCGGTCCCTCAAAAATGTACTCCTTGTCGATCTTGACCATCGGCAGCTGACGACGCGCGGCGGCGAGTGCGTCTCGCTGGCGATTGAATTCCTTTTCTCGCGCCAGCAAATCCTTCCTGGCAACGAGCCATTCAGTTTCCGACACGATTTCCGGATGATTCATCTGGCTTTCTTTTGTCTTCGATTCCATTTCTTCGAGTTTCATTTTGGTCTCCTCTGATTTGTTTCGTTTCTTTTCTCCTGTAAAACCTGCCTGCCGCGAGCGCAGTCAGTCCTCCGCTCGAGGTCGCGCCGGCCGCGAGCAGGGCAATGTTTGTCACACACACGGGACACATTATCCCCTTCCCTTCTTGCCCGGTTGTTTGTTCGTCTTTTCCAAATAGTCGGCCAGGCGATCGAGCGAGCCTTCCCAGAATTTCCGGTACTCTTCGATCCAACGAACCGCTTGCTTCATTGGCTTAGCTTCCAGGTTCAATTGATGCACCCGGCCGTAGCGTTTGCGGCGAATCAAGCCGGCATTCTCCAGCACCCGGAGATGCTTCGACACCGCCGGCAGCGACATCGAATGCGGTTTCGCCAAATCGGTTACGCGACGATCGCCCCGGGCCAGATGCGCCAGGATGCGGCGCCGGGTTGGGTCGGCCAAAGCGGCGAACGTGCGATTCAACATCCTTGGTGAATATTTAACCATCTGGTTAAGTATTTAGCAGGAATAACTCGCCAGGCAAACAAAAAGTTTCATCAATTTATCGAGCCGGATTGAGGCTGCCGCAGAGAATTTGCTTTGCGAACCGCCACGTCCGATGAAAGATCGACAATCATGAAAATCGCTACCGTCATTGCTCGCGTCCTGCTCGGACTCATCTTCGTCTTCTTCGGCTCCAACGCGTTCCTGCATTTCCTTCCCATGCCGCCGTTGCCGCAAGGCCTGGCCGGACTCTACTTGAAAGCATTTCTTGAGAGCGGCTACGTTTACGTGATCGGCGGGATGCAAGTTATTGGCGGATTGCTTTTGCTCATCGGCCGTTTTGTTCCGCTCGGTCTCACCATCCTGGCGGCAATCATTTTCAACATTTGGGCGTTCCACATTCTAATGGCGCCGGAAGGTTTCCCGCCTGCACTCGTAGTCACAGCACTCGAGCTCTTTCTGGTCTGGCGTTATCGCGAGGCCTTCGCCGGTCTCCTGAGGCCGTAATCTAATTTTTTATGGCTGGCGTTTGTGTCATCGTCGCGTACCGGCCGAAGCCGGGAAAGGAGAACGAGCTCTTGGAACTTGTGCGTAACCGCGTTCCGACTTTGCGCAAGGAAGGACTGGTGACCGATCGCGTGCCGGCGATCATGCGCTCGCGCGACGGCACGATCGTCGAAGTTTCGGAATGGAAATCACAGGAAGCGATCGATGCCGCGCATCGAAATCCGAACGTCCTCGCGATGTGGGACAAGTTTTTCGCCATTTGCGAATGCGTACCGCTTAACACGTTGCCCGAAGCTGCCGACATGTTCGCCGGCTTCACGCCGGTCGAAGATTAAGCCGACCTTGGTTGCGGGCATTGCGGCGTATCAATCTTCGAGTTTTACTGACTCAAGATAGGCTTTAATTAATATCAATATGAAAATGATCAGCGTTTCAACGGTCGCAGTCGCCATCTCGTTCTCACTCGCATTCAGCAGCGGCGCGCTCGCAAAAGAAAAAGATGACGATGCGGCGGATTCCGAAGACGAAGTGACCATCGAAAAAGTGACTCTGGTTCGCGAGGCGGGAGACAAATTTGAGCCGGTCAAAAGCTTTAAGCCGTCCGACACGTTCGGCGTCCTGGTTAAATTGAGCGAGCCGAAAAATGGAACCCGAATCAAGGCCGTCTGGATGATCGTCGACGCAGGTGGAATGCAGAACAAAAAGGTTCTCGAGAAGGAGGTCAAGATCACGCCTGAAGCAATCAAAGGCGTCAAAGAACCGAGCCGAATCGATTTTACCCTAACGCACGACGATCCGTACCCAACGGGCGATTACAAAGCGGACATTTATCTTAACGGCGAGCTGGCCGAAACCGTGGAGTTCAAGATTCGCTGACGCTCGCGCCGTTTCGGCTGTTTTGATTCGACGGGCCGACTCTGCGCCGCCCTTAGAGTCTTTCAGCAACGATTTCCAGGACAAGCGGCGTAATCATGAAGGAATTCGGGTTGTTCTCCGCATCGGTTAATTCGGCACGCACTTTCTCGGCGAAGCCATCGTCGATTCGACCCAGTTCTTTCAATCGCGAAAGATGAACTTCGATAAATTGAGCCGGCCATTTCCACATGAAATCATTCGGCCGAAGACAAAAAACGTGCGGCCTGACTGAGCGGACAGCGAAACCGTTCGTGGCCAGCCATGACGGTAATTCACGGCCGGTGTCCGGTTCGCCGCCGGCCGCGCGCCACGTTTCGATCACGTGTGTTCTGAACTCCTCTAAACTCGGGCGGCGTGGAGCGAAGCGCCAAGTCTTGTAGTGGCCATATTCGTGAAACACTGCAAGGCCGCCACGCTTCAGTACACTGCCGATCTTCCTGACCAGCAGCGGCGGATCGGAAACAAAACAGAGCACCCAGCGGCACCAGGAAAAATCAAATTGTCCCTGCGGCAGTTCGTCGGTCATTAGGTCCAGCTCCTTGATCTTGACGTTCGTGAGAGAGCGAGTGCGACGCGCCTTTTCAATCGCGGCCACGAACTTATGCGAGCGTTCAAGCGCGACGACTTCGCCGGCGGAGCCAACGATTTCCGCAAGATCGACAGTTGCGTAACCGGGGCCCGCGCCGACATCCAGCACGCGGCTGCCGGCAGTGATTCCGGCTCTCCGCCAGCAATCCAAAACCACCGACTGCCAGGCTCGATGTTGCAGCCCGAGTCGCTCCAGTTCCTCATCGTGCGTACCGAGAACGTAGTCGCGCTCGTTTGTCATTAGTGAATTCTCTCAGACAAAGCCGCGTCTTCCACCCGATTCTTGCGCTGTGTTCAGCTAGCCGAAACTGTGGAGTTCGAGATCAAGTAGGCGTTTCAATCCTTCAGTCTGACTGACTCGATCTTATCACGCTCAGTATTCCGAGAAGGCGTCATCCGGATAGCAATAAAGCCAGCGTTCGCTAGGTTCGGCCGACGCGATTACCGGGTGTCCGCTCGTTCGCGCGTGCTTGGTGGCGTGCTGATTAGGCGAATTATCGCAGCATAATGTCGCGCCGCATTCCTGGCACGTCCGCAGATGCATCCACCGCCCGCCGATCTTCACGCATTCTGCGCACTCATGGCGCGCAGGATGTTTAATCGTCGTGATCGCAGAAAGATGCGCGCAGGTTCCGTCGGACATCACTTCACATTGTTCTCAAAAACTCATGGAC
>WNFR01001929.1_pt1 | contig 21604 bp, 16 predicted proteins | sample 5400221 | NCBI WGS metagenome assembly WNFR01 (sample SAMN13153357, study PRJNA577476) | soil metagenome | isolation source: 40 cm soil under Madrone tree | place: USA:California | collected 2016-06-14 | reverse complement strand
GCGATGGGAACGGCGCCAGCGGAGTATCGGCGGCGGGTGATTGCGTTTTTCGATGAGCAGCGATCGCGCGTGGATTTCTCGAATCGGAACTGACTGCATGCAGAATTTTTCGAATCTTGCGAGCTGGGGCTTCGAGAAATATGAAAACAGGTTTTGCGAAACCGTAAGCGCCGATCACTTCTCTTGCGGCGGCAAGAAATTCTTCGAGTCGAACGAAAAACCCTCCAGCGTAACTTGCGAATGTTGTTCGACAGCGCCCACGGCCGCAACCAGGCACGAGTAAAAGAAGGCGCGCAGTCCTTGCCTGAACTGTTCCGTTACCTGCTCGGTCGAACGCGCCAAGTCCGCTTGGATCGAATTGCGCCGGGTATCACAGGCAGCGCGATGTTCGGCATCCAGAGCCGCCAGGGCCGACGTCACCCTCTGCGTGGTATCCGTCGCGGTCACCGTAGCATGAAGCTCCGCCTGCCGCCGGAATTCCGCAAGCGCCTCGCCCGCCGATGTCTGGACCGTCGCGCGCGCTTCCGCCACATTCGCTTCCAGATGGGCTGTGGCTTCGCGCGTCACCGATTGCGCCTCCTCGAGAAGACTCGTTAGGTGACGGTGCGAAGCCTGCGCTACACCGCGGTTGAATTCCTCGAGTGCGCCGGCTAGCGATTCCGCAATCACCGCCGAAATCCTTTGCTGGGTATCACGCAGCGCCCGCTGGCTGGCTTCCCGCGCCTCACCCAGATTTTTCTGCGATGCGCCGGCTTGCTTGTCGATTCGCTGGACAATCTCTTCTGCGCGAACGCGATAGCCATCCAACTGCGCATCCCACCGGGTGCGCACTTCATCCAGCCGGTCCTCAAGGCCGGCCAGCACTTCTTCGCGCGAGCTGTGCACCAGCGCGCTGCGCTGCTGTTCGGCGGAATTGGACACCTGTTGCAGGGAGGCTTCGCGCGCCGCATCGATCGAATTCACGGCAGCATGCAATGCCGGCGCCAGGTGCTTCGAAACCGCCGTCAAAATCGCAGTCTCCGCGGCCTTCTCAATCTTTGGTTGCAGCGCGGCCAGCAGGCGCTCCGGCGTGATCGCTACGCGATTGGGCCGCGAATACGCCGCAGCGGCTTCCCGGGTCTCAGAGTTTGTACTTGCAAACCCTGCGCTGAGCTGGGTCTCGGAGTTTGCGCTTGCAGACCCTGCGTTAGTCGTAATTGAGGGAGCCAGTCCCGCCAGCGCTTCTGACAGATGCCTGCGGTCAATCTCGCCGTGGCCATTGGTCGAAGCCGCTGGACTCTCAGCATTTGTTGCAGCGGGCGGCCGTAGCGGGATGTCTTCGGCAGTGGGCGCGCGACCGGGGCCAGTGGCTGCCGCAGTCTGTTCTTTCGATGGCGGTAATTCCGCCTGAAGCCGCTCTGCCGCAGTCAGCCAGTCCGACGGCGGCGCAGGGACTCGCCACACATTCGCCGGATTCTCAAGCTCCACTCCCACATGATACAAATCGCGCGGATTGCGCGGAATCTGCACCGAACGAACTTGCGCCTTGACTGTGGTGACAATTTCGCTCAGCGGCGCTTCGCCAATTTGCAGCGTGATCCACGAACCGACATGCGTATCGTGCCGCGATGGATACCGGCAGCCGTGCAAATTCAAACTGACCGCTGACGTCCGCTCCAGAAATTCCTGGCCCAGTCCATCGTGTCCCGTGATCAGCAGCGGCACGGGACGTTCGATGCGCGTGCTTCGCCGCCCTTCCGGTCCCGTGAATCCGAATGTGGTGTCTGCAGCTGGGATGATGCTCACGCGTGGTCTCCGCGCAAATGGGGAGATAAAATCAAATATTGACATCTTGCACCTGGCACACTGGAACGCTCTCGGCCGAGAATGGGCTGACCTCCTCGCGCAACAGAGTAACCAAAGTCCCTATGATGAATGGATTCTAACTGAAATGACCAATCTTTTGCCAATATTCGATAGCGCTTCTGAATTCGGGAGAAGTTCGTGAATTCGGAGTCCTAGGACTGCTAAGACGCGGGCGTTCAATAGAACCGTTTGAGGTGTCTGTAGTGGCACCGCCTGACGTTCCGCCGCTATCTGAAGCAACAATACCGATGAGAAGCAAACGTAGATCCATAGATGGTGCACTTTACCTAGAATTTTAATATCCAGTGAATTACTACCGAGCATGCCGACCAAAGCGCCGGTACTACACGTTTGCGGGAGGGGCAGTTAACGGGGAAACTAGCGTCGAAAGAAAACGGAAAAAAGTGACGGCGTGTTGCACCGTGGACTTCGGAGCAACACGCCATCGGAAAAAAATCATGAGATCGCACAAACGCCCATGCTGCCCACCTTATGAATTGGGCGAATCTGGTCCTGAACCGATGATGATGCTATGTCCACCCGAGGTGGTGTCGCTGATGCCGTCATTATCTGCTGCGGGCGCGTTGTATGCCTCAATGTTGTAGAAGCATTTCTGATTCTTCGAGTTCGGGTCGTTGTCGCTAACCAGAATCGCTGAACCACCGCCTGCTGCCAGGTAAACAGCCGCAACCACATGCTTATCATTTGTCTGCGTGAACAATTCCAGGGCGTAATCCTGACCTGCGATGTTATTCACAAATTGCACTGAACCGCCGAATGGAATGGGCACTGGATCTATGCTCGGTGTAGGAACGCCATTTACCAGTGTAATGGTCACAACTTGTGACGGCGTGATGGATGTCGTCAATCTAGAGGCTGGTGTTGCCATATTTTATCTCCTTCGATCCTTATCTTTGCTTTACTTTCCGTTCGCACGGAAACTCGGGTCGGCCATAATCTCCTGCAATCCGGGCCGGTCTTTAAACTCCTCTATTTTCGCGCCGCCTGCGATTGATTTATGAATGTACTCGATCGCTTTCGCTCGATCGCCCAGCGCAGCATACATCTCTGCCGCATCTTCCAGCACACCTATATCCGACGGGGCCAAAGCCAGTGCGGAGTCGATTCGATTTTTAGCGCGAGCGCCCTGGTGGTCCAGCGCATACAGTTTTGCCAGCAGCGATTGTGCAGATGCGTCTTGCGCGTGCTCATGAATGAATTCTTCCAGCACTGCTATGGTCTTTTTTCGAGCCGGCTGTCCGTTCGCCTCATCTCCTAACCACTGGTACGCAATTCGCAGATTGTCCCAGACAAGATAGTCTCGGTCATTCAGATCAAGCGCTTTTCGTGTCATTGCCGCAGCGTCAGCAAAGCGCCTTTGCTCCATGTATAAATTCCCCAGGTTGGCGTAGGCCGCGTAGCTCGGCGCCAATTCAATCGACTTTCTTAAATCCTTCTCTGCTTCTCCAAACAGTGATGAATCATTCAGATTAAGGTACGTTCCTGCGAGGTTACTGTAGGCCGTGGCATTGTCCGGCGTCAACTCGATTACCCGCTGAAATTGCGCGATCGCTTCCGGTAACCGGTTTTCCCTAACGTAGAATCTTCCGAGGGAGTTGATGTTGTCCCAATTGTCTGGCTGCAAAGCCACAGCCCGTTTGAATTCAGCTTCCGCGTCCGCCTTACGGCCCATGAGCACGTAGTTTGCGGCAACACCTTGAATCGCGTCCGAATCCCGTGGCCGGATTGCTATCGCCCGCTGGAACTCCTGCTGCGCCAAGTCGAATTTCTGTACCGAGCTGTGAAGTTTGCCCAGAGATACATAGGCGCCGGGCAGACGGTCGTCAAGCCGTAAGCTCTGTTGCAAATAGGCGGTCGCTTGTTCAACATACTTCGGATCCGGGCTGAGTTGATTTTTCAGACGATAAGCCTCTCCGAGCGATGAGTAGCCCAGAGCAAACTGAGGATCGCTCTTAATGGAATCGTCCAACGCCATCACTGCCTGATCCAGGTTTCCCGGTTTGTCATACCGCTGCATCAAGCCAAGCGCTTTCAAATACTGTTCATACGCCGCAGGCGTAGCTCGTCCGCCAGTCGCGCGCAAACCTTCCGCGGTCACGTTGATATTCATCAGTCGTGCCAGCCGTGCCACCGCTTCATCCTGCAATCCCGCAAGGTCTCCCGTGGCGTCGTCCAGCACCGCGGAGCCGACTTGCCGCAAATCCTTCGTGTCAATCAAATTCACGGTGAGCTGCACATTCTTCGCGTCGCGGCGGATGCTTCCTTTCACCACCAGATTTGCTCCCAAATCTTTTCCCGCCGATGCTGGATCGGTCACTTTCCGACTGCGCACCACGCTCGACGGCACTACCCACAGCGATTGTTGCTGCGCATCTAGATTGGAAAGTTTGCTGGTCAGCGAGTCCATCAATCCTTCCGCAACCGCTTCATTGGCCGGATCATTTCCGATATTGTCGAATGGCAGCACCGCCACGTGTTTTTCTCCGCCGCTGCCGGAAAGCACCGCGGCTGCACGTTGCCGAACCGGAGAAAAAAATAGCGATCCAGCGGCAAGAACCATCACCGCAAGCCCTGCGAATAGATAGGGTGCCGCGCGCCTCTGCTTGCGCTTACTGGCTGCGGAGAGGGAAGACGATGATGCTTGCCACCGCGGCGTCGAAGCGTGGGAAATCACATCTTTCAGCGCCGCCGACGGAGCGCTCTGCGTAAGCGTCGGTTCGTCCAGTGCCATTCCGGACGATAAAATTTGCGCGCGCGCCGACTCCATATCCGTGAGCATCTCTTTCGCATCCGGATAACGATGCGCGACATCCTTTGCCAGGCCATGCAATGCGATCGGCTGCAGCAATGCCGGGAGCGCTTCGATTGCGGCGGGCGGCTGGTTCAAAATCGCGAACGTCATCGCCGTCGTGTTGTCGCGACCGAAGGGATGGCTCCCTGTCGCCATCTGCACCAGCAGAATTGCCAGGGCCCAGACGTCGCAACGCCGGTCCACCGCTTCGCCCAGAATCTGCTCTGGCGACATATACGGCAGCGTGCCGGTAATTCCGCCGGTCATGGTCGCGCTCGGCGTGGCCACCACGCGCGCCAATCCGAAATCCACTATGCGCGCCGAATTGTCTTTGGTGATGATGATGTTGGATGGCTTGATATCGCGATGAACGATGTTGCGCGCGTGCGCCGCGGCAAGTCCCGCAGCAATCTGGCAGGTCCAATCCGTCGCTTGCCGCAACGAGAGCGGCCCGCCGTTTAGTTTTTGCGAGAGCGTCTGCCCCTCGTAATACGCCATGACGATGAACATCCGTCCATCGCCGGTTTTATCGATTCCGTGAATCACGCCAATGTTGGGATGATCCAGTGCAGAAGCCGAGCGTGCTTCGCGCAAAAACCGCTCGCGGTCCGCTTCACTCAGCGCCAGATCTTGCGGAAGAAACTTCAGCGCGACAAATCGCTGCAGCTGCAGATCCTGCGCCTTATAGACAACGCCCATACCACCGGCGCCGAGTTTGTCGGTAATCCGGTAGTGCGAAATGGTCTCGCCAATCATGTGAGCAGGGGAGCCCGATTCTAGGTGCTCACACCAACCAAGTCAACGAACTCGGGCACGAACGGCACGAACTCGGGCATGGTTGTCCGCCGGGCTTTAGCAGCTTCCGCTGCCGCTCTAATAAAACACCGCCCCGCCATCCACATTGATTGCCTGTCCGGTAATCGCGCTGGCTTTCTCCGAACAAAGAAACAGCGCCGCCTCCGCAATCTCTTTCGCCGTCTGTCCGCGGCCCTGCAGAATGCCTTCCAGGAATCCCGCGAGTTGCTCGTCCTTATTAACATTAAGCTTCCGTGCCAGTGCTGCTCCCAATTCCTCGCTCATCTCGGTTTCGGTGACCGGGCCCGGACAAATGGCGTTCACGCGAACGCCTTTACGCGCCGCTTCCGCCGCGTTGTATCGCGTTAAACCAAGCAGTCCCGCTTTCGCAGCAGCATAAGCCGATCCCCAGCTATACGCCACCTTCGCCGAAATGCTCGACATATTTAAAATCACGCCGCGCCGCCGTTCGTACATCCCCGGCAAAACCAGCTGACTCAATAAAAATGCCGCGCGCAAGTGCACCGCCACCACGCGATCAAATTCCTCGATCGGATACTCTTCGACCGGAACCACCGGGCCGTAGTGCCCGCCATTGTTCACCAGAATATCCACGCGTCCGTACTCCGCCACCGCTTTCTCGAAAGTCGCCCGGCAATCCGCTTCGTTCGCCAGGTCCCCGGCAAAAAACGCCGCTCTTCCACCCCCTTGTGAAATTCCCGTAGCCGTGGCCGCCAACTCCTTCTCCGTTCGCGCCGTCAAAAATACCGCAGCACCTTCTTTCGCAAACAACTGCGCCGCCGCACGGCCAATGCCGCGGCCTGATCCGGTAATTAGCGCCACCTGGTCCTTCAGCAGCATCCTTCCTCCCTTATTAGGCGACAATCTCGAGCTTCAATTCTCCCATTGGCGACAAGATAGCCAGTGCTGGAAATCTCGAAAACCGTGCCGGTATTTCCGCCTCTAGGTTATGATAGAGTTTTAGAAATAAGCACCTTAGCAATCATGGGAGCAAGATGGCCACAGAAACAAAGAGCAAAGTATTACTACGGGTGAGGCCGAGAGGCTTCTGCGCGGGTGTAGTTCGCGCCGTGGATATTGTGGAACTGGCGCTAGAAGCTTACGGCGCGCCGGTGTACGTACACCACGAAATCGTCCACAACACTTATGTGGTGGAACAGCTCCGCCGCCGCGGCGCAATTTTTGTAGAATCTATTGACGAGGTTCCGCACGGCGCAGTGCTCGTTTTCAGCGCCCACGGCGTTCCGCCCGCAGTTCGCGATGAAGCCAAGTCGCGCTCTCTGAAAGTGATTGATGCCACTTGCCCGCTGGTGACCAAAGTCCACTTTGAGGCCCTGAAATTTGCCCGCGAGGATCGCACCATCATCTTGATCGGCCACAAGGATCATCAGGAAATTATCGGCACTTCCGGTGAAGCGCCCGACCGTACCATTGTCGTCGATTCCGTGGCCGCCGTGGACAAGCTCGAAGTCAACAATCCGGACAAGCTCGCGTTCCTTACGCAAACCACGCTCAGCCTCTACGACACGCAAGAAATCGTGGCCCGCCTCCGCCAGAAATTTCCCAAAATCGTTGGCCCCAAAAGCGACGACATCTGCTACGCCACGCAAAATCGCCAGGAAGCTGTCGAGCAGGTCGCGCAGGATGTGGATTTGATACTGGTGGTCGGCTCGCAAAACAGTTCCAATTCCAATCGTCTCGTGGAAGTCGCTCAGCGGCGCGGCGTCAAAGCCGAGCTCATCGACTCCGCATCGGACATTAATCCCGCCTGGCTGGAGGGCGTGCGCAGTGTCGGCTTGACTGCAGGCGCATCCGCTCCCGAGGTATTGGTCGAGCAGGTCAGCCAGCGCCTCGCAGAACACGGCTATACCGATCAGCGTGATCTCGATTTGATTCGCGAAGATGTGCGGTTTACGCTGCCGCCGGAGCTTGCGACCATCGCTGCGGCGCCGCGGCGCTGAATTTTATTTTCACGATGTAAGTAGTCGGGTGTGCTTGCCAGTGGCAGGGGCGGCTGGTCGCGCAAGCGCCGGCCGGATTTTCAGAGACTTCAGGAGACAAACTTGGCGGTCAAAATTGTCCGTCAGTCGAAGAAGATCGCCTTGATTGGTGCCTGCTCGAGCGCGGCTGCATTCCTACCTGGCAGCGAAAAAGCTCCACAAGCTCTTCGGGCCGCGGGGCTGGTCGAAAAACTTAAAGATATCGGCTACGAAGTCAGCGATCTGGGCGATTGTCCGCCCCGCTTGTTTGCCGACGATGAAGAACATCGCCGTGCACGCAATCTTTCCGCGATCGTTGCTGGGTTGAACGATCTGAAAGTGCACGCCGAAGTGGCCATCAAAAGCGGGGCCCTGGTTCTGGTGCTCGGCGGTGATTGCGCGCAAGTCATCGGGCTGCTCACCGGAGCTCGCCGCTACTACAAGCATCTGAATCTTTTCTGGATGGATCGCGACGCCGATTTGAACACTCCCGCTTCGACTCCGTCCGGCCGCATTGATGGTATGGTCGTCGCCAGCATCATCGGCCGCGGCGCGCCTGAACTGGTCCGCTTCTGGGGAGAAACCCCGCTGGTTCGCGAGCCGGACGTTTTACTTTTCGGCTTGGATCGCGTCGATCCACCTGAGCAGGAATTTCTCTCAAAATCACCGGTGCGCTATGTTTACGCAGCGGACATTCAGAAAAAAGGTCCGGCTGCCAGCACCCGCGATGCGCTTGCTCATCTGCACGCCGATTCACGCGACTTCATTTTGCACCTGGATACCGACATCATCGCACAGGAAGAATTTCCATTCGTGAATGTACCGGGAAGCGGCGGCCTCAGTTTCGAAGAGGTTCGCCTGTCGCTTCGTGAGGTCCTCAGCCAAAAAACGCTGCTCGGTTTCGACGTGGCGCAATACAACCCCGATCGCGATGGCGATGGCTCCGGAGCGCAAAAACTGGTCGATCTTTTGGTGGACGGCCTGACCGTGCGATTCGAGACGCTTACAACTCCGCCCGAACCGCTTACGAATTCACCCGCTCCCGACATTACTCAACCAAGCGCGGACAGATCAGCCGCTGACGAAACAGTCGGCGACGAATCCAATTCCTGATCCGGTTTTCTGGAGCTCTCGTGGCTCAGCATCTCGCGTCAAATCGTTCCCTATCGCAAATCTCTCCGCGCACCTCTGCGTTCTCTGCCTCTCTACGTTATCTTTTCTCGCCACTTCTTCTCGCCGTCGCAGCGGCCGCCTGCTAAGGCGGGAGCCTCTTACTTGCGCTGTTGATCCCTCTTTTGCACATACCGCATCAATCCTAGCCACGACAGCCGCAGCCCGCCATTAAAAATGTAATGATCCGCCGCATCCACGGGCAGCGTGGATTTGATTTCCGCCACAATCGCATCCACAAACGCCTTCTCCGCCTCCGTCGTTTCCATACCGCTCTCCAGAAGTTTCCGCGTCAACGCGCTCCATTCCGCCAGCCGCTCTTTGTACAACCGAATATGATCGGCAGGATTTTCAATAAATCCGAAATGAGTCAAAAAAATTCGTTCCGGCCTCCACGACGCGATCGTATCGAGCGATTGATTCCAGGTTTCCACGCTGATGTCCGGCGGCGGCGTGGCCGGCAGCAGAAAGGCCTCGCCTTGCACGCGGATTCCCGCCGTATCGCCAACAAAAGCCGTCTGCGACGCCCGATCGCAATACGTCACGTGATGCGAAGCATGTCCCGGTGTATAGAAGACTTCCAATTCCGCTCCGCCGATACGAATACGCTCGCCGCCTTGAAGTTGCTTGAGATTGCTTTCCGGCACCGGCGCACACTCGCCATACAGCGTCTGCAGATCTCCGCCGTACAGCCGGCCCGCACTCGCCAGCAATCGCGCAGGGTCGGTCATGTGCGCCAGGCCAAATTCATGCACGTACACTTTCAGATTGGGATTTTCGCGGGCCAGAGCGCCGCTCGCTCCCGCATGGTCTAAATGAATATGGGTAAGCAGGAGCGCATCGAGCGTCCGAAAATCTTGCCCACGGTCCCGCAATCCCGCGCGCAACGTTTCCAGTGTGGACTGCGGCCCGGGATCAATCAGCACGCTCGTGCCATCGGATTCCATCAACAAGGCCGCAATGGAGCGAGGTCTTCCAGTCCAATTCAAGTCGATCGGCGTAAACGTTGTCATGTTGCCAGCAGTTTACCAACTAATTCTGCAACGTTCGCGAGCCGAATTTCTCGTTGCGTGACAAGGATTTGCTTGCGGAATCTTGGCGGCTTGGCTTAGGCTATGGGGACCGCGCTTTGTCTTTTACTCTGACGTCCCGCCCTGAGAAAAATCCAAGCCAGGCGGGAAATCCGCAAGCGCCTTGTAAGACAAAGATGGAATTGCGCCGACTCCCTCTGCGCAGTTTCTATCGGGGTAAACGCGGTAATGAGTGGAAAGTCCTGCGATGAATTTATGGAGGATGTTTATGCATAAGTGGTGTGCAGCAACAGCGGTGGCAGCGCTCCTCGCGCTTCCACTTTTTGGGCAGCAGAAGGACGGTAGTGCGAATCAGCCCACAACAACCACCGCCAGCGAGGATGCTGCCGCACCGGCGCCGGCAACTGCAGTGCACGCCACGCACGGCGTTTTCGCTCTTCCCGAGGTTCCGAAGGCAACTCCATTCCCAGGCCCGCAGGCCGCTGCAAAGGCCGATAAAGATGACAGCGCGCCCGGGCGGCTGGCGCCCCGGTTTGAACTCGCCGGAGGCTACAGCTACATCAACTTCATTCCCGGCGACCCTTTTAAGAATTTCAACAACCATGGCGTCACTTTCGGGTTCACCTACGACGCGACTCGCTACCTCGGATTAACCGCGGAAATTGGTGGTTACTGGTTCGATCGGAACGTCAACGGCACCGAACTGAACGGCGGCAACATAAATACCTTCCTAATCGGACCTCGCCTGAATCTGCGGAGGTTCGATCACTTCGTGCCCTTTGCCGAAATTCTGTTCGGTGACGCGCATGGCGGGATCGAAATCACCGGCGCCAACGGCCAGAATGCGTTTGCGATGGCCGCTGGCGGAGGCATAGACGTGGTGTTCACCAAGTACTTGGCGTGGCGCTTCGCCCAAATTGATTATCTGATGACTAACTTCAGCGGCCCCAATCTTGGCGGGTCCGGCAGGCAGAATAATGTTCGCCTCGGCACTGGCATAGTCTTCCGGTTCGGCTTCCCGAATCCTCCGCCTCCTCCAAACCGTCCTCCGGTCGCGGCCTGCTCTGCGAACCCAACCTCGGTATTCGCCGGTTCTAACGACGTGGTCACCGTCCACGTGAACGCCAGCGATCCGGATAACGACACTTTGACCTACAGCTACACTGCTTCGGGCGGCGCCGTGGAAGGCACCGGTCCTGATGCGCGCTTCAATTCCGCCGGTCTCGCCGAAGGAAGCTATACGGTCACCGCGAAAGTTGACGACGGTAAAGGTGGTACGGCCACTTGCGCGGCGGACATCACCGTTGCCAAAAAACCCAATCAACCTCCGACGATCTCTTGCGCCACCGACCGCAGCCCGATCATGCCTGGCGAGCGTACTGGCATCACCGCAACCGCCAGCGATCCCGACGGCGATCCTCTGACGTACAGCTATTCCGCGACTGCCGGCCAAGTGACAGGGGAGGGTCCGAAGGCGCAGTTTGACTCCACCGGCCTCGCTCCTGGCAGCTACACCGTGAAGTGCTCGGTAAGCGACGGCCGTGGCGGCACCGCCGATGCCTCGACCAACGTCGATGTGCAACAACCGCCTCCTCCACCGCAAGCCGCCAAAGCCGGCGATTGCGGCTACAACAAAGCAGGCGCATCGCGCTTTGACAATGCCTGCAAGCGGGTTGGCGATGACGTCGCTCTGCGCCTGAACAATGATCCCAACGCCAAGCTGGTCATCGTTGGCTTCGCGGATGGTAAGGAACCCAAGGCCGCCAAGCTGGCGCAAACTCGTGCCGATCTCGCCAAGAAGTACATCGTCGAGAAGGGCGTGGATGCGTCGCGTATTTCCACCCGCACCGGCGAAGCTTCGACGGAAAAGGGACAGGAAAAGGCTAACCGTCGCGTCGACTTTGTCGTCGTGCCGGAGGGCGCAACCTACTAAGGCCGGAATGGTTTGATTTGCGAGGGCAAATCTGCCGGCAGGCCACGCGCAACGTTGTTCGTGCAGGCGTGACCTGATTATCTGGCAAAATGGTCTGCGGGCCCGGTGGAGCATTTTCCAGCGGGCCCGCTTTATTTTTGCCGATGCGTCGTTCTTGTTGATCGACGGAACTTCGCTCATCGCTCTCTTTCTGTCGCGACCGCCTGCACCTGCCATGCGCGCGAGAACCTGGCAGAAGCCAGATTCTCGCCGGTAAGCGTGCTTTCACCCACTGTAATTCCTCTTTCCCGCTGTGCGGTTCGCGTTCTTCGGCGAAGCTCTCCGCCATGAACGCGCGCTTGCCGGTAGTGGTGGGCGGTTCGCCGATTTGCGTTCGCTGGATGCGATTTTCGATTGATATAAACCAGGCAGGTTTCGCGTATAGTTAGGAGGAGAAGCACGAGCGGCGGGTTTCCCCCCGGCCTCTACCCGAAACTGAAAACTGACGGATGACCTGCTCGACGTTACATCTGGATGTGTAAGCGCGAAGCGGTTAACACTCGAAGAGGAGCATCTCTCTACCCATGCCGGCCGCGGACCTAGCATCGCTGAAAATCCACGATACCCATCGCTCCCGCGGAGGCGGCGGAAAGTTCTGGGGCTTCTTCGCGGCTGGCCTTGGCCTGCTCTTGCTCGTCGCGGGCGGGGTGTTTGCGTTGAAGAATCGCGCGCCGGTAGTAGAAGTTGCAGTGGCGCGTCCGGCGGGAGATCCGGCGCAGCAGACGCTGCTGAACGCAAGCGGCTATGTGACACCAAGACGGCGGGCAACGGTGGCGGCAAAAATCACCGGTCGCGTTACCGGCGTGTTCTTTGATGAAGGCAATCGCGTGAAGGAGGGGCAGCTGCTTGCGACCCTGGACGACGCGGACGTGAAGCGCGCGCTGGAATCATCCGTGGCCGACCGCGACTCATCAAAAGCGGCGATTCAGGATTATGAAGTGCAGCTACGGTATGCGGAAATCCAACTGCACCGTGCGGCGGAATTGAAAGCGGCAAACGTTCAAAGTCAGGACCAACTGGATAACGCGCAAACCGGGGCGGACAGCCTGCGCGCGAAAATTGCGCTAGCCAAGCAACAAGTGTCTGGGGCGAATGCAAGAATTCAGGTCGCACAGCAGGCGGTGGACAACTGCACGATCCGCGCGCCATTTGCCGGAATCATCGTTTCCAAGGATGCGCAGGTCGGTGAAATGGTGTCGCCGGTTTCGGCGGGTGGTGGATTTACGCGGACGGGCATCGCCACCATCGTTGATATGAATTCGAACGAAGTGGAAGTGGATGTGAACGAGGCTTACATCGCGCGCGTGCAGTCGGGCCAACGCGTTACTTCGACGCTGGACGCGTATCCCGATTGGCAGATTCCTTCGCATGTTCGCACCGTGATTCCCACAGCAGACCGGCAAAAGGCTACCGTGAAGGTGCGCATCTCGTTCGATAAGTTGGATCCACGGATTCTGCCGGACATGGGCGTAAAAGTTGCGTTCATGGGCGAAGACGATGCCAAGAAAAAAAGCGCGGCGAAGAATGCAGCTCCGCTGCCGACGGCGATTGTCCCAAAATCGGCGGTGCGGACCGAGAGCGGAAAATCATACGTTTTCCTTGTAAAGGATACAAAAATCGAGCGTCGGGGCGTGGCTGTCGGAAACGATCGCGGCTCGGATGTAGAGATCATGACGGGCGTGAACTCGGGCGACTCATTGGTCGCTCGCGGCCCGGACAATTTGCAGGACGGCGAAACAGTAAGAATCAACCAATAGGAGTGGCGCATGATTCGCGTGGACAATAACGGCAGTTCTTCAGCCCTGATTCAAGTGCGTGGCGTGAATAAAACATATCGTCGCGGCGGAGAAAATATTCAGGTACTGCAAGGTCTAAATCTGGATGTGGATAAGGGCGACTTCGTGGCGTTTATGGGACCGAGCGGCTCCGGCAAGACGACGCTGTTGAATTTGCTGGGCGGGCTGGACGTACCCACTTCAGGACACATCTCGGTGGATGGCGACGAAATCACCCATATGTCCGCCAGCAAGTTGACGCAGTGGCGGGCGCGGCACGTAGGCTTTATTTTTCAGATGTATAACCTGATCCCGGTGCTCACCGCGTTCCAGAACGTGGAGCTGCCGTTACTGCTGACGAAACTGTCGAAGGCACAACGCAAGCAGCACGTGGAAACCGCGCTGTCGGTCGTAGGGCTTGCTGACCGGATGAAGCATTATCCGCGGCAGCTCTCTGGAGGACAGGAGCAGCGCGTGACCATTGCGCGCGCCATCGTGTCCGATCCGACCTTTTTGCTGTGTGACGAGCCCACCGGCGACCTGGACCGCAAGAGCGCCACGGAAATTATGGAGTTGATTGAAGAGCTGGTGGCGAAGCATGGAAAGACCGTCTTGATGGTGACGCACGACCCAGTGGTCGCGGATCGCGCGCACACTACTTTGCACCTGGAAAAAGGTGTGCTGGTCGAAGGCGGAAAGCTTCCGCAGAATGCGATGGCAGGAGGTGTGGCATGAAGTACGCCAGGCTGATTCTTGCAAATCTGTTCCGCAAAAAAGTGCGGCTGATCCTGACGATCGGGTCGTTTGCCGTAGCGCTGTTTCTCTTTGCATTCCTTGCTGTAGTGAAGGACGCGTTCGGCCGCGGCGCGGACGTTGCTGGCGCAGACCGATTGGTGATCATCAACCGGACTTCCATCATCAATCCGATTCCTCTTTCCTATCGTGACAAGATCCTGCGTATTCCCGGCGTGAAAAACGTCACGCACAACAACTGGTTCGGTGGAATTTATCAGGACGAAAAGAACTTCTTTCCGCAATTCGTAATTGATCCGGAAAACCAGCGCCAGGTCTTTCCTGAACTGCTCGTACCGGACGATCAATGGAGTGCTTTTTTAAAGGATCGCCAAGGGGCAATCGTAGGTGCGCGAACGGCGGAGCGTTTTCACTGGAAAATCGGCGATCGCATTCCCATCAAGTCAATCATCGCTGACACCGGCACATGGGAATTCAATATAGACGGCATCTATCATGGCAAGCGCCCTCAGGACGATGAAACGCAATTCTGGTTTCAGTGGAACTATTTTGAAGAAAAAGTGCCAGAGCGGTTTAAGGGAAACGTGGGCTGGTACGTGCTTCGACTGAACAGTACCGATGACGCAGTTCGCGTAGCGAAAACGATTGACGAGGAATTCGCCAATTCTCCCTATGAGACGCGGACCCAGACTGAGTCCGCTTTCGCGGCAAGCTGGGTCAAGCAATTCGGCAACATTCAATTCCTGATCGTATCGATTGGTATCGTAGTGTTCTTCACGCTGCTGTTGGTCACCGGCAACACTATGGCGATATCTGTCCGGGAGAGAACCTCCGAATTGGCGGTGTTTAAAGCCATCGGATTCTCCGATCGCGCGGTCTTGTTTCTTGTGCTTGCCGAGTCGCTGGTGATCGCCCTAATCGGCGGTGTTCTAGGACTGTTACTGGCCTTGCTCGCGGTCCCGGCACTTGCCAAGGCCCTTAACGGCTTGCTTCCCACTTTGATCCTGGCACCGACGGTGCTTTTGCTCGGTCTGGTAGTCGCCATCGCCGTTGGTATCGTTAGCGGACTCCTGCCCGGCTTCAATGCCATGCGCATGCGCGTTGTAAACGCGCTGCGGAGGGTCTGACCGTGGCAATCCCGTTGATTTATAACCTGCGAAGTGTTCGCGCCCGGTGGACATCCACCATCGTCGCCGTGCTCGGTATCGCTGGCACGGTTGGCGTTTTTGTGGCCATGTTGTCGCTCGCGCATGGATTCAAGGCCACTCTGGTGGCTTCCGGTTCAGCGGACAATGCGCTGGTAATGCGTGCCGGCTCTCCCACGGAAATGATGGGAGGCGTCACCCTTGATTCGGTGAAAGTCATTGCTGACGCTCCAGGAATAGCGCGCAACGCCAATGGTCCGCTGCTGACGCAAGAGGTGGTCGGAGTCATTCCCATTCCGCTGATCAGCACCGGAACCGACGCCAACGTGCAGGTGCGCGGTGTCTCTTCCAACGTTCTGGATATCCGAAAATTCACCAAGATCGCTCAGGGCAGGATGTTTGCTCCCGGTGTTTCCGAACTGATTGTTGGCAAGAATGCTTCGAGGACCTACTCCGGCCTGACACTCAACAATGTGGTGAATTTTGCCGGAGGCCGCTGGACGGTGGTTGGGATCTTTGACGCTGGCGGCTCGGCGTTCGACTCCGAAGTATGGTGTGATTCGCACGTGCTGAACGAAATTCTCAAGCGGCCGGCGAATATCTTCCAGTCCGTAACCGTCCATCTGCAATCGCCGGATTCGTTTCAGACGCTTAAGGATTCGCTGACGACCGACCCTCGGCTGAACGTGGATGTGACCCGCGAAATCGATTATTACGCCAAGCAATCTACTACCATGACGAAACTCATTACTGTGCTCGGCGGCCTGGTTGCGGCAATTATGGCGATCGGCGCTGTGTTCGGAGCTCTGAACACCATGTATTCGGCGGTATCCGAGCGCGGGCGAGAAATCGCTACCATGCGGGCAGTCGGTTTCCGAGGTACCTCGGTGGTATTTTCGTTCCTGCTGGAGGCGCTGCTGATCGCCTTTATCGGCGGTCTGCTCGGTTGTGTGGCCGTTTTGCCGCTGAACGGGTTCACGACAAGCACCATGAACTTCCAGACCTTTTCAAACCTGGCATTCGCTTTCAAGATCACGCCAGCGCTTCTGATGGAAGGCGTTATCTTTGCCTTGGTGATGGGAGTTGTTGGTGGTTTGTTGCCGGCTGTCCGGGCGGCGGCGATGCCGGTCGCGACGGCTCTGCGTTCTCTGTGACATCCTCCCCTCCCTGAAGGAGGAGCTTCTCAAGCAACAGGGGCTAACTGCCCGGCTGTATCCCCGCCCTGAAGGGCGAGGTTTTACGCCCCCCCCGGATAACCGCTGTCTACGAGCTTAAAAAATCAAGCCGATTTCGGCAAAACCGGGATGACCTAGCTAAGCTAGGCGGAAAAGAAACAGAGCCAATCGCTTGCTCAGGGCGACCGGCTCTGTTTTCCTGATTCTGTTGTAACTTGTCACCGGCAGGCTGCAGGAGTACAGCCCGCCGGTGGCTTCTCCCTTACTAACAAATCCGAGACCTTAAATGTTACCGGGCAGTGGCTGAACCGGCGCGCCGAACTGCGCGCTTGGCCACTTCTTCCGCTCCACCGATCGTGGCCATAGCGCTGCTGCGGGCCAAAGCTTCCATCGAATTTACCCCGCGCTTGACGGTCAACACTGCTGGATGCTCACTGCTTGCCAGGCTCTCGACGGCAAATGCCCAGCCCTGGTGAAGCATATAGAGGGCACCCAACACCAAGGCGACAGCGCCGAATCCCAGAACGAACAGGGCAAATGCCGCCAGAAGTTCCCGCACGAAATAAAGCTGCATTGCCAAAACGACTCCCAGGAACCACCACATCCATTTGCGGTTGCTGTCCTTGGTCTTCATCTGTCCTCTATTCTTGGGCCCGATGGTCGCTTTTCGGGGCTGGTTCTTTGTTGCGCCTATGCCCGATGGTTAGATGCGGGAACTGCACCAACGTTCGGTCCCGTTCCCTTTACCTGTACCATTAGACAGCAGGTCGGAAGCCGCGGCTATGGTACAGACGGCACATTTTGGGGGTCAAACGAGTCTCCTAGTACCCAGGCGTTTCATTTTGATTCATCGTAACTACATAAAAATACAATAGTTAGTCGCGACCAAATCAAAGGCTTGTACTTTACCAGGGCTTCGCTGTACTTCCTGTGGAAAACCCTGTCCGTTCGTACAGGTTTGGACACACAAATCGGGAACCGAGGAGGGCGCAAACGCGACATTTTTGCCTACTTTTCGTCTAGGCGCGTCGCGAATTGGAGCGGCTTCCGGTCTCCAATTGGGGTTGTGCGCTCCTAATCCCTGTGCTCTAATCTCGCCAGTTTCTACCGGTATGGGTATCCTCATATTTATTGCGATTGCGGCCTGTATCGCAGGGCCAATCCTGGCAATCATGGCCTTGGTCGCGGTGCGTCGCATCGAAGGTGAATCGCTACATCTCCAGATCCCTCAACTGACGTCACGCATTTACACAATTGAGAAGCGGATACTGGCGCTCGAACTTGCAATAGGTCGAGGTGCCACGACTGAAGGTGCGGCGGACGCCGTCAAGCCGGGGACCATCCCGCGTCAGGAAAACCTGGCCGATACAGTCCGAGTCAAGGGTCCGCTGTCTGTTCCGGCGGGAGCCGAAACGACGGCGCCACCGCCCGCGCCGGTCACCAGGGGGCACGCCACCGTTGTGCCAGAAACATTGCCGGCGCTGCAGGCGGCGGGCACCTCCTCCAGCCCTGTAATTGGCGCTGCTTATGATGCGAAGAGTGGGGCTCCAGTCGATCTGGAAAATCGCATCGCCGGAAACTGGTTCAACCGGATCGGGATCGTCGCGATATTGATTGCGATCTCCTCCGGCCTGAAGTGGGCGTTTGACAACAACGTGATCGGACCCTCTGGACGCGTTGCAATCGGGGTGTTGCTAGGCGCCTTGATGCTGCCCTGGAGCCAGTGGCTGCTCGCAAAGGGTTACAGTTATTTTTCCGAAGGCATCGCTGGACTGGGCGAGGCAACGCTGTTTCTTTCGGTGTGGGCGGGCTGCCAATACTACACGCTGTACAGCCGGGACGTCGGCTTTGCGGCCATGATCGTAATTACTGCCGTGATGGCAGCGGTGGCCATCGGACGCAATTCACAACGCATCGCGGTGCTGTCGCTGCTGGGCGGGTTATTGACGCCCATTCTGGCCAGCAGCGGAAAGGATCAGCAGGTCGTCCTATTTGGCTACCTTATCTTGCTGGGAGCTGGCGCGCTGGCGATGGCGTCGAAAAAAGACTGGAAATCGCTGGCGCCAATGGCGTTTATCGGAACGCAGATTTATTTCTGGGGATGGTACGGAGAATTCTTTCACCGCACTTCGCCGCTGGAACGAACCGTAGTATTCGCCACACTGTTCTTCTTTTTGTATGCCGCATTACCGATCGCCAAAGCCGTGCGCGCGCTTGGTCCCGCAGAGCTCGATATTGCCATGGTCCTGCTGAACGCTTTCGCGTACTCCGGCGCGCTCTTTATTTTGCTGTGGCCTGCTGACAAGTGGCCGCTGACGCTGCTGTTTCTTGCTCTCGCAGCCGGGCACGTTGCCATCGCGCGGCTGATTCCAGCGGGTTCTGATAATCCATCGGCGATGGCTCGATTGTTGTATGCAGGACTGGCGCTGACATTCTTGACGCTGGCTGTTCCGATTCGCCTGGAAGGAAAATGGATCACGCTTAGTTTCTCCGTGGAAGGCGCGATTCTGGTGTGGACGGGATTCCGCGCTGCCAGCAATTTCCTTCGGCAGTCTGGCTACATCCTGCTGGGGATTTCCGCGCTTAGACTGCTGATCTTGCCTCCAGAGGGCGGACAGTTTCTTTTGAATGCCCGCTTCGCGGCCTACCTGGTGATGATTGCCTGCTTTGGCGTGGCGTTGTGGGCAGCGCAAACGCACCAGCGGGATATCGATGCGCCAGAACGTACCGAGATGGGTGTTTTTGCCGTCGCGATCAATGTGTACGCGTTAATTGCGTTGTCCTGGGAATTCTGGGATTACTTTGGAAAAGCCGGCACCGGCATGGATATCGCGTTGGCGCAACATGTTGCGCTGTCTGTTTTGTGGACGTTGTATGCCACGGTGCTCCTATTTTTGGGTGTACAGAACAAGTCGGCGCTGCTGCGCTGGCAGAGCCTGAGTTTGTTCGGCCTGGTGGTGGGCAAAGTATTTTTGTATGACCTCTCGTTTCTGGATAGAGGCTACCGAATCTTGTCTTTCTTTGTTCTGGGCGCGGTGCTGCTGGGAGTTTCTTTTTCCTACACGCGGAAAGTGGCACGCGAGCGCGGGAATTTATGATGCGGCGAATCATATCGTCAGTGCTATTGACCAGCGTCATCGGCTTCCTAACGCTATCGGCTGAGCTGCCCGACAAATGGCGCTCCTGGCGCTATTCGCGTGCGCTGCAAACGTCACAGACAGACGTTGACGGCCCGGCAGAAGTGCTCCTGCCCTGGGAAATGTACGCCCACTGCCGGCCAGACTGTGAAGACGTGCGGATCGTGAATTCCAGCGGCGAAGGTGTATCTTACGTCGCGGAGGGGAGACCTGTGCCGAGGAATGCGGAAGCGCACGCGGCACGCGTCATCGAGAACAGTTTCGTCAGAGGCCAATACACGCAAGTCATCGGCGATCTCGGCCAGGCCCATCCTAACTACGATCGCGTAAAGCTGGAGACGAACCGGCCGGACTTCATCGTCTGGGCGGAAGTGGCGCTGAGCGACGACGCGAAAACGTGGCGCGTGGTGGAGGCGCACGCGCCGATCGCGCGGTTTCGTTCGCGCGCGGTGGATGGAACGCAGACCATTCCTTTTCAGGGACTGAGTTCGCGTTACATTCGTGTGCGCATCGCTGATCCATCCGCGCAATTTCCGGTGAGCGGAATCAGCGTCTTGCACGAGGAATCGCCCCAGGCAGCCCAGACTAGAGAAGTTGCGGTGGCGTTTAGCCAGGAAAAATCGACTGATCCCACGGAAAGTAGTTGGAGAACGACGCTTGGATCGTTGAATCAACCGATCTCAGAGTTGGAGATTGCAACTGATACTCCTGAATTTTATCGCGCCGTCCGCATCAGCGGAAGCAGTGATGGTCAGGAATGGTCGTATTGGGGCTCCGGCGTGGTCTACCGCTATCCGCAAGGCAAGCAGATGAGAGAGCTGCTTCGCATCGATTTTCCCGAGGCCACAGGGAACAAATTGCTGCGAGTGGAAGTCATCAATGGCAACGATGAGGCCCTCGCGAATCTGCATCTGGCGCTGATGGCGGTTCCGCGCACGCTGGCATTTAAGCAGGTCGCGGGACAACGATACCGGCTGATCTACGGCAACGAGAAAGCGCTGAGACCACAATACGATCTGGGACACTATCTCGATTCCGGACCGACCAAACCCGTTTACAGAATTCTGGCTCTCGGGCCGGAATCGGAAACTGCCAATTACAGGGATCCGCGACCATTCACGGAGCGGCATCCGGAACTGCTGTGGAGCGCGCTGGGAGCGGCCATATTATTGATCGGATTGACAGCGATCAAAGCGCTGAGTTCCACCAGCAATCCTGTGCCACGCACTTAGCAGCTGGAAGGAAATCGTTCAGGATTTGAAGCGGGGAAAAAAAACGGTTTCAATTGCCTTTTAGGGCGTAGCCCACATCGAAGGGCAGTTTGCCATCCACGCGCAGAACTTTTACTGAACTGTTGATGGAATAGACGTCCACGATCCCAACCGCTCCCGGAGTCGTATCCACGGCATGCAACAAATCATCGTCCGAATCGACAACTATCACCGTCAGGCGTGTTTCGTTCAACTTGGCGATGGCGATTCTGGCTTCCGAAGCGCCGCCGCCGAAGAGCTTCTGCAACGCGACGCGCATTTCCGGCAGATCAGGATTTTTCAACACCATCACGAAGTTCTTTCCATCCGGCCAGGCTTTCGCAGAACCTTTACAGTATTTGACCAGCTCCGCGAGCGGCACGTCGGCGAGTTTGCTGCCCGCCGATGCCACTACCGCCATATTCTTGATTGCTGGAACTGCAGGCGTGCAGACAACGGCGAACAAGATCGCGGTGCATGCAAAGCGCAATGATTTTAGCGAAGACAGTTTGAACATACCCACGTCACCTTTCGAGCAGGCTCCTTGCAGTATCGGCGGCTGCGGCGGCAGCAGCAAGTATCCAGTAGGAACAAATCAAATGTGTTGCCAATAAATTACTCCGGGTAACCAGGCAGCACACCTGTACCAGCGGCCAGTTACGAGGGCGCGCGCGGAGCGATAGTTTTACCTTGCAAGAAAATTCAGGCGCAGCCCGCGCGTCGGCGTAAATTGCCGTGGAGTAC
>WNFR01000701.1_pt1 | contig 21618 bp, 19 predicted proteins | sample 5400221 | NCBI WGS metagenome assembly WNFR01 (sample SAMN13153357, study PRJNA577476) | soil metagenome | isolation source: 40 cm soil under Madrone tree | place: USA:California | collected 2016-06-14 | reverse complement strand
CCTTTGCGGCCACGCGCGCGGCGGCACAGCAGCGCCCGCTCTCGCCGCCCAGGCAGCCACCGGTGCCGCTCACCGCCGAAGATCAGGAACGAGCTCTCATTGAAGAACTCAACAAGAAAAAAGCTGAGGACGCAGCGGCCGCTCCACGAGCGGTGCAGATCAAGGTCCCGGCTATTCTTGCGGGGCATCATATCTCTTCTGGCAACGCCGCCATCGATGCGCTGGTGGCGGAAGCCGCCGCACAAAATGGGCTGGATCCATGCCTGATCCTCTCGATCATGCGGGCTGAGTCAGCATTCAATCGATCGGCAGTTTCGGTGAAGGGCGCCTCGGGGTTGATGCAGTTGATGCCGGCAACAGCATCCAGATTCGGCGTGAAGAACATTTTCGATCCGCGTGAAAACGTATTGGGCGGGTCACGGTACCTGCGATGGTTGCTGGATCGGTTTAGCGGTGACGTGAGGCTCGCGATTGCCGGTTACAACGCCGGCGAGGGATCGGTCGAGTTTTATGGATATCGGATACCGCCGTTCCTTGAAACTCAGAACTACGTTCGGACGATCTATGCCCGCTACAGCACGATACATCTCGGGTCACAGCCTCCGGCGCCGGTAGTGGAAGCAGCAAAGCCGCAACAACCCGGCGAGAAGAATCCCACCTACAATCAGATTATCCGATTTACTTCATCCAGCGGCGACGCCGCGAAGTAGTTTCTTAGACTTTCGGACACGCATGTAGGGGCGGCTCTCCGTGGCCGCCCCTCTTTGCCATATACGATGTATCGACAACCAAACAGGGGCGGCCACGGAGGGCCGCCCCTACATGTGTCCGGTTTACTCGATGTGAATGCGCTCACCAGTTGCCACCGCTCGATAGCATGCATCTACAAGCTCAACCGATTTGAAGCCATCCAATGCGGTAACTTGCGGCGGCCCTCCATTCACGATTGAATCCACGAATGCGCGATCCTCCTGGGCGTATCCCCACTTTTCTTCCTTCGCGAGCTGTTGCATCGATCGCGTCCCGTAAGTTCCATCCAGTCCCTCGCTGTACGCGATGCTCTCCATCTCACGAGTCGTTATCGTAGCGTGATGACAGAACACTTCGACGCGCTCGAATGGGAACAGCCAGCTCGAATCAGCCGAAGATGCCAGCGTCGCGTGCATTCCGCTGGCAAACCGCAGCAGCACCGAGAAGTCGTCGGTCTCCAGATACTCGTGTTGCGTTCCGATGGCGTCGAGGGTGCTGATCTCGCCAAACAGAAAACGCATCATGTCGAACATGTGAATAGGTGTTTCATACAAGAACCCGCCGGTGATCGTGGGATCGCCGACCCAGCCGGGATTGATCAACTCGCCGCGATTCATCTTTACGTGAGCCGAATGAGCGGGCCCTGATTCGCTGAGCATCTGTTTGAGCGTCGCATATACCGGAGCGAATCTTCGGTTGTGTCCGACTTGAAACACGGCGCCGGTTCGCGAAGCCGCATCAAATACCGCGCGCGCATCCTCAATCGAAGTCGCCATCGGCTTCTCGCAGAATACATTCTTGCCAGCCTGGATAGCATCAATCGCGATCGCGGTGTGTTGAGTGTTTGGAGTGGTTACGTACAGAGCGTCCACGACGTCGATCAGTTCATCGACGCTGTCTACCGCGGTTGCGCCGATGGAATGCGCGAGCTTCTCCGCGCGTTCAACTGCTACATCGTGCACCGTTGTTACGCTTACGCGTTCGTCTCGCGCGAGCAGCGCCGCATGAAGTCCACCAACATAGCCCGCGCCGATTATCCCAACCCTCAGCTTTTCCATTGTTTTCTTATTTATTCCAATCGCCTCACGGATTGACCCAGGACTTGTGTCACCGCCATGCACGCATCACGCGCGAGCTGAAACGGATCCAGCTCCCAATATTCGGGTCTGAAGATTTCAACGCTTGCCACTCGATCGTAAGCGATGCGCCGGAGTGCGCCGACGATTCCCGTCAGCGGGAGAATGCCAAGCCCTGGCAGCAAGCGGTGCCGATCCTCGAGCTGTTCACGCGGTAGATCTTCCGCATCATTGATGTGAAAGATAAAGAGCCGCGCGGCATCAAGGGCATCGATCGACTCAACAGTCGAGCCGCCGGCGTAGAAGTGAAAGCTATCGATCACCAGGCCTACATTGTCACGCGCGGTTTTGCGCACGATTTCATCGGCAAGCGCTAACGTCTGAACGCTACAATCAGGTTGTCCCAGGAATTCGAAAGCGAGACCCACACCGTGCGCTTCGGCAATAGTGGCGATTTCGTTAAGAGTCTTCACGGACTCATTGATGATGTCTTCTCGATTTATGTCCAGAGGCAGGCGGCCGGGTACGACAACTACGTAAGGGCAATTGACCTCGGCTGCAATGCGGCAAATCTCTTCGCATTCGGTACGTAACCGCGCGCTACCTTCATCGTCTCGGAAGGTAATGTGCTCGACGGAATTGATGCTGTAAGGCTCGATGGAATTCTCGTGGAACATGCGCTTGAGATCAGAGGTTGTGTTGGATCGAAGATAGGACTTGAGCTTTGCGGACCATATCTCGAGGCAATCGAACCCGGCCGCGCTGGCAGCTCTGATGTCCGTCGCCAAATCGGCCTTCATCGTCGTCGCGCCGTTTAATGCCAGCTTCATAAGCCAGAACCTCCTTTGAATTGCCGATTGGCGATTTCCGATTGCCGATTTACCGAGCCGTGAAGTTTCGTCAGGTGACACTGATTTGAGCCGATAATCGGCAATTGGAAATCGGCAATCGGCAATCTGGAATCAGATCCTCTCTCCAGTGGTTGAATCGAAGAAGTCAATTCGCTCCATCTGGAACTTCACGAACACTGTGCTCTCGAATTCCGCTCGAAAGTCCGCGACTGCGCGAGCGATTATTTTCTGGCCGCCCATTCGCAGGAACACAAATGTTTCATTGCCCATCAACTCGGTCACATGAACGGTCGCGGTAAGCCAGCCCGCGTGTTCTGCAGTTGATACCTCGAGATGCTCGGGCCGGATGCCGAGCGTGACGAGATCGCGGCCGCTCAACCTTGCCAGATGAGACTCGTCGAGGTCCAGTGTGAGGCCGTCGCTCACGAACCTGCGCGCTTCGTTGTCCACTCGCCCGTCAATGAAATTCATGCTCGGGCTGCCGACAAACTCCGCGACAAAGCGATTAGCAGGTTGGTTGTAGATATTCATCGGCGTGTCGAATTGTTGAAGCTTGCCTTTGCGCATCACCGCAACGCGATGAGCGAGCGTCATAGCTTCAGCCTGATCGTGTGTGACATAAATAGTTGTCGTGCCGAGTTTGTGCTGAAGGCGTTTCAACTCGCCGCGCATCTGAACGCGCAGTTTGGCATCGAGGTTTGAAAGCGGCTCGTCCATAAGGTAGACGCGCGGCTCGCGAATGATCGCGCGAGCAAGCGCGACGCGCTGGCGTTCGCCGCCCGACAACTCGCGCGGCCTTCGCTGGACGAGCGCGCCGATCTCGAGCATCTCCGCTACTCGATTGACGCGGCGATCAATTTCGCCTCGTTCGATCTTTCGGACTCGCAGCGGATAAGCGATGTTCTGGGCGATAGTCATATGCGGATAGAGCGCGTAGTTTTGAAATACCATCGCGATATCACGATTCTGAGTCGGAATATCATTCACGCGGTCTTCGCCTATGAAGATATCGCCCGAAGTCGCGTCTTCCAGACCGGCGAGCATTCGGAGAGTAGTGGTCTTGCCACAGCCGGACGGCCCGAGGAGGACTACAAACTCGCCGTCGTCCGATGCGAGATTCAATTGATCGACCACCGCCGACTTGCCGAAGGTCTTTGATACGTTGTCGAATCTAACGTTCATAACACCTAAACCAGATTGATGGTGAAGATTAACTTTCACGTCAAGCCGTCGCACAATAGCAGGTTGGGAAGGGTGGCTTGCCCCCGCTCTTTCTTAGCCCTTTTGACGGAAGACGGGAGCGGGGGCAAGCCACCCTTCCCAACCTGTTATCGGTGCGACGGCTTGGCATCAGTTCTCATCCATCACGCATCACGTTTCATTTTCCTCATCCCTTTACCGCGCCGAGGGACAATCCTCGAACCAGATAACGCTGGACCGCCATCGCGAATGCCAGGATCGGGATCATCGCAACGACTCCCGCCGCGCTCATCACTCCCCACTTGATTTCGTATTGAGTAACGCGGCCGGCGATGCCAACCGGCAAGGTCATCGAAGCGTCGGTCTGTGTCAACACCAGCGCAAGCAGGAACTCGTTCCACGACACGATCAGGCAGAAAACGGCTGTGGCAGCCAGTCCTGGGGTGACCAGAGGAAGAATCACCCTCACCAACGCCCCCAGCCTCGAGTCGCCATCAACCATCGCGGCTTCTTCCAATTCTCGAGGGAGTTCGCGAAAAAAGCCTCTCATCATCCAAACCACGAATGGGAGATTCAGCGCGGTGTAAACGATAACGAGCGATGCGATCGTGTTGAGCAAACGAAGATCGCGCATCATCAGAAACAGAGGAACCGCAGTCACGATCGGCGGAAACATACGAGTCGACAGAATCCACAACGATAAGCGCTGATCGAGTTTGCCGCGCAGCTTGAAGCGCGCGAGCCCGTACGCGGCCAGTGTGCCAAGGATCACCGCACAGATTGTCGAGAGCCCGGCGACCGTCAGGCTTGTCGTCAGGTACTTCGCAAATGACCGGGTGAAGAACGCGTCGTAGTAGTGCGCCAGTGTCGGCGTAAATGCTAACCATCGCGGCGGAGACGCGAACTGATCAACCTCGCTCTTGAGCGAGATGGTCACCATCCAGTAGACCGGCGCAATCGCCGCAAGAACTGCCGCGCTGAGCAGAATGTACTTCAAGGCTCGCGAGATCTTCGAGCGTGGCATGGCACGCCGCCGATTTGAAATGCCGCTCAAGCCGTCTCCTGTTTCTGCAGCAGCCGGATATAGCCGGCGCTGATGAAATTCGTAAATAACAACAGCACAAACGACATCGCCGCGGCGTATCCAAAATCAGAAAAGCGAAACGCCGTTCGATAGATGTAGAGGCTCACCGTTTCAGTCGAGAATCCCGGCCCGCCTTCAGTGAGGATAAAGATCTGATCGAACACGCGGAGCAGATCCATCGTGCGAAGCAGCAACGCGATCAGAATCGCGGGCTTCAGCAGCGGAAGCGTGACGTGACAAAAGGTCTGCCAGGCGCTCGAACCGTCGACGATCGCCGCTTCATAGGGCTCCTGAGGAATCGCCTGCAACCCGGCCAACAGCACCAGAAACATGAATGGGGTCCACTGCCAGATATCAACGGCAATGACCGACCCCAGCGCCAGTATCGGTGACGCTGTCCACGTCAATGATTCGGTGTTTACCCCGGCGCCCTTGAGCGTGCCGTTAACCGCGCCGAAATCCGGGTTGAGCATCAGCCGCCAGACTACTCCGACGACAACCGGGGGCAGCATCATCGGTATGAGCAACGCGCTTCGAAACAAAGATCTTCCTCGCAGCGGGCGGTCGAGCATGATTGCGAGACCAAGCCCCAACAGGAATTCAAATGTGAGCGCGACTACCGCATAGATAAAAGTGTGCGCGAGCGCTTCGAGGAAGAACTTATCACTCGCGAGCCGGGCGAAGTTTGAAAGACTCCAGCGCGCGGCTTCACCCGAGCCGGTTTGGAGACTGATCCTGACTGAGTAGACGAGAGGATAGATTGAAAGCGCGACCAGCACCGCTACGGCCGGCGCGATCAGCAGGTACGGCAGTGGGGTCTCGCGACCTCGCCGCGAAACGCTATTACTCTTTTTCTCTCGAATCATCGGGGGGAGTATTCTTCTCGACTGATCGCGTAGTACCTCACATTGGTCTCGTAGAACCGCGCATCCCTCACGTATCGCAAGCCGATCTTTTCAATCACACGACACGACGCAACGTTCTCAGGCTGCACAACTGCGACGATGCGATCGAGGGCGAGTTCTTCAAACCCGAATCGCAAGCTCGCCCTCGCCGCTTCCGTAGCCAGACCCAATCCCCAGAAGCGCTTTGCAAGACGATATCCGACTTCGATCTCCGAGGTATTATCGAGATGCTGCAAACCACAAAAGCCTGCAAACTCAGAGCTGGGTTTCGTAGTCACCGCGAACGGGCCAAATCCGCAGTCGTTCCAGTGCTTGATCAGCGCATTGAATCGATTCTCAGCGCGCTCTCTAGACTGAGGCTCGCCGTTGCCGATGAACCTCATCACGTCCGGGTCGGCGCAAAGCAACGCGAATTCATCCAGATCGTCGAACGCGAAGCGCCGCAAGAGTAATCTGTCGGTCTCGATGGTTTTCATCGCGCAGCTTTGATTCATGTAGGGGCGGCCACGAGGGCCGCCCCAGATCGCCTGAACAAACCGGGCTGCCGGTCAAAGAATCTGGGGTGGCCACGGAGGGCCGCCCCTACATGAATTATCCGGAGAGTTACCTGGAGTTTCGCTCGACTATCTTTCCGATCTCCGCGTTCGCCTGACTCATCGCCTCTTCGGCCGTCAACTCGCCGCTGTTCGCTCGCGAGATGAATATTCCAAACACGTTCTCGATTTCATTCCACTGAGGCGTGCGAGGACGCGGCCTCGACCTCTCGAGGGATCGTAGCTGCGCCGGATAAGCCGGGAACTTCGCGAGCAACTCCGGGTCAGTGAACACCGACCGGCGCGTCGGCGGATTGCCCGCGAGCGCCGACTTCGTCATTTGCTCAGCGGCCGTTGCCCACAACAAAAAGTCGAACGCAGCTTGCACCTTTTGAGAGGCTCGCGGAATCGCAATCAACCAATTGCCGATCTCGGCCCGGCCTTCAGCTTTTTCGCCGGGCATCACCGCGAAGTTCATTTTGCCGGCTACTTTCGATTTCCCGGGATCGCTGAACGCACCGATCCACGCGGGCCAGTTGATTGACATCGCCGCGGTTCCCTGGAGGAGGTGCGCCGAAACTTCGCTAGCGTTGAAACTTGCGTAACCGCTCGGCGTGTACTTGCCTAGCTCGAGCATGAACTTCAGCGCATCGACTCCTTCCTTTGTATTCACCGCGGGCTTGCCGTCTCCGTCGAACATCTCCGCGCCGAATGACCAGAAGATCGGCATGAAGTCAGTCACCGCGGAGTTGCCCCGAGCGGCGCGCATTACGTAACCATACACACGGCCTCCCGAAGGTGAGCCGGTCCGTTCGCGCTCGTCGATTGTCTTCGCGGCGGCCAGGACATCGTCCCAGCTCGCCGGCTCTTTCAGGTTGTGCTCATCAAATAAATCCTTGCGGTAGAAAAACAACTGCGAGTTCCCTACATAAGGCAACGCGAATGTCGCGCCCGTTTCGTAAGGATGTTTGCATAGTGCGATCGATGAGCGGATGAAGTCGTTGTCAGCGCCAGCCTGGCCGTGAATTTGAAAGAGCGGGGTCAGATCGGTTAGAAGTTGGTTGGCCGCGAATCGCGGAAACCACGGATCATCCAGCATTATCAAGTCGTAGGCGCCGGTGGCCGCGGTGAGGTCGATCAGCTCTTTCTCGAAGAGATTGTCATAAGGAAACTCCGCTATGTTGACTCGCACGCCGGTACTGGCTTCGTAGTCGCGAGCAGCTTGCTTGAGCGCGTCTCCTTCAACGCCCGAAACGACCGCAAGCGAGAGTTGGTTTGATCCGGTGTTCGAACTTCTGCAACCGAACAAGGAAAATGCGGCGCAGAGAATCAACGCCGCGACCAATATCACCTTCAGATTAGCGTATGTGCAATTACTTTTCATAAGAGCCTGAGGGTTCACTTCCTGCGCCTTGCTCGACGTGCTTTGGGATTCGGATTCGAATCGTCAGCCGGCTTATCGGCTATCGCAACCGATGCCGGACGCGCGCCGCTGATGATGTCGACAAAAGCGCGCAGCCTGGTGACAAAGTCTCCGATCTGCGGCTTTGCTTCCTGAGTTGTAGTCTTCTTCATTCCGGACGGAACATCGAATTGCGCACGATCGGGATTGAGTTGAAGGTCGCGCGCTTCTACGATCACCCGAGTCCTGGCGCCGGCCTGCGGCGTGGTGTTGAAATCCGATCGAAGCGGCAACCCGGTCTCTGAGTCAACGAAGATTGCACCGTTGTTTTCAGTTGAGTCATCGGTCGCGGAAGCAAGCCGATACTTGATAACCGCGCGTCCATTGAGCGGTTCGGCGTCGGCTTTCTCAAAGTGCATCCGGGGCTTTAGACGTTCAGCGATCGCGCCGGGGCTAAGCGCGGTCATCGCAAAGGGTAGCTGGTCCGCGGTAAGTTCCGTGTATTGCTTGTGGTCGAACAGCACCAGATACTTCAGCCCGGACTTCTCCAGATAGGCGACCTGCCCGAGAGGCGCGGGAAAGTTGAACGCCCAGCGGCGATCCGCTCCCAACTTGGCGAACCCAAACTGCTGAGTCGCCATGGACGCAGGCGCGTCGCCGGCAATGTCCTGGGCACTAATCGTGATCGCCGCACCGTAGCGCTCGGGTTCCCTGATGTCGACACCGGACGGCTCACCGCTCGCGGACTTCGATTCAGCATTCGCATTTCCGTTGGCGTTTTGATTCGCGGGCGCTGAAGAGTTGGCATTCCTTGGACGCGATGAGCTCGTGCACCCAAAGGTGGACCATATCACAAGGAGCAAAAATGCTGTGAGAGACCGTCTATACGGGCAATAGAAATATGCAGCATTCAAGATCGACTCAAGCTGTTCTGTGCAAGACGCTGATGAAGGCATTCGCTCATCCCTAAGCAGTCGCCAGCAATGCTACTTTGCGAATGCCACTCAAGCAAGCGCCAGCCTTGATTTCGTCGGTGTGCAACGAATGATCGCGGTGAGAAAACGGTAGTGTTCTGATTCTGTTGCTGAATAGCCTTCGCGTGCTTTGCCGTCCTTTGCGACTTTGCGTTGAGTATTGGGGGGCCTTACTCCTTCAATACCCAGCGCAAAGGAGCGCAAAGCACGCGAAGGACCGGCCACACGTTACAAGTCAGCAACCCAATAACCGAACACTACGGAGAAAACTATTGTGTGTATTTCATTTTGCGATATCCTACGGTGGAAGCAGCCTCGCAACTTTCGGCTGCTCTCATGCCTGCCCCTGATCGTTCTAATCAAAAGGGAAAGTAACACTCCCCCATTTACCACCAGCAAACAAGGTCCGACAAACTTCAGTTTGTCGGGGCCTCGAAATAAAAAACGACAAGCTGAAGTTTGTCGGACACACTGAGGTTAAGGGCATGTCGCAACACATATTATCAAGATTGAATTGGCGTCGAATTACGTTGTGCGCGCTCGTGATGGCAATAGCGCTGCCGGCGCACAATCGTATCCTGGTTTCACGCGCGGATTCGTTTGGCGCACGAACTGGCATCACTCGCACTTCGGGACTCATCACCGGCGCTCCCGCGACATCGGCGTCCGTCACTTATGAAAGCGCAGGAATCGCCGGATGCCGCGAGCCCGGGCCCGAAGAATCCGAAGCCATCGCGCGACGGGACCTGACACAGCAACTGCAAGTCATCAGCACGCCTCAGCTTCAGAGCGAGGGCGGGTTGCAGATCACGTTGCGAGCTACGCCCGCACTCGAAGCAAACCCTGCCGCGAAAGCCGCGTTCGTGCGAGCCGCGGATGCGTGGGCGTCAAGAGTTCAAACGCCAACGATGATAAACATCGACATCGATTTCGCTCCGACCTGGTTCGGCGAAACATTTCCGGACGGAATCATTGGTATCACCAACCCGCAGATGCTCGTCGGATTCGAACAGTACTTTAATGTGTTGTCTCAGTTGATAGACTCTACGACCGATCCTCATGAAGGCTCGCTTTACTGGAGCCTGCCGCAGGCGCCCGTGCCGACGGACCTGGGCGAGACGGTCGACGTGCTTGCGCCTTCGGCGGTCTATCGCACACTAGGGATGATCAATCTGGACCCGAACTATGACCCGCAAGCCTTTGGTCCGCCGCCGGCGATCGGCTTCAATTCGAACGTTAGTTTTGACTTCGATCCAAGCGACGGTATCGATGCCGGCAAATACGATTTCGAGGGAATGGTTTCGCATGAGATAGGACACATTCTGGGGTTCGTGTCAGCCGTCGGCCAGCGTGAGCTCAATCCGAAGTGCGACCTCGCGGTAACAGTTTGGGACTTGTTCAGGCTTCGGCCCGGCGCGTCGATGGGTACGCTTGCTACCGCGGATCGAATACTGTCATCGGGCGGCGCGCAGGTTTTCTTCGAAGGCAACTCAGAGCTGCAGTTGTCGACGGGGCGGCCGGACAACCTTGGACTGGACGGCATGCAGCCGAGTCATTGGCGGGATGATTCAATAGTGGGAGCACGAATCGGCCTAATGGACCCGACGTTCTTGCCAGGGGTGCGTACGACGCTGACTCTCAATGATCTGGCGGCGCTGGATCTCTTCGGCTACACGTTGAAGCAGTTCGGCAATAATCGCCCGACGGTAGGCGCGCTCATCGCGGATTTGAACGGCGACGTTCTGACGCTCACCGGTGCGGGAACCGACGCTGATGGCGATGTCGTGCAGGCGCAAGCGACGTTTCTCGATCAGAAGGGACGCACGCTGGCACAAACCGCTCCGTTCTCTACAGATTTTGGAATTGTCTCCAAGCTCAATATCAATGTGAGATTCACCGGGATGGGCGGACAGCCCGAAGCAACGCAGATAAGTTACGTGTTGATCGACAGCCGCGGCAATCGAAGCGTGGCGGCGGTCGCGGACTTCAGCGGCGGAGATCCGGGCGCGCCAAAGGTGACAGACGCTTCTTACGACAAAGGCACGCTGGTCGTAAAAGGCAAGCGATTGACTGGCGATTCACAGGTGGAAATAAACGGCGTCGTCGTTGCTCCGCCGGCCGGCGTCTTCGTTCCAGCTTCGGGTAAGAAGCTGACAATCACGGCGCCGATCACATCACTGAACCTGCACGCCGGACCGAACCGCGTGCGAGTGATCAGCGGCGGCTTGCGATCGAGCCTGTTGATCGCGTCTCTCTAGTAGTCGGAAAACGTTAGCGAAGCATGTAGGGGCGGCTCTCCGTGGCCGCCCCTCTTTACGTACGGCGCTGTTTGGACACAAGAGGGGCGGCCACGGAGACCCGCCCCTACATGCTGAACGCCATTTAGACTGAAGTCTGTGCTACTTCAGTGACGGTTCTCACCAATCTGCTTCAGCAACTCCTTCACTGCAGTCTCGAGCTGCACGTCATGTCCGGTGTAGCTCTCACCGATAGGACGCACCACCGGCACATCGACCGGTCTGGGGCTCATCTCCATCAGCTTTCCGTCGCTCGAAGTTATTTTGATAAACGGAAGACGAAGGCTCGTGCCATCGATCAGGTTCACGTTCGACGTGTAGATGATCCACCCGCCCGTTGGCTCACCTACGACCTTGCCGAGCTTCAGTGAGCGATAGCCCTCGGTGAAATCTTCCGCGTCGGAAAGTGAATGTTGATTCGTGACCAGTATCGTCGGCGCCTCGAGCGCTCGCTGGCCGAGCACCGTTCGAGCCGGAGCTGATGGGAAACCGCGCCTCGTCATTATCATGTAGCCGCGCCGCGCAAGCACGTCGATCGCGTAGGCGTTCACGAATCCACCGTTGTTGTTTCGAACGTCAACCACTACGCCTTCGCGCGAGTGATTCTCCGTATCGAGATCGACAAACAACTGCGAAAGCGAGCCCGAGCCCATATCGAACATGTGAACGTAGCCCAATCTCCCGCCGCTGATCTTCGCCACGTACTCGCGTTTCTCTTCAACCCACTTGCGATAGAGCAGAGCTTTTTCAGTCGCGGTGTTTACCGGCCGGGCGGCGATCTCGCGTTTGTTTGCGCCGTCGCTGGATGCGGAAACGGTGAGCGACACGCGTTTGTTTATCTTGTAGCTCAACAACTCGTCGAGGTTCACGCGAGCGTCGATTTGTGTTCCATCGATTGCAAGCAGGTACTCGCCCGGCTTCACGTCCGCAACCGCCGCGGGGCCGAGCGGAATCACTTCGCTGACTCGCAAACGCCCGGAGCCTTCATATTCAGCTCGATCAAAACGAACGCCCAGCTTTCCGGTTGAGGGCTGATTGGACGTGCCTGGCGCCGATACTCCCGAGTGAGAAGCATTTAACTCACCGACCATCAAAGAAAGAAGTCTGCGCATCTCGTCGGGCGTCCGGGCGCCGGCAATGTGCGGCGCGTATTCGGCTCGCACCGCCTGCCAGTCGACGCCGTTTAGATTCGGATCGAAAAAGTTATCGCGCAGGTAGGACCACGCCTGATTGAAGACCTCGAGCTTTTCGCGCGCGAAGTCGACGTCCATCTCGGCGGTGACCGCGAGGGCGCGCGGAGTCCGGCCCTCGAGCGGCACTACGTTGATGCGTCCCTGCTCCAGATAGAAGACTTCTTTGCTATCGGGTGAGAACTGAGCGTCGCGTTTCAAACCAGCGGTGGAGGTTAGTTGCCGCGCGACCGCCGGCTCTCTCGCAAGTTCATCGAGCGAGTAAATGTACAGATTCTGCTGACCGGCGGCGCTTGCGATCATCAACAGCCACTTACCATCGGCGCTGATCTCCTGACGCCCCGAATCGACGCCGACCGGCAGCAAGCTTAGCCGCCGCTTGATGTCGTCGAAAACGATCTCGACAGGTTTGGGCGGCTGCTTCTTTTCATTCGGACCGGCCGCCGCCGGCGGGTTTGGGTTCTGTGTATCCGCCTCGCGATGCTCTTGAGGCGGTTCGGTTGTGCGGGTGTTGCGCGGCGATTCTTCCTTGAAAAGATCCCTGAACTGATCTTCTCGAAAGCGAGGCGTGCGCGGTATCAGGTCGATTCGCGCGACCTGACTTCCTTCCGTTCGCTGAGCCGTGTCAAAGAGAATGTACGTGCCATCCGGACTCCAGGACACGGTGTTATTAAACACATTGGCGAGGAAGCTGATCTGTTTGGCGGCGCCTCCGGCAACCCGAGCGACCCATACATTGGTGAAGGATTTCCCGCCTGTCGATGTGAAGGCGATCCACTTGCTGTCGGGAGAAAAAACGAACGAGCGGATGGCTCCCAGGGGAGCGCGGTCGAAGATCCCGCTCGCAAGCAGGCGTTCTTGTTTCGAATCAAGATCGATGACGCGAAGCTCGCGAGCGTCTCGCTCGAATGCGAGGGATTTTCCGTCCGGCGAGAAAGCGGGAGACGCATCGCCGGTCGCGGCGTTTGTAAGCTGAGCCTCCTTGCTCGATGCGAAGTCATAAAGAAACACGTGTGCCGCTCCGTCTCGATCCGACACGTAAGCCATTCTGCGGCTGTCAGGCGCCCATGCGATTTGCGATTCACTTGACGGGCTGGTGGTCACGCGCGCGGCGTCGCCTCCATCTTTCGCGGAAGCGGCGAACACCTCCCCGCGCACCACGAACCCGACTTTCTTGCCGTCCGGCGAAAGAGCCAGCTCCTGTATCTGATCCGTGAGTCTCAGGTGTTCAACCGAAGGACCGGCGGGCGCGCCGCGCCGCGTGATCGGCACTTCGCTCGCCTGGCCGCTCGCAGTATCCAGCTTCCATATCGCGAAGTCGCGCTCGAAGACGATCGCTTTTCCGTCATAGGAAATGTTCGGCCACAGCACGCGCCCGTCCTTGAACTTCGTGACCTGTCGCGGCTGCCCTGTCAAAGATTTTGTCCAGATATTTTGCGAGCCGTTGCGATCCGACACGTAGAATATGCCCGCGCCGTCCGCGCTCCACATGGGCCACATCTCTTTGGCGCCGCCTTCGGTGACTCGCTCGTAGGTCGAAGCGTCGCGCATCAACCATATCTCGCTCTCATCGAGATGCGAGTGCCCCTTGCGCCACCACTGGCCCGCAGCGATGCCGCGTGCGGTGAAGACTACAGCTTTGCCGTCAGGTGACGGCGCGGAAAAGAACTCGCTTGCGTAGCGATCGGCGCTGACTTGCATCGGAGTGCCGCCTTCAACGCTCACTCGAAAGAGATCGTTCATCCCCGATATGTCGCGGCTCGAAGAAGTGAAATATATCCAGCGCCCGTCTCGTGACCACCCGTCGAGCTGATCGTTGGCATCGTCGAAAGTCAGCCGCTTCAGATCTCCGGACTCAAACGCGAGGACATAAATATCACCGTTCCCCGTACGATTGGATATGAAAGCGAGCTTGCGGCCGTCGGGTGAATAGAGCGGCCGCGATTCGGTCGCCGGATGAGAAACGAGCAGCCGGGCTTCACCGCCGGCTGACGAGACAGTCCAGATGTCGCCGCCGGATACGAATGCTATCTCGGATCGATCGGGCGATATCGCGGGCTCAGCAAAGCTCGGAAGAGAGGCGTCTGAGCTGGCGGGCTGTGAAGAAGCGATTGAATGCGACGACTTTGACTGAGCAAGAGAAACTACAATCGCGACAAAGACCAATATTTTTGACCGTGTCATAAGGAATCTCCAAACGAGGATCGGGATTCAACTGCATCCGCCTCAGTGCCTGCCTTTCCGCAACTGAATAAATAAATACCAAACGATCGCCGCGTTGACGAGGAGTATCACAATCCGAGTGACGGTAACATGCCTGGCGATCTCGTAAAGCTCCAGCGGGATCAGCGAACAAGTGACGATGATGGTGAAGTACTCGGCCCACCGCTTCTTCATCCACAGACCGACGCCTTCGGTGAGCAGCAACGCTGCGTAAAAGAACGACCCGATGCTCAGCTCCGCGAGTTTGCGGTCGTTCATCAGCCCGACCTTCGTGATCAACCCGTGAATGAGCCGGTTGTCGGGGTCCACTCTGATCGCGGTTATCCAATTGGCGGCAAGCTCGGAGAGGTCCCGGTGGAGCAGCCTGATTGCTCCGATGCCAACGGCGAGCAGGAGCAGGCCTTTGATGAGCTTGAATACGGCGATGATCCTGAGGCCTTTGCCGTTGGACTCGTGACTCGGTTGCTTTCGTTTCTTTGCCATATCGATTTGCGGCCCGGTTTGAACAGGCGAAATTCGCAGAGCGACTACATTAGCAAAGGTGAGAAGAGAGATGAAGCGGAGCGGTTGGTGTAGCGATGTTCAGCACGGGTTGTATTGGATTAGCCTGTTGGCCGGCAAGGGCAGTCCTCTGCGTCCTCGGCGCCCTCTGCGGCTTTCCTAATCACTGGTGGGAATCAACCGAAGAGGACGCGGAGGGAGCACCGCGATCCTGAGCGAGGAACATACTCCGACGCTGCTACTCAGCAGGGCCAAAACTTGACAATAAAATCTGCAGGCCGATATAGTTTTGGCGTTTGCTGGGAGGTCGTTCAACGGTAGGACAGCAGACTCTGACTCTGCTTATCGGGGTTCGAATCCCTGCCTCCCAGCCATTCCTTAAATCTTTTCCAAGAGTAATTTAGAGCCTCGATCATTTCTGACGTCGTCGCTCCGTTTCACGCTTTGTGTGACTGGAGTGTGACTTCCGCGTTCCGTACATCTCATTTGCAATCTTCGCGGACGCATTCTCCTGCATAGTTGGAGCAACGTGGGAATAGATATCGAGCGTGATAGCTGTGCTGCTGTGCCCTAGTCGTTCTGCCACAACCTTCGGGTGCTCGCCTTGCTCTAGTAGGATCGTTGCGCACGAATGCCGCAGATCGTAAAGCCGGATCTCCGTCGGCAACTTGGCTCGATCAAGGATCGGCTTGAAGTGCCTTACGATCAGGTTATGTTCCCGAAGCGGATGACCGTACTCGTTCGCGAACACGAGAGCGATGTCTTTGTACGACGACCCTGCCTTCAAGCGAGTGGCACCCTGTCTTGCAAGGTGGCGTTTAAGGAGTTTGATCAGTTGGGGTGAAAGCGGAATGCTGCGACGGCTCCGTTTGGTCTTCGGCTCGCCGAAATAAAACTCGGTGCCATTTCTCTTCCAGATCAGGGTCCGCTGGACAGTCAAAATGGCGCGGCTCAGGTCCACGTCCGAACGCTTCAGTCCTAGACACTCGCTCGGGCGAAGTCCAGTCTCCAGCATCAATGCAAACAACGTAAAGTGCTTGCTCGCGGCTGCTGCTTCGAGGAACTGTTTGACTTGCGCTCCAGATATCGCGCGCATCTCCTTGCGCTGTTGCTTCGGCAGATCCACGAACAAAGCCGGGTTGTCGGGCATCATTCGCCACTTCACCGCCTGCTTCAGTGCGGACGATAGAACTGCGTGCGTGTAACGAACCGTCCGCGGAGACACCCTGCTACCCAAATCGTCATAAGCTGACTGGATAATCAGCGGAGTTAGATCACGCAAACGCGCTTGACCGATCAATGGCTTCAGGTATCGATCGACAAGTTCAGTGTATTGCTCGAGCGTATTAGCTGCTAGGCTTCCCTGACCTTTGTGCAGCAGCCATTTGTCGAGATAGTCCGCCAGCTTTGTCGTCGAAGTGGCAATGTTTTGACCCTTGTCTCTCTTTAGTTCGACCTCGCGCGCGTAACCTTCGGCATCTTTCTTCGTCCCATGAATGGTGTGATTGTGATATTGGGTTCGCCCGGTGATCGGATGTCGGCCGAGGAAGACCCTGACCAACCACGTCCCTTTTCCCCTTGCTTTAATCTCAGCCATCTTTGTCCGCCAATAATCGTTTAATCGGCAACGACGTGCAAGCCCTTTTCGCGTTCTGACTCGGCATCCACACTTGCGCGCCCTCCGTCGTCGAGCCAACGACGGACAGCGATTGGGTCAAACCTCAACTGGTGAGTTCCGAGAGATACCTTCGGCAATGCTTGTGTTCGCACTAGCTCGTAGATTCGATCCTGTGACACTTGGAAACTTGCAGCCAGCTCTTCTGCCTTTAAGAGCTTGATGTTCTCAAGCGCGTGCAGTCCGGAGAATGTCTGCCGCAATTCGTACAGAGCATCGCGAAGTTCGGTTTCAACCTCGATGACTCTCGACATCAAATAAGCATTTTCATGCTTGAGTCTGTCATACTCAGCACTAGCTGTTGTCACATCTTCCTCCAGCGGAACCACTCTGAGGCGTTCGCTCGCCCGTGGGACCGTGCGCCTCCTTCATAAGTTCTTCGAATCGCCGAGTCCCGCGCTTTCAAATTCTCGTAATCCATCAGTGCTCACCTTTTCGCGCTAGTGATCAACGGCCAGATTTCATACCGAACCTTTTTTGGCGCGAATAGTGTAAGTCCGGTGTCAAGTTACGAGCATCAGTCTTCTTCCGGAGTGAGCGTGAGCGTCCTCTCTTGAGCCGCTGAGGATAGGCTATGATCATATGGTGATGAATCGGGCGGTGTGGACGTGGACTTCTGTTCCCGCAAATTGCGGGTTCAGTTTTTCGGAGCTCAAAGAACTTAGCCTTCTTCTAGCCCAAATCCCGTAACCTCGCCAACGCAAGTTCGAGTTCGCAAACGGAACCTGGCTCGACGGCGAAACTGGCGTGGTGAATTGCGCGCGTGTTCGCGGTCACTTCCGACCCCTGGGTGCCATCGCGTAGCGGCGCGGTTGCGTGGTAGGGCCGTGCGTTGGCCTCAGCACCGCCCCCCGACGCGCCCGCAGGCCGACGAGGCCGCGCTCCAAAGCGTGCGTTGGCCTCAGCACCGCCCCCCGACGCGCCCGCAGGCCGACGAGGCCGCGCTCCAAAGCGTCTGGCCCTGACACGCGACCGCAGGCCAACGCCTTGCCCCCAACGACCCGCGTCGACGACCGGCCCCCAGCACCGCTCACTAAGCGGGCGCGGGCAGACGCGACCGCGCCCCAACGTCCGGCCTCACCACGACTCACGCCCCGATGCCCGCCCAAGCCGACGTGGCCGCTCGAAACGTCTGGCCCTGACAGGAGTCTGCGCCCCACCGTCCCCCCCCACGACCCGCGGCCCGGCGACCGGTCCCCCGACGCCAGCGCGTGCAGACGTAATCGAGCCCCCGAGGACAGGCCTTCCCCCGTTTTACCCGCGCCCCGACACCCGGCCTCCCCGCCCTCCCCAAGAGCCAGTGCGCACCGGCGCGATCGCGCACCCCAGCTCCGGCCTTCCTCAGCTACCGGTGGCCCGCCGCCCGCCCCCCGACAGCCAGCGCGGGCCGATGCAAACGCACTCCGGGGCACGAGGATTTCTGTTTTCGCGCAAATTGCAGCGCAGTTTCCGAGCTCAGAGAAATTAGCATTTATTAGCAAAAACCGGTCAAAGGTTGTTGCCCCTGACGGCGAAATCGCGTTGCGGTCGGTCGCGTGGAGGGCACGTCGGCGCGGTCACATAGGAGGTGGGCCCTGGGCACGAGGCTCTGTTTCCTGCAAATTGCGGGCTCAGTTTCCCGAGCTCAGAGAAATTAGCATTTATTAGCAAAAAGGATTTAGGCGCATCACCGCTGACGCCGACATTGCTTTGTGGCCCGTCGCTTGGATGCCGTGTCGGTGCCTTCTCGTATGGGGCGGCGCTGGGGGGGGGGAGGGCTCTGTACCCCGCAAATTGCGGGCTCAGGTTTACGAGTTCCGAGAACCCAGCATTTCTTAGCAAAAAGATGAGAACGAGATGGCTTAGTGAGGGTGCAGTCGCGTTCGGGGGCCACTCCCGTTTTGCGTGGGGGTGGGGGGGGGTGTCTGCGTGGAAGCGCCTGCCGGCGCGGGCATCAGGTGTCGTCGTGTTGTGTGTACTGTGGGGTATGTCGGGTGGCCTCGCACGCGTTGGCGAAGCGGTCGGGACTCGCGGTCCGGGCGCGCGTGGTCTGGAGCGGGAGATGTGTTGCGTGACCTACTCGGTAGTCCGAGGGCCCCAGGTTTTAGTCTTTTCCGTCTTCAGGCGGGTCCTTGTACGCGGGCGCCCAGGCTTCCGGTCTTTGACAAGCTTCAGATCAGCGGCTGCGATTAAGTAGTCCCTACCCATCTTCTGCGCTGGCAACCGTTGCCCTTTGATTAATGCATGGATTCGCTGCACTGAGATCCCCAAGCGTTCAGCCGCATCCCTAGTGGTCAATAGCTTCATCACGCTTATCTTATATAGGCGCCGAAACTATTGATCAAGTCCAATGCTTTCACATTGACAAAACTATTGAAGATGATCTATAGTTTGATCTCTTCAGAAGAGCAGGCCGAGAAAAAGAGGCGCGGAGAAATGCAAGACAAGATAGGAAACCGAGAATGGTAGATCAGTCATTAGTTACGATCAGGTCTGGTGAAATTGTCAACCAAGCCGACACTGATGGTCAGGTACTCGCACTCTGGCTTCACGGTCGTAGCAAGCACACTCAACGAGCTTACTCGGCTAAGGCCGAACGCTTTCTTTCATTCTCAATGAAGCCGCTTGTTCGTATTTCACTGAGCGATCTTCAGTCGTTCGCGGACTCTTTGACTGGCCTTGCACAGTCGAGCAAGGCTCAGACATTGGCAGCTATCAAGAGCTTGTTGGCTTTCGCTCATAAGATTGGTTACATTCCTTTCAACGTCGGTGCTGCCCTACAACTGCCGAAAGCGAAGAACACACTTGCGGAGCGGATTCTCCAGGAGTCCGAGGTTCATAGTATGATCGCGCTTGAACCTAGTCGGCGAAATCGGTTGATACTCAAGACTCTCTATTACGGTGGCTTTCGCGTATCGGAGCTTTGCGGTTTGCGATGGAGGGATCTCCAAGCTAGAGGCGAGGAAGGTCAGATGACTGTCTTCGGAAAGGGCGAAAAGACTCGCGCAGTTCTGTTACCTGCAGGGCTGTGGAACGAGCTTCAGGAGTTCCGCTGTGGTGCCAACGACGATGATTCTGTATTCCGCTCACGCCTCCACGGCCATCAACTTGATCAGTCTCAGATCCTTCGCATCGTGCGCGCGGCTTCTCATCGGGCCGGCACGGGAAAGAGTGTATCGCCTCACTGGCTACGCCACGCGCACGCTTCTCATAGCCTTGATCGAGGTGCTCCCATTCACTTGGTGCAAGCTACTCTCGGCCACGCATCAGTCGCTACTACCGGGAGATACCTTCACGCTCGCCCGACCGAGTCCTCCGGCAAATACTTGGCCGAGTAGGACAGGCTGCTCCGCCAACAACCATCGGTGCTCAGATCCCGCCCAACGACAACAACCGACCTCTACCTCAAACGACGTTGCACAAAAACAGGCGGAGGGCATCTCGGCAGCCGTTCCTCAATAGAAGCTTTGCCGGAGATTGATTCAAAGTCGGTGGCGACTGAGCCGTCGGTATTCCGAAGGTGGGATCTCGAAGTATTCTTTGAAGTGGTTTAGAAAGTTGCTCCTGGTATCATAGCCCACTGCCGCCATCACCTCTTTGATACTGAGCCTGGTTTTTGTCAGAAGCGTATGAGCTTTCTTCATCCGCAGTGCTATCAAGTATTCACCCGGCGAGACGCGCGTTTGCGTTTTGAAAAGACGGCAAAAATACGATTGCGAGAGGGCCGCTACTTCTGCCATATCGGCTAAAGAAAGTTTCCGCTGGAGATTGGTACGCATGAATTCGATCACGCGCCGCACTCTAGGTTCCTGTGCCAGGGCGACTGAAACCGTAGAGCGGCGCTTCCGCTTCAACCTAACTTCTGACACTGTTTCTCGCCATTCTTGATAGCGGTCAATGAATGGGCTGGCGGCAACGAAATTCGCTACCTGTTCTGCTTGTTCACCCTGGCCGCCTTCGGAAAGCTCCAGAGCATAGCTATTCAAAAAGGAGAAGTACGCGGGATGGCCGCGTTTTCCAATCATATGCGCAAGGGGTATGAGCCGTTCGAGATCGCGCAGGGCCGCCCGGTGTTCGCCCTCTGCGCTTCGCAACATCGCAATACCTCGCTGCGCTTCGAGCAAGGTCACGGGATCACCGTATGATGAACTCTGAAGGCGAAGTCTTAGCGACTCTTCAAAGCGTCCTATGTCGTGTTCAACAGCACTCAAGGAAAGCAAAGCTTTCGATTGATAGCGCGTCGGAGCCGATTCGGCCACGCTCTCAAGTAGCTCTCTCGCCTTTTTGACCTGGCCCGTTCGATAGAGATAGATGCTCTCGTAATACTTCCCCACTTGATTGAACGGATACCCGAAGGACTGCAATAGTAGCCCGATCTCACGTTGGGACTCTATGTCTCGCAGACAATAACTTACCTCAGCGGACTGTACGAGTTGATACAATTGGCCGCGTTCAATTTCGACTGCGGAGGATAGAACCGTGAGAAAACGTCTAATCGCGTCCGTGTTCATCACGTTCCTTCTGTGCGCCTCGGTGTTTGCGGGACACACAATGCCAGGAGGTGGATGGTGTGAATGTGGCCCCGCCTCGTGCATCTGTGACCCCGGCGAAGAGCCTGGCAATCAGAGTAATCTGAGGGGACCGGGTGACTCTAAGCAAGATGCACCTATCAGTTTAGGTTCAGAGACGCTTTTGATTTTGGCTGCGCTGTTTCTGGTGCTTAGATACAAAGCCTAAGCGAACTGGACAACTTAAAACGAGATCTGTCGCTCTAACGGCGACTTAGTATTTGTGTGTCGCGCCGGATTGTAGCAGAGAATGCAAATGTAGCAAGCAGAAAAGGCAGAGGATTGTATCTGAAACGCTCAGGAGACGTGCTGGCAGGAACTCAGCGAATGCGGTCTGAGCGTTTCGGATACAATCTCTTGAACTAAGCCGCGGGTGAGCGAGGGCTATGGGGTTTTGAAGGGGCTCTCGA
>WNFR01001928.1_pt1 | contig 21623 bp, 16 predicted proteins | sample 5400221 | NCBI WGS metagenome assembly WNFR01 (sample SAMN13153357, study PRJNA577476) | soil metagenome | isolation source: 40 cm soil under Madrone tree | place: USA:California | collected 2016-06-14 | reverse complement strand
GAGTGGCAGCGAGAATGATCGAGGTTTCCCTGTTTAGTCAAGCCATCCCATCGTTTAATTCCGGTTGGCAGTGAATTGTGATCGTCACTGTGGCGGACTAAGTCATTGCACTGTGACCGTGATCGGTGTGGAGTGCTGATGTGAAATTGATTCGATCATCGGCCACGGACGCCGCCGCAAGCAGGCGCACGATGAACATCACGACTGGATTGGTATCCGTCGCGGGCTGAACTCGTAAGAATCGTCAGAGAGAGCATGGGTCAAGCCAGCGGCACCAGTTAGCATTCTCATTCCTTGACGCATAGCACTTTCATTGAGGAGGGCTCGCCAATCCAGGCGTCTTATAATTAGGGGGACGTATAGTCTGCCGAACAGGTTGTTGAGCAGCGAAGCGATATTGTAGGCCATGGCGTAGGCATCGAGGTCGTTGTGGAGTGGGTTATAGCGATAGTCGGACGCGAGGCCAATTTCGATATAGTCCTCAGGCCGGTTATGGCTGATCTGCTATTCGTTGTCTCTGCCCCATGCCTTGAAATAGCTCCCACGCCCGCTATTTTGAGACTAAGCGGGGTACTCCTCGCCGTCCTTCACGATTTTTGTGAACGAGGACGTCTTGGCCTAAATCGGATCCGTCTCTATCCCTCAATACAAGCGATACACGTCCATGTCCATGTTTGGATTTGTGTTCCCAGGGTTCCCGCGGAAGTCAGCCCAAGCCGCGAATCCTCCGCCCGTAGCGTCCACCGCGGCGCCAGTGTAATCGCCGATAAAGGACCCGGCGAACGTGATGTAAGGATTCGACGACTCGGTCGTCAGGCGCGTTTCACTCCCGAATCCATCCGATGAACTGCGTGCGGCATAGTCCAGGCAGACCGGACCAGGGAGAAAGCCCAGCGTGCCAGTCGTCGTGTCCAACACCTGCGCGTGACAGTCATCGGTGTCCGGAGAGTAGGCGCGTGTGTAATAGGTGACGATCAGGCGTCCCGCATTGAAGCCCACGGCAGAATAAACCTTGTCGGCGGCTCCGGTAGTGATCACCTGCGGCGCTCCCCAAGTGGTCCCGTTCGAAGAAGTGATGAGCTTTACCTGATTGGAGGTCGGCCCAACGAAGTTGCCACCCTTTTCAAAGCCGCAACTGGCATTCGCCTGATCGTCGGTCCATGTGATAGCCAGGTTACCGCTGGTGGGGTCGATGGCAAAGCTCGGAAAGCTGTTGATGCGGAATTGTTCTCCGCTCAGCGTTTGCCGGCCCTGCGCGACATTAAATGGATAACAGTTGAAATCGTCGTAGGCGCGGGCGAGCTCGGTGTTGGTGAAGGTCTTGCCGCCATCGGTCGAGCGCGCCAGGATAATTGCATCACCGAAAAAGTTGGTACTCGGCGTTGCCCCTTCGTAGGCCACATAAAGCGTTCCGTCGGGCGCCACTACCGGCTGCGAACCTTGATTGAATGGATGCGAGCCATCACTGACTTTCGTAAAGTCGGACCAGGTATTCCCACCATCGTGGGACACGGATATCACGATAGGCGACCCGGTGAAGCCCTGTAGAGATCCTCTCGACTTAAAACGCGTCCAAGTGACATAGACCGCGCCGTCCGGCCCAACCGTGATCCAGTCCTTGTCATTAAAAAGCTGGTTCGGGTCGGTGAAGTGGACCATGTGGGGAGCGTCCCATGTCATTCCGCCGTCGTGCGAGGCGCTCACGGCCACACCGCTGGCGGTACTGCCTTTTCGGAAGTTGCAGTTCAGACCCACATAATACAGAGTGCCGTCGGGCCCGAATGCCAGTACCGGGTCGCCACAAGAACCCACACGCGCGAAGACTCCTTGCCCGCCGGTCGCTCCGGTGCGCCCCGGCAGTACCACGTCGGTGAAGGTCTTGCCGCCATCCATGCTGACGTAGACCTCATCGCCATTGATGCGATACTCGTTGGCGGAAGTCACCACATTGTTGGAATTGGTCGGGTTGATGACGATGTTCGACTCGTTTTGCGGGTTGTAGCAACTCGTGCCGTCCGCAAAGAAGAACTTTGTGTCGCCAGCGATCGCGTCGGCGGTTTGTGTGCCGGCAAACGGCGCGTACAGCGTTGTCGTGCTGCTGAACGGCGCGAACCGGCAGCGTGATACGAAGACCTTTCCCGAGGGATCGGGACGAGCGGCCATCGCCGCTTCAAATTGCGAAGGTGTAAACAGGCCGTCATCGTTGCTGGCCAGCGGATCGGGAGCCGAATTCTTGAAGCGGTTGCGGGAATCCGCCGCTGCTGTGAATGCACATACCGACACTAATAGGGCGATTCGAAAGAGTTTTTTCATGGGACTGACCTTTCCAGGACTCTCTTTATGGCTAGGGGACGAGGGAATTTAGTAGCACGCCCGCCGAGATTCTGTCAATACCCCCGGCCATTCGCGCCATTCGCAGGGCCGTCCGCTAGTCGGTAGTCTCCGTTGAGCGCACTATCCGCCTAATAATAAGTAGGCTTGTTTCCCAGTAGACCGTAGTGCTCGGGAGTAATGTCTACTGTGCCCAAAGAATTTGTGCCATCCTAGGGGTTCACCCCAACTGTTTCAGTCCACCTTCGGTCCAATTCAAGGGCGAGATAAATGACGCGCTTCCTCGTAAGCGACACCAGAAGCGGCACTTAGAGTTTTGTACTGCGTATCTTCTGAGCAGAATGCCGCAGGTTCGAGTCCTGCCGGGCGCGCCATCTTATTGAACTGAAAAGAGTAAGAAGAATCGCTCTTCACCGCTGACCTTCTGCTCAGAAAGCAGATGCTCATAATTGAGTAGTACGCCTGCCTCCCAAGCAGGCGCTCGACGTGATCTTGGCGGCCTCTGCCGTGACAGTTTAGCGTGATTTGGTTTTACAACTTACAAGACCGCGGGGACTGCCAAACTACGCGGAAGTCGTCCAAGACATCGCATCCTGTGGGTTGGGTTGTGGGTCGGAAAAAGCTCGGTGCTGATCGTGATCATGATTTGACAGTAAAACCTTAATGGGTTCCCGCGGTAGAGGTAGGTGACAAACAGCCTGCGATATCCTGGGAATGAACTTCTTGTCTCAACGAATAAGGGCACTTGCCAGGTCTCGTTGATTGAATCGCGTTTGGGAGGACCGCTTGATTGGAGCGCTCGGAAGATTGCTCAGATGGACGCGCCACTGAGAAAAAGAAAAGGAAGTAAGTTGATGCATAATGGCCCTTGCTCTAAATCTTCACGGCTCGACCCCTTCACTGCTTTTTCCCTCAAGCAGAGCCTTCGCGGCCCGAATGATCCGCGTAAAGAACGGCCATTCGCGTCGCCTTTGAATCTTTGCTTAGCAAGTGCGTCTGATCATTAAAGTCGCTTCGCAGCCACGACCATGCGGCAAAATAAGCGGACGCAAGCTGAGGAAGTGGCGCCGGCCGGAATTCTGGATGAATTCCGAGAAAGGCCGCGATCTCCATCGTGTCCATGTAACTGATCGCGCCGAGGCTCCGTCCCCAGGAGTAACCGTACCCGTCCGGAGACAGCAAATCCCACCAAAGTTTCATTTGCTCTTTGAGCGATGGAGCGACGGCCTTTACGAGGTCCTCGCGTCCGGCGAGTTCCGCGGCGTCATAGAGAGCTCTGGCGTACTCGTTGGAATATCGATAATAGCGGCCGGTGGGCAGAGCATCGTCGGCAAAAAGCGCGCCGCCGGTGAATTGTTTTGCGGCTTGATTCAGCAGGTCATCCATAGAGGCGCGATCCTTGTTGAGGGCGAGTTCATAGTCAATCGCGGCGATACGCGCGGCCACACCAAAATAATTTTCGGGGGAGATGGATGAGTGTATGAGTTTTTGCATCGTAGAATCGTGCGGGGTCAAGCAGGGCGACGTACGTTGCCCGTTCCTCGGAAGACAAACCCTGTCACAAGGAGTTGTGGTTCAGGTCCTTCCCGAAACTTTCCAGCGCCATTGCTGCATAAAGTTGAGCCCAGGTTTTTCCTCCATGGCTCAGTTCGATCTGAGCCATTTTTCCAGTCATTTGCGGGACGTCATGGTTCGCAATCGTCCTCGTCCCAGCAAACTCAGAATAGGCGCCGAGCGTGCGCATGAAGGTTCCCCAGGAGAATTCACCAGTCGTCAACGCGCCGACGACGCGGTCCGGGGGAGGGTCGAGAGCCCTGATATCGGCAACAGGGGCTCTGACTTCTCTCTGCGGAAAGTCTCGGATTTGTTGATTTAGCGTGGAAGTTTGAACTTGTAGCGCGTCGGGCTGCGTTTGTGCGAGCGAATCGCGTGGCACGAAAAGAACAGCCGCCAGAGTTAATGCTATCGGTCCTGCAACGAGGGGCTTTGTTTTTCGCATTCAGTGCACTCTATTTAAACTGTGGGTGGCACAAAGGTTCGCCATTCGAGAGCATCATTTTTTCGGCAAAGGCGCAGGACGCTTATGTTGTTGGAGCCAAAGCAGGTCTTCTAGCAAGTAATACTGTCCATAGATGAGCATCGCATCATTGGGACGAACACCGCTTCCATGGCGCAAGACGCCCGGAGGCGTGCGATCGTCGGCTCCCACCGGAGTTAAGTACCGGTCGATCAGCGATTGCACGATGCGTTCGCCCGCGTCTCGATAGCGCGCTGCGCGCGCGGCGTCCGTAGTTATGGTGGACAGACGGAAGAGGCCTCCTGCGATAATCGCAGCCGCCGAAGTGTCTCGATTTCGAAAATGAACGCCTTCATCGTCGAAGTCGTACCACGGCACAGAATCAGTCGGCAGATTTTCCAGCGCATAGTCCGCGATGCGTTGCGCAGTGGCAAGAAACAAGGGATTGCGGGTCTCTGCGTGAGCCACGGAGAAACCGTAGATCGCCCATCCAAGTCCACGCGACCACGTCGTGTCTGGGCCGTAGCCCTGATGGGTGTGCGCGAAAACCCATTCTCCCGCAGCGGCGGAATTTTCGAGCTTTAGCTCCACGTCCCTCCCACCGCCATGCAACTGGAATTCCTGCTGGTTACTGCCCGGATTGTAGTGCACGGATTGGAAGACAGAGCCATCGGGCCGCACAAACCATTCCGCTGTCCGTAGCGCGTGCTTCGTGCCGATGTCTCGCCACTTTTCGTCTCCGGTCTTGTCACTGGCCCACCAAAGCAATTGCAGGTTCATCATGGTGTCAACGATGGTGTCGTCGCCATCGACATTCCACGATGCGATCAATTGCGTCTTCGGATTGAACAATTGTTCTAGCCGCTCAGCTCCGCGCATCGCGCTCGCTCGGAGCGCATCGTCCTGCGTCAAATCGTATCCAAGCGCCCCGGAGTAGTAGTTCAAAAATCCTGCGTCGTGATTCTCCTGCGACTCCTGCCCGACAAACTTCGAACCCCACAACTCCGCCCATTTGCGGTACTTCTCTTCGTGAGTGGTGCCGTACAGTTGCCAAAGTTCCCCGACCCAGAAGCTTCCCGTCCAGAAGTATCCGTTCTGCTTTTGCCAGTCTCCCGACCGGTTGTCGCCCTCGGTGAAAAATCCCTGCCCCGTTTTTGCGCTGATGGGCTCGGGTGTGGCGCGAAGAATCGGTGCCCAAGTTGTCGCCGTGCGGTCGATTGCTTGACGCAGGAATCCCAGCGCCTGCTCGATAGTTTTTGTTTCATGCCGCACAAGAGTGTCGGCGGGAGCGGGTTCGGTGCTTGCTGCACTCGAAAGGATTTGAAATGTGGTGGGCTGCTCCATTCTGTCGGCTTGCTCTTTGACCGCACTGAGAAACTGTTCACGGCTTCTTATTCCAGCGGGAGGAAGCACAAGTGACGGATGCTCTACCTTCTCCAACTCATTCCAGTAGCCGATCTTGCGATTCGCGCCTTCCTGGTCCCACGCCGCCATCGCGTACCATGCGGCCGAGCCATCCTTCAGAGGGAATTCCACGAGGTGATTTTTGGGGTCGTCTCGAGGTTCCGCGCCTCGCGAAGTGGTGAGAACTGCAAGTCCGAGATTTTGCCCAGGCACCTCTTCCGTTGCCGTAGCGCCAGGCGCGACGACCTGTTCTCCCCAAGTCGCGATCCAGGTCACTGGAGAATGTTTTTCGGAGTTCACAGGAGAAATTCCAGGCTTTACAGGAAGACCAGTCACGAATGCGAAGTTATTCCCGGAGTCCGCTGATATCGCGTGCTCAAATCCGCGCTCTCCCGCCCACTGCGTGATTCGCGACTGAAGGCGGATGATCTTCCCAGCGGCGTTCCAACCGTCGTACTCAAGTTCCGCAATCGAGCGCACTGGTCCGCTCGACAGAATCCGCCACTTGCGTTCTTTCACCTCGGCCAGCTTGATCAGCTTTCCGTCAACCATGGCCGCGACGGCGCCTATTCCGATGGAGTCGCCCACCTTAAACATGTCGCGTCCTTCCGGGGATTCATCGTGATAGGCGTAATCCGGTGAAGCGTACATGGCAAGCTGTAGGGTTGAGCGGCGTTTCCCGTAAATATCGATGGCATTTCTCGGATCAAAGTAGATCCGAAACGCCGCACGCTCTGATTCCCAACCGAGACCCTCGATCTTGCGACTGAAAAGCGCGGCGGTTCTTTGCTTGTAATCGCCGCGCAAACGCCAGATGCGGGCGCCTTCGCCATACGAAATCGTGACGATGCGAGTCTGACGCGCGGCAAGGTCAACCTGAAAAGCCAGCTCGTCCGCCTTCCCGTCGCCATCCAGATCGTCAACTTGTGATGGCAATTCCTTCGTCTGGAGCACGGACGCGTCCTCGTCCAAGGTGCTCGCGTCGCTCACCGTTACGATCACCGCGCCCGGCTTGAAGTCCGGGGCCACCATCCGGATCCCCGCGATCGGGATGACGACGTCGGCAGCGCTTCGAGCCGTCGAGCTGGGGTTAGAGACGGCCACTTTGATGTTCTTGATCCGTTGCGCTCCCCAAGCCGGACCAGCGAATAGAATCGGGGGGAGGCACAACAATCGAAAGTAAGCTTTGCGCATGGAGTATTGTTCTCTTTGAAAAATGAAGACGACGACCCCGAACAGACTGCTCAGGTGATGTAGTCCTCCCGGCACGGCGTGAAGACATCGACCACCCGAGAATCTTCGATTGCGGACGCGTCATGTTGCGCGCCGCCGCGAACGACGAAAGTATCACCTGTTTGAGCGTCAAACGTGTTTCCCTGACACGTGACCCGGATATGGCCGTGCACGACGTACACGATTTGATCGTGCGGATGGCTGTGCACCGTTCCAACCCAGCCTTTCACCATCTCGTGCTCGGCAAGAAACAGTTTGTCGTTGAAGGCGAGCACACGGCGCTTCAGCCCGCTTTCCGCCGTGGACTCCTTGCCTTTCTCGTGTGCTACCACTACGAGGTCGGGAAAAGTGTTTGATCGCGTTTCCATTTGCTTTCTCCTATCCACCCAGACTGCTCAAATCCCTGCGGGAGATCTCTCTTCGTCCCTTCGCCTGGGATGAGGTTTCCTCAGCGCGCCAGCCAGCCTCCGTCCACGGCAAGGACATGTCCGTGCACATAGTCACTCGCGGATGAGCAGAGGAATATCGCCGCGCCTGCTATGTCACCCGGCTCGCCCCAACGCGCCGCAGGAATCCTATCGAGGATTTGGCGGCTACGGACTGGATCGTTTCGCAACGCAGTGGTATTGTCGGTGGCCATATATCCCGGCGCAATCGCGTTCACGTTGATCCCTTTGGCAGCCCATTCGTTCGCCAGCGCTTTCGTTAGCTGGACGACACCGCCCTTTGCCGCTGCATACGCCGGGACCAGAATTCCACCTTGAAAGGAGAGAAGGGAAGCGATATTCAATATTTTGCCTCCCGTGCCTCGTTCAAGCATGTGTCGCGCTGCGAGCTGCGACAGGTGGAACACCGCCGTCAGGTTCACGGCAATCAGTTCATTCCAGAATTCCGCGGGGTATTCCGCGGCAGGAGCCCTCCGAATCGTTCCCGCGTTGTTCACAAGGATGTCGATGGAGCCAAATTCTGAGATCGTTTTCTCGATAAGCCCCGAGCACGACTTCGAATCCGCCAAATCCGCGGGAAAATAAAATGTCTTGCGGCCCGCCGCGCGAACCTCGTCGCAGGCAGTACCAGGATTCGGGTCCCGCCCGTGGCAGCCAACGTTCGCGCCGGCCTTTGCCAAGGCCACGGCGATTGCGGCGCCAAGGCCTCGGTGCGAGCCCGTCACCAGCGCATTCTTGCCGTTTATTTGAAACGCTTCCAGGTTCATCGGCTCACTCTAGTCAATTTGTGCAGGCTCGAGCCTTGGGCTCAGCGCATGGATCAAAAGCAACGCTATAAGGTACGCCGAGGCCGCAATGAAAAACGGAATCATATAGCTGCCAGTCCATTGCAGCACGTGCCCGACAATTTCCGCGATCAGCATTCCGCCAATCGCCCCAAGCATTCCACCAATGCCGACCACGGACGCGACGGCCCGGGAAGGAAAGAGATCAGAGGTCAGCGTAAAAAGATTTGCGGAAAAGCCCTGATGTCCCGCTGCTGCAAGACCGATCAGAAGCGTGGCAGGCCACAATCCTGAGATCCGATAAACAGTGGCAATCGGCAAAACGCCCAAAGCACAGAAAAGCATCGCCCATTTCCGCGCTGCATTCACAGAGAATCCCCGCCTGATCATACTCGAGGAAAGCCAGCCGCCGGCGATGCTCCCAATATCCGAAATAACATAAATCGCCAGGATTGGCAGGCCGATTTGTGTCAGACGCAATCCATGTTCCCGCTGCAAATAGTCCGGGATCCAGAATAGATAGAACCACCAAATCGGATCGGTCATGAACTTTCCCGCCGCAAACGCCCAGGTCTGCTTGTAGCGAAGAAGAATTCCCCATTTGATTTTTCCGGATGGCGCAGCGGGATCGCTCAGGATGTACTCACGTTCGCCGTTCGTACAGCAGGGATGGTTTTCGGGTTTTCGGTAGAGAACTAGCCACAGAATGAGCCATGCGAACCCCAGAGCCCCTGTGAGCAGAAATGCCCACTGCCAGCCCAGGTGCACTGCGATCCACGGCACGATCAGCGGAGTAATAATCGCCCCAATGTTCGTCCCCGCGTTGAAAATCCCCGTTGCCAAAGCCCTCTCTTTCTTTGGAAACCATTCCGCAACGCCCTTGATGCTGGCCGGGAACACTCCTGCTTCGCCGAATCCCAGGGCAGATCGCGCGATCACAAAGGTGGTGAGCGAATGCGCGACCGCATGCCCCATCGACGCGAGACTCCAGAAGACCATCGCAGCGGCGTAGCCAATGCGCGTGCCCAGGCGGTCTATCAAACGGCCCACAAAAATCATCCCGAGCGCGTAGGCCGTCTGAAACGCGAACACCAGATTCCCGTAGTCGATCTCGTTCCAGCCAAACTCGTGCTGAAGCGGGCCTTTCAGCACCCCTAGCACCTGCCGGTCCATGTAGTTCTTGGTTACGCCGAGAAATAAGAGCCCGCAGATGACCCACCGGAAGCGTCCTGCGAAGATGCCAACTTTCTGTAGGGCAGCAGGCGGCCCCGCTAAAACCTCCGCGCGTCCACCAATCCCGGCCTTGGCGATCGGATTCTCTTCCCGCATCGGCTCCCTTTGGCCTGATTCGATCGCTTACTTGCGACCCGTATTCAGTCCAGATCCGCCTTGTTGAAATCCCGGCTGAATATTCACGACACCAAACTGCCGGTCCTCCACCTCGCGATGAGCAGCCATCGCCCACAGAAAAGCGATTCGGTGGCCCGGAACGGAAACGTTCGGGTGATACCCGCTGGGCATCAGCACCGCGTCGCCCTCGCGCACTACGGTCACAAGTTCCGGATACTCCATGTTGTTGTATACCAGCTGAATGCCGTAGGCCGGCTCCGGCATATCGAAGTACACGTACATCTCTTCTAGCATTTTCGCGTGCTCATGCGGTGGCCAGCTCGTCCAGTTTCCCGGATCGGAGTGGGTAAAACCTGCCACCAGGCGGCCCGCTTCCACGTTCTTCGCGATCAACATATTCAACTGCCGCGAAGAACCGGGCCCGCCAGTGCTGAATTTCAACCCCGAGTCTCGAGATGTTTCCGCATAGCGTACAATTTGAAGGGGATACTTACCTTCGACATCGGAAGAGAATTCGGCGATGTCCGTTTCGCTTTTCGTGGATACCTCAATCGCGGAATCGCGTGGAATGTAAATGGCGTCGTACTGCCCAAGTTCGAATTCAGACCCGCCTGTTTTTGTGAACGCACTCCCCGACAAACAGATTAGAGCAGTCTCCCGGCCTCCCGCGGAGAAAGAGACCGCAGGCATTGAAGAATTCAAGATGATGCGGCCATAAGCAAGGTGCCGCATTGTGCTGTTTTGCGGCGTCACGGAGACGTGACGCCCGGTCTGCGCATTCGTCTTTCGAAAGATCATTCGTTCGAAGGCGACCTGTGTTTGCGTACTCATGAACTGCTCCTTTGCGGCGTTCTTTCGTGCTGCCTGCGAAAGCGGAAGAGACTTGATCCAATCACCTTCTATGCGCTCGTCTTATACAATACTCGGCTACTCCTCCGTCCAAGAGCCTGCTCCTCAACCTGCGCGAGTTCAGTTGATACTGATAAATCAAAACTCTAACTGCGGACACCATCGGCTCTGACACAGTCAAACTGCGGCCGCCACCATGGGTGAGCATCCGGAACGGGAATACAATTTCGACTCCGGACCACTTCGCTCAGAAGTTAAACTTCAATCCAAACTGAACGTTGCGCGGGTTGCTAGCGCTTCCGAACCCTCCGAAGTTGACGGAGCCAACGGTCAAGGTCGCGTTGCCAAGACTACCCAGGGAATAGTTCGCCCGATTGAATATGTTAAAAAAGTCCGACTGGAACATCAGGCCCATATTTTCTCTCGGCAATCTGAAGCTCTTACGCAATGATAGGTCCGTCACGAAAACGTATGGGCCAGTGAAGGTGCCCACGCCACTCGTGCCTGGACTTATCGGAGACGGGGCCGCAAAAGCAAGCGGATTAAAGAATTGACCGGGAGCAGTTGGAGCGAGCGATACACCCGGAGCCCTATCCGCGCGCCGCCCGCCCACGTTGGTGCTCCCTTTCGAGTTACCGATCTTGCCGCCGAGCGCAGAATTCGCCAGGATGGTGATGGGCGGTCCGGATTGCACCCGTGTTATGCCGCTCAGTTGCCAGCCGCCAAGCGCAGTGCCGACGAACCCGCCCCGATGCCGGAACAGCGGAGAGTCGTAGAAATAAGTTGCCGCGAAGACGTGCCTGCGGTCAAAATCCGCCACGCCGTAGTTGAACCTTCGATCACGCCAATTATCGGGGTTTGCGCCAAGAGCGCTGGAGTCAGCCAGCGTCTTCGACCACGTATAACTGACCGTGGTCAGGAAGTCACCCTTCCGCTTCGTCGCGTAAACCTGCAACGCGTCGTAATTGGCCGTACTGTCGCTTAGATACATCCGAATCGACGTATATCCCTGGTACGGGCGCAGCTGGTTGGTTGCCAAAGGCGCAGGAAGCGCCGCATTGGCCTGAAGCGCTGCGAACGTCGGCAGATTGATATCGGGCTGGCGCAGTATGTGCCGCTGTTCGTTGCCCACGTACGACACCTCCAAAAGAACGCCCCACGGCATCTCCCGTTGCACGCCCAGGCTGTAATTAGTGGTTCGTGCAAGCGTCAAATGAGGATCAATAGCAGTTACCGACAAGAGGGACGCAGCCCCTGCCTTACCGCCGGAAGGGTTCGACAAATTGCCACTCTGAAAGGTCGAAGATTGGATGAACGGCGGTATATTGAGCTGAGAAAAAATAATATTGCCTTCGGGTTTGTCGTAGAAAAGACCGATGCCGCCGCGAATCGCCGTGCGGTTGTCATTGAAGGGCGAATAGGAAAAACCAAAGCGCGGCGCGAACAGATGCTCCGCGTCGTAGAAGCCGCGCGGCGCACCGGCCGGCACAGCGAGCACTTGAGGACTGTTTCCGTTAGGCACGCGGCCCAACTGATCCGCAGGTACGCCATTGCCTGCGCGCACCAACCCATTAAGACGATTGCCGCCTTTGGTCGTATCGATAGCGTTGCCGTCCGCAGTAAGCGTGACAGCTTGCGCTGGGTCGAATAGGCCTGGGTTGAAGCTGACGATGTTGTTCGCCTGCGTGTAGGTCGGCCCGTCGTGTTGATATCGTAGGCCAAACTCGAGGCTGAATCGGCGAGTAGCTTTCCAGGAATCGTAAACATATGCTTCGACTTCCGTGAACCGGAAGTGCCCAATTGGGTCGTCCGATGCCTCGGTGTAGGATTGAAAATTTCCAAGCAGGGCGTCCGCAAAGGCGGTACCCGTCGTGTTTGCCGCGCTGGTGTTGAAGGCAACTTGGCCGGTATATCTGGAGCGGCCGTTCTGGTCCTTACGGTTGCGGACCACCAAGACTCCCACCTTGAAAGTATGAGGTCCTTTCTGCCAGGTCACGTCCTCGCTGGGTGCAATATCTGCCGTGGGAGACAGGAGCGAAAAGTCGGGACCCTGTGTACCCGAGATACTGGGCATGAGCCCTAAGGCAGCAATGCTGATGTCGGGAATTCCGTCGCGGAATCGTCCCCCGGGGAAAAGTTGCGGGAAAGTGAAGCCATAGGTAGCTCGTTGCCAGTTGACACCCGCCGGAGGAATGCGTTGGCCGTTCCACGAGGTGCTAATCCTCGCTTGGTTCACGATGTTGGGAGTGATAAACCACACTTCCCCAAGTTGAATTCCGTACCCCGGACGCAACCGGTGAGTAGGAGTCGTGGGCAGAACGCCAGCGTCGACAAAGGTCCCGAAGCCATCAACGAGATCAAAGTTATCGTGCAAATAGCGGCTGTACAGATTGTGTTTATCGTTGAGGTGATAATCGAGACGGAGGATGTCCTGTCTCCAATTGAACGGGTTGTTGGGCTGGAAGGTCGCAGTGCGTGCAATTGGAATCGTGGCATTTTTAGGAATAAACGGGGAGACCCCGCTGGCCAGTGCCGTCATCGTGCTGTAGATCTTGGCAATCGCTATGCCGTCGGTTGTAAGCGGCGCGTTGGGATCGAGATCGAGGCGGTTGCCGGGAATAGGGGTGCCCGGTTTGCCCGGCTCGTGGAGTTGCACGGGAGTCGGCAATGCGAGTAACGCGCTGAAGTCGCCGGTCAGCTCCGCCACGGTGGGAACCGTTCTTGTTTGCGGCGTTGCCGTAAGGCGTATCCTCTTCCATTCCTCACCAGCGAAGAAGAACAGTTTGCCGCGTTTGATGGGGCCGCCAAAATCCCATCCGAAGTCGTTGAACCGCAGGGGCGTTTTCAGAGCGCCAGGGGCAGGGTTTTTCGCATCGAGTTTGTCGTTGCGAATGAATTCAAAAACCGTTCCGTGGTAAGAGTCACCCCCACTGCGTGTTACCACGTTAATCGAGGCGCCGGAGTTGCGTCCGTATTCCGCCGAGAAATTCGATGACTTAATCGCGACTTCACGAACGAAATCGATGCCAACGTTGTTGACCTGGCTGGCGTTCGAGCCCGAATCCATGTTGAAGCCGCCATCAACGGACAGAGCGTTCGAGTCGGGACGATTACCATTGACGGACTGATTGTTGATGGCCAAGCTCGTGGTTAAGCTAAGTTGGTCATCGACGGTGAGGGCGGTACCGGGGGTAAGAGATAGCAACTGCATGTAGTTCCGCGCGTTCAGCGCGACGGTTTGGACTTGGTTCGAGTCTATGACGCGTGCCAGTTCGCCGGACGTGGTATTGATCGTTTCAGCTGTCGCTGCTACTTCGATCCTTTGCGAGACCTCACCAACCACCAAGCTCAGGTCAACTGTCAAACGACTGCCAGCCACTAGGTCATTCCCGGTTTTCTTGAGTGTTTTGAAGCCGGATTGCTCCGCAATCACACTGTAGGCGCCGACAGGCAGGTCGCTGGCCACGTAGTACCCGTTGGAATCAGTCGTCGTCTGCCTCTCGAGCTTCGTCTCCTCATTTACAATTGTGATCTTCACGCCAGTGACCACACCGCCTTGCGAATCTGTGACAGTTCCAGCGATACGCCCAAAGATGTTCTGGCCCGCGGCCGGATCGACAACCCAAACCATCGATAGTATTGCGAACATAACCACTACCGTCTTTAATACAAACTCAAGAAACTCACCGCCCCAAACAACGTGGTTTGATTCGGACAGTTTCGTTCTCACAAGAACACCCCCTTCGAAAAATAGAGATCTCGTCTTGCTCCCATTCTTCCTGGCGGACCTGCTTTTTTCTTCCACCCCGTTTTCTCTTGGCCATCAGAGGAAAGTCTCGGCAAATTTCTGGCCGGACTACTGTGTACCGCATCGTGAGACGGCATCTCACTTGATCTCTGGCCCTAAAAAAAGCCCAGCTTTCGCCGGGCGCCGCCTGCAGATCAGACTACCCCGCAGCCTTGCGCACAACTTCGAGCGCCGCGCCTTCGTACCCCAACTCCGCGGATAGCTCGTTTGCGGCCCGCATCACTGCACGGCCGATCTCCGGAACCTTCTCTTTGGTCATCCGGAACGCCGGTCCAGATATGCTCATGGCCGCAGCCAGTTTTCCGGAATGAGAACGCACGGCAGCACCGACGCACCGAAGTCCTTCTTCCTTCTCCTCGTCATCGATGGCAAAGCCCCGCGCCCGGACCGCCTTTAATTCGGCTTTCAGCGCATTAGCCGTAGTGATAGTATTTGCCGTCACCGCCTTCAACCCCCAGCGCCGGACAATCTTGCTCACCTCAGCGTCCGGAAGTTCGGCAAGCATGGCCTTCCCGACTGCTGTGCAATATGCCGGAGCGCGGCTCCCCACTGTGCAGGCCGTGCGTACGCTGCGTTGCGACTCGACCTTCTCCACGTAAAAAACCTGGCCCTCGTCGAGAATGCAAAAGAACACAGTCTCCCCAAATTCGTCTTGCAACCGATCCAGATACGGCCGTGCGCGCCCCCGGAGGTCGAGCCCATCGATCGCTCTGGATCCCAACTCGTAGAGCCTCAGCCCCAAGCGATAGCGCCCTGTATCTGGGTTCTTGACCACCAGCCGGTGCTGCTCCAGCACCATCATCAGCCGGTGCACAGTGCTCTTGTGGAGCTTCAGCGCAGGGCACAGTTCCGCCAGGCTGCAATCGCTCGAGCTCTTTGCCAATATCGCCAAGGCCGCCAAAGCACGGTCGAGAACTTGGACCTTGTAGGGAGAATCGGTTGTCTTGGATTGTGGCACGCGTGCCATATTAGGGAATTGCCTCCACTTGTCAAGAAGAAAATTTGATAGTTCCCATTCGAGGATCGCCGCCCCTTCAATCTTCTTTCTGAGCATACCGCTAAAGGACTTCGAAAAACTCGTTCAATTCGGCTGGATGGAATCTTAAATTCTTACAATTCGACAGTCTCTCAACGGGTACATAGTCCGCGCCTTCCATAACTCTGGGGCATTGGGCCAACCTGGCATTCCCGCCCAAGGTTCTGCGCGAAACATTTTGTTCCCACTAAGCACGAAGCAAACCAAATCCAGGAACGCAAATAGCGGCGTCCACAGGTACTGAGCGTGACTACCGACCTGATCAAACAAGCGGCACAGATTCCAGTCTCAGACAATGGCGACCTTCCCTACCAGGGCGTATGTCTCGTGAGTCGCGCAACTGGCTGTGAAATTGTCTCTTAATCTCACCCGGAAAGTAACACCCCAAGTCGAGACCCATTTCGAGGCACTGTGATTTTTCGTTACTCGGAGTATCTAGACGTATTAACATGCCTGCGCGCGCTGGACGTTTCACACGTTTCATTTAGGTGATTTGATATGAAAAAAATCTGGTCGCTTTGCATTATTGCGATTCCGTTTCTCGTTGCGCAGTCGCAGGCTCCGCTCCCAGCGGGCTTTGAACATTGGACGACCGCGGATTTGCAGGTTGTCAACAAAACGCTTGCAGCGAAAGCGGCAGGCGATTCGCATCACGCGGCTTCGAAGCCTCTTTCCGATTGTCCGAATGAGTTGTTCATGCTTGCTCATCGAGAGGCTGACGGCCAGCCCGAGCTGCACGAAACCCAAGCGGATGTGTTTGTTGTGGAGTCTGGGTCCGCAACGCTAGTAGGAGGTACGTTAGTCAACGCGGAAACCACCGCGCCACACGAGAAACGCAACGGGACAATTCAGGGCGGCACGCGACAGAAATTGTCGACGGGGGACATAGTGCGCATCCCCGCGAACATGCCACATCAACTGGTTCTCGATGGCGCGCAAGAGTTCACCTATTTTGTCATCAAGATTAAGGGCTATTAGGCCCCGACGGCACCCGGGCCGATTGCAACAACGTAGTAAGTTGACGGCTGCGCACCGATATTCTTGATGCCATGTTCTCCGTTAGAGTGGACGAATCCCACCGAGCCCGGCCCCATCTGCGTGCTCCTGCCCTCCACGGTCAGCTCGACAGTTCCTTCCCGGATAAGCCACATTTCAGTGTGGAGATGGCGGTGCGGCGGGTGGGGAGCTCCGCCCGGAGGCAGAGTGGTCTCGTGGACTTCCACGGACTCGCCCGTGGCGAGTTTGCCTTTGAGGAGGTCGCGAATTACGGCGGAGTTCGATGTCCGCGGAGTGAGCTTCTCAAAGGGATACATCGCAGTGGGCAGCACAGTGCCTTCGTGGGCATTGGCTTCCGCTGGAAGGATTGCCGGAATCAGGACGGTAGGTGCCAACACTGCTGGAAGAAGGGCACACAACTCTCGACGAGTTACTGACATGATTTTCTCCTTAGGCTGCGTTTAACGCAGAGTCTAAGTCCTCCGAATGATACGAAAGAAGAGAGCCGCTCGGCTGCGCATGAAGAATGTTTTGCGAGCGATTGATTGTCAAGGGGCACGCGTGAGGCGAACTGTTTAGCAAAGAAGAGTGCCGCTGGGCGTCAAGTGTCCGCGGTTGGCAGCCTGTGGCCGCCGCGCTATATAAGAAGACGATTCTTCATTCCATTGGAAAGAGGCGTTTCTCTTTGAGTACGCGTTTTCTGGGAAGGCTAGAAGCGGTTTCGCTCGGCCCACAAACCGAGGCCGGGATTATCGATGAAATAGATTTCTTCCCCCTGCACGCAATTCCAACCCTGCTGGAGCTTGGCAGGATCATAGAGTTGCATCATTTTGGTTGGCTCAGCGTATTGGAAGCCCACTTGTTCCACTTCTTCGCGAGTCAAATGCGCCGGACACCAGACGATCTGGAAGCGGTCTTCGGACGATCCGTGAATCAAATGCGCTGCAGCGCTGAGATTGGCACCCAAATCGTCATTCTTGCTGACCATCGCGAGCGTCGCTTCCGTGCCGTGATAGCCGTATTTACGGATCAGTTTGTCGATTAGGGGATCCTCGCCGAACTCGCGCACGCCTGGAGCCAGAACGATCAGCTCTCCGCCATTCTGCAGAGCCATACGGGTGCGGTAAATCGCCTTGTTTCCGAGCCAGGTGCTGTGAAATTCTCGCGGGTCGAGATAAACCACGACCTTGCGCAGGGGCTTGGGCATGAGGGCAAGGTTCACCTGGAAGCTCAACTCCGCCGCGCGATGAAAGCATTCCGAATCGTCCCCAATGAACAGGCCACGCGCGACGGGAACTCCTGCGGCATTTCGCGACACGACCGTCAAAACATAAACAATCGGGAGGCTCGCGAGAAACTGAGACGCGGCGTAATTCAGCACGCGACGGACTGGATTATCCGCGCGCCCCATGATGCGCTCCATGCCGTACACGGCGCCAAGATAGTGGCTACGGTTGATACTGTCGGGTCCGCCCGTTCCGACCAGAATGTTTTTGTTGTAATTCGCCATGCCGATAACTTCGTGCGGGACCACTTGTCCGATGGAGAGAATGAGATCGAATTGGCCACGAGAAACCAGCCGATTTACCTGGGCCGGCCAGTCGTACTCGAACCGCCCTTCCGATTGTTCACGCATGAAATCCCTAGGAACGACCCCGATCGTTTCCACATCCTCGCGCCACCTGTGGGCGTGAAAGAGGGCGCTCGGAATCTCGCCGAACATCGATAACAGCTGTTCCGATGACATGGCTCTGTGCGTTCCGAGTGCAGGTAGGATCGCGCAAAGACCTTGACCGTAATATTTCCAAGCGTGGCGAGTCAATTCACCGGCTCGCGATGCCGCACGCGTGTGATCGGGCGGGATGGCAAGGACCTTAGAGCGCTTGCCCACTCTTTCCAGTGCACCGAGGAAAAGATCTCTCAGCTCATCCGAGGAAAGCTCGCGGTCTGAGCCACCTTGTCCGCAATACAGAGTCATCGGCTTAGCCTTGAATTCCTGAGTCAGGCTAAGGTTTACAGCAAGCGGACGTCAAGTTCATTCGATTCCTAGCCATTGTGTTCTAAGGGCGCAAAGTCCGACTTCTAGTTTGATAGTCACCCGGGCGACATGGGCGCAAATTTAGAAATGCGGTGCCTGGCCACAATGTTTTCCATTAAAAGCTAACGCGCATCAGACTTCATCAAGCAGAATCAGGTCGGCGGGCCGCGTGTGATAGTCGAAGTCGAGACGGTGATTGCTGCACGCGGCCACCCCTAATGAATCGCCAACCGCTCTACAAAGAAACAGTTCAAAGTGGTGGGGCTCAGTGAGCCCATTGTTCGGAACAGCGGGGAGAGCAGGACTGGATCTTCTCGACCTCCTGCGCGGAGGCAGGCTTCCCACTAAGTCCAGTATCGCTGTGCCGTAACTGTGCATGAATCCTATCTTTTCCATCCATTCGGGTTAGCTTTTGAGCGAAAAGCAGATGCCCCGATTTGTTGGAAGCATCGATAGTCAAAAATATTGGATGGAGTTGCTGGAGCCGGAGGCCGCGCTTAGAAGGCAGACGCTCCATTGCGACTCAACTCGGGGAGCCGGAGCTACAACTTCGGAGTTTCAGTCCAACTTTGGTCCAATTCAAGGGCGAGATAAATGACGCGCTTCCTCGTAAGCGACACCAGCAGCGGCACTTAGAGTTTTGTACTGCGTAGCTTCTAAGCAGGAGGTCGCGAGTTCGAGTCTCGCCGGGCGCTGTGCTTCGCCAAAACGTCGTACACCTGCAGAATGAATGACTTGGCGAAAGACTGGATTCGGATTTTTCCGCTAGAATCCTCGCCATGATCGTGTCGCTCCGACATTTCCTCGGCTGGTTGGTGAGCGCTTTCCGTTCCCGGGAGGACCTCGTCCTCGAAAACCTGGCTCTCCGCCGGCAATTGCTGGCTCTGCACACGCAACAACCTCGCCGTCGATTGACAGCCCAGCACAAGCTGTTCTGGGTTGCGTTGAGAACGCTCTGGTCCGGGTGGACCAAGCCTCTCATCTTGGTCACTCCTCGAACCGTCGTGAACTGGCATCGAGCGGGGTTTCGTTTGTATTGGGCGTGGGTCTCCAGAGTCAACCAGATAAGAGGACGGAAGCGTGTCAGCAAAGAGGTCCGGGCGTTGATCTTCCGTATGGCTTCCGAGAATCCGACCTGGGGAGCACCGCGCATTCACGGCGAGCTGGTCAAGCTGGGTTTCGATCTCTCGGAAAGGAGCGTCTCGCGGTGGATCCGGCGAGCTCCGAGAGATCCAGATTCTGCGAAGCGCTGGCTGACGTTCCTCAGAAACCATCGCGAGGCCATTGCGGCGATGGATTTCTTCACCGTCGCAACGCTCTCGTTTGGTGTTCTGTACTGCTTTTTCGTCATCGGCCACGACTGGCGTACGATCCTGCATTTCAATCTGACGCGAAATCCCAATGCACTTTGGGTTGTACAGCAATTGCGAGAAGCATGGGTCTACAAACAGCCGCACAGATTCTTGCTATTCGACCGCGACGCGAAGTTTGGAACCGAGGTGGTTTCGGCTGAAAGGGACATGGGAAGCGAGCCAACTCGCACGGCCTTTCGCAGTCCGTGGCAGAACGGTGTTGCGGAGCGCTGGGTGGGAAGTTGCCGACGCGACTTGCTGGACCACGTGATCATCCTGAATGAGCGGCATCTTAAACGGCTGATGTCTTCCTACGTGCTCTACGACCATGAGGACCGGACTCATCTCGGCCTCGCGAAGGACACGCCAGCAGGTCGGCCTACAGCAATTCGCTCTGAGCGTGAAAACAAGATTCAATCCTTTCCGAGACTCGGCGGGCTACACCATCGTTATGCGGTGGCAGCGTAGATTCAAGAGCCATTTTCTGATGACCAAACGCTTTTGTTTGTAACCCGGCCGAGGACGGTTCATGTCTTCTGCGAGCATCTTTCGCCGGTCGACGAATCAGCCTGCAATCCCAAACCGAAGAGCGTGCGCCAAACAGGAAGATATCCTTTTAGTACGGGACACAACGATTTGGCGAACGACACCCCTGGGGTAGAGACACGTGGGCTGTGTCGCACGGGCAGGCGCTGTCTGAAAAACCGGCCTTGAAGCCGTACTGGGGAAAACCCGCCGTACGGAATTTTAGGGAGTGCAATGGAAACGTCGGCATCATTCGAAGCCCGCTACGCGCCATTGCTCTACCCGACCAACCAAGTGCATTCCTTGCTTGCAGCGGCACCCAGCTCTACTCTATTGCGTAATCTGGCTCAGTAAATCGGCGAATCATCCCTACACCCTGATTTTCAGAACGTGATCGCGCCGAAAATCTGCAGTGTGTATCCCTGATAGGTCGACCTGCACGCGAATTCATGAAAATACTTAACCCCTACGCTCGCCTTGCGGCCGGGGAATATTGCATTGGCCGCGAATCCTAGACCGTTGACCTTGTAGTGTGCCGCTGCCTGCTCCGGCGTAATCGTTAGGCCGTGCTTGTCTGTGGTCTGCCACTGGCCGTACCCAACTAACCCAAGCTGAAGGCGTAGGTTTCCTTGCAGCGGAAACGCTTGCGTTAGCGAATAATCGAGGTTAAAGGTTTGGCCTGGGTGGATCATGGTCCCTTGCTGAGTGCCATGAAATTCGTACATCTCGAACGCGGATAAAGCCGTCGCTTTGTTCTCAGTGAGATAAATTGTTTGTCCGCTCGAAAGCACTGACGTCCAATAGCCGGAACCCACAATATTGTTGCCGCCAGCCTCGAACCTTCCTGTGGGTGCTAAGAATCCGTAGATTGCCCGAATATCTGCACGCCTCTTCCTCCACCCTAGAATCAGCGGCTGATAGAACGAATCTGCAAATCCGCCGCCACCACTGAGAGGGCCCACAAGGTCTGAAGTGAGCGAGTTGTTGGCGACCGGCAGGGTAGCCGAAGCCGAGAATACTGCTCCGCCCAATAACCCTACCGTCCCTTTGCTCACCCAAACGAAGCTGTTCAGGTCCATCATGATTGAGTTCTGGCCGGTCGCAACCACGTTTCCCTCGGAATCTCTTTTTTCATCACGCGAGAAAAAAACGAAAAGGTTTGAATAGGTAATTCCAGCTTCGGGTGTGACTCCGGAGTTGGTCGCGTTCATGCCGACTGGGTAGACACCTCGGACTTGCGCGCGAGTGGCAGTAGAAGCGAGAAACATCGGGCCCGCAACCAAGCTAACCAGACAAAAGAGACGAAGTGCTATAACATCCGCGCATAATTAACAGGACATAGAATAGGTACGTATGGCATACGCCTGGAAGGAGGTGCCATGGTTCCGCGCATCCTGTACTTACACCCGAAGACTTATAAACGGTTAATCCGCTTGCGCAAGCAAGCAGAACG
>WNFR01004874.1_pt2 | contig 21632 bp, 26 predicted proteins | sample 5400221 | NCBI WGS metagenome assembly WNFR01 (sample SAMN13153357, study PRJNA577476) | soil metagenome | isolation source: 40 cm soil under Madrone tree | place: USA:California | collected 2016-06-14 | reverse complement strand
CACGAGGACGACGCCGATGCGAGCGAGTTCGTCAAGTCGCTACGCACCGATCTCTTCGACGAAGAGGTGTTCGTGTTCACGCCGAAGGGCGCGGTGAAGACGCTGCCTGCGGGCGCGACGCCGATCGACTTTGCGTACGCCGTGCACACCGACGTTGGCCACCGCACGGTCGGCGCGAAGGTGAACGGCCGCATCGTCCCGCTGCACTACAAGCTCGTCAATGGCGACCGCGTCGAGGTGCTTACCTCGAAGAGCGGGCGCGGGCCGTCGCGCGACTGGCTGTCGCTGGTCGCCTCGTCACGCGCGCGAAACAAGATTCGGCAGTTCTTCTCGCGCGAGCAGAAGGAGGACCTCGAGGCCAAGGGCCGCGAGACTCTCGAGCACGCGCTGAAGGCGCAGAACCTGCCGTACCGGAAGCTCGCCGGCTCGGCGGTGCTCGCCGGCGTCATCCGCGAGACCGGCTTCAAGAAGGCGGAGGACTTCTACATCGCCCTCGGTTCCGGGAAGCTCACCGCCGGAAGCATCGTCAACAAGGTCCTCACGCGGCTGAAGACGGAGGAGGTCGCCGAGGAAGAGGCGGTCACGCCGCGCAAGCGGCCGAAGGCGCGCGACGCGCTCGCGAGCGAGACGTACGGCATCAACGTCGTCGGTGTCGAGGACGTCCTCGTTCGGCTGGCCAAGTGCTGCACGCCGGTACCGGGCGACCCCATCGTCGGCTACATCTCCCTCGGTCGCGGCATCACCATCCATCGAGGGGACTGTCCGAACGCGAAGGCGTTGATGCGGAATCCCGAACGGTTCACCGCGGTGGAGTGGGAGGGCGGCACGACGCAGAGCTTCCGTGTCCAGATCGCGCTCGACTCGTGGGACCGCCCGCGGCTGCTCGAGGACGTGGCGCGGACGTTCGCCGAGCACGGCGCGAACATCGTTTCGTACGGCGGCACGGTCGAGGATCAGATGGCGCGAAACTGGTACGTCGCCGAGGTCGGCGAGGTGAAGGCGCTGCGCGCGCTCCTGACCTCGCTGCGCAACGTGGACGGCGTCTTCGACGCCTACCGCGTCACACCGAGCTAAGGAATCGGCGTTACGGCTCCCAGGCGTCGCCGCCGGTGTCCCAGCCGACGAGGCAGAGGTCGGCGATCTCCGCCGCCACTTGCTCGAGCCGCGCCTGATCGACCTCGCCGTCGACCGCGAGCTCGGCCACGCGGTCACCGCGCCACATCACGGGGACGGAGACGCGCCGGCCCTCGTCCGCGTCGCCGGTCTCCGGCCCGAGCATGAGGGACCCGTCCTCGACGAAGAAGATCCCCGCCCAGGAGCATCCTTCGCCGCCGGCGAGATCGGCCACCGTCTGCCGTAGGACGTCGTCGGCGTCAGCCGACATCGAACTGCGCCTTGTAATCATCCGGGATCGGCGCCGACTTTCGCGCGATCGGGTCGACGTACACGAGCGTCTGGTGCGCGGTGACCGTGAGCGTCTCCGCCGGGAGCATGTAGGCCGCAAACTCGTACGTCATGCTCGTCCTCCCGATGCGCGCGACGCGGACGTGGATCTCGAGCTCGTCGTCGAACCGCGCGGGCGCGAAGTACTCGACATCGTTCGCACGCATGACGAACTCGCCGCCGCCGTCGTAGCGCAGGAGGCCGAGCGAGCGGAGGTACTCGACGCGCGCGAGGTCGAAGTACGGGTTGTAGCGCCCGTAGTAGACGATCCCCTGCGCGTCCGTGTCGGAGAAGCCGACGCGCGTGCGCGCGGAGAACGCGAACTGCTCTTTCACGAGCGGATCAACGCGAGCACTTCGTCGCGCTTCTTCTCCATCAGATCCTCGGAGGTCGCCTCGAGGTTCAGCCGCAGCAGCGGCTCCGTGTTCGACGGCCTCACGTTGAAGTGCCAGTCGTCCGCGTCGACGGAGATGCCGTCCAGGTGCGAGATCTTCCCCTCCCCGGCGTAGTGCTCCTTGATCTCCTGCAGCTTGAGCGCGACTGGCCGGACACCTCGCCGCCGAACGCGGCGTGATCCTTGCGCATGCGGGCCTTGATGAACGCATGCCCGACGCGGTTGATGAGCGGTACGCCGCCGTCCCGCTCGATCGTCTCCGGTACGGCCCAGCTTGCACGGACGTCGTAGATGATCTTCGCGCCCGGCTCCTTGGCGAGCACGAGCTCGGAGAAGAGCGCAGTGACGAAGTCGCCCGGGACGAACTCGCCCGTGTCGTCGACGAAGAAGCAGCGGTCGGCGTCGCCGTCGAACGCCACGCCGAGATCGGCGCCCTCCTCGAGCGTCTTCCGCACGATGAACTCGCGGTTCTCCGGCAGGAGCGGATTGGGCTCGTGGTTCGGGAACGTCCCGTCCGGGTCGAAGAAGCAGGGCACCGCGTCGACCGTCGGCAGCCGGTCGAGCACCGGCGGCAGCATCGCGCCCGCCATCCCGTTCGCGGCATCGATGACCACTTTCAGCGGCCGGAGCGAGGACGCGTCGATGAAGGACATCACCCGGTCGACGTACTGCGGCCAGATGTCCGCCGATTCGACTCGCCCGGGCGCCGCTTCGCGCCAGGCCGCGGCCTCCGCGCGGTCGCGAACGTCCAGCAGGCCCGACTCGCCGCCGACCGGAAGGGCGCCGCGGCGGACGATCTTCATCCCGGTGTAGTCCTTCGGGTTGTGCGACGCCGTGACGGTGAGGCCCCCGTCGAGGCCGAGCTCGCCGACGGCGAAATAGAGCATCTCCGTCCCGATCATCCCGAGGTCGAGCACCTCGGCGCCCCCGTCCACGGCGCCTCGGATGGCCGCGTCCGCGATCATCTCGCTCGAGACCCGCATGTCGCGGCCGACCGCGAACCGCTTCGGCTCGAACTGGTCGACGACTGCGCGGCCGATCGCGTACGCGCCCTCCTCGTCCAGCTCGGTTGGATAGATGCCGCGCACGTCGTACGCCTTGAAGACCTTGGGATCGAGCATTCCGCGCCGATCCTAGCCGCGAAGCGCCCACGTACCATGTAGCCATGGAGCGCAAGCTCGCGACCGTCGTCTTCGTCGACCTCGTCGACTCCACCGAGCGCCTCGCCGGCCGCGACCCGGAGATCGTCCGGCGCCAGGTCACGCGCTTCTTCGACGAGGTGGCACGCTGCATCGTCACACACGGCGGGACGGTGGAGAAGTTCGCGGGGGACGCGGTCATGGCCGCGTTCGGGATCCCGCTCGCGCACGAGGACGACGCCGAACGCGCCGTCCTGGCCGGCCTCGCCACGCTCGAGAAGGTGCGCGAGCTCGACCTTCAGGCCCGCATCGGGATCGAGTCGGGCGAAGTCGTCGCCGAGGAGCAGCGTGACTCGACGTTCGCAACCGGCGAGCCGGTGAACCTCGCCGCGCGCCTGCAGCAGCTGGCGCAGCCGGGCGAGATCCTCGTCGGGCCCGGCACTGCCCGGCTCCTCCAGGGACGCATCGAGCTCGCGTCGCTCGAGCCCGTCGACGTGCGTGGATTCGACCAGCCCGTCGAGGCGCATCGCGTCGTGTGCGTGAACGAGGCCGGCAGGCCGCTGCGCTCGCTCGCCGCGCCGCTCGTCGGCCGTGACACAGAGCTGGAGCTGCTCGAGAACACGTTCGACCGCACCGTGCGAGACAAGCGCGCGACGCTCGTCACCATCTACGGAGACCCGGGCATCGGCAAGAGCCGCCTCGTGCGCGAATTCGTCGCCGGTCTCGAGCGCGCGGTCGTGCTGTCCGGCCGCTGCCTCCCATACGGGGAGGGCGTGACGTACTGGCCGCTCGCAGAGATGGTGAAGCAGTCGTCCGGCATCTCCGACGACGACCCGCTCGACAAGGCGCGCGAGAAGCTCCGCGAGACGTGCGAGGACGAAGCGGTCGCCGACCTCCTCGGTCTCGCCGTCGGCGTGCTCGAAGCGGTGGAGGGTGAGCGCAGCCAGCAGGAGATCACATGGGCCGCGCGGGCGTGGGCGGAGCAGCTCGCCGCCGCGAACCCGCTCGTGCTCGTGTTCGAGGACGTGCACTGGGGCGAAGAGCCGCTGCTCGAGCTGATCGAGCACCTCGCCGCGTGGGTGCGCGAACAGCCGCTGCTGATCGTGTGCATCGCACGCCCGGAGCTGCTCGACGTGCGCCCGACGTGGGGCGGAGGGCGTGTTCGCTCGGCGACGCTCGAGCTCGAGCCGCTGCAGCCGCGCGAGAGCGTCGAGCTGCTCGAGGCGCTCACCGCCGAGCTCGACTTCCCGATCGACACGGAGACCGTCCTCGCGAAGACCGAGGGGAACCCGCTTTTCGTCGAGGAGACGATCCGGATGCTCGCTGAGCGCCCGCGCGACGGCGCCGAACGCATCCCCGACACCCTTCAGGCGCTCATCGCAGCGCGGATCGACCGCCTCCCGGCCGCGGAGCGCACGCTGCTCCAGCGCGCGGCCGCGATGGGACGCATCTTCATGGGCGGCGCACTCGCGCAGCTCTCGCCCGACGTCGACGACGTCGACGATGCACTCGACGGGCTGCTCCTTCGCGATCTGGTCGTGCGCGAGGCGCGCACCACTATCAGCGGCGAGCAGGCGTACAAGTTTCGGCACGTGCTCATCCGCGAGGTCGCCTATGCCGGTCTGACGAAGTCGTCACGCGCCGGGCTGCACCGCTCGTTTGCCGGCTGGCTTGCCGAGCGCGCGGGCGACGAGCTGCTCGAGATCCGCGCATTCCACCTCGACCAGGCGGCGCGCTTGCTGGCCGAGCTCGACGGCGTCGCTCCGCCCGACCTGAACCAGGAGGCGGCGGCGGCGCTGACGAAGGCCGGCCGGCGCGCGCTCTCGCGCGAGGCGTTCCGCAGCGCGCGCAAGCTCCTCCTCCGCGCGAACGAGCTCGCACCGACGCTCGAGCGCAAGTACCTCGCCGGCCGCGCCGCGTGGCGGCTCGGCGACATGACCGCGGTCATCGTCGAGATGGAGGACGTCGCCTCGGTCGCGGCGTCGCACGGCGAGCGCCTCCTCCAGGGGCGCGCGCTCACCGCGCTCGCCGAGGCGGTGCTGAACCAGCGCGCAGACGCGGTGACCGCGCGCGAGCTCGCCGAGCAGTCGGTGCACGTGCTCGCGGACGAGGCGCCGGATATCCGCTTCGAAGCGTTCAAGGCGGCAGCGACGGTCGCTGCGTGGCTGGGCGACGCCGAGGCCTTCGAGCGCTGGTCGAAGCTCGCGCTCGAGTCGTCGCGCGCCGCCGAGCGCCGCGACCAGGAGGCGGCGATCACGTACGGCCTCGCGCTCGCGTACCTGCTACGGCTCGAGCTGGAAGAGGCGGAGCCGCTCATCGATCGCGTCGCCGAGCTCGCCGAGGAGAGCGGTAGCGTCCTCGGCCGCGCGCAGGCATGGCATGCGCGCGGGTGGCTCGAGCTGTGGCGTGAGCACATTCCCGAGGCCGAAGCGGCGTTCGTCGCCGCGCGCAACCTCTTCCGCGAGATGGGTCACAACGCCGGCGAGGCGAACGCGATGATGATGATCGGCCGCGCCGCGGCGGAGCAGGGCGACTACGCCCAGGCGGAGAAGCTGCTCGTCGACGCCGTCCGCACGATGAAGGGCCTCAACGACCGCGCGCAGCTGTGCGAGGCGCAGCGTTCGCTCGCCGAGGTGTACGTCCGTGTCGGCCGGCTCGAAGAGGCGGAGCGGTACGCGCTCGAGGCGCGTGCGTCGGTCGGCCCTGAGGACCGCGTCTCGCTGTCCACGACGAAGGTCTCGCTCGCGTGCGTGCGTGCGGCGCAGGGACGCGACGAGGAGGCCGAGCACCTGCTGCGCGAGGCAGTCGACGAGCTCACCCGCCATCAGTTGCGCGCCGTCGAGCGCTGGGCGCTTCGTCATCTCGTCGACTTCTACCGCGACCGGGGTCGCGACGAAGACGCATCGGTCTACGAGGCGCGGCTCGGCGAGTTGTCCGCGAGCAGCACGGCGCCGATCGCCTGAGTCGACTCCGGGTCAGGCGACTCGCTGATCACCGTCGCCGGCCGGGTGAAGCGCGCGAGCGCGTCGTGCAGCGGCTCCGCCCGCAACGTTCCCTCGCCGTAGGGAAGGTGCTTCGTCTCGTTGCGGTTCGCGTACGCGATGTCGCTGAAGTGGATGTGGAACGGCGCTCCGTCCTCGAGCACGCCGTCGACGGCTTCGAGCGCGGCCGCGAACGGCTGGACGCTGACGAACGCGCCGTCGCTCGTCGCATGCATGTGCGCGAAGTCGATCACCGGGCGCACCCAGCCGAGCTGCGACGAGATGAAGATCACGTCCTCGAGGGAGCCCAGCTCGCGCACGCGCCCCATCACCTCGACGCCAAACGGCACCGCGCGTCCCTTCTTCTCCAGCCGCTCGCGCAGCTCACCCAGCTGCTCGACCACCGACGCGAGCGCGTCCTCCCGTGTACGCCCGAGGAGAAAGCCGGGATGGACGACGACGAGCTCGGCGCCGCACGCGGCGGCGATGCCGGCGGAGTGGTCGAGCATCCCCGTCGCCATGTTGAGCTTCTTGCCGCGCTCCGCGTGCCCCATGAATCCGGCCAGCGGCGCGTGGATGGAGAGCATGACGCCGGCGTCGCGGGCAAGCACGCCGAGCCGCTCGGCGAAGTCGTAGTCCATCCAGAACTTCTCCTCGAAGTCGATCTCGCAAGCGGAGAAGCCGCGGGCAAGGAGCGCCTCGATCGCGGACTCCGGGCTCTCGCGGGAGGGCATTCGTGCCGGTCCGAACTTGATCGCGCCCATTCCGTCCGACCCAGTTTCTACCTTTTCGGCATGGCCAAGCACCCGTCGCGAATCGACCTCCTGGAGCTCGACATCGACCTCCGCCTCGCCGATCTGTGGCGGGAGGCGTCCGACATCTCGGAGTGGAATCTCGACGTCGTGGCCGCATTCCTGCGCGCCGCCTACGGCAAGGGCTACTGCGACGCCCTCACGGAGGACGCTCCCGGCTCCCTTTGTCATGATCATGGCTATCGGGTGCCCTCCCGCCGCGTCACAGCGGGCGAGCAGCACTAGCGTCCCGATACGATCTCGGGCGTGAAGCGGAGCCCCGCCCGCCTCGTCATCGCGCTGTCGGTGGCGGCAGCGCTCGCCGTGTTCATCCTCTACACGTCGATCGCGGGCGCAGGCACGCCGCAGCTCGGGCCGAGCACGCTCGGGCAGCACACAGGTGAGGACGTTCTCCTCGTCGGCACTGTCGTCGGGCACGTCGCAGGCGACGCACACGTGGGCGGCATGCGCTTCGTCCTCAAGGACGACCACGGCACGAGCGCGAAGACCGTGCCGGTGCGCTACGCGGGCAGCGTCCCCGATCTCTTCCGCACGGGCAGGCAAGTCGTCGTCGAAGGGACGCTCCGGAACGGCACCTTCGTCGCGAAGGCGAACTCGCTCGTGACGAAGTGCCCGTCGAAGTACACGCCGGCGAAGTCGAACACGTAGTGGCCACGCTCGGCCGGGCCGCGCTCCTCCTGAGCTTCGCCCTCGTCGCGTACGCGCTCGCCGGCGGTTCCTTCGCGGCGTGGAAGCGCCGGCGACGGCTAGCGCTCTCGGCGCAGAACGCGCTCGTCGCGTCCTTCGCCACGACGTTTGTAGCCGCGATCGTGCTCTTCGTCGCTCTCGGGCGCCGCGACCTCTCGTTCGTGTACGTCGCGCAGCACACGAGCCGCTCACTCCCGCTCGGCTACGCCCTCTCCGCCTTCTGGGGCGGGCAGGAGGGATCGCTGCTCCTCTGGCTGCTCGTCCTCACCGGGTACGCGTCGCTCGCGGTGTGGATCAACCACCGCTCTCGCGACCTGATCGCGTGGACGGTCCCGGTGCTCGGCGGTATCGCCGTCTTCTTCGCGTTCATGCTCTGCTTCGTCTCGAGCCCGTTTGCGACGGCGACGGCGCCGGCGGCGTGGAGAACGCGGCGCTCATGCCCTGGCTCGCGGCGACCGCGTTCCTGCACTCGGTGATGATCCAGGAGAAGCGCGGGATGCTGAAGGTGTGGAACGTCGTGCTCGTCGCGCTCGCGTTCTGCCTCTCGCTCTTCGGCACCTTCCTCACGCGCTCCGGCGTCGTCAACTCGATCCACTCGTTCTCGAAGAGCCCGCTCGGCGGCTGGTTCCTCGGCTTCATCGCGCTCGTTATTGCGTTTTCGGTCGCGCTCATCTACGTGCGGCTCCCGTTGTTGCGCGCGAAGACGAAGCTCGAGTCGCTCGTCTCGCGCGAGGCGACGTTCCTCTACAACAACCTGCTCCTCGTCGCGCTTGCGCTGACGATCCTGTGGGGCGTCGTCTACCCACTGTTGACGCAGGCGGTGAACGGCGAGACGCGCTCGGTCTCGAAGCCGTACTACGACTTCTTCCTGCACAGCTTCGGGTTGCCGCTCCTCCTGCTCATGGGGATCGGCCCGCTCGTCGCATGGCGCCGCGCGTCCCTCCGCGCGCTCGGGAAGACGTTCGCGATCCCGGCCGCGTTCGCCGTCGTCACGGGCGGCGCGCTCATCGGTGCCGGCTTTGGGAGCTCGCTGCCGGGGCTGCTCGCGTACACATTCTCGGCATTCGTAGGCGCGTCGATCGTCCTCGAGTTCGTCCGCGGCCGTCGGGCCGCCGGCTCGATCTCGCGGCTGGTCTCGCGCAACCGCCGCCGGTACGGCGGCTACATCGTCCACGCCGCCGTCGTGCTGTTCGCGATCGGCGTCGCGGGTTCGAGTGCGTACCAGACGATCCACGAGCAGAGCCTGAAGCCCGGGCAGTCGATGCAGGTCGCGGGCTACAGACTGACGTACGTGTCACTCGGTACGCGGCAGCTGCAGAACGCGCAGCAGACGAGCGCGGTGATCGATGTTTCGCGCGGGAGCTCGCGCGTGACGACGCTGCACCCTGGCAGGAGCTGGTTTCCGGTCGAGCAGGCGTCGTCGAACGACGTCTCCATCTATCACGACCCCCGCAACATCGGCGACGTGTACACGATCGCGAACGGCATTACAAAGAACGGGACGCTCGACCTGAAGGTATTCGTGAAGCCGCTCGTCAACCTCATCTGGGTGGCGGGATTCGTGTTCGTCTTCGGCTCGCTCGTGGCGCTGTGGCCGGACGCTGTCGAGCAGCGCCGCCTCGTCGAGCGCTACGCGACGGCGCCCGCATGACGCTCGCGCTCGTGCTGGCGGCGGCGCTCGCCGTGCTCGCCGTCCTTGCGGTCGCGCGGCCGTTCCTCCGCGACCCGGCGCCTGCGAGCGACGTGCTCGACGAGCCGGACGAGCTCGAGCGCCGCAGGCTCTCGCTCGCCGAGGAGCGCGACCGGGCGCTCGCGGCCCTGAAGGAGCTCGAATTCGACCACCGCACGGGCAAGATCTCGGACGAGGACTACCGCAGCCTCGTCGGGCCGCTGAGGCGCCGGGCGGCAGAGGCGTTACGTGCGCTCGAGCTGCGGGCAGAAGCACGCCGTGCCCGTGTCGCGCGACCGAGCTGACGAGACCAGGCGAGTCCAACTGCCGGACGAGACCGGGCCGGTGCCCGTTTCGCACGTCCGTGCTGAGCCACGCTGGTTCGGCGTGCCGCCGCCCCTCGCGCTCGTGCTCGTCACCCTGCTCGCGTTCGTCCTCGCGATCGCGCTCTTCGCGGCCGGGAGCTGGCCGTTCGGCCTCATCTTCCTCGGGCTGACCGCGTTCCTCGGGGCGGCGCTCCTCGAGCTGGCTCGCAGGAGGCCCTGGGACGCGGCCGTCAGCGCGCGCTCCTGGATCGGCCCCAGGCTGGAGCTCGTCCGCGCACGCTCACGCGCGATCGCCGAGGTGGAGCGCGCCCGCAGCGGCCGAGCAGTGCTCGAATCGGAACGGCGGGCCGTCCACCTGCGCCTGGCCGAGGCGGAGCGGAGCGGGGACGAGGAGACGGCTGCGACCGCCCGTGCCCGCCTGGAGGAGCTCACGCGGGCGGAGGCGGCTCTGGACGGGCGCCTCGAGGAGCGCCGGGCGCTCACCGACGAGCGCATCCGGCGCGTCCGGATGTCGATCGACGAGACCGTGATCGTCGGTCCGGACGACTCCCGCCGCCCGGCGGCGTAGAGTCCTCAGCGGGGCAGGGACGCGCGGCGTCCCGACGAACCTCTGTTTCCAATGGCTAGACGCTTCATGGTCCTGCTCATCCTCGGATTCGCGCTCGTCGCGGCTCCGGCGTTCGGCGGGGACAACCTCGGCCGGCAGAAGGCGTCCCTCGACGCGAAGCTCCAGAAGGTGCAGGCGAAGATCGCGGCCGCCCGCGCGCGCGAGTCGGCCCTGAACACGCAGATCGGCGGGTTGACGACGCAGATCCAGGCGCTGGAAACGCAGGTCGGCGGCGTCTCCTCGAAGCTCTCCTCGCTCCGGGCCGACCTCGCGCTCCATCAGCGCCGGCTGCACATCCTCAACCGCCTGTACCAGGTGCAGACCATCCGCTTCCGCGATCTGAAGCACGAGTACTCGCTCGCCGTCATCCGGCTCGACAACCGACTCGTCAACATCTACAAGCAGCCCGACCCGGGGACGATCGATCTCGTCCTGCAGGCGAAGAGCTTCCAGGACGTTCTCGACGAGATGAACTACCTGAGCGTCGTCGCGAAGGCGGACAAGACGATCGCCGCGCAGGTGCAGAGCGCGAAGCTCCAGGTGGCGGCGGCGCGGACGAAGACGGCGGCGGTGCGGCAGACCGTCCTGAACGAGGCGAACAAGATCAACGCGTACGTCCAGCAGGAGGCGATCCTGCGCAGCTCGCTGCTCCTGAGCCAGGGGAAGCTCGCGGGTGCGAGGGCGAGCAAGGGGCACGCGCTGGTCGCGGCGAAAACGCAAGAGCAGGAGGCGGTGAAGGAGTCGCAGGCGATCTCGGCGGCGAGCGCGGCAATCGAGGCGAAGATCCGCGCCGCCACGTCGTCCCCGTCCGACAACCCGAGCGGGACGGTGGCGACGCCGAGCGCCGCGGGCTTCATCTGGCCGGTCCAGGGGCCGATCACGAGCCCGTTCGGGCCGCGCTGGGGCAGCTTCCATCCCGGGCTCGACATCGGCGTCCCCGAGGGAACGCCGATCAACGCGGCCGCGGCCGGCACGGTCATCTACTGCGGCTGGGAGAGCGGCTACGGGAACCTCGTGGTCATCGACCACCACAACGGCCTCGCGACCGCGTACGGGCACCAGTCCCGCGTCGCGGTCAGCTGCAACCAGGACGTCCAGCAGGGCGACGTCATCGGCTACTCCGGCTGCACGGGCTACTGCACGGGGCCGCACCTCCACTTCGAGGTGCGCGTGAATGGGTCGCCCGTCGACCCGCTGGGCTACCTGTCGTAAGGAACGGATGAACGTGCGGAGCACGTTCATCCGCTGAGGTTCCGCTTCGCGGAGCGCTCGCGGGCAAAGCCCGCGAGCTCTTATGAGTGTTAGCGACGGTCTTGTGCTGTGCGCCCGGTGGTGGCTGCGCCATCCCCGCGCGCTGCTGCGGCCGTCGCCAACGCTGTGCGTTGCCTCCGGCCCTGGCGTTGATCTCGGCGCCTTGTCTACGGCAAGAGCTCGCTCCGCAACCGGCGCTCGGCTTGCCTTTCCCGGGGCGGCCGGTCATTGAATGCGCGCCGGTGTCAGATACCGATTCGCGTGCTGACACCGCAGAACTTAGAAAACTTTGTCGACGAGCAGATAGACGTTGAGCGCGGCGATGAGCGCGGAGACCGCGATCGCGACTGCGCTCGTCAGGCGCGTGTTCACGTAGGCACCCATCACGTCCCGCCGGCGGGTGAGGAGGACGAGCGGCACGAGGGCGAACGGGATCCCGAACGAGAGCACGACCTGGCTGAGGACGAGCGCGTTCGTCGGGCTGACGCCGAGTGCGAGCACGACGAGCGCCGGGGCCATCGTCACGGCGCGTCGGACGAAGAGCGAGACGCGCAGGTTGATGAAGCCGCCCATCACCACCTGGCCGGCGAACGTGCCGACGCTCGACGAAGACGCGCCCGACGCGAGCAGCGCGACCGCGAACGCGAGCGCCGCCGTCCCGCCGACGAGGTTGCCGAACTCCTTGTGCGCCTGCTGGATCGTCGTCAGCCCTGAGAGCGCCGGCGTGTGGAAGAGCTTCGCCGCGACGGCGAGCATCGCGAGGTTGATGAGGCCCGCGATGCCGAGCGCGACGACGACGTCGAGACGCTCGAAGCGCAGAACGCGGCGCCGCTCACCGTCGTTGTGCGGCGGGACGCGTCCCTGCGTGAGCGCCGAGTGGAGATAGATCGCATGCGGCATCACCGTCGCGCCGACGATGCCGACCGCGAGGTAGAGCGACGAGCCGCCCGCAAGGTGCGGGATGAACGTCCCGTGCAGCGCGCCGCTCGCCGACGGGCCGATCTTCAGCGTCTCGTACAGAAACCCGAGGAAGATGAGCCCGAGCAGCCCAGTGATGGCGAGCTCGAAGCGCCGGTAGCCCTGGCGCTGGAGCTCGAGGATCCCGAACGCGATGAAGCCGGTGATCACGCCGGCCGGCAGCAGCGGGACGTGGAAGAGGAGGTTGAGGCCGAGCGCAGCACCGAGGAACTCTGCAATGTCGGTCGACATCGCCATCACCTCTGCCTGCACCCAGAGCGAGACGCTGACCCAGCGCGGGTAGTGCTCGCGACACAGCTCCGGCAGGTTCCTGTCGGTGACGACGCCGAGCTTCGCCGACAGGTACTGGATGAGCATCGCCATGAGGTTCGCGGCGAGGACGACCCAGAGCAGGAGATATCCGTAGCGCGCGCCGGCCTGGATGTTCGTGGCGAAGTTGCCAGGGTCGACGTACGCGATCGCGGCGACGAACGCGGGGCCGAGCATCGCGAGCGTCCCGTGGAAGCGGCCGCGCGCGAACAGCGCCTCGAGCGGGCTCAGCCCGCCGGGGCGGTCGAGGACGGCTGCGCCGGGGTCGACCACGGGCGGGCTCACGCGGTCACTCGCATCGCGCGGGCGAGCACGGCGCCGAGGACGTGGACGTCGTCGCCGGCGCGCACGTACAGCGGGCCGTCGAACGGCTGACGCTCGACCACCTCGATCTCGGCGCCCGGGGCGATCCCGCGGTCGCTGAGGAAGCGGAGCATCTCCGGGTCGGAGTCGGACACGCGGACGAACGTCGCGCGCTCGCCCGGCTCGAGCGAGTGCAGGCTGCGGCTCTTGTCCTTCGGCACCTTCAGCTGGCGGCTGGGGATGGGGTCGCCGTGCGGGTCGAAGGCCGGATCGCCGAGCTTCGCGGCGATCAGCTCCTCGAGCTCCTCGGAGAGGACGTGCTCGAGCACCTCGGCCTCTGCGTGCACCTCGTCCCACGTCATGCCGAGGCTCTCGACGAGGAACAGCTCGAGCAGCCGATGATGGCGCACGACCTCGAGGGCGACACGCGTGCCGCGCTGGGTCAGGCGGACGCCGTGGTAGGGCTCGTGCTCGACGAGCCCGAGCTCCGTCAGCTTCGGGAGCATCCCGGAGACCGAGGCGGGACGGACGTCGAGGCGCTCCGCGAGCGCGGTCGTCGTGACCGTGCCCTCGCCGGACTCGAGCGTGTAAATCGCCTTGACGTAGTCCTGGACGGCAGCCGTGAGACTTTCAGGCACGCCTAAATTGTACCTGAGGCACTCCTATGGACAAGGCCCGGGGCCAGGCCCCGGTCGTGTCCTAAGCAGGCGTCGGCCGCAGGAGCCGGAGGTCGGGCAGCTGCCGCCAGCGCTCCTCGAGGTCGAACCCGTACCCGACGAAGAGCTCGTCGGGGACGACGAAGCCCACGTAGCGGACGGGGAGGTCGTCCACGAGTCGCCGGTAGGGGCGGTCGAGGAGCGAGACCGCCGCGATCGATCGCGGCCGCCGCAGCTCGAACGTCCGCACGAGGTAGTTGAGCGTGAGGCCGGTGTCGACGACGTCCTCGACGACGATGACGTCGCGGTCGCTGATGTCGAGGTCGAGATCCTTCAGCACACGGATCTGCTCGTGGCCACCCATCTGCGCGCTGCCGTAGCCGGCGAGCTCGACGAAGTCGAGGTTGTGGTGGATCGGGATCGCCCGCGAGAGGTCGGCGAGGAAGACGAAGCTCGCCTTGAGCGACCCGACGAGCACCGGCTCCTGCCCCGCGTAGTCGCGCCCGATCTCCGCGCCCAGCTCGTGCACACGAGCGGCCAGCTCCTCCGCAGAGAGATAGACCTCTCCGATCCGCGCGTCTATGACGCCAGATCGAGATGGAAGTGCTGAGCCAGCCGTTCCAGATCCCGTTTGTAGAAGAGCTTCACCTTGACGTCCGGATACCGCTCGCGGAGCTTCCGCAGCTTGCGGTTCTTGCGCGTGACGAGCGACTGCTTCATGACGGTCAGCTCGACGTAGAGATCCTGGTCGGGGAGGTAGAAGTCGGGCGTGAACGCCTCGAGCACGCGGCCCTCCGCGTCCTGCTCGAGGACGAAGGTCCGCGGCTCGTACTCCCACGGGACGCGGTAATAGTCGAGGACCTTCGCGCACTCGAGCTCCGCCTGGCTCGCGAAGCGCGGCGGCTCGGACCCACGATAGGCCTGGAAAACCGGGGTATTGAGCCCCATCTGTTCGTCAAGGTACCTACAGGGTCGGACGGTGGGACGGCACTTAGACTCTGACCATGCCGGGAAAGAACGGACAGGTCTTCACGATGGTGCAGCTGTCCGACCTCCACTGCGGCACGCAGTTCTTCCTCCCGAACCTGCTCGAGCGCGCGATCGCGGAGGTGAACGAGCTCGTCCCGGACGTCGTCATTCTCTCCGGCGACCTGACGACGCACGGGTTCAAGGACGAGTACGCGCTCGCAAAGCGCTACCTGGACACGATCGAGTGCGAGTCGATCGTGGTCATCCCTGGCAACCACGACTCCCGCAACGTGGGCTACGTCCACTTCGAGGAGCTGTTCGGCGACCGCAACTCCGTGCTCCGGTTGAACGGAGTCGCCATCGTCGCGGTCGACTCGACCGAGCCCGACCTCGACAACGGGCAGATCGGCCGAGGCCGGTACCGTTGGATCGAGGAGCAGTTCGCGGAGCCGGCGGACCTGCGCGTCTTCGTCCTGCACCACCACCTGCTGCCGGTCCCCGGAACGGGGCGTGAGCGCAACATCGTCAACGACGCGGGCGATGCGCTCGAGGCGCTCCAGCACGCCGGCGTCGACCTCGTGCTGTGCGGCCACAAGCATGTGCCGTATGCGTGGCAGCTCGAAGGCCTCTTCATCGTCAACGCCGGCACGGTGTCGTCGTCGCGCCTCCGCGGGAACGGACGGCCCTGTTACAACGTCGTCGAGGTCGACGGGACGCACGTGGACGTCTGGCGCAAGTACCCGTTCCATGGGCAGGAGAAGATCATCCAGTTCTCGACGGACACGAAGACGTATGAGAAGTACACGGCGCGCATCGAAGGCGAGGTGACGACGACACGATGAAGGCGATCGCGATCGTTGACGGGGAGCACTACCCGGAGGTCGTGCGCGCCGCGCTCGCCGAGCTGCCGTACGAGTTCGTCGCGGTGCGCTTGGTCGGCGGGACCGAGAAGCTGCGCGACGCGCCTGACTACGGTGTTCCGATCGTCGACGACGTGCCGGACGTGGACGTCGCGATCGACCTGACCGACGAACGGCGACCGGACCTGATCGCTGACTTCCTCGCCGCCGGGATCTCGGTCGTCGGCGCGGACTTCCGCTTCGACCCGCCGCCGCTGCACGAGTTCGAGCTGCCTTCGATCGCCGTCATCGGCACCGGTAAGCGCATCGGCAAGACGGCGTTGACGACGCATGTCGCCCGCCTGCTCGCGCGCGACAGGCGCGTGGTCTGCGTCGCGATGGGCCGCGGCGGTCCCGCCGAACCGGAGCTCGTGACGACGCGCCCGACGATCGAGGAGCTCGTCGCGCGCTCACGCGCGGGACAACATGCGGCATCAGACTACCTCGAGATCGCGGCGCTGACCGGTTTGCCGACGGTTGGCTGCCGCCGCGCGGGCGGCGGTATCGCCGGCGCCCCGTTCGTGTCGAACGTGGTCGAGGGCGCGCGGCTGGCGGCGTCGCTCGAGCCCGACGTCGTCGTCTTCGACGGCAGCGGCTCGGCCATTCCGCCCATCGCGACGACGGCGCGCATCCTCGTCGGTCGCGACCCGTTCCGCGAACGGATCAGTGACCTCGTTCTCGACGAGCTCGACCTGCGGCTCACCCCGACCGAGCCGCTCGAGGGGCGCGTTGCCGTTTTCACCGCCGGCCCGGCCGAGACGAGCCACCTCGACGCGGACGTCGTACTCGTCTCGCAGAACCTCGCGCGCCGCGACCTCCTGCGGGAGGAGCTCGCGCGGGTCGAGGCCGACACGTATCTCGTCGAGCTGAAGGCAGCGGCGATCGACGTCGTCGCCGAGCACGCGCTCGAGCGCGGCGCGAAGCTCGTCCTCGCCGAGAACGAGGTCATCGCGGACGGTCTCGACGAGGCGATCCTCGCGCTCGTTCCCGAGGAGGTGCGGGCGTGACCGACCGGCCGCTCGTCATCCTCATCGGCGGTGCAACCGGCACGGGCAAGTCGACGGTCGCGACCGAAGTCGCATACACGCTCGGCATCACCCGACTGACGTCGACCGACTCGATCCGGCAGACGTTGCGGGCGTTCTTCTCCTACGAATTCATGCCGACGATCCACCACTCGAGCTTCTCGGCAGGCGACGCGATCGCGGACGCAGACGACCCGCTCGTCGCCGGCTTCCTCGAGCAGTCGCGCACCGTGCTGGTTGGGGTGCAGGCGTCGATCGACCGCGCGCTGCAAGAAGGGTGGTCGATCATCTTCGAGGGCGTCCACCTCGTCCCGGGACTGCTGCCGATCGAGCCAGAGCGCGCGATCGTGTGTCCATTCGTCCTCTCGATCGAGGACGAGACGGAGCACGCGCAGCATTTCTTCTCGCGCAACGAGGGAAGCGAGCGGCCGCTGACGAGCTATCTCGATCATTTCGCCGAGATCCGGCGGCTGCAGGCGTTCATCGTCGGGCGCGCGGAGCGGGAGGGCGTGCCGGTGATCGAGAACGTCGAGGCGCACGCGACGTCGGCTGATCTGATAGCGATGGTGCGGTCAGCGGCGGAGAAAGTGGGTGCCTGATGAGCGAGACGATGGAAGAGGAGGCAGTCGTCGAGGGGCATGTCGCGGAGGGTGCCCCCTGCATGTGCCAGTCGTACTTGCGTGCGACGGAGCACGCCGCGCTGTTGTCGGCGCGGTGGCTCGGGCGCGCCGACCAGGAAGGGGCGGAGGACGCCGCCGCGTCGGCGATGCGCCAAACGCTCGACATCCTTCCGATCAGCGGGCGTGTCGTTCTCGGCGCGTCGGAGGACACCGGGCTGGCGCCCGGCTCGATCATCGGCAAAGGCGGACTCGAGGTCGACCTCGCGCTCGACCCGCTCGAGGGCCGTGGCGTCGTGGCCCGCGGCGGCAACGGCGCGATGTCGATGATCGCCGTCACCGATCCGGGACAGCTCATCGCCCTCCCCGACATGTACATGCGGAAGATCGCCGTCGGGCCGCGCGCCCGCGGCGCGATCGACCTGCTGCGGCCGGTGGGCGACAACATCCGCGCGATCGCGGATGCATTCGGCCGGCGTGTGAACGACGTGACGACGATCGTGCTCGACCGGCCGCGCCACCACGACCTGATCGAGGAGATCCGCGCGGCGGGCGCGCGCATCAAGCTCATCCAGGACGGCGACGTGACCGCGGCGATCTCGGCGGCGATTCGCGGGACGAACGACCACCTCGCGGTCGGCATCGGCGGAACGCGGCAGGCGGTGCTATCGGCGGCCGCGCTCCGGTGCCTCGGCGGCGAGATTCAGGCGCAGTTCTGGCCGACGTCGCGCCGCGAGATCGACGAGTTGCGTGAGCGCGGGATCGAGGACTACGGCCGCGTGTTCCGGACCGAGGATCTCGCACCGGGCGAGGTGATCGTCGCGGCGACCGGCGTGTCGAACGGCGACCTCCTGCGCGGCGTCCGTTTCCTCGCCGACAGCGCGCGGACGCACTCCCTCTTGATGTGCACGCGCTGCAACTGGGTGCGCTTCGTCGACGGCATCCATTTCTTCGCGCGCGAGCGGCGCGAAGACGTGCGACTCATGGGCTACTGAGGGTTCCGTACACTGCTTCCATGGCGACGAAGGAAGAAGTAATCGAGGTTCTGCGCCAGGTCGAGGATCCCGAGCTCGGGATGGACATCGTCGACCTCGGTCTCCTCTACGACGTCGAGGTCGAGGGCCCGAAGGTGAAGATCCTCTACAGCCTGACGTCGATGGGCTGTCCAGCGGGGCCGCTCATCGCCGGCGACATCGAGCGCACCGCGCGCGAGGTCGAGGGGGTGGAGGAGGTCGAGATGGAGCTGACCTTCGACCCGCCCTGGACGCCGGACAAGATGTCCGAGGACGCGAAGTTCATCTTGGGCTTTGGTTGAGCCAAATCTCGAGCCCAAGCGATTTTCAGGACCGGCATCGGTTCGAGGAGCGGATCTGGGTCGCGTAGGCGCCTAGCGCACACGCTTCCAGAGCCGGGCAGTCAGAACCGTGAGCACGTTCGTTGGGAATTGGTCGGCGAGCAGGCCGAGGCGAAGTGTGCCGCCGCTGACCTTCCAGCTGAACGTTCCCAGAAAGACCCGATGCGGAGCGCCGTCTGAGGTTAAGAGGGTGAAGCCGACGCGATTGCCCGCGAAGGCGACCACACCCCGGTCGAGCGCGTTCTGGTCAGGAGCGTGTTCCTGCCGCAATGCCCAGCGGCGTCCCGCGAACGTGAGCGTCCACGTACCCGAATCGTCTGCTGCACCGGCGGCCGATGCTCCGGCTTGGACGAGGTCGACGGAGGCGAGGGTCACCCGATACGAGCCCGCGAGCGCGCCTGCTATGCGAGCCGAGGCTGCGGCCGGGCTGGCCAGGATCGCCCCGGCGGCGACCAGGGGGAGAAACCAGGCGCGATGGTTCATCCACGTGCTGCCGATGTCGTTCGACCTCTCGACGATCGCGACGTTCTTCACTCGAGCTCGCGCGAGCAGCGGAGACGTTACCGCGGCGCGGTCTGCGCATCCAGCTGTTCCAGGCTGCTCGTCGACCATCGCGACAACCGGGTCGACGAGCAGAGCAAACGGCCGTGGTTGCAGCTGGACGACCTCGACCCGGAGTTCACGGTCCTGCCAGGCGCCATGCGGCCTGCACGGTCTGCGTTGCAGAGTCGCTCGCCGGCTGCCTTGCGCGGAGCAGACAATGCAGATCCAGACCCGCGCGCGAGCTGGTCGGCCGTTGCCGCAAACCTCACGCGAACGATCCTCGCCCTGGATCGCGAGCTGCAAGCGCGAATCGAGCCCACCGGATGCGCGTGCGGTCGGAGGTGTTCTCTTAGCCCTACCTACCGCGCGGCATAGTCGAGCTCGAGGAACTCGCTCACCTCGGGGAACCAGCGCTCTTGCACGAACCGGAGGTGGTCGGGGTGCTGGTTGTAGCGTTCGTAGGCGGGTCGATCAGCAAACTCCATCGAGATCGCGAAGCGGTATCCATTCTTTGGGCTGACCTCGGCCAACAGCTCGAACACCTCGACACCCGGAACCGTCGCGAGCCGCTGTGCGGCGTCGAGGAAGTCACGCTCTCCAGCCGATCCTTCCGCATGGATGAGCGTGAACGCAACGGTATGCCGGATGCGCTCCGCGTCGATCCGGCGAGACTACTTCACTGATGTGCGCCTTACCCCTCTGGTGCGCGACCCTGAACTGAATGAGGGGCCTGGCGCGGGGATCGCTGCCTGCAGCCATCCCGAGGGGTGCGAGGGTCACGACGGCGATCGTGCGAACATCCTCGCCGACGCAATCCTGCGGTCACATCAGGGACAACGGTGGGTGGAGGTGCCGACATGAAGCTGGGTCTGCTGACAGCAGCGTTTCCCGATCTAAGCCTCGAGGAGGTCGCAGAGTGGGCAGCCTCGGAGGGGTTTGAAACGCTCGAGGTCGCCTGTTGGCCCGCGGTCGGCGCAGAGCAGCGCCGCTATGCGGGCGTTGCCCACATCGACGTAACCTCCTTCGACCCGGACGACGTCAACGAGATCCTCTCGCGGCACGGGCTCGAGATCTCGGCGCTCGCCTACTACCCCAACAACCTCCATCCCGATGACGCGCAGCGCGAAGCGGCGAACGCCCATCTGCTCAAGGTCGTCGACGCGGCGCAACGACTCGGCGTCTCGGTCGTCGGTACGTTCGTCGGCAACGACAAGGACCGACCGCTGCCGGAGAATCTCGAACGCTTCCGGCGAGTCTGGCCGCCGCTCGTCGCCTACGCCGGCGAGCGGGGTGTCCGGATCGCGATCGAGAACTGTCCGATGATCTTCTCCTACGACGAGTGGCCCGGCGGGAACAACCTGGCGTGGTCGCCGGCGATCTGGGACGAGCTCTTTTCGGCGATCCCCGACGACAACTTCGGGCTCAACCTCGACCCGTCGCATCTCATCTGGCTGATGATCGACTACGAACGCGCGGTCTACGACTACGCCGATCGGCTCTTTCACGCGCATGCGAAGGACCTCGAGGTTCGGCGGGACGGGCTCTACCGGCACGGAACGTTCTCGGCCGGTATCGGCTGGCAAGTGCCACGGCTGCCGGGACTCGGCGAGGTCAACTGGTCGCGGTTCGTCGCGGCGCTGTACGGCGCCGGTTATGACGGCGCGGTCTCGATCGAGCACGAGGATAGGGGCTTCGAGGGTGATGTGGAGCTCGTAATGCGCGGTTTCCTCGTCGCACGCGACGCGCTCAGGCCGTACGTGCACTGAGGCGCGGCACAACGAGTCCCGGTGCAGCGAGCTCGGAAGTAACTGCCTCCGGCATGAACCGCTCGAGCAGCTCCATCCCCAACCGGGCCCGCCGGACGCGTTCGCGCGAGAGCGCGACGACGGTGCTCTCGAGATGACTGCCTGACGGATACACATCGGGCGCATTGCGCAGCCCGAACTTCACGTACACGGGGGCCGCGACGCGCACGATCTCGGGGATCTCGTACAGACGGACGAAGCCGCCGACGTTGTCGGGCGCCTCGACGTAGAGATCGAGCGGCACGTCCACGGCGGCACGGATCGATGCGATCTGCGCGAGGGAGAGATCGGTCGGCAGGTTGAGCGTGTCCGCGCCGAGCTCGACCAGCGTTCGCGCCGTCGACGGGTTGGCGACTGGAAGCATGACGGAGATCTTCGCCTGCATCTCGGCAGGCAGCTCGCCCGCGCGCCGCATCGCGTCGAAGGCCACGAGCAGTCCGACGTCGGCGATGAGCGCGCTGCGGAAGCCGTGCTCCGCCGCGCGCCGCACGTCCTCGAGCGCGTACACGAGCTGGTCGGCGCCGCGGATCGCAGGTGCGAGCGGCGCGCCGGCAGGCGCACGCGCCTGGGCGGATGTGTCCCAGCCGGCGTTCGGCCGTGCGAAGAGGCTCACCTCGACGCGCGCCGTCGCCGCGAGCCGTGCCATCTCGTCGAGCTCGGCGTCGGTGAGCATGAAGACGCCGCTCCCCTGGGAGACGCGGTGGACCCGAACGTCGAGCCGCTCCGCCTCCTCCAGCACCGCCGCGAGCGCGTGTGGCCCTTCGGTGCTCGGGATCTCCACCCGGTACTGCGCGCCGTCGGCGAAGCGCTTGTCCGAGGCCGGCAGCTCGTGCAGGTCGCCGCCCGGGAGGCCGATCGAGCGCAG
>WNFR01002974.1_pt1 | contig 21636 bp, 12 predicted proteins | sample 5400221 | NCBI WGS metagenome assembly WNFR01 (sample SAMN13153357, study PRJNA577476) | soil metagenome | isolation source: 40 cm soil under Madrone tree | place: USA:California | collected 2016-06-14 | reverse complement strand
CCCTCGTAGATTTCCAACGCCGCCACAGCTTGTGTCAATTCCCAGAACGCAGCGGCGGAAGTTAGCTAAAACCGAAGCCGGGTCGCCAAATATATTGACCTGGCTCGAGTTGTTTGTGCCTACGCTCACGTTGGCGCCATTGATCGCAATAACCGACCCAACAATCCCGGTATGAGCGGAATGTCCTGCAGTGAACGGCGTCAGCGGAAGAGCGCTCTCAAATGCACTGCCGGAACTCGCAGTGTTTCCCATCTCACCAAAACCCTGACAGGCGGTACAGCCTTCGGAATAACCGATCCCGATCGGGAAGCCGGTCTGAGCAGTCAGGAATGGCGAAACAGACCAGCCATCTAGCAGCTTGCCCTTCCAACCGTGCTCGCCCTTGAAGAACGTCGGCCGATAACTCCAACCGCTGGTAAAGATGTACTTGATATCAAAAACCTGTGGCCCATAGCTGGCCCTCGGATTCCAGATGTCAAGCCATTGATTCGAGCTGTTGTACTGCGCAATCTGAGCAGTGCCCAACGCCTTACCCCAGGTAAAGTTGGAGATCGACGTCAGACCATGCCAGTCGTTCATCTTCAAGGTCATGAACAGAGCGTTGTAGTTCGAGTAGCCGGCGCTGGTGGTCGTATTGATCGCCGTCGCCTGCGAGCTGAGCATCGTGCGGCCCAGCACCCAGGAACCCAGCGTACCGTTCGAGCGTGACGTTCCCGTCGCATTCAGATAGTTCCAAATGTCAGAAACCCGGGTGGCGCCAATGTTCGTGCGTACGCCCGATTGATTGAGCAACGCCTGGGTGCAATTGGTGAAACCGGTGCAGTAGGTTGACGAAGGCCCACCCAGCGCCGCCTCAAAGAAAGGTTGTGCTGGAACTGACGCGATCAACGCCGCCAGCCCACCGCTGCCTGCCAGATCGATCTGCGAGCAGCGCCCTCCCGCGCCTGGAGCGCAGAGTCCCTTCCAAACATTGGCAAACGCCGTAGCGAACGATTGGCCTCCGAGAGTCATCATGTAGGGAACCGCATCGAGGTTAATCTCTTCGAAGATATTCCTGCTTCGCTTTCCCATGTATCCAACCTCGAACGATATCTTCCGCGATATCTGATGCTGGATGGTAAAGTCCCACGTGTCCACTTTCTCCGGCTTATAATCCGGATCCAGCACGGTCGAGTCTCCGGCTACAGCCTGTCCGCCGACACCCGGGAAGAAGGGTTGCGGCAGATTCGCGCTAGGAGATTGCAACGGCGCAACCAGGCCATCCGGGCCAATGCGAAACGCGTTGGTCAGGTTGTTGCTTGTCCCGCACGTTCCGTTACTAAGGGTAAAGCCGCACGTGACTGGTTGCAGCAATCCCGGCCCCAGCAGCGGAACCAGAACCTGGTTCACACCGTTGATGCGGCCCCAGGTTCGTCCGTAGCCCCCACGAATGACCGTCTTGTTTTCGCCGACCAGCTTGCCGAGCAAACCCGAACGGTAATTCGGACTCCAGGCCACGGCAAGTCGTGGGCTAAATCCGCCTTTGAACGGAGTGTACGGGTACTTGATGTGCAGGTTCCCGGTGGTTTCAAACCCGAGGATTGGAGCGTATGCCTGTCCAGCCAGGGCCGCTGCTTTTCGCGCGGCGAGGAACTGATCCGTATGGACCAGGTTGCCACTCGCATCCACGAGTTCCACCTGCGCGCCATTCTTCTCAACCGGCGGCGTTTCGTACATGTAGCTCAAGCCGAAGTTGAGTGTCAGGCTGGGCTTCAGACGCCAGGTATCGGAAAAGTAACCACTGTAGTACTTGATGGTGCTTGCCTCGATCGCCTGGGTGCCGATTGGCTGTATCGCAAGACTCGATCCGGTGCGCGTATAGATGACCTGCGTCTGGCCCACCAAACCGAGAACGGATGCCGCGAGGTTTTGATACAAACTGTTCTGGCCCGCGGTGTTTACCGCAGCCGGTATGCAGCTGGTACTGCCGGCCGTTCCACTCACAGCCGCGCTACAACCGGCGCCGTTACCATAGTTGATATTGTTATAGACAATGGTGTACACGACCTGATTATTGATCGAGCTGCCATTGTCGGTGCGGGTGTGGTAATTGAAATTCTTCTGGACTTGCCCGCCAAACTGGAACAAGTGGTTGCCCTTGACCCAGGTTAGGTCATCGCGCAGCATCTTGTCCTGGCCATCCCACACGCGCTGACGCGTACTCTGATTATTGACGTTGTACGGGATCAGCGCCCCGGTGCTTTCGGCGCCACTGGTTCCCGGGCTTCCGCTGGTCCCAGCGGGCGCGATCTCCAGCGCGCCGCCCAAACCTGGCAACTGCGGTGGATCATTCTGAGTGGACCACTGCCACCAGTTCCACAGATAGCTCAGACGCAAGTCGTTAGTGAGCCGGGGGCTGAGCGTGCTGGTAAGTCCCACCACCCAAAGTTCGCCCAACTGTGGCCGCGGAGCTGTGGGTTTATATTGTCCCAACGTATCGCCGGCGAAAGACCCGCCAACGTCCACCTGGTTCGTGGTGACGTTAAGCAACTTAAAGGCTCGGAACGAAGTAAAGAAGCGGTGCTTCGAGCTAAAGTCGTGGTCGATACGGCCAACATAACTGTTGGAAGTCAGCGGCGTTCGAATGGTCGAGAGGTATCCCTGCGTGTTGAATTGGTCGCCCGTAGCGGGACCGGGATCATTCGGCAGGGGCAGCAACTTCGACCAGAGCGTGCTGATAGTCGAACTTATACCGATGTTTCGGGGATCCAGGGCCGCGCCGGCGGCGCCACCACACGTGCTGCCGTAGGCCGCTAAGGTGCAAAGGCGCGTCCCAGAGTTAGGGACGTTAACCGCGCTATTCCCGACGACTACGGTAACCGGAAAAGGATTCAGATTGTATGGTATGTAAGCCCCTGTGCTGTCTGGAACTTGAATCACGCCGGCGCGCATCGCGGCGGTGGGATACGCTCTCTCGAAAATTCCGGTACCCGGAAAACGAAAGCCCTCATAGTTAAAGAACAGGTAGGTCTTCCCGCCCGCTATCTTCCAGGGGACGACCGGACCACTGACAGTGAAGCCGAAGCGACTCCGATGATTCGGGATGATTGGCGTATAAGGCATTACGCAGTTGTTGTCCCCGGAACTTAGGGTCGTTCCCGCGGCACATAGTGTGCCGGTGGGCGCAACGCCCTTTGTAAATACGGTATGATTATTTACCCAGGAGTTAGCGGCGCCGTGATTGGTGGCGTAATAATAGCCGTACCCAGAGCCGTGCCATTGATCGGTGCCGCGCCTGGTAACCATCTGGACCTGCGCGCCGCTCGAGGCGTTAAAGTCATTCGTTTGACCGAAGGTGCTGACTTTGAATTCCTCGACGCTCTCGATCGGGGTGGCCACGACACCGGAAGCCATGCCGTTGGTCTGGCTGCCCGCAAGCCCGGTGAAGTTATTGATGTAACCGATGGTGTTCCCGGCCATATCATCCGTGTTGTTCCCACCATCCACTGTGAAAGTGTTCTGATCCATGAAGCTGCCGGCTATATCGCCTCTCGGCGTCACACCGGGTTGCAGCGACAACAGCGACGTTGCATCACGGCCGAGGTTCGGAAGCAGCTCGAGTTGCTTCAAGTTAATGGTGTTTCCGATCGTGGCGTTCGCCGACTGAAGCTCCTGACCGGCGGCTGACGTCACCACGACAGTCTCGGCAAGAGAACCAATTTCCAGCGCGACGTTAAGCGTCATGACATTTCCGACGCTCACATGCTGTGCGGCGAACTTCGCCACTTTGAAGCCGGACTTGCTGACCACGATGTCATAGCTGCCCGGCGAAACGACGGGGAAGTTATACCGACCTGAGTCGTTAGTGGTTACTGACTGCTTGCTGCTTGTACCGGTGTCGGTGAGGGTTACGTCAGCGCCCGGCACCGAGGCCCCCTGCGGGTCCGATACCTGGCCAGTGACGCTTCCGGACGAGGCAGTTTGCGCTTGGGCCGGCGTTGCACTAAGAAGCAGCGCAAGGCCAACGCAAAGAACCAATCCTGCGAAGAGCGCGAGTCTTTTCATGTTGAGATCGCCAGGGCTTGGCGGACATCACAGCTCTCCGAGAAAAACAAACTGGCGAGTAATAACTAGCTGCGCAAAATATGGCGTGAAAGAAATCTAAAGTTAGACTAGCGCTCTTGAAACAGAGCTTTATGATTCCAAAAATATGGGGGGCAGTATATCGCCCTCAGTCACTGCGTCAAGCTTTTTTTCAATTTTTTGCATGTTAATCCAGAATGTGAGATGAGCGCTAAGATACATTTGCCGTGTAGTGAATCATCTGAAAAAATGGCGAGGGACTCTCGTAATCCAAACAAGCGTTCGGTTGAGAGCCTTAAGATAACGAGCGCTTTAAAGCTTGTCTTGATGAATGCCTTGTTAGATTGTGCGTGCCAGCGGTCAAAGTGATGTGTATATTTAGTCGGACCAGGTTCAAGACCGCGTTGCACAAAATTTGCAGGCAACTAACTAGCCAAGCCTTTTGTCGTCAGAAGTTTTCTTGTCTCTGGACATGGCGCGCGATTAAGCCCAAGTAGAACGAGACTTCAAGCTGTCAATCCTTCAAGCTCGCAGGTAAGTTCGGTGCGCCGCGCAACATGGGCATACGAAAATATGGAAGAACGATCCATTATTCTGAAAAAGTTTGGCGAGCATGAGATCTTGCAGGGAGTATGATGTCCACCGTTCATCAAGGGTGTTTATCGGACTGATAAATTCTTTTAGTTTTAATTGCACGTCTCGCCCTAATAGAATCGCTGGCCTTCCCGTAGGACTTTCGGCGTGGGCGTCGGCAATTTTCCAACTTGTTTCGAATCTTACCTAATAAGAGGAGTCTTCGATGAAAAAGCACTTCAGTTTTCTGCGCATCCTGCTTCCAGCGTTCGCGCTCATGTTGGGTGCGGCCGTCATATCCCCCGCGCAAGAAATCACCGGATCGATCGTCGGCACCGTAAGAGATACAGGCGGTGCCGTTGTCAAAGGCGCGAGTGTCACGATTACTAACAGCGAGACAAAGCTTGTTACTCGCAGTCTCACCACTAACGACGATGGGGAGTTTTCTGCGCCTCTGCTGCCGGTTGCTCTTTATGACATTACAGTGGAAGCAACCAACTTTAAGAAGCATATCGCCGACCGCGTAAAACTGAATGTAAACGAACGCCGCACGGTCGATGTGACATTGGAAGCGGGCAACGTCACCGAGACAGTTACGGTGACGTCCGAGCAATTGCAGGTGGATACTCAAACTGCCACGGCGAGCAATGTGATTAATGGCACCCAGATCGTGGAGCTTTCGCTCAATAACCGGAACTGGGCCCAACTCATCACTCTTTCGCCCGGAGTTACTTCCAATGTAGCCGATCAGATTTACGTCGGCACAACGAACGCGAGCGGACAGTCGAATCAAATGAACTTCTCTGTCAATGGAGTAAGGCAAAGTTCAAATACGTACACCGTGGATGGCGCGGACACAACAGACAGAGGCGCTAATCTCACAGTTCAGACCTATCCTTCAGTTGACGCGATCCGTGAGTTCGTGCTGCTTCGCGGTCTGTATCCGGCCGAATCAGGCAGAAGCTCTGGCGGCCAGGTGAACGTGATCACTAAAAGCGGCTCTAGCAAGTTCCACGGTAATCTTTACGAGTTCTGGCGCAACGACAAGCTGAATGCGAACACTTTTTTCACGAATCGAAATAAGCCGTTGGGCGTAGATTCAAATGGGAAGGCGATACGGGCACCACTCAGATATCACGACTTCGGAGGAACACTTGGCGGCCCGCTGGTCTTTCCGCGTTTCGGCGAAGGCGGACCATCTTTGGTAAAGGGAAAAACTTTCTTTTTCTTCTCGGAAGAAGTAAGGCGAGTGATAACTTATCCGACACTAACTTCGACGGTACCCTCGGCGGCAATGCGGCAAGGAATCTTTGCCCAACCCGTATGCATCGGACCGGTTGCCAACCCTTGCGGGACGACATTGGCAGCAGGAACAGCTTTACCTTCAAGTCTGATCAGTCCTCTGGCCGCCGCCTATGTCCAGGATATTTATAACAAACTACCTCTACCGTCTGACGCCGTCGGCAACCTACTCTTTCCTACTCGTGGGATTTTCAATTTTAGACAGGAGCTAATAAGGATAGATCATCAGTTCAGCAACAGGGTATCGGCATATTACAGATTTGAAAACGACACGATCCCGACGATTGAACCAGGCGGCTTATTCAATGGGACAGCCGTAGCGCCGTTTGTTGCCACGACTAAAACAAGCTCTCCGGGACGCACACACATCGGACGCGTGACGTGGGTCGCATCGCCGACTACGGTGTTGGAGTTCGGAGCATCTTACTCTTTCGGTGACGTTCCTAGTGTCGTGACTGGTCTTCTCAATTACTCGAATTCGCCGGACATCGTCAACAGAACGCCAGCGTTTCCATTTGCTGTAACCAGGGGAAGGGTACCAACGATCAGCGGAAATGGTTTCACGGCTTTGGGCACCTTTGGACCGTATAGTGATTTCTCGTACAACAAGTCGGCTTTTGGGACGCTCTCGAAAGTCTTTGGCACGCATACCACCAAATTTGGTGTCAATTTTTCTAAACTTGCAAAGCATGAGAACTCAATTGCGGGAACCAACGAGGGCACCTACACCTCCGTTTCTTCCAGCCCAACTAGGCCCACGGGGACCAGCACTACCAATCAACTTTGGGCGAATTTCCTGCTAGGCAATTTTCAGCAGTTCACCCAAAACCAGTTTGATATTACGGCTGACTTGAGAGCCACCAGCATTGAGGCATTCGCCCAGGACGAATGGCGCTTCCGGCCCAACATTACGGTAAGTTATGGTATGCGCTTTTCGCGCTATGGACAGCCCTATGACGTCAACGGGCGGCTAACGAATTTTGATCCGAAGCATTTCGATCCCAGTCAGGCCTTTCAAATCCTCGGCAGTGCTGGAACGCGGATCGCAGGAACTGGTAATCCATTCGATGGGCTTATAGTTAACAGCCAGAATCCCGTGGCTAGCATGACGGTTTCGCCTTTTGGCAAGGCCATTGCGCGAACGCCCAATAATTTCGCGCCGCGTGTGGGAATTGCCTGGGACCCATTTAAGAAAGGGACGACTTCGGTTAGGGCCGGTTACGGCATCTACTTTGATCAGGTGTCGTTCAATCCTTGGGAGAGCATCGTCAGTACCAATCCTCCATTCCAGGCGCGAGCGGTTATCAATCCTACTACGCTCGATAATCCGCTTGCCGGAAATCCAGTTGTCAGCCTCGCTGTTCAAGACCTCTATGGAATCGACACGAATTTCAAGACTCCGTACGTCCAGCATTGGTCACTCGATTTGCAACATAAATTCGGCAGCAAGACACTCGTGTCGGCGGGGTACTTCGGTTCAAAGGGTACGCACCTGACAGGCCTGCTCGATTTAAATCTTTTGCCTCCCGGGTTCGCGCTCACGCAGACGTGCCGGACGAATAGCACCACGCCCGCAACCTTCGGTCCGTGCCAGACGGCAGGCCAAGTATTTACCAGTTCGACGCAAGAATTAATTCTCAACCAGATCAGGCCGTTTAGAGGCTACGGCGCAGTTCGATATCTAGCGACGGCTTTCGATTCGAACTACCACAGCCTTCAGATCCAAGCCCAACGAAGATTTGCGCGCGGCAGCCAAATCAATCTGGCTTACACTTGGTCGAGAAACATGACTGATAGCCAGAACGAATTCTTGTCAGTACCTCAGGACTCTAACAATTTTAGGGGCGAATACTCCCGCGCCGTTTTCGATCGCCGGCATGTGTTGAGCGTGAACTATATCTACGAGCTTCCGTACCATCAAAATCAAACGGGCGCGGTCGGCAAGCTGCTCGGTGGTTGGCAGATTTCGGGTATTACCTCTTACTTCACCGGAATTGGATTCAGCCCGGCAACGTCATCGAACGACCCCGCGGGTCTCGGATTGTTGGGATCGTCGCCGGCGGGTGCAAGGCCGGATTTTCTTTGCGATCCGAACGTTAACGCTCCCCACCTGGTGACACAGTGGTTTAATACTGCCTGCTTCGCGAACCCGCCCGCAGGCGTCAATCGCGTCGGGAATGCGGGACGTAACACCATCCTCGGTCCACCGACAACCAGGTTCGACGCGACGCTCGCAAAGAGTATTCGCCTCAGCGAATCCAAGTCGCTCCAGTTGCGATGGGAAGTTTTCAATATCTTCAACCACACGAACTTCACTACCTTCTCGAGCACGAACATTACCAGCGGGACGTATGGTCAGATCAACAACACGCGCGACCCGCGTACCATGCAACTCGGCGCGAAGATCATTTTCTAGGCCGAACAAATCGGCCCCTTACGAATGCCCGCGGCGAGCGCGCTGCGGGCATTCGCATTTTTAAAGTCCAGGATAGATATGGAATCGGAGCGATGATGCTACAATATCGCTCCGAAACTGCTTACCCTTGCAGAATAAGGTGATCGAGCATGACTAACGAAGAAATGCAGAGAGCGATGGATTTCATCGTCGAACAGCAAGCGCAGTCAAGTGCAAAAATTGATGCGCTTGCCGAAGCCCAGGCGCGCAACACAGAAGGCATCGGAGCCCTGCTCTCAATCGCCGAAATTCACGAACGGGAGATCAATACTCTTAGCCATCAGGTTAGTTCTCTCAGCCGAGATATCGCGACTATCGGCGAAAGTACCAGAGCGACGGACGGTCGTCTCAACGCCCTGATTAACGTCGTCGAACGCCAAATCACCGAAGGCCGCAACGGAAAGCCGTGACACATCCCAACTGCAAGTGCGTGCTCGTTCGCAACGCCCGCCTGGTCCTGCCCGAGCAAATCGCCGAACACTCCAGTCTCCTCATTGAAGACGGTCGCATCGTCAGGGTCCTTGATTCTGCCAACGATCAGTTGCCGGCAGCTGATTCCGTAATCGATCTTGAGGGCCTCACGCTCTTCCCCGGATTTATCGACGTTCATATTCATGGCGCCAGGGGCGTGGATACGATGACCGCCAGCGCGGACGACTTGGGTCGTGTCTCGGAGTTTCTGGCAAGTAAAGGAGTGACGGCATGGCTGCCAACGCTCGTGCCTTCTTCTGATGAACAATACAAACGCTCTATTCGCGCTATTGAGCAGGCAGTGGCACAGACTTCAGTCTGTGATTCCCCGGACGGTACGGACGATCACAGACTGAAGTCTGTGCCACAGGCACGAGTTCTCGGAGTCCATTACGAAGGTCCTTTTGTTAACAGCGAACAATGCGGCGCTCTCCACCGCGAACACTTTAGGACGTTCCGCAACGCCGCCGATCTTGATTCCCTGCCCACCGTCAAGGAGGCGGGCGCTGTCCATCTCATGACCCTTGCTCCTGAAATCGCGGGTGGGATCGATTTAATCAAAGAGCTGGGACGGCGTGGATGGATCGTCTCAATCGGTCATACCCGCGCCACTGTCGAGGTGCTGGATCAAGCACTGCAGGCGGGCGCCTGTCACATGACGCACTTCATGAATGCCATGCCGCCTTTGCATCATCGCGCGCCCGGGCCGGTGGGCTGGGGGCTGGTCGAGGACCAGGTCACTTGCGACGTGATCGCGGACGGCGTGCATCTCGACCCGTCGATACTCAAACTAATTTTGCGCAGCAAGACCGCGGAGCGAGTCTCTTTGATCAGCGATGCTGTGGCGCCCACCGGGCTTGGCGATGGTGAGTATCAAATCTGGGGAGAGACAATTCGCGTCCAAAACGGCCGCACCCAAAACGCGCGCGGCAGCATCGCCGGCTCAGTGATCACCATGCTGGACGCCGTGCGAATGATGCTCTCGCTGGGCGCATCGGAAACCGCGGTGGCGCGGATGGCGTCATCAAATCCTGCGCTTCTGCTTGGGATTGATGATGACTGCGGTTCAATTCAGGAAGGAAAGCGCGCCGATCTGGTGGCTCTCGACAAAGCGGGGAATGTTCGGCTCACTATGCTCGGAGGGATGTCTGCGAATCCGCAATGATGAATTTCAAACGAATCTGCATCAATGTGAAAGTCTTTTCTTTCGTCTCTTAGTTGGCGCGGCTGAACTAACCACCGAGTCCTGCGTCGTCGTAAAGCCCGGCGCGCTGATACGATTCGTCAAGGAGTTCGACCGGGTGACAAACTCGCAGAGACATTCCAGCTAAACGTGCGCCGGCCGCAATCTGCATGTGGCAGCCCGCGTTACCCGTAGCTAAAACCGTAGCGCCGCTGTCCTGAATATTCGTCAGCTTCTCTGCCAACACTTCTTCAGACAACTCTGGTTCTAAAAGGTTGTAGACGCCGGCGCCGCCACAACAGACATCACTATCTTTCAAGAGAGCAAAGTTCAGATTGGGAATCGCCCAAAGCATCTGCAAAGATGCGTTCGCCGCGTGTTGCCCGTGCAGCAGATGACAGGAAGCGTCGTAGGTTGTGCGTTCGACTCCAATCGGCCCCCCGTTACGAAATCCAGACGCTTCCAGTTGCTGTCCGATGTCGCGCACGCGAGCACTGAAGGCCCGCGCCCGGGCATCGTATTTTTCATCGTTCGCCAGCAGGTGTCCGTAAGCAGCGAGCATCGCGCCGCAGCCACCCGCGTTTGTTACTACGGCCTCATCACCCACGCCAAAGGCATCGATGTTCTGTCGGGCCAGGATGCGCGCGCCACCGAGCTCGCCGGCATGCGCATGCAACGCACCACAACAGACCTGCCCCGCCGGTGCTTGCGTTTGGCATCCGTTTGCTGTCAGCACTCGAGTCGTAGCCGCATTAACTCTTTGAAACAAACCTTCAGTGACACAACCTTTGAACAGCAACACCGCCGGGCCCGCCATCGGAGCCCCCCCCATCGGAGCGCCCGCATCCTGCGGGCGGTACGCAGGCATCCTGCCTGCTACCAGCTCTACGCCGCTACTATTTCGGGACGCAGACGAGCTATCCAGCAAAGCTAACCCAAACTCAAATTCGGACGAGATCTCGCGTGCCAGCCCAATTCGTATTAAGAGCCTTGCCAAACCCGAATCGCGGATCAACCGCGCCAGCCCGAAAGCAGCGCGCAAACGCTTCGGCTTCAGCCACACATGCTTCAGCACAAATCTCAGCAGCGAGTAAACACCGCCAGGCTTGGTTTGGGCCCGCGCAATCTCTCCGCGCGCGGCCTCGAGAAGTTGGCCATACTCAACGCCGGCCGGACATGCCGCTTCACAGGCTCGGCAACCGAGACAACGATCGATATGACTTGCAAACGTCGGGGACTCAGCCGCCAGCCGGCCTTCTTCGACCGCGCGCATTAGATAGATACGCCCGCGCGGGCTGTCGTTCTCGTCGCCAGTGGCGACGTAAGTAGGACAGGCTTCCAGACAAAGCCCGCAGTGAACGCAGGCCAGGATTTTTTCTTCTTCGGATTTCAGAGCAGTCGCGAGGTTCGATGGTTGAGCGGAGGCCATATCTTTCATGAAGCTAGGCAGCTGGCGCCAACTCTGCTTCATTCTGAACAACCACGGTTGGGTTGGGATTCAGATCGGGAATTGGCATGTTCTGATCGGCAAGGATGGCGACGTGCTCTTCCATGCCCCATTTCGCCTTGTAAAGACAATCTTCGATTGAGTGTCCGACGCCCGTGAAGCCTTCCAGATCCGGAGAATAAAATCCGAAGAAGTTTGGATCTAATGTGGCCTCAATTATCAGCGAATACTTGAGATCGATCATCGCTTCAATTCCCTTCCTTAATCCCGGCTGCCTTAAGAATAGCATGACATGTTCCTGTTGGTACTTCCTTCGCGCCGTGAAAATCAACTCGGACCAATTTGTCGTGCCCCGGCTTGGTATAGTAACGAATGGAGCCCTTCTCTTTCAGCAGTTGAAAGCCGTTCCTTTCGAGAAGTTTTACTAGTTCGCTGAATCTCATACCTGACGGGTTTCCGTGATGCAGGATGGTGCTGGTTTAACTTGCAAGATGAATTCGTTTTGCTATCATTGCCATGTGGATCATAGCAAGATCATCACCGTCGAACCCGGCAAACGCAGCGGCAAACCCACTATTCGCGGAACGCGAATGACCGTGACGGATGTGCTCGAATATCTTGCCGGCGGAATGAGCGAAGCAGAGATTCTGTCAGACTTCCCCGATCTAACCGCCGGCGACATCAAAGCGTGTTTGGCGTTTGCTGCCGACCGTGTTGATGTTTAGTGATTAGGCAATTCTCGGTAATTCTTTGATTCAAAACTCCAGAGTTTGCAAACTCAACGAGCCAGCGAAGCTGGCGGCAGAAGTTAGCCCAGGGTGTAGCGAGCGTAGCGAGCGGAACCCTGGGTTAATGTTTTGGAATTTGTTCGAGCCCGCTTAAGCGGGCGAAAGAATCTGCCGCCCGCTAAAGCGTGCTTGGGAGATATATTCGGCGATCACCGCTTAACGATTTCGTTTTGGGGTTGCTTCGAGTCCCGACACTTGAACGGCTTAATACCCAACCGCCAACCCATCGCTCCTGCGCGGATCAGTCGCCCCCAACCGCACACCCGTCTTCTCTTCAATCATGATCCCTTCGGCGTCGCCCAGGTATCGCGGCTTACCGAGTTTGTGTCCGCGACTTATCAAAGCGTTCTGCGTATCGCCTGATAATCCGTACGGCTCGAACACCAGCTCATCGGGCAGCCATTGGTGATGAATGCGCGGCGCGTCGATGGCCTGCTGAATATTCATGCCGTAATCGACGACGTTGGTAATCACATCGAGCACGGTATTGATGATCGTCGGTCCACCGGGGCTGCCGACCGTGAACCAGAGCGAGCCGTCTTTGCGCAGCACGAACGTCGGCGTCATGGCTGATAGCGGACGCTTGTGCGCGGCGACGGCGTTGCGTTCGCCCTGAATCAAACCATAAAGATTTGGCGTGCCGGGCTTGGCCGCAAAATCATCCATTTCGTCATTCATTAGCAGACCGGTGCCTTTGGCAACGGCCGCCGAGCCAAACGAATTGTTCAACGTATAGGTATTTGCGACCGCATTGCCTTCGGCATCAACCACCGTGAAATGCGTCGTCTCTTCTGATTCATAACCTACGGGTTTGCCGGCTTTAACTTGTTCGCTGGACGAGGCGCGTTCCGGATTAATGTTGTTGCGTAATTGCGCGGCATATTTCTTGTCGACTAATCCCGCGACTGGCACCTTGACGAAATCAGTGTCGCCCATGTATTCGGCGCGGTCGGCAAACGCGCGCCGCATCGCTTCGGTCATCAGGTGATAACGAGCCGAGGATGCCCAATCCATCTTCTTAAAGTCATAGCCTTCCAGAATGTTGAGCATCTCGATCAGCACCGCCCCGCCGGACGAGGGCGGCGGCATTGAGATCACTTCGTAACCGCGATAATTGCCGCGCAAAGGCTGGCGTTCTTTGGCGACATATCCTCGCAGATCATCCAACGTCAGCAGACCGTTGTGACGTTTCATATCGGCCGCGATCAACTGGGCCGTCTGCCCCTCGTAGAATTCGTTGGGCCCGCGCTGCTGCAAACGGGCGAAGGTAGCCGCGAGATCCGGCTGCATGAACACATCACCTTCGTTGAACAACTTGCCGTTGTTGAGATAGATGCGTTTCGTCTCAGGATATTTGGATAGGTATTCGCGATTGCCCCGCAGGCCGCGCGCGAGCGTGTAGGTCACAGTGAAACCGTTGGCCGCCAAACGTCGCGCCGGCTCAATCAATTGGGCCCAACTCAACTTGCCTGAGCCGTACTTCTTCAAAGCTAATTCCATTCCGCGCACGGTCCCGGGAACACCCGCAGCGCGATAGCCTTCAATCGAGCCGCCTTCGCCTTCGATCACATTGCCGTTCTTATCCAGATAGACGTTGCGGGTCGCGGCGGCGGGCGCCATCTCGCGATAATCAATCGCGGTCGTCCGTCCGTCCTTTAAACGAACCATCATGAAACCACCGCCACCCAGATTGCCGGCAGCCGGATGCGTTACTGCCAACGCGAAAGCGACTGCAATAGCCGCATCCACCGCGTTGCCGCCGCGCTTCATGATGTCCACGCCCACGTTCGAAGCAACCTCGTTCGTCGAAGCAACAATGCCATGACGGGCCCGCAAGGGTTCGCGCGAAGCGGCGAAGGTTGTAATCGAGCCGAGCGAAACGGCGAGAAGCGACGCGATTAGAATGAAGACCACAGAAGCGCTGGTGATGGACCTAAATGTTTTGGAAAGTTTTTCGTATTTCATGGCTGGAATGACTTCCTAAAAACGACGGCTTTGCCGCCTGATGTGCGGAAAGGCTCTGCCTTTCCGATGTGAAAAATCTATTGATAGCGAGGCTATGCCTCGCGCCGGAGGCATAGCCTCCTAAGAATATCTTAGACAGCTGACGGAAAGCCAAAGGCTCTCCGCACATCAGGCGGCAAAGCCGCAAGCGTTAACTGCCCTTTACGAATTGCCCCGGCGATAGAGTGTTCAGCGGATCGAGTTGCGCTTTGACTCGTCTCATCAATTCGCCCGGCGAACCAAAATCACCCCAGACATCAAATTCATTCCTGATCTCTTCGGGAGCGCTCTCAACGACCAGACTGCCACCGAGGGTCTCAGCCTTCTGTCGCAGACGTTCCAACGCGCGCACGGCTTCGCGATGATACACCGGAGAGCGAGCAATTGCGCGCAGGCGACCGTCGCCGAGACCGGCATGCCAGCGAAGCGTCCGGTGCGAGGCTTCATCAGTCTCAACCTCGGCTATTTCGCTCAGAAAACCAACCAGATCGGTCGGCCGCAAAGTCACTCGCCATTTTAGATCGTCTGTGGGTTGTAGAGGCGCGCGGCTCAACTTGCTCCAATGCTGATCGTCCTCGTCGCCGGTCGCGCAACAGTTACCATGGTCGCGCAGAAGTTTAAGGGCCTGCGCTGTTTGCGTGACGACCGACTTTGGCGAGCCGACAAATCGGATCATCAACGCGCACTCGGGTTCCTTTATGATTTGCAAATCCTGGGCGAGACGCCGAGAGATCAATTCAATGGCGACGGGAGAAAGTTGGCTGTAGACTTTTCGTCCGGCGACGATCAATGAAGCGAGCGATCCGGAAGCCAGCACGGTTCGACTTTCGGCCGGCAAAGGACGCAGCTTGAAAGTCAATTCGGTGATCAGACCCAACGTGCCATAACTTCCGGTAAAGAGTTTACAAAGATCGTAACCCGCAACATTCTTGACGACCTTCCCTCCGGCTTTAATCGCACGGCCATCTGCCAGCACCACCTTCATCCCAATCACATATGATCGCGGCAAGCCAAAGCCAAAACTCAGCGGGCCGCCGAGGCCGGTCGCGACCACGCCGCCCAACGTTGCGCGCCCGTCATCCGGCGGATCTATCGGCAGCCACTGCCCGGCAGAGCCAAGCTGCTTTTGAAAAGCGCTGAGCGTTAATCCTGCCTCAGCGGTCGCGACCAGATCGGCCGGTTCATGATGGATGAGCCGCGTCATGCGGCGCGTAGTAATGATCAAATCAGCCGGCTGAAAAGAATCGCTCCAGGTACGTGCGCCGGCAGGAACCGCGGTCAAGTCTTCTTTTACAGCCAGATGCATTACCTGTGCGGCGGCTTCGCTGGATTGCGGCGCGACTTCGAGCGGGTTTGTGAGTGTGTTGCCTTGTGAGATTCCGATAGAGTCTGAAAGCCTGCGTACACTTTGATCGCCGACGATGAGCGAGAACTCGCGCGCGATTCGGGCTTCATTGAGCTTGGTAGAAATCAAGGCCCGCTTCGGGGTAGCCCGATCATGCGGGATGTCCGGCGCACCCAAGTTTGTAAAGCGTCTTGACGCTTCGTCTCGCTGAGGCGAATGTGATCCTGGGGACCCGGTCGCTACCGCTCCCGGTTCTGACAGTTCAACTGTTGCCACGGCCCGGGCCTCGCCGCAGCCGCGCGGCAGAGGAATGATCTTTCCCGGGTTGCATAACCCAGACGGATCGAAGGCAGCGCGTACTTGCAACATCGCAGCCATGTCGTCGTCGCTGAAAATCAAAGGCAGATAACTGCTCTTATCAAGCCCGACACCGTGCTCGCCGGTAATCGAACCGCCGGCCCGCACGCAGGTTTCCATGATCTCGCGCCCGGCTTGTCTGACTCGCTCCAGATCATCGCCACGGCGGAGATCAAAACAGATCAAGGGATGCAGATTCCCATCACCGGCGTGGAAGACGTTCGCCAGTTGAATTTTGTGCCGCGCGCTGATCCGATAAGTTTCAGCCAGGACTTCCGGCAGACGCGATCGGGGCACCACGGCATCCTGAATCATGATGTCGGGACTTAAACGGCCGACAGCGCCAAACGCCCCTTTGCGGGCGGCCCAGAGTTTTTTTCTTTCGTTCGCATCCGTTGCACGATGAACTGAACGCGCGCCGTGTGCGCTGAGAATGCTTTCGGCCTGGGCCGCATCGTCGTCGATGCCGGCTTCGATGCCGTCTAACTCGACGATCAGAACCGCCTGGGCATCGAGCGGCAATCCAGCGGTGAAGACGCTGGCTTCGACGGCGCGAATAATCGCATTGTCCATCATTTCCAGAGCGGCCGGCAGCATGCCTGCGGCAATAATCGCGGACACGGCACGGCTGGCATCATCCACGTTCGTGAAGTCAGCCAGGACGGTGCGGACCGCCGGCGGAATCGGCAAAAGCTTTACTGTAGCTTCGGTCGCGATGCCAAACGTCCCCTCCGAGCCTATGAACACACCCAACAGATCATAGCCGGCACTGGCTCCACCCAGATCGACGATCGCGCCATCGGCCAGAACCACGCGAGCGCCTAAGACATGATCAGTCGTCGTTCCATATTTCAGGCAATGAATGCCACCGGCGTTCTCGGCAATGTTCCCGCCGATGGTGCACGACGGCTGGCTCGAAGGATCGGGCACATAGTAAAGACCGTAAGGCGCGACGGCGCGGGAAAGGTGCGCATTAACCAATCCGGTCTGCACCACCGCCAGACGATTCTCTGTATCGATCTTTAAAATCTGCCGCATGCGCGCGAGTTCAATCACCACGCCGCGATCGATTGCCAACGCGCCACCCGAAAGCCCGGTGCCGGCGCCACGCGGCGCGAAGCTCACAGCTTCCTGAGCCAATAGTTTCAGGACTGCTGAAGTTTCTTCGGTCGAGGTGGGAAAGACTACGGCACGCGGCGGATGCTTGTGCTGCGGCAGGCCGTCGCATTCATAGACGAGCAACTCTTCGGGCTCGCTGAGAACGTTTTCGCGACCGACGATCGCGCGGAGATCTTTGATTAATTGATCCACTGCTCAGCACAAGAGTAGCCGGAACCTGATGCAGCTTCAATGCGCGAGCTATACGAAAATGGCAGGAATGAGTTTGGCCGTCCCAATCTCATTAGCACCGTCTCATTAGCACCGTGGCTTTAGCCCGGTGATTAGTGATCGGGTTCGAGAAGGAAACCGTTTCAAACGGTTTCCGGTTGTATCGGGTTCGTGAGTCACCGGGCTAAAGCCCCGTGCTAATGAGAAAGGCGGGTCGAAATGATCATTAGGTGTATAATGTTGGTCTAATGAGCGCTCAGGCAGACGTAATAGAAGCGAGAGAAGAAGTCGCTCGAATAGGCGAGCAAATCTACGAGCAAAATCTAAGATCTCTGCTTGAGCCGGCCCACACCGGTCGACTTGTCTTGATTCATCTCCCGAGCCACGATTATTTCCTCGGTAACACTCTCGTGGAAGGCTCAGATCGTTTGCGAGAGAAGTACCCAAACGCTGGCCGAGGCGAGGTCTACAGCCGCCGGGTTGGGCAGGAAGCAGTAATTCGAGCTCGCACACCTCGGGTCACAGGGGAACGACTGTGAAAGGTCGGCTGGCTTCCGATCATACTCCTTACGTTACAATTGAAGTGCTGGAAGCCGACGTCAGACGCGAGTTTGTTGTTGATACCGGCTTCAGCGGATCGCTTTATCTCCCGGAAGACAAAATCGCAGACTGGAACTTGCTATTCATTACTAGTGCGCCAATGGTTCTCGCCGATCAGAGCGTCCTAATCGCAGACGTGTTTGAAGCCACGGTAGTCTGGTTCTCTGTTAAGCATCGCGTCCCCGTCATCGCCGGTCCTTCGGGCTGTGACTCTCTGCTTGGAATGGAGTTCCTCGAGGGTTGTCGGATTGACCTTGATCGCGTGCTTGGTGCAGTCCACATCGACCAGCTCTAGTTATTTAGGCTGCGCTAAAAGACGAGGGTGCGGCAGCTTTCAACCAGCATGTAGAGACAATGGTTTAGTTTATGACTGCGCCCGCTGCGCCCCTTCCAAAATGGCGTCCAATCTGCGGTGAGCCTCGGGATATTCAGCTCGGTTGCGTTGCCGAAATTCCTCATAGTCTTTGTCCGACTGCCGAAGATAGCGGTCAATCTCAACGCGATTGGTCAGGTAGTAAGAGATGGCACCGTAGACTTGATCGAGAGTAAGGGTAGGAAAGCAGTCGGCCTGAATAGTTTCCGGCGACAAGCCTTCGAGGAACCGGTAGACGACTGAATCAAGCGAAACCCGAGTGCCTTGAATCCAATAGCCGTTATCTCGCTCTTCAATGTAATCAGGTTGAGTCATTACGCTGCTCCCCGTGCCGGCCATTATACCGCACGATCCGATACGCCGAATAGATTGCCATTCCCACCGCCGCCGCAATCACCGCAGTGACCGCTTCTCTCAACGTACTATTCGCCAGCAGCCACACCGCCAGGATCAGCGCCGCCACCGCGATGATCGGCCCACCGCGGACTTTGAACATTGCGACCGGCACCCCAGAACGCCGGCGCAACACTGGCAGTGCAGCGCACGTCACTGCATAGGTCACCAGCCTCGCAATGGCGCTAATCGTCAAAGCTGCGACAAAGGAGCTTCTCAGAGTTAACACCAGCATCACGCCGGCAGTAACCACGATGGCAATATGCGGAGTAGAAAACCGCCGGTGAATTGCGGCAAAGACTTCCGGCAACTGCTTTTGCTCGGCGATCGCAAAAGGAACGCGCGAACCTGACAGCAAAACGATATTTAGGTTTCCGGCGATGGAAATGATGGCGCCCGCGGAAATGATGGCGGCGCCGGTGGTACCCATGAATCGCTGGGCGGCGTCGGCGAGCGGCTTTTGTGAAGCGGCTAACTCAGGCAGAGTCCCGATGCAGACTATCTGAATTAAAATGTAAGTACAGGCAACAACCGCGATCGAGATCAGAAGAGCTCGCGGCAAGTGCGTTTGTGGATTGCGAATCTCGCCGGCGGGAATCGCGGCCATCTCGAATCCAGTAAAGGCATATATCAGCAGCAGCACCGATTGCGAGAAGGCCCGTGCCGAGGGACCAGCGCCCAACGCGAAAGCGTGCGGGTTAAGAAAGAAGAGACCGGCCGCCACAAAAATCAGCATCGGAATCAGCTTGCCGACGGTGAACAGGTTGCTCGCGATGGCGGCTTGTCGCACGCCAAACACGTTGAGCGCGGTCAATGAGAGCACGGTGCCCGTAATGATTAACGCCCGTGGCATCGTTGAATTCGCGGGCGCCCAAAAGAAAGCCAGATAGCTGACCATCAAATTGCAGTTGGCCGCAAACGCCGTCAGGCGTGCCAGCCAAATCAACCAACCAACTTCGAAGGCCACCGTCGACCCAAAGGCCTCGCGCGCGTACAGGTAAGGCCCGCCGGTTTCATCAAAGCGGCTGCCAACTTCAGCAAAGCAAAGCACGATTAGCGTAACGACCAGCGCACAGGCGACAAAGGCGATCAGACTGTAAGAGCCGATGAGGGCGAACACCTTGGCCGGCAATCCGAAAATTCCAGCGCCAATGATCCCGTTGATAGTGACCGCGACCAGATCCCACTTGCGTATGCCGCGGATCAGGCCTTCCGGGGAAGGGTTTGTTGATTCAGCTTTCATTGAAGAAACGAGATATAGAACCGCTCGCGGTAGCCCGGACACCTCCAATCAACTACCAAAGTGAGGTCAGTACCTGGAGCCGTAGCGACCGGGTGAGCCGTTAGCTATCACTCGTCGTGTTGAGCAATACGACCCCGTCGCTACCGCTCCCGATACTGACCTCACTCCTGGGGATCGGTCCGTCTTCAACCCACGAAATGCCGCGCACCCGCTCGCTAGCGCGAGCGGTTCGCCGCCAGAGCGTCGCGCGCTACTTCTTTATCGTCAAAGTGAAAAACTTCGCGACCAATAATCTGATAATCCTCGTGACCTTTGCCGGCAATTAGGACCAGGTCATCAGCGCGGGCCTGAGCGATTGCCTGATTGATCGCTTCACGGCGGTCTGCGATCTTTTTATAAGGCTTGCCGGTTTTTTGAATTCCCTTTTCGGCGTCCGCCAAAATCTGATTCGGATCTTCAGTGCGTGGATTGTCTGAAGTGAGAATTACGACGTCGCTCAAAGAGCCCGCGGCTTCGCCCATCGGCGCTCGCTTCGATGCGTCGCGATCACCGCCGCATCCAAAGACCGTGATGATTCTGCCTCTGGTAACCTCGCGCGCCGTCCGCAGTACATTTAGCAGCGCATCATCGCTGTGCGCGTAATCGACGACCACCGCAAAGTCGCCATCGTGGGGCACGCGCTCGAATCGGCCCGGCGCGCCGGTGCACTTCGCCAGCGCCTCAGTGATTACATCCAGGCTGTAACCCAGCGCGAGCCCACACGAGACTGCCGTCAAGGTGTTATAAATATGAGGCGGGCCGACCAGAGGGGAATGAAAGTCACGCTCACCCGCCGGCGTCCGCAAACGAAAACGCATTCCGGCTAACGAAAACTCCGGATCGACGGCGGTCACATCAGCTGCTGACTTTACCGCATAGCGAATCACGCGCAAACCTTCGTGCTCGAGTTTATTCGCCAGCTCAACTCCGTAAGGATCGTCAACATTGATCACCGAAGTCTTCGGCCTGGACCCGAGCCGCCCATCGAACAGGCGCTGCTTGGCATACCAGTAGTTCGCCATCGTCTTGTGATAGTCCAGATGGTCGCGCGTGAGATTTGTGAAGGCAGCGACGGCGTAATGCAGTTCGTCGCAACGGTGAAAGTCCATTGCTTGTGAGGATGCTTCCATCACCGCGGTGCGACAGCCAAGCTCGACCGCCTGGCGCAGCAGTCGCTGCATGTCGGTCGCTTCCGGCGTGGTGCGTTCGGCCCTGGTGCGAATCTGGCCCAACCGATATTCGACGGTCCCCGTCATCGCGACCGGCTCGCCAGCCGCTTCGGGAATCGATGCGATCAAATAAGCTGTAGTGGTCTTGCCGTTGGTTCCGGTGATGCCAACCAGTTGCAGTTCTTTTGAAGGATGATGATGCACTGCCGCAGCCGCGAGGGCCATCGCACGACGAACATTGTCGACTTGAAGCCAGGCAGCGGGGGCGAGTCCACTTCCTGACTCTGATGATAAGTTCCAGTCTGCCGGCGGTCCCAGTTCCGAGAGCACGCCCGCTGCACCCTGCTCGATTACTTGCGGCACAAACTTGTGCGCATCAAACAACTCGCCGCGCACGGCGACAAACAGACTTCCCTGGCCGGCCCGACGCGAATCATGCGTTACGTCGGTCACCGGAATGCCGCCGTCGCCGATCAGCTTTGCGTCGGTTGCCTCGCGGACTT